>Ga0247815_10001368_pt1 | contig 18709 bp, 14 predicted proteins | sample UWRJL194509B1_FD_181014 | JGI IMG/M metagenome (GOLD analysis project Ga0247815, IMG submission 181014) | Plant litter microbial communities from Arlington Agricultural Research Station in Wisconsin, United States - UWRJ-L194-509B-1 | ecosystem: Environmental > Terrestrial > Plant litter >...
GAAGGCGATCGAGGTCATCAGGATCGGCCGCAGCCGCAGATGGCAGGCGTTGATGATGGCGTCCATCATCGACTGGCCCTGCTCCTCCAGCTCCTTGGCGAACTCGACGATCAGAATCGCGTTCTTACACGCCAGCCCGACCAGCACCACCAGCGCCACCTGGGTGAACAGGTTCAAATCCCCGCTCTGCCCGAACGGCGGGAAGTGCGACAGCCACACCCCGAACAGCGCCGACAAGATACACATCGGCACGATCATGATGATGGCCAGCGGCAAGCTCCAGCTTTCATACTGCGCCGTCAGCACCAGCACCACCAGCACCACCGACAGGAACAGCACCGCCGCCAAGGTCGGGATCTTGATGTTGAGGCCAGGCAGCGTGATGTCGCGCGTCAAGCGGTCCTGGTAGGTCAGGTCGGTCCACTCGTAGGACATGCCGCGCGGCAGCTGCTTGACCATGCGCTCGATCTCGGCCTCGGCCTGCCCGCTGGAGAAGCCGGGCTTGGCCGCGCCGTTGATGTCGGCCGACGGGAAGCCGTTGTAGCGCGTGACCCGGGTCGGGCCGAAGGTCGGATCGACCCGCAGCACCGAGCCCAGCGGCACCATCTGGCCGGCCGAGTTGCGCGTCTCCAGGTCGGTGATGCTGGTGGCCTGCGCGCGGAACGGCGCGTCGGCCTGCACCACCACCTGGTAGGTCTTGCCGAAGCGCGTGAAGTCGTTGACGTACAGCGAGCCGAGGTTGATCTGCAAGGTGTCGTAGATTTCCTGCAGCGGCAGGCCCATCTGCTTGGCCTTGGTGCGGTCGACGTCGGCGAACAACTGCGGCACGTTGATGTCGTAGTTGGAATACGGCGTGCCGATGCCGGATTTGGGATTGCCGTAGATCGGCCCCAGCACGCTGCCCCAGACCGCGCCGTACAGCGCCTGCTCGCCCTGGCCGCCGCGGTCCTGCACCTGCAGCTTGAAGCCGCCGGCGTTGCCGAGGCCGTCCACGGCGGGCGGCGGCACGACGAACATGCGCGCGCCCTGGATCTGCTGGATCGCGCCGTTGACCTTGCCGAGGATGGCGTCCTTGGACAGGTCGCCCGAGGTGCGTTTTTCAAACGGCGCCAGGCCGAAGAAGACGATGCCCTCGTTCGGCGCCGACGAGAAGCCGGCGATCGACAGCCCCGGGAAGGCGATCGAGTCGACGATGCCCGGCACCTTGAGCGCGATGTCGCTCATGTCGCGGATCACCTTCTCGGTGCGCCCCAGCGACGAGCCGGCCGGCAGCTGGGCGATGCCGATCAGGTATTGCTTGTCCGGCGCCGGCACGAAGCCGCTCGGGATGCGCGTGAACAGCAGCCCGGTCAGCAGCAGCAGCACGCCGTACACCACCAGCGCCAGCGACTTGCGGTGCAGCAGGCCGTTGACGCCGCGGCTGTAGGCCTTGCTGCGGCCCTGGAACCAGCAGTTGAACCAGTGGAAGAACTTGCCGAACAGCTTATCCATCACCAGCGTGATCCGGTCCTTGGGCGCGTCGTGCGGGCGCAGCAGCAGCGCCGCCAGCGCCGGCGACAGCGTCAGCGAGTTGAAGGCCGAAATCACGGTCGAGATCGCGATGGTGGCGGCGAACTGCTTGTAGAACTGCCCCGACAGGCCGGGCACGAAGGTCAGCGGGATGAACACCGCGCACAGCACCAGCGCGATGGCGATGATCGGCCCGCTGACCTCCTGCATCGCCTTGATGGTGGCCTCGTGCGGCGTCAGGCCGTCGGCGATGTTGCGTTCGACGTTCTCCACCACCACGATGGCGTCGTCGACCACGATGCCGATCGCCAGCACCAGCCCGAACAAGGTCAGCGTGTTGATCGAGTAGCCCAGCAGCAGCAGCATCGCGAAGGTGCCGACGATCGACACCGGCACCGCCAGCAGCGGGATCACCGAGGCGCGCCAGGTCTGCAGGAAGATGATCACCACCAGCACCACCAGCAGCACCGCCTCGATCAGCGTGTGGACCACTTTCTCGATCGATGTCTGCACGAAGCGGGTCGGATCGTAGACGATGTCGTAATCGACGCCTTTGGGGAAATTTTTCTTGGCGTTCTCCATGGTCGCGCGCACGTCGTCCGACAGCTTCAGCGCGTTCGAGCCGGGCGACTGGAAGATACCGATCGCCGCCGCCTCCTTGTTGTTGAGCAGGCTGCGCAGCGAATACGAGTTGGCGCTGATCTCGACCCGGCCGATGTCCTTGATGCGCACCAGCGCGCCGGTTTTCGGATCGCTGCGGATGATGATCTCGGCGAAGTCCTCCTCCTTGATCAGCCGGCCCTGGGCGTTGACCTGCAACTGGAAGTCGGTGTCGTTGGGCGTCGGCGGCGAGCCGACCACGCCGGCGGCGACCTGCGCGTTCTGCTCGCGGATCGCGGTCACCACGTCGCCGGCGGTCATGTTGCGCGCGGCCAGTTGGCGCGGATTGATCCAGATGCGCATCGCGTAGTCGCCCGAGCCGAACAGCAGCACCGAGCCCATGCCGGGCACGCGCAGCAAATCGTCGCGCACGTTCAGGCTGGCGTAGTTGCGCAGGTACAGCGCATCGTGGCTGTTGTCCGGCGACACCATGTGCACCACCATGGTCAGGTTGGGCGACTGCTTCTCGGTGGTGACGCCGATCTGGCGCACGATCTCGGGCAGGCGCGGCAGCGCGCGGTTGATGCGGTTCTGCACCGCCGTCTCGGCCTGCTCCGGCACGGTGCCGATCTTGAAGGTCACGGTCAGCGTCATGCTGCCGTCGGCGGTGGCCTGGCTTTCGAAGTACAACATGCCTTCCAGGCCGTTGATCTGCTCCTCCAGCGGCGCGGCGACGGTTTCCGAAATCACCCGTGGGTTGGCGCCGGGGAACTGCGCCCGGACCACCACCTGCGGCGGCGCCACCTCCGGATATTCGGAGATCGGCAGCTGGAAGATCGCCAGCAGGCCGACCATGAAGATGAAGATCGATAAAACAGTGGCGAAGCGCGGCCGGTCGATGAAAAATCGCGAGATATCCATGCGGCGCTCCTCAGCCCTTGGCCGCGGCGGCCGGCGGCGGCGCCGGCGGCAGCGGCTTGCCGTGCTCGTCCACCTTCAGCACCTGCGGCGTGACCGGCGCGCCGGGGAAGGCGCGCAGCAGGCCGTCGACGATCACCAGCTCGCCGGGATTGACGCCGGTCACCACGCGCATGCCGTCGATCAGCGCGCCGGGCTTGACCTCGCGCTGGTCGACGATGTTGTTCTTGCCGACCACCAGCACCACCTTGCGGGTCTGGTCGGTGGTGATGGCGCGGTCGGACACCAGCGTGGCGCTGTAGTTGCCGCTGCCGCCCAGCTGCAGCCGGGCGAACAGGCCGGGCGTGTACAGGCCATCCTTGTTGTCGAACACGGCGCGGCCGCGCATCGACGCGGTGGCCGGGTTGAGGCGGTTGTCGACGAAGTCCATCTTGCCCTCGTGCGGGAAGCCCTCCTCGTTGGCCAAGCCCAGCCGCACGGCGCTGGCGGTGTCGCGCGACGAAGGGCGGCTGCCGTCGCGGGCGGCGCGCATGTACTTCAGGTAGATGGCTTCGCTGGCGTCGAAGTAGGCGTAGATCTTGTCGGCCGACACCACGGTGGTCAGGATCGGATCGCCGATGTTGACCAGGTTGCCCGCCGTGACGTTGGCGCGCGAGGTGCGGCCGGCGACCGGCGCGGTGATGCGGGTGAACTCAAGGTTCAGCCTGGCCTGCACCAGCGCCGCCTCGAAGGCCTTGACGTTGGAGTTGGCGTTGGCCAGCGCCGCGCGCAGCTGGTCGATCTCCTGCTGGCTGACGCCGCGGATGGCGACCAGCTTTTCGGCGCGCGCCAGTTCGGTCTTGCTCAGTTCGCCCGAGGTACGGGCCGCGACCAGTTGCGCCTCGGCGTGCGCGGCCTCGGCGGCGTAGGGGCGCGGATCGATGGTGAACAGCGGATCGCCTTTTTTGACCAGTTGGCCTTCGCGGAAGTGCACCTGCACCAGCGTGCCGGCCACGCGCGAGCGGACGTCGACGGTGTCGGGCGCTTCGAGGCGGGCGGTGAATTCGTCGAACTCTTGCACGTCGCGCTTGACGGCCGGCGCCACCGACACGGCGGGCGGCCCGCCCGCATGGGCGCCGGGGTCGTCCTTCTTGCCGCAGCCGGCCAGGGCGGCCATCGCCCCCAGCACCAAAGTCAATTTGAGCGCGCGTGAAGACGCGAGCGCCGCCAGAATATCCATAGTAAACCCCTCAAGAACGGTGTTACGAAAGTCGGAAACAGTGGGAACTGCGAAAGACGGTGTAAGCGCTACGGGAAGACATGAAAACAGACGGCGCGTTGATTGTATCAATGAACCTGTTTTCATTCTGACAAAGAAAGGGTGCCTTGTCATTAACAAATAAGAGGTAGCGCGATCTTAGGGGGATGGATCACGCGGTCGCGGACTTGCCGGCGTCAAAGCATGCCATTTTTATCAACTTTCGCCCCCAAAAAGTGTCGTTTTGGAGGGGGTGACGTTTCCATGATGGCATTTTTGGGTCTATAATCGCCCGTTTGGTGAAGGTTTTACACGGCAGCTGCTTGATCAATAATTCGCACGCCACCCGGCTGAAATTTGTCTGTTAAGGAAATCATGAGCGACGCACACAACGAACACGAATCCGCCATTAGAACGCCTAAGCAACTCGTTGCCGCAGTTATCGGCTTCTTTGCTGTTACTGTCCTGGGTATCATCCTGCTGGTCCAATACGTGACCGCAGACAAGCTGACCGGCCGCGGCTCCAACAGCCAGGCCCCGGAAGAAATCGCGACCCGCATCGCGCCGGTGGCCGACGCCGGCTTCACCCTCAAAGATTCCAACGCGCCGAAAGTGCTGCAGACCGGCGAAGCCGTCTACACCTCGACCTGCGCCGCCTGCCATGGCGCCGGCGTCGCCGGTGCGCCGAAGTTCGGCGACGCCGGCGCCTGGAGCGCCCGCATCGCCCAGGGCTACGACACCGTCCTCAAGCACGCCATCGAAGGCCTGCGCGCGATGCCGGCCAAGGGCGGCAATCCGGACCTCGACGATGTGGAAGTGGCGCGCGCCATGGTCCATCTGGCCAACGCGGGCGGCGCCAAGTTCAAGGAGCCGGCGGTGCCGGCCCCGGCCGCCGCGGCGCCGGCGGCTGAAGAACCGGCCAAGTAAAAGCTGAATCAGCACCCAACAAAAAACCGGCCTTCGAGGCCGGTTTTTTTTATCAGCTGCACAAGCCGAAGGCTTTGCGCTCCGGGAAGTAGCGGTAGGTGAAGGTGCGCATCGGGTACTCGGTCACCGCGATCTTGAAGGCCGGCGGCACCACGTCGAAACGCTCCGGCAGCTTGCTCTTGACCCGCAGCCGCACGCGCCAGATGGTTTCCTCGCCGGTGGCGCCGGCGATCAGCATGTCGGGCACCTTGGGGATCTCTTCGACGATCTCCGGGCGCGAGGTGGTGGTGCGCTGGTAGAACGTGACCAGCTCGGCCTTGGCCAGCACCGCGCCCTTGGGGGCGGTGACGTTGTAGTCGCGGCTGAGGAAGACCGCTCGCTCGCCGCGCGGCAGCACGTACACGAAGGTGAACTCGGCGCCGCCGTCGGGCAGCGTCAGCGGCGGCGTGGTGGCGACGCTGATCCCGCGCGGCAGCTCGAAGCGCGAGCCTTCCTGCCAGGTCTTGCATTCCGGCGTGGCCGCCATGTACAAGTTGGCGGGCGTGTACGAGGAATCGCCGCACGCGCTCAGCAGCAGCGGCAACATCAGGAATGCGGAGGAACGCAGGCGCATGGGAGTCGGTTTCTTGAATTCGAAGCCGGTAGTTTACTCTGAAATGCAAAAAAGGCCGCATCGCTGCGGCCCCTTTTAGCTTGTTACCACATGATCACGCGGTCTTTCGGCGCCAGGTACATCTTGTCGCCCGGCTTGACGCCGAAGGCGTCGTAGAAGCCCGGCTGGTTGCGCATGGTGCCGTTGGCGCGGAACTGGCCCGGCGAATGCGGGTCGGTCTTGATCTGCACGATCTGCTGCGCCTCGCGCATCTTCATGCGCCACACCTGCGCGAAGCCCATGTAGAAGCGCTGGTCGCCCGTCAGCCCGTCGATCACCGGCGCCTTCTTGCCCTTCAGCGACAGCTTGTACGCCTTGTACGCGATCGCCACGCCGCTGTTGTCGGCGATGTTCTCGCCCAGGGTCAGCTCGCCGTTGACGTGGTAGCCCGGCAGCGGGCTGAACTGGTTGTACTGCTCCACCAGCATCTTGGTCTTGGCCGCGAAGTTCTTGTGGTCCGACGCGGTCCACCAGTCGCGCAGGTTGCCGTCGCCGTCGTACTGGGCGCCCTGGTCGTCGAAGCCGTGGCTGATCTCGTGGCCGATCACGCCGCCGATGGCGCCGTAGTTGACCGCGTCGTCGGCGTCGGCGTTGAAGAACGGCGCCTGCAGGATCGAGGCCGGGAACACGATCTCGTTCATCTCAGGATTGTAGTAGGCGTTGACGGTCTGCGGCGTCATGCCCCATTCGTCGCGGTCGATCGGCTTGCCCAGCTTGTTCAGTTCCTTGTTGTAGTCGAACTGGCGCGAGCGCATCACGTTGCCGACCAGGTCGTCCTTGGACACCGTCAGCTTGGTGTAGTCGCGCCATTTGTTCGGGTAGCCGATCTTGGTGGTGAACTTGGCCAGCTTGGCTTGCGCCTGCTTCTTGGTGACCGGACTCATCCAGTCCAGCTTGTCGATGCTGGTCTTGTACGAAGCCAGCAGGTTGTTGACCAGCGCCTCCATGCGGGCCTTGCGCTCGGCCGGGAAATGCGCCTCGACGTACAGCTTGCCGACCGCCTCGCCCAGCGCGCCTTCGGTGACCGAGACGCCGCGTTTCCAGCGTGGCCGCTGCTCGGTCACGCCGCTCAGCACGGTGCCGTAGAAGGCGAAGTTCTCGTCGACGAAGGCCTTGCTCAGGTAGGGCGCGTGGGCGCGCAGCAGCTGCCAGTTGAAATACGCCTTGATGGTGTCGAGCGGCGTGCTTTGCAGCAGCGCGGCCATGCCCTTCAGATAGCTCGGCTGGCTGACGATCACGTAGCCGACCTTGCCGGCGACGCCGGCGTCGGCCAGGTAGGCGTTCCAGTCGTAGCCCGGCGCGGTCTCGCCCAGCTTGGCGACGTCGATCTTGTTGTAGGCCTTGACCGGATCGCGCAGCTCGACCTTGGTCCATTGCAGCTTGGCCAGTTCTTTTTCAAATTCCACGACGGCGTGCGCGGTGACGGCGCCGTGCGCGTCGCCGGCCATGGTCAGCATCTTGCCGATGTGCAGTTCATACTTGGCCAGCGCGTCGGCCAGCTTGGCGTCGTCGGCCTTCAGGTAGTAGTCGCGGTCCGGCAGGCCGAGGCCGTCCTGGTACAGGTCGGCCACGTACTTGGTCGAATCCTTGTTGTCCTGGTGGATGCCGTAGTTGTACGGCGCGGTCACGCCGATCTGGTTGAAGTGCGAGATCAGCGCCGGCAGCTGCTGCTTGTCGTTGACGGCGGCGATCTTCGCCATTTCCGCTTTCAGCGGGGTCAGGCCGAGTTGCTCCAGCTTGGCTTCATCCATGAAGCTGGCGTAGAAGTCGCCGATGCGCTGGGCTTCCGGCCCGCCGGCCTTGCTCGCGGCCGCGCCTTCGATGATGGCGCGCAATTGCGGCTGGACGTCGTCGCGCAGCTTGGCGAAGGTGCCCCAGCTGGCTTTGTCGGCCGGGATCTCGGTGGTGGCCAGCCATTTGCCGTTCATGTGGGTGAACAGGTCGTCCTGCGCGCGGACCGCCGGCTCGATGTATTCGACGGCGATACCGGAGGCGAGTTTACCGCTTGCTACGTTGGCGCTGGCCGGGGCGACACTTTTGGTGTTGTCGGCTGCGCCCGCCAAGCCTGTGATCAGGCTCAGGGTCAATGCACTTAACAGATGACGTTTCACGAGATTTCCTTCTTCAGTAAAAATATAAAATACCCACTCAAGGCGGTGGGCTTTACCACATGATGACGCGGTCTTTCGGCGCCAGATACATCTTGTCGCCCGGCTTGACGCCGAACGCGTTGTAGAAGCCGGGTTGGTTGCGCACCGTGCCGTTGGCGCGGAACTGGTCGGGCGAATGCGGGTCGGATTTGAGATAGACGATTTGCTGCGCGTCGCGGATCTTGCCGCGCCACACCTGGCCGAAGCCCATGTAGAACCGCTGCTCACCGCTCAGCCCGTCGATCACCGGCGCCGGCTTGCCGCCCAGCGAAATCAGATAGGCCTTGTAGGCGATCGCCGCGCCGGAGTTGTCGGCGATGTTCTCGCCCAGCGTCAGCTCGCCGTTGACGTGGTAGCCCTTGACCGGGCTGTAGCCGTTGTACTGCTTGACCAGCATCTTGGTCTTGGCGGCGAAGTTCTTGTGGTCGGCCTTGGTCCACCAGTCGCGCAGGTTGCCGTCGCCATCGTATTGCGCGCCCTGGTCGTCGAAGCCGTGGCTGATCTCGTGGCCGATGACGGCGCCGATGCCGCCGTAGTTGACCGCGTCGTCGGCGTCGGCGTCGAAGAACGGCGGCTGCAGGATCACCGCCGGGAACACGATTTCGTTGAGCTCGGGGTTGTAATAGGCGTTGACGGTTTGCGGCGTCATGCCCCACTCGTCGCGGTCGATCGGCTTGCCCAGCTTGTCGACTTCCTTGTTGTATTCGAACTCGCGCGAGCGGTGGATATTGCCGACCAGATCATCCTTGGCCACCACCAGCCGCGAGTAGTCGCGCCACTTGTTCGGATAGCCGATCTTGACGGTGAACTTGGCCAGCTTGGCTTGCGCCTGCACCTTGGTTTCCGGGCTCATCCAGTCCAGCGTCTCGATGCTCTGCTTGAACGCGGCCAGCAGATTTTGCACCAGCGCCTCCATGCGCGCCTTGCGCTCGGCGGGGAAGTGCCGCTCGACGTACAGCTTGCCCAGGCTTTCGCCCAGCGCGCCGTCGGTGGCGTTGACCGCGCGCTTCCAACGCGGCTGCTGTTGCTTGATGTCGCTGAGCACGGTGCCGTAGAAGGCGAAGTTCTCCAGCGCGAAATCCTTGGCCAGGTAGGCCGCGTTGGCGTGGATGACCTGCCATGCGAAGTAGCCCTTCAAGGTGCTCAATGGCGTCTTGGCCAGCAGCTTGTCGGCGCCGGTGATGAAACTCGGCTGGCTGACGATCACATAGTCGACCTTGCCGGCGATGCCGGTCTCCTTCAGCCACGTGGACCAGTCGTAGCCGGGCGCCAGCTTGGGCAGCTGGTCCAGCGCCACCTTGTTGTAGGCCTTGACCGGATCGCGCAACTGCACCTTGGTCCACTGGATTTTCGCGATCTCGGTTTCCAGCGCGACAATGGCCTTGGCGTCGGCCGCCGCGTTGGCGTTGCCGGCCAGCGCCAGCATCGTGCCGACGTGCCGCTGGTACTTGGCCAGCGTGTCGGCCATCTTCTTGTCCGACTTCTTCAGATAGTAGTCGCGGTCCGGCAAGCTCAGGCCGTCCTGCGTCAGGTCGGCCACATATTTGGTCGAGTCCTTGTTGTCCTGGTGGATGACGAAGCCGAACGGCGTCGTCACGCCGACGCGCTGGTAGTGCGCCATCAACGCCGGGATATCCTTCTTGTCGCTCAGCGCGGCGATGCGGTCCAGCTCGGCCTTCACCGGCGTCAGGCGCAGCGTCTCCAGCCTTGCCTCGTCCATATAGCTGGCGAAGAAATCGCCGATGCGCTGCGCGTCCGAGCCGGCGGTCTTGTTGCTGTCGGCGGCGGCCGCTTCGATAATGGCGCGCAACTGCGGCTTGGTGTCGTCGTCGAGCTTCTCGAACGAGCCCCAACTGGACTTGTCCGAGGGGATCTCGGTCTTGGCCAGCCACTTGCCGTTCAGGTTGGCGAAGAAATCGTCCTGCGGCCGCACCGAGGCGTCGATGTCGGCCACGTCCACGCCCGACTTGTGTTGCGCCTGCGCGAACGAGGCGAGCAGCGCCAATGCCAGCGCGCTTAACAAATGTGCTTTTTTCAAGTCGATCTCTCCGATAGGCATGGCCTGGATTTCGAACAATAGCAAAAAGGCCACAGCGAGTGGCCGTTTTATGCAAATTAATCGCTTACCAGATGATCACGCGCTGTTCCGGCGCAACATACATCTGGTCGCCCGGCTTGACGCCGAAGGCGTCGTAGAAGCCCGGCTGGTTGACCAGCGTGCCGTTGGTGCGGAACCGGCCCGGCGAATGCGGGTCGGTCTTGATTAGCAGGATCTGCTGTTCGTCGCGCGTCTTGCTGCGCCACACCTGGCCCCAGCCCATGAAGAAGCGCTGGTCGCCGCTCAGGCCGTCGATCACCGGCGCCGGCTTGCCGCCCAGCGACAACTTGTACGCCTTGTAGGCGATCGCGGCGCCGGAGTTGTCGGCGATGTTTTCGCCCAAGGTCAGCTCGCCGTTGACGTTATAGCCCTTGAGCGGGCTGTAGCCGTTGTACTGCTTGACCAGCGCGTCGGTCTTGGCCTTGAAGTTGGCGCGGTCCTGCTGGGTCCACCAGTCGCGCAGGTTGCCGTCGCCGTCGGACTGGCTGCCGCCGTCGTCGAAGCCGTGGCTGATCTCATGCCCGATCACCGCGCCGATGGCGCCGTAGTTGACCGCGTCGTCGGCCTTGGCGTCGAAGAACGGCGGCTGCAAAATCGCGGCCGGGAACACGATCTCGTTCATCGTCGAGTTGTAATAGGCGTTGATGGTTTGCGGCGTCATGCCCCACTCTTCGCGGTCGATCGGCTTGCCCAGCTTGTTGACCATGCGCTGGTAGGCGAAGCTCTCGGCGCGCAGCACGTTGCCGATCAGGTCGTTCTTGAGGATGGCCAGCGTGCCGTAGTCGCGCCACTTGTTCGGGTAGCCGATCTTGGGCGTGAACTTGGCCAGCTTGGCTTGCGCCTCGCGCTTGGTTTCCGGGCTCATCCAGTCGAGCTGGTCGATGCTGGTCTTGTACGAGGCCAGCAGGTTCTTGACCAGCTCGTCCATGCGCGCCTTGCGCTCAGGCGGGAAATACTGCGCCACGTACAGCTTGCCCAGCACCTCGCCCAGCGCGCGCTCCTCCAGCGCCACCGCCTGCTTCCAGCGCGGCGGCTTGACGGCGACGCCGGTCAGCGCGGTGCTGTAGAAATCGAAATGCGCGTCGGCGAACGGCTTCGACAGGTACGGCGCGGCGCCGCGCAGCACCTGCCATTCGAAGTAGGCTTTCCAAGTCGCCAGCTCGGTCTGGTCCAGCACCGTGTTGAAGGCGGTCAAATAGCTCGGCTCGTTGACGATCACGTAGTCGGTCTTGGCGCCGACGCCGGCCACGGCCAGCGCGTGGCCCCAGTCGTAGCCGGGCGCCAGCTCGGACAGCTTGTTGATCGGAGTCTTGTTGTAGCGCTTGACCGGGTCGCGGTTCTGCACCTTGGTCCATTGCGCCTCGGCCAGCGCGGTTTCCAGCGCGACGATGGCCTTGGCGTTGCCGGCCGGGTTCTTGTCGCCGGCCAGGCCGAGGATCTTGGCGATCAGCAGCTCATACTTGGCCAGCGCGGCGGCCATCTTGGGGTCGTCTTTTTTCAGGTAGTAGTCGCGGTCCGGCAGGCCCAGGCCGCTCTGGCCGATATACGCCGCGTATTTGGTCGACTCGCGCGCGTCCGGGCGCACCGAGACGCTGTACGGCGTGGCGACGCCGATCTTTTCCAGGTGCGAGATCAGCATCGGGAAGGCCTTCTTGTCCTTGATCGCGCGGATGCTGTTGAGCTCGCCGGTCAGCGGCCGGATGCCCAGCGCGTCCAGCTTTTGCTCGTCCATGAAGCTGGCGTAGAGGTCGCCGATCTTTTGCGCATCGCTGCCGGTTTTGCGGACCTTGTCGGCGTCGGCCGCCTCGATGATGCCGCGCAGTTCCGGCAGCACATCGTCGCGCAGCTTGGCGAAGGTGCCCCAGCTGGATTTATCGGACGGGATCTCGGTGCTCTTCAGCCAGCCGCCGTTGAGGTGGACGAAGAAGTCGTCCTGCGGGCGCACGCCGGCATCGATGTATTGGATGTCGATGCCGGACACCGGGGCGGTGTCGGCGGCGCCGGCGTAGGCGGTCAGCAGGCTCAGGGCCAGGGTGGTCAGCAGCGTTCGTTTCAAGACGTGTCCTCGTGGGTCGGTGGGCCAGCATCGCCGATTGTAGCCCCAGCCCCGCCCGCGATCCATGCCGGGCGCGGATTTTTACTTTACGATACACGAACCGCGCCGCGCTTGGCTTATTGACCGCCGCCCGGCAGGTTGATGCTGGCGCCGCCCGCGCCGACGCCGACGCCCATTCCTCCGCCGCCCATGCCGCCGCCTTTGCGGCCGCCGCCGCGGTGTTCGCCGCCGCCCTCTTCCTTGCGCTCCGGACGCGGCGCGGCGCCATTGTCCTGCACCCGCAGCAATTGCTCGCCGACCAGCCGCACCACGGTCTGGCGCTGGCTTTCATTCAAGGCATCATTGACCGTCAGCCACCATTCGCGCATCAACTTTTCCTCCTCGGCGCCGATGGCGGTTTCCGCATCGATGGCCTTGGCCAGGTCGCGCAGTTCGACGTTGGCGCCTTGCGTGCCGGCCTGGGTCGCGGCCTGCAGGCGCTCGCGGCGGGCCTTGCGTTCGCGCAGCACGTTGCGGGTCTTGCTTTCGACCTGCTGCCACAGCGTTTGTTGATTGGTGTTCAGGCTCAGCGATTTTTTCAGCTCGGCCGCCATCGGCAGGAAGTCTTCGGCGCGCATCTCCATCACGGGCAGCGCGAAGGCCGGCGACAGCAGCGCCGACAGGGCCAGCGCGGCGCCGAGGCGGCGCAGGACGGACGAGGAAACAGGTGGCGAAAAGCGCATGGGGGCTCCGTTGGATAAAAAAAAGCCTGCGCTTGGGGCGCAGGCGAAAAACCACTTCAGGGTGAGAGAAATACGAGTTCAGTGTAGGACGCGAAAATCGCCGCCAACGGACTTCTTACAATTACTTACCGACGTGAACGTGAGGGATACACTCCATACAAAACAGCAAACTTGACCTAACGCCAAGCGGGCTATGGCGTGCTTTATAAGTCAACGGCCACCGTTGTAAAACCCCGTAAAGGTATAAATCATTTCGTGATGGCTACGACGTTTGCCGCGAATCAGGTTTATACTCAACTGATACCGGCTGCGGGGCCGCAGCGGTTGCAATGCAACATCGCTTCGACAGGTGAAACATGGGCAAGAAACTAAAGAACTCCGGATTGATCGGACTCGGCGTCGTCGCCGGCATCGCGGTCTCGCTACAATTCTCGGCCATGGCGCAAAAGCCGGTGGAGCCGCCGCTGCCGCTGGAGGAGCTGCGCCAGCTGGCCGATGTGTTCGGACTGATCAAGTCCGACTACGTCGAACCGGTCGAGGACAAGAAGCTGCTGACGGAAGCCATTTCCGGCATGGTGGCCTCGCTCGATCCGCACTCGGCCTATCTGGACAAAAAAGCCTACGCCGAATTGCGCGAAGGGTCGCAGGGCAAGTTCGTCGGCCTCGGCATCGAGATCGGCCAGAGCGAGGACGGCTACATCAAGATCGTGGCGCCGATCGAGGATTCGCCGGCCTGGCGCGCCGGCATCAAGCCGGGCGACCTGATCAGCCGGCTCGACAACACGCCGCTCAAGGGCATGAGCCTGGACGAGTCGGTCAAGAAGATGCGCGGCGAGCCGCAAAGCAAGGTCAGCCTGACGGTGCTGCGCAAGGGCGAGGCCGAGCCGCTGGTGTTCAACATCACCCGCGAGGAAATCCACCAGAAGAGCGTCAAGGGCAAGCTGGTCGAGCCCGGCTACGCGTGGCTGCGCATTTCGCAGTTCCAGGAGCCGACCGTCGACGACATGGCGGCCAAGATCATCGAATTATATAAACAAGACCCCAACATCAAGGGCCTGGTGCTGGACCTGCGCAACGATCCGGGCGGCGTGCTGCAGGGCGCGATCGGCGTCGCGGCGGCCTTCCTGCCGAAGGACGCGGCCATCGTCTCGACCAACGGCCAGTTGCCGGACCAGAAGCAGATCTTCTACGGCCGTCCCGAATACTACGCGCTGCGCAACGACGGCGACGCGCTGGCCAAGCTGCCGGCCGCCGTCAAGCAGGTGAAGATGGTGGTGCTGGTCAACACCGGTTCGGCGTCGGCGTCGGAGATCGTCGCCGGCGCGCTGCAGGATTACAAGCGCGCCGACATCATCGGCAGCCAGACCTTCGGCAAGGGTTCGGTACAGACCATCCGCCAGCTGACGGCGGACACGGCGGTGAAGCTGACCACGGCGCGCTATTACACGCCGAACGGCCGCTCGATCCAGGCCAAGGGCATCACGCCGGACGTGGCGGTCGACGAGAACGCCGACGGCGACGGCCTGAACGCGCTGCGCACCCGCGAGGCCGACCTGGCCAAGCACCTGTCCAACGACCGCGACCAGGAAGGCGCGAAGACCAAGCGCGACGAGCTGGAGGAGCAGCTGCGCATCGTGGCGCTGGAGAAAAATCGCAAGCCGCTGGAATACGGCAGCGGCGAGGATTTCCAGCTGGCGCAGGCGCTGAACCACCTCAAGGGGCTGCCGGTGCAACTGGCCAAGCCGGAGACCACGGTGGTGCAGGTGGACGCGGCGCTGCGCAAGGATCCGAGCAACAAATAAGCCATTTGTTGTAGCGGACTCGGCGGCGCCTCGGGGCGCCGTTTTTATTTCGCGGCTTTTTCTCCGAACGTACACGCATTGTGTAGAATTTGCTTCATTATTGGCGCCAGCCATTGCTCAACGTGAAAGTTTATCTATGAAACAAGCCGTCATCAGCGGTACCGGCCTCTACACGCCAGCGCAGTCCATTTCCAACGAAGAACTGGTCGAATGCTTCAACGCCTATGCCGAAAAATTCAACGCCGACCACGCCGCCGCCATCGCGGACGGCACGGTCACGGCGCTGGAGCTGTCGAGCGTGGCGTTCATCGAAAAAGCGTCCGGCATCAAGTCGCGCTATGTGATGGAGAAAGCCGGCATCCTCGATCCGGCGCGCATGGTGTCGCATATTCCCGAGCGCGCCGACGAGGAATTGTCGCTGCAGGCGGAGATCTGCGTCGCGGCGGCGCAGCAGGCGATGGACCGCGCCGGCCGCACTGCGGCCGATATCGACATGGTGCTGGTGGCGTGTTCGAACATGCAGCGCGGCTATCCGGCGATGGCGGTCGAGGTGCAGGGCGCCTTGGGCATCGACGGCTACGGCTTCGACATGAACGTGGCCTGCTCGTCGGCCACCTTCGGCATCCAGCAGGCGGTGGCGGCGGTGCAAAGCGGCCAGGCGCGCGCGGTGCTGGTGCTCAATCCGGAGATCACCAGCGGCCACTTGAACTGGCGCGACCGCGACAGCCACTTCATCTTCGGCGACGCCTGCACCGCGATCATCATCGAAGCGGCCGACACGGCCAAGGGTTCGCACCGTTGGGAGATCGTGGAGACCAAGCTGAAGACCAGCTTCTCCAACAATATCCGCAACAACTTCGGCTTCCTCAACCGTTTTGACGAGGACGGCGTGGGCCGGCCGGACAAGCTGTTCCGCCAGCAGGGCAGGAAGGTCTTCAAGGATGTTTGCCCGATGGCGGCCGAGATGATCAAGACCACCGTCGCCGGCGCCGGTTTGGAGGTGCCGCAGGTGAGCCGCTACTGGCTGCACCAGGCCAACCTGAACATGAATCTGCTGATCAGCCGCCTGGTGCTGGGCCGCGACGCCGAGCCGGGCGAGGCGCCGGTGATCCTGGACGAATACGCCAACACCTCGTCGGCCGGCTCGATCATCGCATTCCACAAGCATTCCGACGACATGGCGCCCGGCCAGCTGGGCGTGATCTGCTCGTTCGGCGCCGGCTACTCGATCGGCTGCGTGGTGGTGCGGCGGATCTGAGGCACCGGCCATGATCACCGTCACCTTATCGGAAGAGCTGGAAGCGGAGGTGATCCAGGCCGCCGGCCGCAAAGGCTTGTCGGTTGACGCTTACCTGGCGCAGATCTGCAGGGAGGCGCTGTCGCTGGAGCTCGACCGCCAGCGCTTGCAATCCTACCGCGACGGCACGCCCGGCGTATCGCAGGAACGCGCCGACGTCTGGCTGTCCGACCTGGCGGCCGGGAAGCGGAGCGAATGCCCGCGCTGGATGCGCCGGCTACAGATCCAGTAGTTGCGCGTGTGAACCTGTTCGTACAAAGCTGACGGAGTATTCGTCCGCCTGGTAGATCAACAGAAAATCGCCGCCAATGTGACATTCGCGGCAATCCGTCCATTCGCCCCTCAGCAAATGATCGCGCCATTCAGGGCCCAATGGCTGATCATTCGCGATCAGCAGCATCATTGCTTCTTTCAGGCGGGCCAAGTCATAGCGTCCCGAGCGTGCCAGGCCGGCCCAGTTTTTCATGAATGGCTTCTTGTAGTCCACCTTGCGTGGCGGCGCTACTTGCCTAGCCTGGGCTGTCTTCTTCAAGATTGACGGCATCCATGTGGGCACGCATCTCCGCCATGCTCTTGCGGGACTGAGCGATGGCGGCGCGGGTGGCGGCGTTGGGAACCTTGAGTTCCAGAGGCAATGTCTGATCCTCGACTATGCGGCGTAACAGCACATTGACCGCGATGGACATGGTCAGTCCATAAGACTGTAAAACTTTCTCCGCCTCCGCCCGTCTCTTCTCATCGACCTCCACCGCCAACGTCACAGTTTTCCCAGCCATGATAGCCTCCCGAGTGAAAAGCCATTTTAGTTCAAATGGTTGACCATGCACGCGCTCGGGAAATGAGCAAACTCATTACTTGTGCATTCAGGCCGCCAGAGGCGCCAGCTCCTTGTCGACGGCGGCGTAGGCGGCCGTCATCGCGTTCGGGTCCATGACGGTGGCTTCGGCCGAGATGAAGCTGAGGTTCTTCAGGCCGATCGTCGCCAAAATCGCGCGCAGATACGGTTCCAAGAAGTCCGGCTGGCGCGCGCGCTCGCCGGTGCGGTGGCCGCCCGAACTGACGGCGATATACACCGGCCGGTCCGCCAGCGTGCCGATCTTGCCTTCCGGCGTGGCGTTGAACGTGACGCCGATCCGCACCACGTGGTCGATCCACGCCTTCAGCACCGACGGCACCGTGAAGTTGTGCATCGGCGTGCCGATGACGACGCAATCGGCCTGCTGCAATTCCTCGATCAGCAGATCCGACCACGCCAGCGACGACAGCCCCCGCGCGTGCGGTTCACCGCCGATGGCGCGGCTCAAGGCGCTGGAATACTGGCCGTCGACATGCGGCAGCGGATCGGCCGACAAATCGCGCGGCACCACGCGCGCCTCGGGATGGCGCGCTTGCAAACCCTCGACCACGCGCCGCGACAATTGATAACTTGCCGAATCGGCGGCGCGCGAACTGCTGGTGATGTGTAAGATGTTCATGCCGCGTCCTTGAGAAGTTTACCGAAGCGCAAGGCGCCCGGCAGCAGGCCCTCGCGGAAATAGAAGCGTTGGCCCAAGCCATTGGTCAGGGCGGTGTCGAGCACCAGTTTGACGCAATCGGCGCGCTCGGCATAGCCGGTCAAATGGGTGAGCAGCTGCGCGCCCCAGCGCTGGCCGCGATGCTTTTCGCCGGCGATCAGGTCGTCGACGTAAAGGAAACGGCCGTACACCAGATTCTCCTGCAGCCGATAGCCGGCCAGCGCCACCACCTCGCCGTGTTCCCAGGCCGCCACGATGCGGTAGCCTTGTTCATTCTGGCGCGTCACGCGCGCCACGAATTCATCCTCGGATTCCAGATGCGGCCGCAGTTCCTTCATCACCGGGTAGCAGGCGCGCAGCTGGTCCTTCGTTTGCACGTCGCGCAAGGCGGTGCCGTATAGCTTGTCGTTCATAGTGCTTCCTCAATATCGAATGAGGCCAGTGTAGAACTTCTATGACACAATCCATAGAGCCATGAAATAACATCCTGAGTAGGCCATGAAAACCAGCAAGCCAGACTTCCTGCAACTCGACCCCGGCGCGGCGGAGCCGCTGTACCGGCAGATCTACACCCGCTTTCGCGGCGCCATCGCCGAGGGCCTGCTGAAGCCGGGCGCGCGCATTCCGGCCGCGCGCGCGCTGGCGCTGGAGCTGGGGTTGGCGCGCGGCACGGTGGAATCGGCCTACGCGCTGCTGACGGCGGAAGGCTATGTGGAGACGCGCGGCCAGGCCGGCACCATCGTCACGCCGGCGCTGCTGCGCCACGCGGCGGTGGCGCCGGCCGCGCCGCAAGCGGACCCGGTGCGGACGCTGGCCGGCTCGCCCACCCTGGCCAGGCCGTTTCAAATGGGCTTGCCGGCGCTGGACGCCTTCCCGCGCAAGGTCTGGGCGCGGCTGGCGGCGCGCTCGGTGCGCGCCACCCTGGCCGAGGACATGGTCTACCCGCCCTACGCCGGCCTGCCGGCGCTGCGCATCGCCATCGCCACTTACCTGCAGCTGTCGCGCGGAATCGATTGCTCGCCGGCGCAGGTGTTCGTCACCAGCGGCTATCGCAACACGCTGGAGCTGATCACGCGCGCGCTGCTGCGGCCGGGCGACGCGGTATGGACCGAGGACCCCGGCTACCCGCCCACCGCCGCGCTGCTGAACGAAGCCGGCATGAAGACCGTGCCGGTGGCGGTCGACGCCGACGGCCTGATGGTCTCGCACGGCATCGCCGCCGCGCCC
>Ga0247815_10001369_pt1 | contig 18702 bp, 15 predicted proteins | sample UWRJL194509B1_FD_181014 | JGI IMG/M metagenome (GOLD analysis project Ga0247815, IMG submission 181014) | Plant litter microbial communities from Arlington Agricultural Research Station in Wisconsin, United States - UWRJ-L194-509B-1 | ecosystem: Environmental > Terrestrial > Plant litter >...
CTAATGGTAAAGGTTTTGCAGTAGCTCCTGATTTCCTGTGCAGCAACCAGATCGCGGATAATTCAGTCAAGCTCGCCTGGGAGGGCAGTCCGCCAGTAGAAAACACCCTTTACTTTGGAAAACGTAAGAATACAGCTTTCCCGCAGGAGATCAAATATCTCGAAGAAATCCTGGCCAGGCACTGGCCTGAAAACCAGCAAAGACTAACATTGGCAAGCTGAACAAATCAACGCGAACTCGTATTTCCCCAAGCAAATCCTATCGGGTTGACATTGATTTGACTACCTGAACCCGAGCTAAAGTCCAATTTTACAATGATCCGCGTTCCCTAAAAATCTTCCTTTTTGATACCCAATTTACTCATTCTCGATTCCAGTGTGGTGGGCTTCAGATTTAACAATTCTGCTGCCCCACCACTCCCGCGGACCCGACCTTCAGTTCTTCTGAGAACCGAAATAATATACGCTTTTTCGGTTTGCTGTTGAATGTATTTTACGTCTTCCAGGGTTTCTATCTCCCCCTTATCGGATTGTTTAGAGGCAGCAACAGCCAGGTGCTGCTTCAATTCCAATTCGGAGTTCCCATTATGGAGTATGACCGAGCGCTCCATTACATTCTCGAGTTCACGAATATTGCCGGGCCAATGGTAGCCAAGCATAGTGTCCAACATAGCAGGTGAGATCCCATGATATTCTTTATTTAAATTATTGCAAAACTTATGGGCAAAAAAGGTGACCAGGTCTGCGATATCGCTCCTTCTCTCCCGTAGTGGTGGTAAGGTTATCGGAAATACATTCAGCCGATAATACAAATCAAGCCTGAAATTGCCTTCGGCGACTTCTTTTTCCAGGTTGCGGTTGGTGGCAGCCACGATACGTACATCAACTTTCTTTGGGGTATTGCTGCCAACATAGTTGATCTCCCTTTCCTGTAAAACACGCAGCAGTTTGACCTGCATCTCCAGGGGTAATTCTCCGATTTCATCCAGAAAAATGGTTCCACCATCGGCCTGTTCAAACCTGCCTTTCCGTTTTTCAGTGGCTCCGGTAAAGGCTCCCTTTTCATGACCGAACAATTCTGATTCTATCAGTGTCACAGGTATCGCACCGCAATTAACTTGTATGAAGGGTCCGCTTTTTCTGGCTGAAAGTGCGTGTATGGCATGCGCAACTTTTTCTTTTCCAGTGCCACTTTCACCCAATATCAAAACAGAGGTATTGTAGGGCGCTACCTGGGTAGTGAGCTCCAAGGCGGCCAATAAAAGAGAATGCTTTCCGATAATGCCCTGGAATTCCTTGCGCGCGGCTGCTTCTGCCGGAACAACATCCACAGGTTGGTATTTTCCAGAGAGCGAGATGGAACCGTACTGGATCATTTTTTCGGTAACATTAGTCAGGCAGCTCCTAAAAAGTTTCAATACCGCTACATGTTTTTGAGAATAAACATCTCGCGCCCGGCTATAAAAGCAATAATTCCTGATTGTTCCTTTGCTGGTCAATATAGAAACCGTAAGAGTGGAGCTCATTTTGAAATTGGTACGCCATAGTTCTTGCAAGGGGCTAAAAGCCGTGCGATTGTTGAATTCAACTTCATATTCACCACTGGGTGCCATGGCGCGATCCTGTTTCAGTATGCCATCAAGGACGCTGCTTTTCAGGCCGGTAATGGTCAGAAACTCCTTTTCACCAATATATTGGTATTCATCAAATGCGACACGCAAATAGGCGGAATCAGTAAACTGACTGGCATCTTGCGAACGATGGCCCGAAACAATAAGGTCAAACGGTATAAACACGCGTATCGCTTGAGCGACTTTCAAAAGTTTCTGCTTGGCATCTGAAGTCTCACTACTGATTTCAGCCAGGTGCTTTTGCAGAAGAACCTCCTGCTGTAGTCTTGATTCCAAGGCATTCTTCTGCCGGTACCAGGCGATATCAAGGGTGACCAGCAGATCTTTTTCCCGGAATGGCTTTACCAAAAAGCCGTAAGGATCAGTCTCTTTTGCCTGCTCGAGGGTCTTTTGGCTGGAATTTGCAGATAGATAAATAAAAGCAACATTCTCCTCATTTAGCGTTTTAGCGAGGTCAATGCCGGAGCGTTTTCCGTCCAGGTGAATATCAAGGAGCACAAAATCCGGCTTCTCTTTTTGCAGTTGTTCATCGGCCTCCTGCGCGGTTGCCGCAATGCCGGTTACAGTGTAGCCCGCCTGCTCCAAAGTTAAACGTAGTGCATTGGCCACCACAAATTCATCTTCAACGATCAATATTTTTTTATTCATATTCAATTATTCTAACCATTCATGTTCACTGCCGGATGTAACCTAAGGGGGAAACGGATGGTGATATGTACCCCGTTATTATTTTCAATACGGCAACTACCATTCAATTGCTTGGCCAGGCCTTTAATTAAATCCAGACCCAGAGAATGATGTTTCTGGGTATTTAATGCTGCAGGTAACCCAACCCCGTTATCCACAATCTTAACCAACAAATGCCCTGGACCATCATGTCCCAGCAAAAGAATGACAATTCCCTGTTGGTCTTTCAAGAAGGCGTACTTAATGGCATTTACGATACTCTCTGTAAAGATTAAGCCGAGTGGAAGCACTTGTGAGACATCCAGCTGCACCGGCGCTATGGTTTGTTCAAAAACAATTTGTGTATCTGCCTCGAAACTTTCATCAAGATAATTCACCAGGTCACTGATATATTCTGGCATCGAAATGGTCATTGTGTTGTTGTCGCGGTAAAGTTTTTGATGGATTAATGACATGGCCTCCATACGTCGCAAGCTATCTTTAATCGCCATTAAGGCAGCACCGTCTTCTAAATAAACAGATTGCGAATACAATAGACTGGTAACCATCTGCAGGTTATTTTTTACCCTGTGTTGCACTTCTTTGATTAGCCATTCCTTTTCTTTAAGTAGGTTTTCCTGATTTCCATTTAGCACCTCAATGCGCTCATCTCTTTGAGCGAGTTCCCGCTGCTGGACATCGAGCATTCGATTGTTGTCCATCCTAATGATGCAAAGTAACAAAAAAAGAAAGATAATGACCAGCACCAAGGATCCTGCAACAAGAATAAATAGTTCATTTTTATTCCACTTCCACAGGCTAAGATGCTGTGATCTGTCCTGGCGTGTAAGTGAGGCCACTTCGCTGATATCCGGCATTTTCGCACCCGCAGAATCGTTCCTCTGACTGCCTAGAGCATCCTCATAAAGAAGCATACCGATCTGCGTAGAACCATCAGCTTTGCGGCTCTGAGCGCCGCGCCATGTATCGTTACTGTGTACCACCTTTTCAACTTGTGCATTCGTTTTAATCATACTTAAAAGCATAAAAAACACAAACCAGCCAACCTGCATAATTTTTCTTCGGCCAAGGACTTCAGCTTTAATTTGCATTGCAAAACTTATTACCGAATGTACCAAATATCTGCATTATCATATCGTAACCTGTGCAGCCCGGTTCAAACTCAGTAGAGGTTAATGGTAGTTGGCTAGGCTTCGGATCAGGAAAATAAGTAATGGGTATCCCTCCAGTTTTATCACATGCGCAGACATATCTATCTGTACTTTTTGCCATATTTTCGTGTCCCATATTACCCTGGAATAATTTCTATAAATTTACAAATCACGACCGGTTGCCCCCTAAGGTATCCCATCATTAAACTTATAACTATCATTATAAAAGTCATACCCTACATTATAATTAACTCCACCGCGTTACCATCAGCCAGGAGTCCAGTAATCGTGGATTAACCGAGGCAATCCATCTCATCTGATATGCCGTACACCTGATCGAATCAATTGCCCCGGAAATTATCATGCTTTAATTTAGCTTTTGTGACAATCAATTCGGATAGTAACGGGGGATACACTGCTGATTATATCTTCCTGTTTTAACTCTTACTTAGTAGGCAACGCCTCTTCTATAAACTGTCAACCATTTGTGCCTCAATCGCGGGAATTTCAACAGGAAACTTTATAGTGATGGTTAATCCCTTGTTATTCTTAATAGAAAATGTTCCTTTTAGCTGTCCTGTGAGTCCTTTTAGAAGTGTCAATCCGAGGGAACTGGTGCTTAAAATGTTAAAGTCCTCAGGCAAACCGATTCCATTATCGCTGATCTGCATTTCGATCCATGTTTCAATTCGTTTTACAAGAACCTTAATCTTTCCAGCTTGCTGATTGGGAAATGCGTATTTCAATGCATTGGTTACTGTTTCGTTCAATATAATTCCTACAGGTATTGCCTGTGAAACATCAATATTGATGTCATCAATATCCCAGTCGATATCGATATTATTAATACTTTGATTTAATGAGCCATTCAACGAACGGATAAGTTCCTTGATATAGGAGGAAAGATTGATTTCGGAAATATGCTCAGTCTTATACAACTGGTCATGGATCAGCGCTATCGACTGCACTCTGTTCTGGCTTTCCAATATGGCTTGCTGTGCGCCTTCATTCGACATGTATATGGATTGTGACTGCAGTAGGTTCATCACGATCTGCAAGTTGTTTTTGACCCTGTGGTTAACTTCTTTTAAAAGCAGATCCTTTTCTACCAGCAATTTATCTTTATCCTCTAAAAGCCCGATTTTGTCAGCTACCAGTTGTTGCAGGTCGGCGTTTTTCTGATCGATCTCCGACTTTTGCCGAGTAAGTAGTTTATGGCTGCGCTGCTTCAATCGGTAACGGCTGTAAATCAATCCGGTAATAATCAGCAGCATTGTAAATCCCCCAAAAGTTACCTGTTGGATGAGTTGATTACGTTTAAGTTTACTATCGTTTATCTGTGCGTTGCGAGTAAGGGATTCGATATGCCTGTTTTTTTCTAACGCCTCATTTTCAATATGTAGTAGTGAGAGTTGGAATGCCTTAGCTACGCTATCTATTGAATCCTTGATCTGCTTCTCTTTCACAAAATGCTCCATTGCGGATTTAAGATCTCCCTTTAAAGAAACCAACTGGTAATATCTGTATTCGGCTGTCCTTATTCCTGTGGCATAGTTTAGCTTGTGGGCTATGGTGCCGTACAGTTCCGTATAGCGATACGCTTGTTTCAACTGCCCTGTCTCGGAATAATAAGTAGCAAGCGAATTGTAAACATTCATCAGTTCTTTGGTATTTTCAGGGTAGATCTTTGGCAAAAGGCTTTCCAATTCTCGGACATATTGAGCAGCCTGCTTGAAGCGTTTTGCATAGGTCAGGTGATTCAAAAATTCTATTGTGATAGACACTTGGTGCAGAAAACCTCCGCCTTGACTTTTCATTTCATTGAGTATCGCTATCGCTTTGGAAAGTTGATCCGTGCGCGTATATGCCAAAGCCAGTGCAAAAGATTCCGACCTGACAAAGCCCTCGTCATGGTAACGTTTCGCCATATCTATAACCTTCTTGGAATAGGGAATTGCTCGCCTATAATCCTGCATTTTGATATAAGTTGCGGCAATCAAATGATTGATCACACCTACCTGCATAGTCGTATCATTGACCTCTTTTGCTGTCTCACTTGCTAAGAGATTGTATTTTAAAGCATTAGGGTAATCTCCTAAATTAAACGATATCCTCCCAATATTCCAGTAAATTCCCTCAACTGTCCGGCGGCTTACACCGTTTCCCAGATTTAGCGCCTCGAACAATAACCTGAGACCTTCGGTAATTCTTTCTGCCTGAAAAAGTAAGTCCGCATTCGTTTTCAGGAGGAAAGATAGCCAAAGGACATTCCCGTTCTTTCTAAAAATCGCTATAGCCTTGTTGAGGTAGGCTATCCTGGTTGCAAGTTCAACGGGGTTAGAAGTGGAATAATACTGGGCGATTAAATGATAACTTCTGGCCTCGCCGTCACTATTTTTGTGCGTTCGGGAAAAGGTCAGTGCTTTTTCAGCGATCTTCAATCCCTTTTTCCCCTCATTTTGATGATTAAAAGTTTCAGCCCTCAGCAGCATCGCATTTATAATTCCGAAATGATAGTTTAGCCTGCGACTGAGTACTGCGGCCTGTCCTGCAAATTTAATCGCCGAATCAGTTTCTTTTTCTCCTCTTGTGGGCTTAGAAAACATCAAATGCCCTAGAGCAAGTTGCAATTGGACCTTAGTAGTATCCTCCTTACTTACTGCCAGTCTTTGCCTCAATACCGGCAAGGGCAACTCGTCCAGATTACTGGTTTGCGCCAGGATTGGAGTAGCAAAAAGAAGTAAAAAAGCGCACAGCAATGCATATTTCATAAACAATTTCAATTATGGGGGACACAACTGTCTTATTGCACGAATATAGTACAATCGCTGTTCAGAATGATATTGAACCTTTAAACATTCATCGAAACAGATTTTTCCCAAGCATAGTTTACAAACCAAAAAGGCATTTTGGGCAAAATTAGCGAGCATCAAGCACTCAGGGAATAAAAAACGTAAAAATAATTATAGCAGTTATTATTATTCTGATGTAACACAAATGACAAAGGGTACGTCCCCCCTTGTTGTCATTTTAAGGGTTTTGAGTCCTCGCGCATTAACGGGGACGGGGCGGCATTAATTATATGATGCTAGTTATCATTTAATTGATATAAATAATTATGCGTTCCGGGCGAAATTCGTAAAACAATTAGATAAGATTTTGACCCATACAAAACAATTAGTAGGCAGATTGCCTAAAGGCTCAGGAATTGACGCTCGCTTGCCCATAGTAGAAACTACTCACTAATTACTGATATGCTAAAGTTTTCAATACCTAAAAAAAAGATGATGAACACAAAGAATAAGAAATTAGCCTGTTATATCACATTGGTACTGACCTATTCAGGCCTCTCCCAACTCTGGGATATCCCTTCGCAATCCCCTATGGTTTCTCAAGATACAGCTCGCGATCAATTTCAATTAGAAAGATTTACTACCAGTAGATTAACTGCAAACTGGCCGGCTGACGGAAAAGCAATCGGTGCCTATTGGCCCCAGGGAAACCATGACCCAACTTTTGCTGTCAAATCACCGAAATTGGAACTACAATTAAAACCACACTTAAAATGAAGATTAAACCTATCTACGTTTTCGCTAAATGGCGGGTAAAAAACGGCCAGTTCGATCATGTCCTCGAGCTATTAAATAAAGTGGCCACCAAGAGCACCATGGAAGAAGGAAATTTATTTTTTAAAGCCGGGCGGTGCAACCAGGATCACAACACCATCATTGTATTTGAAGGATACAGGGATGTCGAAGCACAAAACAGGCATCAGTCCACTGATCATGTTCGAAAATTGGTTGTGGGTCAGATAGTTCCGCTTCTGGAAGAGCGGGAAATGATCTTAACAACTCAACTGTAAACTGCCCTACACATGAGATCCTCACTGGAAGTGGTGTATGCTTCGGCCTGTCTTTCGTTTGTTGGCGGCTTTAGTGATTCGGTTACTTTTGTAGTTGTATTTGATATCTTTTCTGCTCATGTGACAGGTAATTTTATAGAATTCTCCAAGGACCTGATATTCGGGGCGCATCTGCATGGCTGGTTGAAGCTTTTTGTGTTTCCGGTATTTATTCTGGCCGTGATGACAGGCGGGATCATGCGCGGGCTAAGCTATAAGCTATGCACGGTTTTATATGCTGAGGGAATGATGTTAATTATCTGCGGCCTGCTGGGGATGCTGAATGTATTCCATTTCGGAAATAATCCATCCTTCAACTATCTGCTGGCGCTGGGGATTGTTTTTGCTATGGGGCTGCAAAATGCATTTGGCAAATTTTACAGTAAGCACTTGCCAAGTACAACTACCGTGATGACTGGCAATGTGACCCAATTTTCTCTTGACCTAGCCGGCTTCTTTTTCAGCAAAGCTTCCCGCGGTAGAGATATAAAAAATCTTAAGGGTAATTCATGGGTGATCCTGAGCTTCTTAGCAGGTGCATTAACCGGCACGGCTGGCGCTAAACTAATAGGAATAACAGCAATCATTTTGCCATCGATTGCTGTGCTGCAGCTTTCTTTCAAAGGAGCCTTTTGGGAGAACTTAATATTAACTCAATCAGAAAGTCTGCCGAGAACTACTGATCATAAAAAAATTGAAGCATGATTAAAAAACACATACCACCACAATGTCAGGTCACCTATATCGGTGGTCCTACTCTACTGCTGGAAATTGGAGGCCTGAGATTACTAACTGACCCTACTCTGGATCCTGCTGGTACGGCTTTTATTCTGAATGAAAAAATGACCGAATCCAAATTGTCGGGACCAGCGTTCCTTCCACAGAACCCGATTGATGTGGTGTTGTTGAGTCATGACCAGCATTTTGATAATCTGGATCATGGAGGCCGTGATTTACTCCAAACAGCTGGAGTAACCATTACCACAAAATCCGGTGCTGAACGCTTACAGGTGAACTGTATTGGGCTTGTAGAAGGTGAGCAGCACATTCTGGATACACCTTCAGGCCATAAAATCCGAATCACGGCAACTCCTGCCCGGCACGGTCCTGCAGGAATTGAACGCATAACGGGCGAGGTTGTCGGTTTCCACTTGAGGATCACCGGCATCGAAAACGGTGAGATCTACATCACTGGCGATACCGTATTTTATCATAAACTGAGAGAACTCTCTAGTCGGATCCATCCCAAGTATGTCTTCATATTTGCCGGAGCAGCACGGCCACGCGGGCCGTTCAATTTAACTATGGGCACCAATGATGCGCTGGATACCGCCCATGCATTTGCCGAGGCGATGATCATCCCCATTCATTCAGAAGGCTGGTCACATTATACCGAAAACAACGATAACCTCAGCGAAGCTTTCCGAATTTTAGGCATCGGGCAACGTTTGCAGATCTTGGAACCGGGGCGGGCCACCCTTTTATTTGAACAATAGTACACTAACAAAAATATAGATATGGAACAAAAACATCCTTTACCACCATTCAACCTGGAGTCTGCGACACTCAAGGTACAACTCGCTCAAGACGCCTGGAATTCTCAGGATCCCGTCAGGGTGTCCCTGGCCTATTCCTTAGACAGTGAGTGGCGTAACCGCAGCACATTCCTAAACGGACGTGAAGAGATTATCGAATTTCTAACAGACAAATGGGAACGGGAATTAGATTACCGGCTAAAGAAAGAACTTTGGGCATTCACGGAGAATCGCATTGCTGTGCGCTTTGAGTATGAGTTCCATGATGCCAGCGGCCAGTGGTTCAGGGCTTATGGAAATGAAAACTGGGAGTTCGATGAAAATGGACTCATGGTGCGGCGGTTTGCCAGTATTAATGACCTGCCCATCCTGGAATCAGCACGCCGGGTATGATCCACGTGATTAACCAGAGATACCAGCAAGAATCAGCACTCCCATGCCACAACCCAAACCCTAGAAATGAAAAAGCTACCTATCGTTTTAACCCTACTCTTTTTTACTATCATGACAAGCATTCAGGCACAGTCGCCAAAAAAGACCACTCCATCCAATATTTCTCCTTACACCCAATACCGCAAGGGCAAGGTTGAGGACGTAGAAATATTTTACAGGGAAGCCGGCGATCCGAAAAAACCAACTATCCTGTTACTTCACGGGTTCCCTTCTTCGTCCCACATGTACCGGGAACTAATAGAGCTATTGTCCCCCCACTACCATCTCATTGCGCCTGATTACCCGGGCTTTGGTCAAAGCAGCAAACCCAATCCTGAAAATTTCACCTATTCCTTCGATCATCTAGCCATAATCATGGAGAAATTCATTGATCAGATTGGCCTAAAATCCATTAACTTTTACCTGCAGGATTATGGCGGCCCGATCGGATTCAGGATCATCAAAAAGAGGCCTGAACTGGTCAGCTCCATTATTGTTCAAAACGCCAACATATATATGGAAGGGTTGGGACCTGATGTGCAGAAAATCGGAGCATTGACCCAGGCAAATGACACAAGAGGTCTGGAAGCTGCTACCACCCATATGATGTCCCTGGAAGGCATCAAGGAGCAATATGTATATGGGACAACTCATCCGGAACGCATCAGCCCTGACAGCTACTACATGGATCACTTTATTTTCGAGCAGCCTGGAGTAAAGGATATTCAGCGGGTGATTTTTAAAGATTATGGCAATAACTTCCCGAAATACCCGGAATGGCAGGAATATCTTCGGAAGTTTAGCCCCCCTGTATTGATTGCCTGGGGTAAGGATGATAAAATATTTCCCGGATCTGGTGCCCTTGCTTATAAGAAAGACCTACCCAGTGCTGAAATACATTTATTTGACGGAGGTCATTTTCTGCTGGAGGAGTACGCGCAGGAGGTCGCCCATCTCATGCATAGCTTCCTGCAGAAAAATAAACACAAGTAATCCTTTTTCTTTCCAGGAACTGGTTTACGGTTTATAACAAGACAGCCTGTTTTTCAACAGGCTGTCTTTCTTAAAATCTCACGAATTTGTCTCTCAATCGGGCTAAATCCATCTGGCTCAAACCCGATTTCTGCCACTGAAATTTTGGGTATGCGCCCGACTGACCTTATGATTCCCCTGATATCACTTATTACCTGGATGATTATTCTACGCTCGAAAATATCACACTATACTTCTAAATTGCACTTGAAAATGAAGATCAGCATTCACCAATTCAATGGCACTTATGACAGCTCCAACGGAAAAAATCTCTGAATTCAAAAGTTTTATTCAAGCCAGGTGTCCCCGGTGTCGACAGGGAAAGGTCTTCAATGGCCCCGCATATGGCCTTAAATTTCAGAAAATGAATGACAACTGCCACAAATGCCAGCTGAAATTCGAGCGGGAACCGGGGTATTTTTATGTGGCAATGTTTGTGAGTTATGCTTTGAATATTGTCCAGATGATCCTCACCGGAGTGATCAGCTATGCGCTGGGATTAGCGTTGAGCTACGAGAATTTATGGTCTTATGTGGGCCTGCTGTTCGCCTCTACCGTATTGTTTGCGCCGCTAAATTTCCGCTATTCCAGGATCATTTTACTTTACTGGCTCACGCCCGGATTGCACTACACCCCAGACCAATAATGATGGACGGAGATTGCATAAAATTCGTTTTCCATTGCATCAATATCCTGCTGTTTTCTTAAAACATTCCGGAATTCCCGGTGAAAATTCCTGGGTTATCAAGACCTACATCCTCACTGGTTAACTTTACCTGGAAGATTAAGTCCACCCATCAGTCATTTGATTTTCAGTCAGATATAACTGGGATACGTGAATCTGTAAAGCAGTTCAAAACCTATCAATTTTCTGATAACTGATATCTATCCTATGCTATCATTTCCAGTGAAAGCTATCGTAGTTTTACCAAAGTTGACCAGGAGAAAATCAGGAATAATTCTTTACAAAAACAAAATTCATGATTAAGGAACTGCCGGTTGTTCTCCGCCAATATGGATAAAAATCAAAGGTTAAACCATTAAAACAAAAAAAATGTCCAACATCCTTCACATCATTTCCAGCCCCAGGGGCGAAGCATCCAACAGCATTAAACTTGCCAATGCGATCATTGACCATCTCAGGATAAAAGATCCTGGTGCTGCTGTTCATGTTAAAGACCTGACCAAATCACCATTTCCGCATTTGGAAGAAGTACACCTGAATGCATTTTTCACACCGGCTGAAAAACATACCCAGGAAAACAAATCCGCCATTAGTCATTCAGATCAGGCCATAGCTGAAATAATGAATGCGGATGTCATTGTCATTGGCGCTCCGATGTACAATTTTGGCGTCTCCTCTACCCTTAAAGCCTGGTTTGATCACATTGCACGGGCCGGAATCACCTTTAAATATACCGACCATGGTCCTGAAGGATTAATCCATGGAAAAAAAGTCTATTTGGCAGTTACCACAGGTGGAATTTACAGTTCAGGGGATTATGTGAGTATTGACTTCCTAACCCCTTACCTGAGATTCATGTTGGGCTTTATAGGACTCGATGATGTTACGATTTTCCGCGCAGAAGGCTTCGCCATACCAGGCGTTCAGGATACAGCACTTGAGCAAGCAATTGACAGTATAGGCTAGCTGGTTGTCACAAGCAAAACAAGGATATGCGATCAGGAATTTCATGGACAACGGTATTCATTTTTTTCCTGTCGCTTTTCCAGGCACGGCTATCGGCACAAAGTGTTAAGCTGTTACGGTTTGATGAGGATTACAGCATTTTAAGGGATTCCGCTAGAACCCCTTATCACCGGTTGAAATTCATTCCCTTAAGTCGCCTAAAGAATAGCTATCTGAGCCTGGGCGGGGAGGTCAGACAGGAGTTCGGCGGGAAGATCGACGAAGACTGGATAAAAGGCCAGGGATATAATTATTCGCTGCTCCAGCGATATTCAATCCATGCAGAGATCAATGTATACGCACGGCTTAGGTTTTTCATGCAGCTGAACAGTGCCCTGGAGAACGGAAGCAAATATGGTCCCGCCCCGGGCGATGAAGACCAACTGAATGTCCAGAACTTGTTTGGGGAATTCAAATTTCTGGATGGAGCTATTTACCAGCTGGGCCTCAGACTGGGACGACAGGAAATCAATTATGGGTCAGGCAGGCTCCTATCCGTTCGGGATGGCAATACCACGCGCCAGTATTTTAATGGGGCTAAACTGATGTTCAAGACAAATGATTTCGTCCTGGATGCCTTTCTTTTTTCCGCTGATGAAGTTAAGTTCGGCCTGCTGGATAATCGGACCAGACACCAGGCCAATCTCTGGGGTGCATACTGGAATATAAAACTTCAGCATGAAAACAGCCTTGACCTGTATTACCTGGGTATAAACAGGATGCATGCTAAATTTGAACAGGGAAACCAAAATGAACTCCGACATACCCTGGCCGCACGGTATTTTAAAAACGGCGAAAGTTTCTCTTATAATTTCGAAGCGGCCTACCAATTCGGGAAGTTCGGCCAGGCAACTATCAGCGCATGGACTACGGCCATTGAGCTGGGTTATTCTTTTAAAGATGTCCGGTTTGCACCATCTTTTCATCTCAGGAACGACTATATTTCCGGGGACAAACTACCGGGAGACAAGAAACTGCAAACCTTTAATCCATTGTATCCTAAAGGAGGGTACTTTGGTTTTAATCCATTGGTAGGTCCATCGAACCTGATTGATATTCATCCTTACCTGACCCTGGGCCTCACGCACAGACTGACCGTGCAGGGCGAGGTGGCTTTCAACTGGAGATACTCCTTACAAGATGGACTTTACCGGCCAAGTGGTAATTTTAACGTTCCTGGGTCTGGGTCTGCTCATCGCTACATTGGCACCACCTACCTTATCAGCGCAGATTATCAATTCAACGAATACCTACAGGTGAGTTGCGGCGGACAGTATTTCAGCGTAGGCGATTTCATAAGGGACATCACACCACACTGGGCCAACTCAAAGTATTTTAACGTGCAACTAGCACTTAAATTTTAAAACCCTGGGCTTGGTTCACGAGCAACCTCCAGATTAAGAAGCCGTTCCAGGACAGCCAACTAGTTAAAGAGGAGCGGGTTAAAATGCCGGTAGCGATCGAACTCAGCCCGCGACACAAATAGCTGGTAACATAGAAAAAGCAATTACCATAAAGTAATTGCCCTAACAATTTTCTTATGTCCGGTCTAAGGACCGGTGTATGTTCAATAATGCTGGTAACCACCGTAAAAATTTACCGGGCTCCAGCCAGGCAGTGCCTTAGGCAACTCCGGAGCATATTTGGTAAATTCCCCAGAACCATAAACGGCTTTTCCATTTAAAATGGTCAGCTCTGAACGTATTTCCTTAATCTCTGCTCCGTCGATACTTAAGTAATCCGCCGAAAGAATCACCAGGTCGGCCAGGTAACCAATTTTTAGCATACCCCTGTCTTTTTCCTGGCCAATCAAAGAAGCACTTCCCTGCGTATATAATTTGAGTGCTGTGATCCTGTCAAGGCAATTCTCTTTTGCAGAAAATTCAGCTCCGCCAACAGACCTTCCTGTTACAAACTGATAGATGCCAATCCAGGGATTATAACTGGAAACTCTTGTGCCGTCGGTTCCCCCGCCAACCCTAATGCCTTTTTCTAGCATCATGCGTACCGGCGGCGTATTAAGCGCTGCCTTTTTGCCATATCTGGAGATAAAATTTTCTGCCTGAAAAGCCATACGATCCTGGACTGCAATTCCACCACCCAGCACTTTGATTCTATCCAAATTTCCACTGCTGACCGTCTCGGCATGATCAAAGAACCAAATCAGGCCATCCAGCGGAATTTCCTTGTTAACTTGCTCGATGACATTCAAAAACCGGCTAATACTTTCATCATAAGTTGCATGTAACCGAAAAGGCCACCGATGTTTGACAAGCTCGCCTATCACCGCTTTCAGCTGGGCCTCCATAATTAATGGAAGTTCCGGGCGCGGCTTGGTAAAGTTTTCAAAATCGCCGGCCGAGGAAACCAGGTTTTCCCCGCCCCCCTGGACATAATATTCGATGGCTTCATTCGAATGCTTTTCATCACCATGTTCGGTGATTTCCACCATATTGATCCATTTAAGGTAATCCTGCAGTTCTGAGCCGGGCTTCTGTGCAAAAAGATAGTAAGGCAATCTGATGTTCAGTTCACCCCTTTTAGCTAACAAATCAGTGATGCCATAATCATCGGGGAAATTTTGAAAGCCACCTCCCGCATCCATCACACTAGTGACTCCCAGGGAATTGAGCTCTGCGACGAATTGCCTGGTAGAATTGATTTTTTCCTGATCAGTTAATTCCGGCAATTTTGACAAGGTAGCGTACAAAATAAACGCATTTGGCTCAGCAATCAACAACCCGGTGGGCTGGCCCGTCGGATCTTTCTGGATGAGTCCGCCGGCAGGGTTTGGAGTATCTCCGGTAATGGACAGCTTTCCAAGTCCTGCCTTGTTTAAATAAGCCTGACTATAAAGATAAAGTATAAAAGCAGGTGTATCGCCTGTTGCCTCATTGATCTCTTGTAAGGTAGGCAGTCGTTTTTCCTCAAACTGGTATTCGTTCCACCCGCCCACGACCCTCACCCATTGGCCCTTAGGCGTCCGCGCAGCTTGTTCCTTTAACATAGCCAGCGCTCTTTTTAGGGTTTTTACCCCATCCCATCGTAATTCCGTATTGTAAAACCTTCCCCCGCGAATCACATGAAGATGTGAATCATAAATTCCAGGGATCACTGTTTTGCCCTTAGCATCGATCATTTTGGATCCGGATTGTTTTAAGAGGAGTACCTGTTGATTGCTTCCCAGAGCAATTATTTTGTTACCTGCTATTGCAACCGCTTCAGCCGTAGGCTGCCGATCGTCAAGAGTTATAAATTTGCCGTTGACGATGATCAGATCGGCTTTTTGTTGTGCACAAACTCCTATAATAGAAGCGAGGAATAAAATGATTGTAGAAAGAAATCTTTTCATGTCAGTTTGTTTTTAACACAATGAAGCCGGATCATTTCCGGCCTCATTGCATCAATTAGTTAGTGTTTGATTACGTCCTGGGCATACTGAATCCCGATTCCATACGCACCGCCGTATTTCTTAATGAGATCAGTAGTAGCTTTATAGGTTTCCGATCTGGCCCAATCACGTTGAAGTTCCAGTAAGTACTGCATGGAAGTGATTGGATGCGCACCCGCCTGAACCATCCTTGTGACGGCCTGATCATGAGCCTCTTTGGATACATCACCACTTGCATCGGTAATCACATAGACGGTATAACCTTCGTTGATCGCAGAAAGCGCCGGTCCAACGATACAAACGCTGGTCCACAGTCCACCCATCACCAGGGTTTTTTTGCCTTTGGCCACGACAGCTTTATGGGCATTCAGATCTTCCCATGAATTCATCGTTGTTCTGTCAATTATTGTTGTGGAAGAAGCCGGGTAGAACTCAGAGATTTCAGGAAATACCGGTCCGCTGAAAGATTTTGCTGCCACAGTCGTGACAACCGTTGGTACGTTAAAAATTTTGGAGGCACCTGCTGTGAGCGCCGCATTGTTGCGCAACATTTCAACAGGAAGGTTACCGACCGCAAAGGCCATTTGACTCTGGTAGTCGATCAGTATCAAGGTATGGTTAGTGGGATTTAATAACGCCGGGCTTGGCTTTTGAGCATAGCTAGTTAAAGATGCGACGGCAATAATTGAAGATAGAATTAGTTTTTTCATGGTTATATTATTTAATGAGTTTAATTGATTAAAAATTTGTTTAGACTGGATGTATGATGTGGCATCTTTCGGGCTAATTGCCTTGCTGAAAATTTAAGAAAGGCTACAGCCGGTTGGATGATACCCCGTAACCCCGCGATTTCGGCCCCTAGGGTTCCCAGCAAAGTGTTTCCAAGGAAGCCGCACAGAACTTTTACGAATTGGTATGATTTCCTTAAAATAAGCTGACCACTACTTTTTTCAAAAAAATCCCGGGCTGAGCTCAGCGGGTACGGCCTGAAGTCCCCCGATTCTGCTGGTACTTTTTCCGGCAAGCTTCTATTCCATATCTGCTTAGCGCATAGAATAAATGCAACAGTCCCGAACAGCGGATAAACAATTGACCCGTTGTCGTAAAAAAAGGCGATGCTACCTAAACTCAACAACCCGCAACATGTTGTTAAAATCTTTTCGGCAAATAGCTTTGTATAAGTCTGTCCCATTGGTAGTATCCTCAGGGATATTGTTCTGAAAAATGACATCATGGCTTGTAGCAGATATTTATTTGATTTAGTGGGGCTCACACCTTTTGCTGACACAGCCAATAGCAGTGATGAAGTCTCCCGCCATTCTGCGGGAGAGTTAACTTCAATCTGGTGTTGCAAGAGGGATGTATTAGGCTTATACCTTACGATCTAGGAAATCTTTTATTTTTTCAGCGATCTCGTTCCCATGACTTTCCAATGCGAAGTGACCAGCGTCAAATAAATGGAATTCCAGGTTCTTGACATCTTTCTTGTAAGCTTCAGCGCCACTAACCGGGAAGATGTAGTCATTTTTCCCATAAACAATCAGCATCTCCGGATTATAGTCCCTGAAGTACTGCTGCCATTCCGGATATTTGGGAGGATTGGTGCCGTAGTCATAGAACATGTCGAGTTGGATCTGTCCGTTTTCCGGTCTCTCCAGATGCCGGAGGTCAATCTCCCAGTTGTCGGGACTGATCACCGTGGTATCAGGAACACCGTGCGTGTACTGCCATTTCAATCCATCTGGATTATGGAAAGTGCTTAAGGTATTCTCGGCCTCTTTGTTATTATGGTCTGCCCAGTAAACTTTGAAAGGATCCCAGAAGGTTTCCAGTCCTTCTTGGTAGGCGCACCCGTTTTGAACGATGAGGGTATCAATCCTTTCAGGATGCTTAGCAGCAATTCTCCAGCCTACCGGTGCACCGTAGTCCATCAGATACAAACTGTATTTGCTAATATTCAATTTGCTAAGCAATTCTTCGATGATCAATGCATAATTGTCAAATGTGTAGTCAAATTCAGCGATAGGTGGCTGTTCGCTCCGGCCGTATCCCGGATAATCAGCGGCGATCAAATGATACTTGTCCGACAACTGATCCATCAGGTTACGGAACATGTGTGAAGAAGTGGGATAGCCATGCAGCAATACAAGGGTTGGTGCATCTTTGGGGCCTGCTTCCCGATAGAAGATATTGACACCTTTAATGTCAATAAAATGATAAGTGGTTTGATTTTTCATTTTTTTTTAATTATAAATTAACATATATAAACAATTGTTCCGCCTGAATGGTGAAGTACAGAAGCGACATTTCAAAAGTAATAGCGCCAGAAGAATTTTGTATATCACCCTAATTATACGTCTTATCATTAAAATTATACCCTATTAAAACTCTATATATCAACTTTTTACAAAAATATAGGTGAGAATTACAAGATCGCTTCCTGATGGAAAAGAAAAATAGGGCTGGACCGAACAGACATGCATTTTTAAAATAAGTGTTCCTCACGCTTTAACTAAAACAACAATTTCACCCGGGAGCCCAATTTTCATTTGATGCACCTGGTAAAGAAGGTGGTCCCCATTTTTTATTACTTCAACATGATAGGCTGCGGTAACCAAAATGAAGCATATTGAGGTGTAGCTTCCAGGCATCTAGTAATGGTTACATAGTATCTGCGGGATGAATAAAGAATTAATCAGCGGAGTATGTTTGGCTGTCAGAACAAGACGATAGCCGGCGAACCGCGATCAGTGCCCTTATGGATCATGATCCACTGGTCGCGTGCTCCAATAGAATCTTTGCAGGTGACTGCTTAGCGCTAAGTTGACGATCCTGGGAAGCCAATAACGACGAACATATTACTTCAAGATTCCCGTTTACAGCCAAGAAGGATTCTGTTTCATAAATTCAGAAAGCATCGGTCGCCTCCCTTTTACCAGATAAAAGGTGAGCTTACATAGTTTCCAGAGCTGGTGGATCAGGTACTAATCCAGCGGGCAGGGAGTTTCAGCGCTTGATAAAAATGAATTCTTGCTCAACCTGAAGCCCACCACACTTGAATCAAGGATGGCAAAATTACGTATAGAAAGGTAGACTACTTCTAACCGGCTTGATTGGCAATAGAAAGACATTGCCCCTTTTTTTCATGGCAGTGACCTTCTCCCAGATTGAACGAATGCTGGCGCGTAATTTCCGCTGGTGGTGAGGTCCACGGTGCATCAACATCCAATTTTTTCAGAGTTTAAAGCGCTTT
>Ga0247815_10001370_pt1 | contig 18675 bp, 23 predicted proteins | sample UWRJL194509B1_FD_181014 | JGI IMG/M metagenome (GOLD analysis project Ga0247815, IMG submission 181014) | Plant litter microbial communities from Arlington Agricultural Research Station in Wisconsin, United States - UWRJ-L194-509B-1 | ecosystem: Environmental > Terrestrial > Plant litter >...
CAGATGCAGTCTGCTCGGAAGCTCTCGGTCCCCGATTACGCAGTGGTTTGTCGAATGATGCTCATATAGTTTGCGTGCTATTTATCTGCGCCCAATGGTGTTGCTCGAATAACGGTTGTCATCATCTCAGCTAGTTTAGTATGCGCTTTATCGGTTATCATAGTCAGCTTGTCGACGATGATTTCTGCAATCCGCGCCGTTCGTTGCGCGAGAGCGAGGTCGGTGTTTCTAACCTGAATGAAGTTCAGCAGGTCGATAGTATCGTAATCTGTTTCTCCGGCGCCCTCGCGCGGGAGTCTGAGGCGGATACGTTCCAGTCGCGGCCACGTTGGCCCATTTGTATCTTCGTTAAGGCTGCTGAAGAATGTCGAGGAAATTGACCACTCGGTATCTCGGATGAGACATGTCCAAACTGCATTCGGTATGTGGAAGTCGAGCATCCGGATGCCGGAGAGAGGCTCAAGGGCCTCCGTAATATCATTCGTGATGTCGCCATATAGAACGAGCAACTCGACCGTCTCGAAGCCTGAGAGAGGCTGAGAAAAGTTGAAACTGCTGTTGCCTCGAACGCCGAGCTGGATCAGACGCGGTGCGCGGATGTGTGGGAGGAACAGCGCATCGTCGAGGGTTAAAGACAGGGCCTGTGGAAAATACAGCGGTGTTTCTGGTGGGTCGCGCATATCATGGTTGAAACAGATATGCGTTAGAGTGGAAAAATTGTGCATGTAGATTGCAATGGCGAGTAATTCTCCCATAACCGTGAAGGACGAAAGGAGCGGATAGTTCCAATTTGGCAAGTTCGTAGGGACTTCCCCAGGAGCGAGCTCGCCCCATTCCACATAAAGTTGTTCCAAGCGCGGAGCCGGGGGTAGAATGTTCCACGTGACACTTGTTACCGCGGACAGGGAGGTAAGATTTGGCATCGGGGCTTCCAAGGCTGGGCGGAGGTGCTCCGTCACGTTCGACGGCAGACGAAAGCGAACGTTTCGCCAGCGCGGACCTAGAAGTCCAAGAGCCGTGAGAATCGCGGTAGCGTCACGTGCTTCGTCAGCGATGCTTTGACTGTCAAAGTCGTATGGGCTACCCAGGGTTACGATGATGTCGACCAGGGCATTCTTTGACGCATCAAGTAGTACTCGAAGTCGCTCGCTATGCTTTGGGTACGATCTCGCATCTCCTGGGAAGCCGAAGTACGCCCATAAGGTGGCAGTTGCAAGAGCCAATGAGCGCCAGTGCCGAGAAACAGCTGCAAGCAGGAATGGACGCTCTGCCACATCCTGGTCATATTCGGCATCTGGCCATTTCCACGAGTCTCTGCGCACAAACTCTTCGAAAACAAGTTGCAAAACATCGTCGTCAATCCTGTTTGCCATCGGGTAGTGGGTCAGTCGGCTAAAGGCGAGCAACGGCGAAGTGGTCGAAGGAAGGGCTAATTTTGCCTAAGCGCCCGATGATGTCGAACAACAGTAACATTCAGGTAAACCACCAGACTAGCTGTAATTGCAATAATTCAATACAATTTTACATTAATAAGGCCAGGATCAAGAATGTTGATCCGCCGAGAGCAACCGCTACAGCGGAGTCATAGTGATACTTGCCCTTCAGCTACTCGCTATTATCTGATCCTTTCTCCCCGATGGGAACCGGAATCGACGATGATGCTTTACGACTTGTTTTCGAAGAATTCACTTGTGGAGAACCGTGGAAATGGCCAGATGCCGAGTATGACCAGAACGTGGCACAGCGTCCATTCCTGCTCGCAGCCGTTTCTCGACGCTGGCGTACACTAGCTCTTGAAACTGCCACCATATGGACCTACTTCGGCTTTCCAGGGGATGCGGAATTGTACCCAAAGCATAGCGAGCGGCTTCGGGTGCTTCTTACTGCGTCGAAGAACGCTCTAGTCGACATAAACGTCACCTTGGGCACACCCTACGACTTTAACAACGCCATCATCACGCAATCGGCGAAAGCGGGCGTTGATGTCCTCGAAGCTTTAGGACGCATTGGTTTGCGATGGCGAAACGTTCGTTTTCGTCTACCGTCCGAGGCTACCAGTCACCTCCGTCCGGCCTTGGAAAGTCCGATGCCAAACCTCATCTCCCTCTCCGCAGTAACGAGTGTTGAGTGGAATATGCTGCCGCTGGCGCCGCAGTTGGAACAGCTTTACGTCGAGTGGGACGCGTTCAGTGCGCGGTCCGAAGTTTCTCTGCCGAGCTGGCACTACCCGGCCCTTTCATCCTTTGCGGTGATGGGAGAGTCTCTAGCCATTGCAATTTCCACGCAGAACCTCGACACGCTGACGCATGTCAGTTTCATACACGACATGCATCATCCTCCCAAGGACCCTCTCCAGTTCCCGCAGCTGCTATCGTTGGTTCTAGATGACGCTCGGTTCCTGCCACACATTCGGGCACCACGACTCCTTCGCCTCGGTGTCAGTGGCAGTGGCCATTTCGACTCTCTTCATAATTTCTCGGGCTTTGCGACTGTCGAGTCCCTGGCTCTATTTGGGTATGTTGGAGACGACGTCGCCAAAAGCCTTTGGGCTATGTCGAGCGTTCAAATGCTCGACTTCCATACTCCAGTTTGCGTTCAGACGTGTTTTATTCGAGACACTGAGTACGCGGTGTCTGCGTCGTTCTTCTGCAGCCTAAACGAGGATCCAAGAGGGTTAACATGGCCCCTACTACGGGGAATCCGCTTCAGAAAACCCAACCGTGACGGAGCTGCCTCGGGGTGCGATGACTACGACCTACTGGAGTTTGTTCGAAAGCGTAACACCAAGTATGCCCTTGCACAACAGACGGCGAGGATTCAAGAAATTATCCTTGACCACCCGGATGCTATAAGCCAGGATACAGCCGAGGCGGTGGCGGAGCTCGCAACTCTAAGAGAGACATACTATGTGGCAACCTAGGAGTGAAGGCATTATGGGACGCGTTAGTCTCGCCATCTTCACTTTCCGCGAGTGGCTAGTCAAAAGAGAGCACATATTTGCCGCATGTCGAGTACGAGCGAGAGAAGCGACGGCCAGGTTTGAGAGGGAATACTCAAGTCGTGAGTCACAAATAGCTATGAGAATGTACAATGCATGGAGCGCAGAGCGGGAAACAGTCCAACCGAGATCTTAGAAGCCGGGATAGCCGGTCATTTGCTGCGTTCCACGAGCATCAGTTATGCACTCCACATTCGATCGAGAAGACAAGACAATACTCACAGGAGGCATACCCATCATCCCACCATTGGGGAACATCGGCGGCGGCGCCTGCGCTGCGAAACTAAAGGAGCAGGAAATTAGACGGAGGTGCTGGAGCGAGATGCGAGGCTACGCACCCATTGCCCTGAGTAATCATTAGTCGGCCTCCCATGCCAGGTGTAATGATTGGTTCCTCTTCTTCCCGCTTCTCCTGCTGCTTGTCCTTCTCTGAGCGCTCGCGGACCTCTTTCTCCAATGTGGCCAACTGAGAATACAAGTTTAGCAACGTTGCGGCCGATGAGAACCTTGCAAGCGAAGGTACGTACCCGTTCGAGTGTCCTGCGCTGGCTCTGAATGTTGTACGGCATGTAGAAATCGTTAAGGCCATGTTGCCAGGACAGCTCGGAGATGATATCGGGGCGGAGGAGGTCGAAGCAGAGGTAAAGGGTTGCCGCAAAGCACTCCTTGTTGCCGATGTCGACGAAGTATGAGAGCAGCTCTTCAGCCACCTCAACCGACGCAGAGACGCCCGCTGTGATGATCGCGTCCTTGAAGAGCTTGTCACGCTTCGACAGAGAAATCGACTCTTCCCAACGCTTCGTCTTCTTGTATAGATGCGCAGCAAGACGGCGGAACTCGAGCAGCTCACTCGCCTCCAACCGACGTGCGAGATTCGTTGTGTTGAAGTTATCGAAACTGTCGATCGAGTCGCGCAACGTCTTGTAGTCCTCCTCCTCGATGAGCAGATCGTTGTATGCATCGTTGACGGCCTCGATGTTCAGCTATGCAACAGTTAGTCAATACACAGGCCGATACCGCAAACGGTCAACGCACATGCTGAACGGCGATCAGATAGGGCTTGATCATCGGAACGTTGTCGTTGTCCTTGTGCTGGAACATGCGAACAACACGGCTGTGATCAATCCGCGGGATGAGCACAGTCAGGAGGTCGTTTAGTAAGCTTGGCTGCTCCGCGAGGTAGAACGAGAGCGCCTTGTAGTAGCTGTCGGACATGGGTCAGCACCGTAACAGAACAGGGCATTATAACAAACTAACATCTCGATGTTGGCCACCTTGACGACGATCTCCTTGAACTGGTTGTGCTCCCATGCGTCTGCTGAGCGCTCCATCATGGCGAGGGCAGCATTGTCCTGCAACAGAGGTCAACACCAACAACGTCACTGACACGGATTGTACTCACAAACTCGTCGTACTTGATGTACAGGTAGACCAGCTCAGGCCAAAGGTGGGCCTTTTCTGTCGCCTTGATCGCTTTCGGGATGTTGATGCGTGCAACGAAGAGCTTGAGGTGCTCCATGACTGTACAAAAGTGTCAGCAACGAGCAATACGGTCGGGTGAGTATACGCACGCTTCTCCGGGCGGTATTTGCTGTAAAGAATCGCAAGCTCGGTGAAGATACCCATGTGCGCGCGCTCGAGGCTGAGACCGGCCTCAAGCAGCGACACGACCTCGTCGAAGTAACCACGCTTCTCGTACTCCTTGAGCAACACCGGCAGCTCCTCCGCATGAACAATGATGTTGAGACCGCAAATCTGTGCAAGGCGGAACTCTTTCTTCTCGAGACACGCAAACTGCACCTGCTTCCAGACCTGTGTGTTGCCCGCCTTGCGCGCGCTTTCGACCGCAGCCTGAGTCTCCCCGAGGTAGATGAGCGTTGTTGCGAGACGGGCCCAGTTGTTAATGCTGCTGAATAGGAGCTTGGACGCCTGGTAGAGCTCGTCCTCGAAGCACTTTTCGCCAACGCTGAGGATGTCCGCTACATTGGTCAAGGCCAGGAACTCCTCCATGTCGTGGAGGCGGTCGGTCTTGGCGTACGCGTACGCAAGCTCGGTATCGATCCTCGGCTCGCGGAGCGACTTGCGGGCCATCTGAAGGTAGCGGACGAGATCGTCATGTTTGCCGGCATGGTTCGAGATCTCGATGACTTCGGCGAAGTTGGACGGATCCTCCGCCTTGATGTACGAATCTAAGCGCCACAGTCAGAACATCTCCTCGCAGACGAGGGTTAGCGAGACGCACCGATCGAGTCCTTGACACGAAGACCATCAAGCTGTGCCTTCGCAAGACGGCTCCAGACCTCTGGCAGGTTGACCTTGTTCGCGTACTCAACGCCACGATCCAAGCTAACGATGTGCTCGACGAGCACATTGATTGCCAACGCATGGTGGTTGTGCTTGCGGTACACCGTCAGCGCCTCTTCGAACAAGCCGTGCTCCGTCGCGATCTTGGCAATCTCCAACACGTCGTAGTTGGTGAGCTTGTTGATGTACCCGACAACCTTGCCCTTGTCTGCGCGGATCGCGGTGAGAATGAGCAGGTTCTGCAAGCTCTTGTTGTCGCTAAACGACGACGGCTCGACGATGATCTTCTCGAGCAGCTCGATGAGCTCGATGGGCAGGTCGGCAACCATGAACGCCTTGACGGTGACCGAGACATCGTCCGGGTCGGTGCTCTCTGGAATGGCAGTCGAGATGATCTGGTCGATGAGCTGACGGCGGTGAATATTCTCCGGCGTCAGGACTTGCGCCCAAAGCTCCGGCAGACGACGGCCAACGAGGTAGCGCGCTTGCTGTTTGAACATGGCATTGTCGTTCGTGATCGCAACGAGCTCGTCATCACACAGGCCCTTGGCATACGCAATGAAAGCGAGGTACGGGTCACGCTTCTCGCAGTACTTGCCGACCACGATTGGCTCGTAAAGCTGTGCAGGACGGATCAGCGAGGCGTTCAACCCAGGCGGGAGCGAGCACGTACGTTGTTATCCTTGAGGAACTGCTCGGGGTTGTTGTTCGAGTCGATGAAGATCTTTGCGAGCGCGTTGAAGACGGCTGGATCCTGGCTGCCGGTCTGCACGCGTGCCTCAAGCCACGGCAAGATGAGCTTCAAGCGATTGCGCTGCTCGACCTCCTCCACGAGCTCGTTGATAGGGAAGTTGCCCGTGACGCTCGCAAGCAAGCCCTTGATGGTCGTCTCGTCGCAGTCGACGTCGAGCAAGCCACCAACAACCTGGGGCGTGCGTGCCGAGTTGACCTTTTGCACGTACACCTCGATAGAGCTCGCGAGCCCGTTCTGGTAAAGGTAGAGCACGAGATCATGCACGAAGTCGAAACGGTCGCAGACGATGATGAGCGGCAGCTGGTTCTGCAGCTTGGCCTCCTTGAGGAAGTTCTTGACCTTCTCTGGGTTGTAGAAGTTGGACTCGCGGCAGATGCGCTCGACCTCGCCGAACTGGCCAGTGCGAGTCGCAGCCTGGATGTACTTGAAGTGGACCTCAGGATCCTGGCTGAGGTTGACGGTCGAGCCGAGGTAATAGTACAAGCCTGTGGGATATCTGAGCAACAGCTATGCGCGAAGGCGGAAACAAGTGACGAACCTTGGTAGCTCTTGAAGCTCTCGAACATCTCGACAACTTTGATCGGGCCAAGGATGTCCGAGTACTTGGTCGCAATCTGAACGACGACCTGGAGGTTCTGGCGGATGTTGAGACGCAGCATCTCCTTCATACACTCCATGGTCTGGTCAGTCGTCAGGCGGCTGAAGTACTCAACGAGCCACTGCATATATCGTCAGCCAAAGGATGCTATAACTCAGCTGATGCCGCGTACCTCTGGCTGCAGCGCGTTGGTATGAACAACCACACGCTTGATGTCGTTGATATCCTCGTAGTGCTCGAGTGCACGCTGCAGGAGACCAGCCTTCTCGCAGAGGTTGGCGACGCGCGCTTTGTCGTAATGAGTGAACATCTTGTTGCCGAGGATGGCGTCGGCGACCTGAGGTGCGTGTACGAGGTTCATCTCGAGGAGGCGAGTCTGAAGCGGGCCTTGATCAGGGCGGTTGTCCTTGAGCGCGTCGAGCAGGAACGATGTTGCGGGCTGGATCATGCCCTGGGCCATGAAGATGTCAACAACGCGCTCAACATCGACAAGCGGTCCACTCTCGTCGTTGACGAGCGACATGGCAAACTCGGTGCCTTTCTCTGGGTTGGTGCGCATGATGTGCTGAAGAAGCGCGACGTAGTCGGGCGTGTAGCCAACCTTCTTGGCGTACAGGAGAATCTTGTCGGTCTGACCGGTCTCGGCGAAACAAGCGATAACCTTGTTCGGGACGTTCGCGCGGAGGTAGACGCTGAGGGCGAGTGTCATGTCGTGCAGACGAACAATGTCACCAAGCTCTTCACTGCACTCAAGCTAAACAGAGAGTCAGTATGAGGTGCCACGAGCAAGACGGAGCGACAAACCTTGTTCTCCTTAAGCCACTTCTCGAGGAGCTGCTTGCGGCCTTGTTGAAGAACGGGACGCGCGAGCTCGAGCGACTCGAATTTGTTGAGCTCGCCCTTCTCAAGGAGCACGCCGAAGTACTGCAGAATAGGCGAGAGGCCACCCGCGGCGACGGGTGCCGTCTTGAAGGCCTCAATCGTCTGCTGGGTACGCAGGATGCCGCGGGGCGAGTTGGCTGCGATCTTTGCCGCCTCGTTGAACTGGCCGGACTGGAAGAGCTGCTGATACTGCTTGACGTAGAGGTCGTCCGCACCGGGCAGGTTGGCGCGGCTGGCAAGCTTGAACGCGAGCTCGACATTGCTGAGGACGCTGAGGATGTACGGGATCATGGTCTGCTCGTCGATGCTGACACTAAGCACTTGGCCCTTCTTGTTGACACCAATGATGCCGTTGGACGCCTCGTGCTCAGCGGTGACGAAGATCGTTTCACCGCTGATACGATTCATGTAGATGCAAGCGCCAGTCTCGAGGTCATAGAGATGGATGAAGCCGTACTTGGTGACAAGATAGATGATACCGTGCTGCTGCGAGACCTGCATGGCTACGGGGAAGTCGTTGACTGCCTCCGGCGGGAAGAAGACGTCGACGGCCTTCTTGTTGAAGACGGGGTTTTCGGCATGGTGGTCGATCTCGACGATGTGCAGCTACAGAGGACAGCGGTTAGTGAAGGATCGAAATTTTGGCGGCGCCGCAGCCTCACCTTAGCTCCGCTACCAGTGCGAACTGAGAACGTAAACAGTTTCGTTGGTTGCGGGTGGCCATCAAGCTTGATCTCTGCGAATGCGGCAGCGTGACCCTCGATAGGCTGGCTGACTCCACGCTCGCGACTGTAAAGCTGCATGGCGCCCTTGACTTTGAAAGCGGCCGGGTTGGTGGTGTTACCGGAGATACCGACGAGAACCAGCCACTTGTCGTCTGAGGTAGTGCGATAGTTGATGATCTGTGCACCTGCGAGGTTGGCGTGGCGGTCGAAGATCTTCTGCGGGGGCGAGGTAGCATCTGAGATGGTCCAGTGGTAGACTGCGGTCTCGGTGACAAGGCCAAGGGTTGTGTTGTTGATCCACTTCCAGAATACTACGTCGTCATTCATAGCATGCGACTTGATCTTTGCCTTGAGCTCGATGTTGAACACCTGGAGCTGGCGCTGAGCTGTTGCGGCGGGGTCAGTCAACGTGTTCGTGTTGGTTGCGACGCGCGTCGCGTCGCGTGCGCCGGCTGCCTAAGCTCTGGCTCACCTCTCAGCGCCAGGACCTTGTCTTTGGGGTGCATGATGGCTGAGTCAGCCGTAATGGGTCTCCGCAGTACGTTGTTGGCATCGGCGAGGTCGATGATGACAACTTGATTCTGCTCGCCGACTTTCTCGCGCACACAGATGAAGTGGTCACTCTCAAGCGTTAGAGTCTATAACCAGGCAGGTCAGACATGCCTATTCATCACGAAAGGGCTCGAGCGCGTGCGAAGACATGCCTGGAACGAGATGGAAGCGGGCTGGACACCAACGCTTGAGAGCTGGAGGTGCTCGCAGAACGTGATCGGTTTCGAAGCGTCCATGGTCGTGAGTCGTTACCGTGGGCCTCTAATACGCGCAGTTTTGTGGGAATATGAGCAGCAGAAGGCGCAGCCGACGCTGTAGAATGCGCGCGGGCAAGTTTCTGCTTTCAGAAGGGGGTGAGCGGAGGCGGAATCAAACACGTCTCGACTTCCCACAGCCCTCAATTTATCCAACTTCAAGGACCATATCATGGGATGATGTACAGATGAATATTCCATAGCAAATATCTAAGGCGAGCGGGGAGGAGCGCCATGCCGAGCGCTTTGTGGGATGTCCTCAGCTTCTTCCGCGAGTCTCAATGCAGTCTCGAGGTCGTCATCATCGTCCAGCACCACCGGCGTGGCGTTCCCGTAATAGACACGTTGCGCGACAATAGCTGCAGCGGATGGTCAGAGTCATATTTCATATCACGGCTGCTGCGGTACACGTACCAAAGTCGACGGAAAGTTGGAAAATCGCGCAGACCTGACCGTGCCCGCAGCTTAGTAGGTGTACACATCTTACTGCGGCGCAGAATGCGTACCTTAAACTGCAGTGGAGATTGCTGCCAGAAAAAGTAGAACGTCCTGCAATCGCTTGAGCAAGGTACTGTGTACCAGAGATAAGCCACACTCACTTGAACGCGTCTCCGCCAGCCCATCCGGCCAGCGTACTCAATCTGAATCCATAAAGCGATTTCTGGCGGTAGTTGCTGCAAGCAAGTTAGTCTCAGCTGGCAACGGTGGCTCGCAACGCACCTAATGAGCTGCGGGATCGGCTATGAACATAAACGCCTGTCAGCAACCCCTCTCCTCTACTGGCAGCCCACTCACCAGTGTGCTTTCTAATCCCAATGCAAAGTATCCGAGTGTGTTTACATACCACCCGCTCCTCCCGAACACCAGCTGAAGGATACCCAACACCAGCATATATGACAACAGGAACTGTACATATGTTGCATACTCGTTCCATTGCCAGAACGCGAACGGGCGCGTCGACATGCCGTACGAGTCTGCGCGGTTGGCAGGTCGGTAGTGTAGACAGATATAGAGTAGGCCGAGCTGCGAAGGACATGTGTGTCAGCGACGAGAGCGGTGTCGCGGAAGTGCAACGCACCTGAGCCGCAATCATGAACAGTGACTGTACAAGCAGCGCAATCTCAAAGTGCTTCCCAAGCCAGAAGAAACAGCGAGTAATATTCTGTGGCAAAGAGTTCCGCTAATGTCAACCGTAATCCCAAATCAATCCCTGGAACGCGTGACGCACGGCGATGAGCAGGATAGCACAGACGTCTCGTGAGAAGCCCGTCGAGTCGCTGTGCAGGGTTCAGACGCATCCATATAATCAGAAGCACCGAACAGACCGTTTGCGCACGATGCTTATGGCCTGGAGTGCATAGGTAGCCTCGTCAGCGGCGTATTCCCAACTTGGCGCGATGTCGCAGCATGTGGCGTACCTGGTCTGAATAGACGAGCGGCGGGCCAATAGCCATGCCCACAGACGCGAGGATGTCTACAACTCCCATAGCTGTAGTTTGGGTCTTTGCTGTACCGTGTCAGGCGTTGATATGCTATGGGCGTAGAGCCGGGGAAAGGCAGAGGGGAAGCGCGCTTGCACCGCGTCACTCCGACGCTGAACCCGCGGTTAGGCGCACACAGTCTTACAGAACGCGAAGTCGGTTTATTGTCGAATTCTCATTACGCGGTGCACGATGACAATATGTATGTTTGGTACAGCAATTGATTATTTATTGGAAACAAGATGCGTTGGAAGAAACCGGCACAGCTGTGAACCTCAACGCGGCATAGCTAGTGCCGCTGGAATGGAGTGGTGAGCAGAGCTGAATGAAGAGATGATATGAGAGACGCCCGGCGGCGTGCGGACGTCGTGAACGGCCCGAACAGGACGACGGTAGGAGACTGAAAGGTGAGAAATGAGATAGTTGGTGGCCAGGAGAGGAAGGGAAATCGCTGGCGGTCCAGAAGAAAGAGAAGGCCAAGATGTGAGTGCCGATCGAACAGCGGAGAGTTGGCCAAGCGGGCGCCGAGAAGAACTTTAAACGACACCCCTGATGAGGACCTTCCGATACTTCTTTTCGAACGCCGCAGCGAGAGCCGGATACGCCGTCTTGCAATCAAACACACGCTGGGCGAGAGGCATGCGCACATTCAGGTCTGTGTAGACCCGCGCATCATGGTCGGTCAGAAACTTGTCGGCCTCCTCGATCGAGTCGAAGGCAAGTTCGGCGGTAATGAATGCGAGAGGGATGCCAGGTTTGTAGCTACATAGATAAAGTCAGCATTAGTAGTCGTGGGATCCAAGCAGACACAAATCAACGCACGATTTAGTCATGCACATCAACGCAGACGTCCGCTCTCGCGACACAAATGCATCCATGATATACCCTCCCATGTTCGGTGCCGTGTTGTAGAGCGTGAACAAGGCATGATAGTTATTGCTCGCCACAGCGCGCTGCACCTGAAGAGCGTGCGCTACGCATGCGGCGTCTTTCTGAGTCTGTGTCAACTGACCTACCAAACGGTTGATTTCTGCGGGCACGTTCAAGGCAAGTCGTCAGCTATCAGGAACACAGAAAACAAGAAACGCACCACTGCGGTTCTTGGCATGGACCAGATACAGAATACGATATGCCAGGAACTCGTCGTTCTTGCCACTGATACCGGTTTCGTAAAGCTGAGCGAGCGTAGCGATGCATGCGTTGAACTCGACAAAGTCGTTCTGCCAGAACATATGTCAGCTAGACTACAGCAGAACATCCACGAAGCGACGCACACTTTCCAACGCCATCCGTGCATGGATCTCGTATACAGAGACCGTGAACTCATCCTTGATCCGTTGAACCTGCAATTCGTCAGCTCAGACAGTTCATCGACAGCGCACCGCTCACTGTCAAATCTTGTCGCAGGCTCTTGAACTGGTCGCGAACCCAAGGATAGTTTTGGTCGTCCCTCCACCTAGATTTCAGCGCGAGCAGCGTTTTTTCGAGAATTGGCTTAGGACGTATGGTTGCAGGATCAGGTTCCTATGAAGACATGCTGTTATCAGCAATCGATAGAGTATGGATCAGGAGACATGAACGCACAGATGTGAGACGGAGGTAGTTCTTGAACAGCTCTTGTGATCGGCCAACGATCTTGAAGGCATCCCAGTTCATGGTTGCCGCCTACGCAGGCGTCAGGGTCATCCAAGGGTGGCATCACACAGCCAGATCACGCACAGTGTCCCCAGTGTCATTCTCGTCGGTCTGGAACTGACTGTACATGCTCCGCTTACTCGCCGTCTTGCCTTTCCACTTGCCGCTTTGCGCCACCTTCGCCGGGACAAATCCTAACGCCGCACCGGTCGCATACAGGTTGCCGCCGCCGGCACCATAGCCGCCGCCCGTACGCTGGCGCTCGATGTCGTGCTCACGCGAGAAACGTTCCAGGCGCTTGGCTTTTGCTGCCGCATGCGGGTCCCAGGCTGCTTCGAGCACGTTGGATGTTGCCAAAACCTTGGATTTGCCCACTGCTGGGGGCGTATATGAGTCATGCGAATTCTTGGATTTCTTCGGGCTCAGCGCGTTAATGTGTGCCGCGGGCATCTCAGGTTTGCGCTTAAGACTGAATGCAACCTTGGGTTCGAGTCTGTAGACCGCGTGAGCAATACGTCAACGAAAGCGCGCATGACCAGGCAGGCCAGAGACGTACGCGTCGAGCTTAATACTGGCCCAGTCGGTTGTCCAAAGTGACGACGCGAGAAAAGCCTGATTGATTACCTTCTTCATCTCTGCTTGTGCTTCTAAACGATTCGAGTCGGTCATCTGTCCCAGGCACTTGCCGACCCATTCCCTGTAGAACGCGCGAACGGGGTCAGTTCCAGTGTGCGCATAACAAAATCGACCAGCGCACTTGAGCGATGGCGGCCAAGTTGGATCGCTCATGATGTGGTGTGAATATGCGAGAGTTGTAGTGGTGAGGCGTGTGTATGGGATGAAGGCAAGTGCTGGCCAGTCGCCGGATTCAGCCGGATTCAGCTTGAACTTCGCGGAGGCAGCACGGACGCTGCAACACACGCCTGACATGGTACGAACCCCCTTCTCAGGCTTTAATTCAACAGGGAGCTATGCTAACGCGCTGCAGCTTCCTTTATCTCTTCTGAATGCCGCGCAAAGTAAACCTATGGTGCGTGCCTACACAAGATCGCGTCGACGCGCGCCCAGGCTGAACGCTTGACATCCGGTGGCATAGATGGTTGAACTCAAGAACGGCGAGAGCTTTAACGGGCACCTTGTCAACTGCGACAACTTCATGAACATCACCCTCCGTGAGGTCTACCAAACACATCCTGACGGAAACAAGTTCTGGAAGTGTAAAGAGTGTTACATCCGCGGGTCGACAATCAAGTATTTGCGTATGAGCGATGCGCTGCTCGATCAGGTCAAGCAGGAACAGAGTCGGGCGCGCGAGGCTGGCCGTGGAGCACGTGGTGGTGCGCCACCGCAACGCGGAGGTGCACGAGTCTCGCCAACTCACTTCTGAATGACTTGCTGACGATTACGCAGGGCGTGGTGGTCCTCCACAACGTGGTGGTATGTCATCAGTGCTAATATCAAAACAGCTCTAAACTAACTTGGTCTGCAACAGGCTTCAATCGCGGCGGGATGCGCGGTGGTGGTCCTCCTAGAGGTCGCGGCGGGCCGCGCGGTCGTGGTGGTGGTTGATTCGACTGATAGCTGTACTTCTACCTGCTGCTTCCGTCTGCAAACAGGCTTGTTTTCACTTGCCGACATCCTCACACGTCAGGGGACGCTTCAGAAATCCGCTCAATTCGAACCTTCCAACATGATCAACAGATTCACCTCGGCCTGGAGTCTATGAGCACTGTTTTCCGCGCTCTTTTCTGTTTCCTATGCATTTTTTTTTTGTTGGTCTGAGAGTACGGTAGTCAAAGTTCTACGTTGGTTTCAGGGTCAGCTGTGGCGGGGGTTTCCTACGGTTTGCTCTCTCTATCTGTCGCCTCAACCTCACTTGCGAGTTCTCATCATGCTTCCACATCACCACGGTGCCATGGCGCACACGAATCCTCAGGACTGGCGAGAGCCTGCGCTCGTTCATGCCTCTACTTGTTGATAATTTCGTCAACTCCTTCAACTTACAGGTTTTATGTCCCGAGACGGCGGTTTGGGGCTTCATCGAGTTCCTCTTGCTGGCCGAACCCGTTGGAGGACTTCAAACATGACCAAAACTAATATCAACGATATCTTCGTCCAGCTTACGAACAAACTCGGCGAGCTTCGACGGTGTCTGTGAGACTGTCGTTTATGGGCCACTGTCTCAATCACTTCACCATCCAAAGACACTAACCGCACATACGCAGGCTTCGGGCCTATGTCCTCAGCTCGGCTTCGGGTCCTGCCATCCCACCTATTGCATGTGCTCCCGCTATCTGCTGAGAGGTTTGGGCCTGCGATTATTCAGGCAAAGAACCTGGTTGGCGTAAACGCCAGATATGCGGCTCGGTCACAATTGACAGCTCAGGCTCAAGCTCTTCTTGCCTCGTCGTCTCGCCTATCTTATCTCCCATGCGGATGAAGCGCCCTCCCCCTCTGACTATTTGGACAGTGGATAGTTCATTGGAATGGTGGCGAGGGGGACAAATACGGGAACGGGGTGGCATTCGAGCCGTCTTTTCACGACGCAGCATGGTTTACGGTCAATGTGACTTGAGAACTCGGACTGACATGCAAATTTTACGTCTGTATTCGACAGCCCAACGAATGAAGTAGTACAAGACAAGAGACGGGCGCATGAAAAGAGGTGCTACCGCCCAATCACGAAGGGAAACCCGGCGAAAGCTGAAAGTCCATATACATAAACAGGAAAACTGCCGCAGAAAGGTATGCGTCGGAGAAAAAGAAGAAAACAATTGACGGAAAGGAAAAAGGGAGTGAAAACCCAAGGCTGTGAATGAGACGGTGGGGTCTGATGGTGATCAGAGTGTCCATGGAGGGTAAATTAGCCCTAGTTGTTCTAGTGATACGGGGTGTGGTGTGTCCGAGTTGTGTGAGCGAGTGACAAGAGTAATGAGTGAGTGGAGCAGCGAGTGCAAAGCGTGGAGGTGCGCAAGATGTAGCGGATACGGGTGAGAGGATTTGATGCAATGAGAGCAAGGGAGGTGAATGGAAATGAGGACGGAGACGGAAGAACATGCGATCAGCAGGTCCAGGTCGCGTCGCGGGTCTGCGCTGTGCCCTTGAACTGGTATGCGGGAAGCCCGAGGCACTGGCTCATTGTGACAAATGAGTAGCCCTTTGCCTTGAGCAGTGGCAGCAACCACGGCATGATGGTGCTGACGGTCACGTTTTGCACACTGTGGTTAAGGGCAATGACGTTGTTGGTGTTGGCGTTCATCAACGTGGTGTACCGCGCCTTGATCTCGTCGACAGTGAGGCCGAGCGAGTCGCCAGAGTCAAAGTTCCAGCTGATGTGCGATTGGTTCCGCGCTCCGATGGCCGAGAGCGAGTACTGGTATTCACCGTAGGGGGCGCGGCTGATGGTTGCGAAGGGCCAGCGGAACAAGTCCAGTGTGGAGAGACGACACAGAAGCACAAGGTGAAGCAGTGTCAGCGTGTCACTCATGATCGCTATTCATAGCACGTCGCCACAAATAGCGTCTGAGTAGGAGTTTACTCACAAAAATGCGGGGATGACACCAAGCGTCCTGTTGAGGAGGAGCTCAACCCGGTACATCTCGTCGTGCGCCTGGTTCCAAGTGAGGTTCGGGAAGTGCGGGTGTGACCACGAGTGGGACCCGAACTCCATGCCAGCGGCGAACATGTCTTTCATGCCCTGCAGAACAGAAACACGTCACGCGTCAGGTGCTGTTCACAGCTAGTAGGCCAGAAGCCGCAACAAGCTAGAGGCGTACCTGGACACGGGCAGCGTCGTATGCGCAGCCCCAGTTATTTCCGTTTACGAAGAAAGTGGCCGTGGCGTTGTACTGCTTCAGTGTGGTCAAAAGACTTTATGAAGGAAGAGGAGTGACAGACGTCCGCTGTCAGCCACATCAAACACCAATTCCTGGAGACATCGACTCACGAAGTGTCATAAGCGTAAGGACTGCAGATCAGTGAGTTAGGAGTCAGCTGTGTGTTGTGCGAGAAAGGGCGAGTGTAAGGCCCTGGGACGGGAAGACGTACCCATCGTCGAAGGTCAGGGCGATCTTCTTTGCAGTGCCGACACACTGCACGTAGTTGACCGCATTTGCACGCGAGACGAGTGCTGAGTGACCGGGGGATGAAAGCGCGACTGGCTTGGCTGCGGCGAAGGGAAGGAGTGCGACGAGCGCGGTGGCAAGGATGGTGAACTGCATGACTGTGGTATGTTCTGCAAAGAGTGACTGGTGGTTGTCGTCGGACAAAATCAACCGAACGGAGCGGCAAAGACGGGGAGACGGAAACGGAGAGGGAGAGGGGATCCGAAAGCTGAGAGCGTAAACTGCGGTGTGTGCAGTCCTGTTTTCAAGGATTTTCGAGCGCTACAGACATCACAAACTTTGCAGGCCGCCGAGAAGAAGCACCAAATCACCGCCACAGAATGCAGTGACCGCCGATCTCGAGTTTTCGGCGACTTTGTGAGGACTTGCATAGCCAGATATACGAAGCATGCTTCTGCAAATTGGCCAGCGTGCCCAGCGTTCGACCGACTGGCTCTCATGGGATCAGAGAAGGAGACATCCAACATTTAGTTGACTTATGAGCCTGTGACACGGGAAAGCCGTCCGCGGTAGGTTGGATGATGTGCCGATTATGTTGCGGCTGATGATCAAAACGGCCGCCATGTGCAAAGCCGGCTTGGCCACGTCCCGACAGGAGCGCGGAGAGTATGAGAACGCGTTACGAAGAGTCAGTCAGTCATTAAGCTCGTGTTGCGCAGCAGATTGATGGATATAGCTTGGGAGAGAAGAGGAGGAGGAGGAATGCCGCATTCGGATGGGCCCGACGCGTTCGATCATCCTCATCCTTCACATGAACCACGACTGCTTTGTCGTCCAGATCTCGTTCTACGGCAGCCCGTAAACTTCCGCCTTGATAAATTTGGCGCGAGCCAAGCCAATGTGCAGGAAAGCTGACTGACAGCGCCGGTAATGCCCACGGGCATGGTGCTGTCATTGCTATCAGGGAACCCTACCGGTAGACCCATAGTCACATTCACCTCTTGCCCCGAACCGGCGTTCAAGATTTTGTCTGTTTAAGGACGACAAACGACAGGCACGGCTTTGTTCCGCAGCTGTCTGTTGCTACCTTGTGTTTCGACCCCGCAGGACCAACCGTTTGTTGTGCCACATTCAACCTGGCTCATTCATCGACGAAAACGGCTGTTGTTCGATGTTCAACATTCTAAATCTCTTTAGTGATTCATAGGAACACCTGGTCGCTCCTCTGACTCAAAGACCCTGTGGGCTGTCAGTCTCTTTCCGCCGCGGCGCCTTCGGCACCCAGCAGCCACAGTGTCGAGTCAGGGACATGCGAAGCCTCAGGATACAACTAGATACAACGCCCTCGGACGCAGATCCCACAAAGAAGCTTCTTCATAGGGACAACGACTCTGGGGTGTAGGCATGCGGGCGCCTGTTTTTTGAGTCCGAGTACAACAACACGTGTTGGGTGCGAGTACAATAGGTTTTTTTGTCATTTTGGTATAAGAACCCAGGGCCTGAGGTGCTATTGGAAAGTCACCAGCTCCGTCTACATAATCGTCCCCTGCGAGCTCTCGTCTCACGTTTCTCACGTTCTCGCTCGACGACCACACACGTTCTCTCTGTATCTTTGCAACATCACACGACTGTACTCTTCGCCCCCACATCACCATAATGGTCGCCCGCTCTCACAAACAGTACCCTGGCGCCTGGGGCCTCGCAGTCATCAAGAACGAATGCTTCCTTGTTGAAGGTGAGGCGAAGCACTTGCCATCTGCTCCCGCGAACCGGCATGCTCACTCGTCTTCCTCCTCCCATAGTAAAAAGCACCAACTCGCGCGGTTACGAAGTCGTTAAATACCGCGTTCTGGACCATGCCTCGCAGTCCTTCCTCGTCGACTTGACGGAGGGCTTTGTCGATCTCTCGCGTCCGGGATCACCCATGCCGACCTCGCACGTCGCGAAGCGCGATATGATTACGCTGCTGAGCGCGTACAGCGTCCGCAGCGATGCCGTCGAGGATCCCATGGTCTCTCTCGACGATGCGGCGTTCAAGGAGTTCCTCGGACTCAGCACGACAAACCGTCGCGCCCTGCAGACGCGCTACGACGGCCTCGCACGGTTCTTCCGCGTCGGCCGCACCGAAGTTCTGGTCAACTGAGAGAGACGGGCACTGGATGGCCCCTCTCAGCATGAACGGTTTTTTCACGACACTTACGTTCACGACCAACTTCGGATGTCTGCACGATTATTGTTCACTTCACGCTACACTGTTCCAATACCCCTTGCGTTCTGCTTGGGCACGTCCTTCATTCCTTTGTCTGGCCTTGTTCCAACCCCTGCTGTATCATTAGCTGTCTCACACCGTCTAGGCTGTCCTTGTCTGCTTGTAGCAATTATCCGCACTGGTGGTCCCGGTTGTTGAACTCTCGCTGAAACCAAATAG
>Ga0247815_10001371_pt1 | contig 18670 bp, 15 predicted proteins | sample UWRJL194509B1_FD_181014 | JGI IMG/M metagenome (GOLD analysis project Ga0247815, IMG submission 181014) | Plant litter microbial communities from Arlington Agricultural Research Station in Wisconsin, United States - UWRJ-L194-509B-1 | ecosystem: Environmental > Terrestrial > Plant litter >...
ATGACAGTCCGGAAATTAGTGAGCAAACGAAGGTGAAGATTAAGGAGTATGCCAAACTCAAAAATTATAAACCGAATGTTATTGGTCTGAATTTAAAGAATCGTAAGACAAAAACAATTGGTGTAATTATACCTAATATATTAAACTCCTTTTTTGCTAAGGTTTTTAGTGGTATCGAAAAAGTAGCCGATAAAAAAGGATACAATGTAATCACGTGTATTTCGAATGAATCTTTAGAGAAAGAAATTCATACCCTAGAAATGCTGAGCAACGGAACAATTGACGGATTCATTTTGTCGGTTTCTCAAGAAGCTCAGAAACTTCAGGATTATAGTCATTTCTCTGCTATTATAAATGACGGAACTCCAATTGTAATGTTTGACCGTATTGCAGATGAAGTAGAATGTGATAAAGTTGTAGTTGATGATTTCGATTCAGCTTTAAACTCAACACAGCATTTAATTAATTTAGGATGTAAAAATATTGCCTTAATTTCTTCTGTAGATAATTTAAGCGTTGGAAAATTAAGAGCAGATGGGTATTTGAAAGCTTTGGCTGATAATAATATTCCGGTAAACGAGAAAATTATTCTTCGTACCGATTCTGAAGATGATATGAAAGCTAAGATTGATGGAATTTTCGACAACAAAATCGACGCTATTTTTGCTTTGGATGAAAATGATTCAGTTGCCGCTTTACGCGTAAGTTTGAAAAAAGGATATAAAGTTCCTGAAGATATTTCGATTATAGGTTTTGCTGATGGAATTTTAGCTTCAAGACGTTTATCACCAAGTTTAACAACCGTTAGTCAACACGGAATTGAAATTGGAGAAGTTGCCGCCAAACAATTGATCAAACGTTTAGAAGAGTCTGAAGAAGAAACTTCGGATTATGAAACTATCGTTATTAAGACGAAGTTGAAAGAACGAGAGTCAACCAGAAAAGTTTAAATAAACAAAAAACCATCAGTTGAAACTGATGGTTTTTTTATGCTTTTAACTTTCCCAGGCAATATGATCTAATTGTCCTTTTTCATTTGTTTTAATTACTAAAAGTTGTTCACAGGATTTGCCATTAATGTCTATGGAATAATCGAATACAGCATAGTAATCTGTATTATATTTGCCATCAGGATAAAGTCCGATTCTGTTTAGTTTTAATTTATTAAGAAGCAGGATTTCTTTTGGAGTGCTTACGTCATGAATATCAATTATGTTAGATATTTCATCTTGATCAAGTTCATCAAAATAAAAGTTTATATAATCTTTTGTCTCACCGTTTCCTTCTGTAAAATCATTACTTATATAAGATTTGTTTTGTTTGTCAAATTTATTAATGTCGTCGAGAAATGCTTTGATTGTTTCAATTCCGTCTTTGGTAATAGAATTGTTTTTAAAGTTTAAATCAATGCTTGTCTTTCTTCCGTTTAAATCAATTTCTATAACATAATATTCTTTTAAGTCTTGTGAAGTGATTAATTCAAAGTAAGGTAAGTTTTCCATTTTGGTAGTTTTAAAAAAATTAATGCGCTTCCAGCCAATCTTTACCCAAACCAAGTTCAACATCTAAAGGAACGGTCATCATAAATGCATTTTCCATTTCATGTTTGATCATAGGCTGAATTTTCTCGAGTTCATCATTGTGAACATCGAACACAAGCTCATCATGTACCTGAAGCAGCATTCTTGATTTCCAGTTTTCTTCTTTTAATTTTTTGTGAATGTTGATCATCGCGATTTTAATCACATCGGCAGCACTTCCCTGAATTGGTGCATTTACAGCATTTCTTTCGGCAGCACTTCTAACCACGGCATTTGCAGAGTTGATGTCTTTTAAATATCGGCGACGGCCTAAAATCGTTTGTACATATCCATTTTCGCGGGCAAATTCTATTTGTTCGTTGATATAAGATCTTAATCTTGGATAAGTTTTGTAATACGCTTCGATCAAAGCAGCGCTTTCGCTACGCGATAATGAAGTCTGATTACTTAAACCAAAAGCAGAAACACCATATATAATCCCGAAGTTTACCGTTTTGGCATTGCTTCTTTGTTCGCGCGAAACTTCGTCTAAAGGAACATCAAAAACTTTTGCAGCGGTTGCTTTGTGAATGTCTTCTCCGTTTTGGAAAGCGGCAATCATATTTTCTTCTCCGCTTAAAGCGGCAATAATTCTTAATTCTATCTGCGAGTAATCCGCAGAAATTAGCGTGTGGTTTTCATCGCGGGCAACGAAAGCTTTACGAATCTGACGACCTCTTTCTGTACGAATTGGAATATTCTGTAAGTTCGGATTATTAGAACTCAAACGTCCCGTTGCGGCAACAGTTTGCATATAATCAGTATGAACGCGCAATGTTTTTTGGTCTACTTGTTCCGGCAAAGCCAAAATATAAGTGCTTTGTAGTTTGACCATCTGGCGCCAATCCAGAATTTGTTTTACAATTGGATTGTCGTTGGCTAAATAAGTCAAAACTTCTTCGCCAGTCGCATATTGACCAGTTTTGGTTTTCTTTTGTTTTGCTCCGCCAATTTTTAATTTATCAAATAAAATATCTCCTAATTGTTTTGGAGAGGCCAGATTGAATTTTTCTCCGGCAGTTTCGTATATTTTTTCTTCCAGAGATTTAATTTCAATGTCCATTTCTTTAGACATTATACTTAAAAACTCAACATCTAAACGAATTCCTTCTGTTTCCATATCGGCCAGAACACTTACTAATGGAATTTCGATTTCGTCAAATAACTTTTTAGTTTCGGTTTTGTCTAATTCGGCAGTAAAAAGTTCTTTTAATTGTAATGTAATATCAGCATCTTCGGCAGCATATTCCTTGATTTCTTCAAGAGCTACATCGCGCATTGTAATTTGATTTTTTCCTTTTTTACCAATTAAAGTTTCAATTGATTTTGGGGAATATTTCAAATACGTTTCGGCTAAAATATCCATATTATGACGCATATCCGGATTGATCAAATAATGCGCGATCATCGTATCAAAAAGTTTTCCTTTTACAACAACGCCATAATTAGAAAGGATCTTTAAGTCGTATTTTAAGTTTTGACCAATTTTTTCGATGTTTTCATTTTCGAAAAACGGTTTAAATTTATCTACTAAAATCTGAGCTTCTTCCTGACTTTCCGGAAACGGAACGTAAAATGCTTTTCCTTTTTCATAAGCAAAAGACATTCCTACTAGTTCTGCGTGCAAAGCATCCAGGCCAGTAGTTTCAGTGTCAAAACAAACAGCAGTCTGTTTTTGTAAATTTTGCAAAAGCAATTTAATTCCTAAATCACCTTCAATGGCTTGATAGGAGTGAGGTGTGTTCTCTAAAGTATTGTAAAACGAAGTTCGCTCTTCTGTGTTTTCATCTGTAGTAGCGCCACCTCCAAAAAGATCAAACTGATCTTCGTTTTTAGGTTGTGGTTTTTTGTACAATTTAGCGTCTGAAGGCTGACCTGCATTTGCCAGTTCGTTTCCGCCGCCTACTTTAAATAAATTGTCAAATTGTTCGGCCATTCTTCTAAATTCCAATTCCTGAAAAATAGCGTCGGTTTTTTCGATATCAGGACGTGAAAGTTCGTAGTCATCTTCATTAAAAACAACATCACAATCGCATATAATAGTAGCTAGTTTTTTAGATAAAATTCCTTTTTCTTTATTGGCTTCGATATTCTCTTTCATTTTACCTTTCAGTAAATGCGTGTTTTCAAGAAGGTTTTCCATCGAACCAAATTCTTTCAGGAACTTTTTGGCAGTCACTTCACCAACTCCTGGTAATCCCGGAATGTTATCGACAGCATCTCCCATCATTCCAAGAAAATCGATTACCTGTTCAGGTTTTTCGATTTCAAATTTTGCCAAAACTTCAGGAACGCCCCAAATTTCGATACCATTTCCCATACGGGCTGGTTTGTACATAAATATATTTTCAGAAACCAATTGAGCAAAATCCTTATCAGGAGTCACCATAAAAACTTTGTAGTTTTCTTTTTCAGCTTGTTTAGCAATAGTTCCAATCAAATCATCTGCTTCGCAACCTTCTATCTCTATAATAGGAATGTGCATTGCTCTTAATAATTCCTGAATATAAGGTACAGCAATTTTTATCGCTTCCGGAGTAGCGTCACGATTGGCTTTATATTCCGTAAACATTTCAGTTCTTACATGACTTCCTCCTTTATCAAAAGCAACGGCCAAATGATCTGGTTTTTCACGTTTAATAACATCCAAAAGCGAATTCATGAAGCCCATAATCGCTGATGTATCCATTCCTTTTGAGTTGATTCGTGGATTTTTTATAAAAGCATAATAACCACGAAAAATTAATGCATAAGCATCGAGAAGAAAAAGACGTTTTTGAGTTGACATAAAAAAAATATTAGTCTGTAAAAATAAACAATTGGGTCTCAAAAATTAATCAAAAAAGAAATTTTTTACCATATAAGTAATATAAGTACATTTTAGTGGAGATGAATAGCATTATAGGGAAGCAAAGCAGTGTGTCTAACATTTCGTTGATAAAATTAAATGAACTTATATTACTTATATGGTAGAAAAGGTCCTAATAGTTAATGTCAAGTTAAAATATTTATGATCAGAGATTTCTTCATTTTGTCTTCATATTACAGGGATACATTTGATCTATAAAATAAAAGGTATTAATTTTTAAATAGTAGAAATCATGAGAAATTTATTGATGTTATTAGTAGCAGTTTTTGGCACAAGTGTTATGGTAAGTGCTTTTCCTGCAAAAGATGTTAAAGCAGCTCCTGCAAAAGAAGTAAAAGCTACAAAACACCCAAAAGCCAAATCTGATAAAAAAGTGAAATCAGAAAAAAGCGAGGCGACTAAAGTAGAGACTGCTAAAGTAAAAAAATAAGAAAAGATTATTGTAAAATAAAAGGTTAATTAATTTAAAATTTAGAAATCATGAAAAATTTATTGATGTTATTAGTAGCAGTTTTAGGAACAACTGCAATGGTAAGTGCACAAACAGCTCCAACTCAGGCAGCCCCTGCAAAAGAAGTTAAAGCTACAAAACACCACAAAAACAAAGCTGATAAAAAAGCAAAAGCAGAGGCTCCCAAAGCAGAGGCAGCTAAGGTGAAATAATAAAAGTTGTTTTTGTTTTGCTTTCAAAGAATTGTAAAGGAGGCAAAACAGAAGTAATGATTATGAGAATGCAGATGGAGAAAGCTGGTAAAGAAATTTATCAGCTTTTTTTTTTGATTCGTTAATTTTTTAATAATGCGCAATAATTTTTTTTAGAATTGATTAAATTTAGTTGCGCTTAAATGCTCTGTTATGAATATTTTAATTGTTGAAGATAATAAGGAACTTGCTGTCGAAGTTTATGATTTTTTATGCAACGTAGGTTATGTTTGCAAGATTGCTCATAATTGTGCCGATGCCTTTGAAGAAGTAAATAGTAACGATTATGATGCGATGCTTCTGGATCTTGGTTTGCCTGACGGAGATGGATTTGAGGTTTTGCAGACGGTTCGAAAAACAAAATCGAAAATAGCGGTTATTGTGCTTACGGCGCGAGGCGAACTAGATGATAGAATAAATGGCCTGCATCTTGGTGCCGATGATTACTTGACTAAACCTTTTGCCCTGACAGAACTTAGCGCGAGATTATTTGCCGTAATTCGCAGGATTCATGGTTTTACTGTAAATAGTTTAAGTATTCACGGTTTTTTGCTGCAACTTCAGGATTATAAAGTGAGTTACGATAGTGTTCCAATTAGTCTTACCAAAAAAGAATTTGATATTTTTCAGTATTTGGTTTTAAATAAAAATCGCGTAATTACCAGATTACAACTTACAGAGCATATTTGGGGAGATATCCTCGAGGTCAATTCAGATTCTAATTTTATTGATGTCCATGTTCGAAATCTTCGAAAAAAACTCGACAAACATACTGCTATCGATTGGTTCGAAACCGTTAGAAATGTTGGTTATCGTATTAATGAGTAAATAAAATATTGTGAAGATAAAGCATCAATTGGCTATTTTTAATGCACTAACAAGGTTGTTGGTGATTTTGGTTTTATGGCTAATGTTGCCCATTCTGGTCGAAAATGTTGTTTACCGGCATATTAATAATGGATTGCTGGAGAAAAAGCAAAAATTCATACAGCATTTAGATCAAAATGAGATAAATGATTTTATCGAAAATTCAGATGATTCCACCGAAACCTATTCGCAGTTTTCTACCTTACATAGTGAGTTTTTAGTACTTTCTAAATCGCCTGTAAAAATTGCCAAAAAGAAAGCTGTTTTTACTAATGAATATCGCATTATAGAAGGTGAAGAAAATGAATACAGAATTTTGCAATATCATTTTACTTTTGGTAATCAGGGATATAATTTAGAAATAGGAAGCAGTCTTGCTGAAATAAATGACCTTACATTTATTATTCGGTTTTTTATTATCATTGTTTTTGTAGTTATCCTGTTGATTACCTTTTTGGCAGATACTTTTTATATCGAATATTTACTGAAGCCTTTTTATAAAATTATTGATACTAAAATAAGGCGTGTCAACGAACCTGAAGCTTTTGATCATACACCAATAAAAGCGAGATCAAGGGATTTTAGGGAACTCGATTTTGTTTTAAATCAGATGATGGATCGTATTGCAGAGCTTTTTAAAAAAGAAAAACAATTCATATCAAATGTTTCTCATGAGTTGCTTACGCCTATTGCTTTACTTAAAAACAAGTTCGAGAATTTGCTTCAAAATGATTCTCTTGATGATAATGCTTTCGATAAAATTGCAGGTTCGCTTAGAACATTAGACATGCTCAAGAAAATCATCAATAACTTATTGTTGATTTCCCGAATCGAAAATAATCAGTACGAGGCAAATGAGGATGTCAATTTTCATGAGATTATTGCAGATCTTCAGGAGGATTTGCAAGATCGAATTGATGACAGGGAAATTCAGTTTTTAAACAAAATGGAACATGATTTTTTCTTTACAGGAAATAAAACACTGATTCATATTTTGATTTATAATCTGGTAACCAATGCAATAAAATACAATAAAGCCAACGGAAGCATAATAGTTACAGATGGTTTTTTAAACGATCGTTATTTTATTTCGATTGCAGATTCCGGTATAGGAATGAATGCGGTTCAAATCGAAAATATATTCAACAGGTTTGCCAGAATTAGTTCAGATCAGGAAGGTCAGGGGTTAGGGCTTGCGATTGCGGATAGTATTGCATCTTTTCATCATATCGAGATAAAAGTTTCTTCTGCTTTAAATGAAGGCACAACCTTTATGTTGCTGTTCCCGGAGGTTTTAAAACACAATTAAGCGTTAATTTTTTCAAAGTCGTTCAATCTTCATTTTGTCTTCATTTAGCGTATATATCTTTGAGGTATAATAAATGAAAATATTAATAATCATAAAAACTTCAATCATGAAAAAATTAGTAATGTTAGCAGTAGCTGTTTTAGGAACAACTGCAATGGTAAGCGCTCAAACAACTCCAGCTCAAACAACTCCGGCAAAAGAAGCAAAAGCTCCTAAAAAAGAGAAAAAAGCAGACAAAAAAGCGAAAAAAGCTGAAGTAAAAGCAGAAGCAGCAAAGCCAGAAGCTAAAAAATAAAACAATACTGGTTTGATTTAAACCGTGTTGTGGATTATAAAGGTTTTAAAAAATTTGGTAGAGAAAAAGCTGGTAGAGAAATCTATCAGCTTTTTGTTATTTGAGTTAAATTTTTGATAATAAAAAGCGATAGAAATTTCATTCTTTGTTACTTTGCTTAAAACTATAAATAATGATCATTCGTTTTGTAATTCTATGTGCTCTTTTTTTATTTATTGAGTTCTATTCTTATCAGGCCTTTCGTACCTTAGTTAAATTGAGATGGGTTTTGATTAGTTATCAAATTATAAGTTTACTGCTTTTAATTTTTATCATTTACTCTTTTACGCAATTTGATCGTTCTGTTGGGCAAACCAAGCAAACCATGTTTACAATGGGTTTGATGTTATTGGTTTATGTGCCAAAAATAGTTTTGACACTTGTGATGTTTGGGGAAGATATTTTTAGAATAGGGGCAAGCATTTTGAATTATTTCATGTATAACACACCTCGTTCAGAGATGATGCCAAACAGGCGAAAGTTTGTTAGTCAGATAGCATTGGGTTTAGCTGCCGTTCCTTTTTTATCATTGATTTACGGAATTTTTGAAGGGAAATATAATTTTAAAGTTTTCAGACAGACGATTTATTTTCCTGATTTGCCAGATGCTTTTGATGGATTTAAAATCACTCAGATTTCAGACGTTCATAGCGGAAGTTTTGATAATCCTGAAAAAATAAATTATGCTATTGATTTGATTAATGAGCAGGAAGCGGATATGATTTTGTTTACAGGAGATATTGTAAATACTCATGCTAAAGAAATGCATCCGTGGCTAGAAACTTTCAACAGAATAAAAGATTATAAATACGGGAAGTTTTCAGTTTTAGGAAATCATGATTACGGAGAATATGTTACATGGCCTTCTGAAAAAGAAAAAGACGAAAACTTCAAAGAAATAAAAAGTCTTTACGGACAAATAGGATTCGAACTTTTGCTTAACGAACATACTTATATTCAAAAAGGCGATGATAAAATTGCACTTATTGGAGTAGAGAATTGGGGACATAATTTTAAAAAGGCAGGAGATTTAAACAAAGCGTCTCAAAATGTGCATCAGGACGATTTTAAGGTATTAATGAGTCATGATCCGAGTCATTGGGAGTATGAGATAAAAAATCATCCTAAGAACTTTCATTTAACGTTGGCCGGTCATACGCACGGTATGCAATTTGGAATTGAAATTCCGGGGTATTTTAAGTGGAGTCTGGCACAGTACATATACAAACAATGGGCAGGATTATACGAAAATGTTGGCCGATACGTTTATGTAAATCGTGGATTTGGTTTTCATGCTTATCCGGGACGTGTGGGTATCATGCCTGAAATAACGGTGATTGAACTAAAAAAAGGGAACAATGTGGCTTAATTCGTTAAAAATGCTACATTTGTATATAATTATCTCTTTTTAACAGAATAAAAAAGAATTAAATTTTTGGTTTTATGTCAAAATTTGGAGAACTTATAAATGCTCAGGTTCCGGTGTTAATTGATTTTTACACTGATTGGAACGAATCATCTGTATCGATGCATCCTGTTATTAAGGATGTTGCGGCTGCACTAGGCGACAAAGCCAAAGTGATTAAAATTGATGTGGATAAAAATCAGGAATTAGCAGAAGCCTTACGTATAAAAGGATTACCTACTTTAATGATTTATAAAGAAGGGCAAATGATCTGGAGACAATCAGGTGAACTTGATGCAAATACCATTATCGGAATTGTCCAGGAGCAATTCAATCAATAAAATACTACTTTTTGTTTGATGTTATTTAGTGAATAATATCAAATGTATAGCCGTTTTCCTTTAAAAAGTGTAACGTTTTAGGTAGGGCAAATTTTAAATTAGGCGAAGCTTTTATGCTGTCGTGAAATACAATTACACTTCCTGATTTTACATTTTTAGTAACGTTTTCAAGGCACTTTTCAGGAGTAATAGTCTGGTCAAAATCAGCGCTCAAAACATCCCACATAATTATTTTATAGCCTAATTTTCTCAGGATTTTAGATTGTGCTTTTTTAATTTTCCCGTAAGGCGGGCGAAATATCATATTGCATGTTTTTTCTTCTTCTAAAACAGCAGCACAATTCTTTACGTTTTCTATATAATCGTCATTATTGCTTTTCCATCCATTTACATGATTCATGGTATGGTTGCCTATCGCGTGTCCGTCTGTGAGTAGTTTTTCGAATAAAGCTAAATTGGCTTTTATGTTTTTTCCTATGCAAAAGAAAGTCGCCTTTGCATCAAACTTTTTCAATTCAGATAAAACCCAGTCTGTAATCTCTGGAGTTGGGCCATCATCAAAGGTGAGGTATATTTTCTTTTCGTTGTTTGGAATATCCCAACAGTACTTAGAAAATACCCTTTTTATGAATGAATTTGTTTTTACCCAATAAAAGCTCATTTTAATTTGTTTTACAGATTTGTAAAAATAAAAAATGCAGCGCTATTTATCAAGTTGCGCTGCATTTTTTTAATTGCTATGTTTTTCGTATATTATTATTCTTTTTCTCTTCCAAAACGTTCAAAAACATTTACATAAGTATTAAATGTGACTTTGTGTTTTTCGTAGAAAGCAAGATCTTTATTTTCTTTCATTACTTGCAATAAGCTTCTGTAACGCTCAATATCGGTAATGATATCAATAGCTAAGTCGGTTTGATCGCCAGGTGTAAGTGTTGCGTAATAATTTAGTTCTTCTTTGTATTTATTAACTAGTTTATTCAGCAAATCATGTGCTTTTGCAGTTTCACCAACTTTATAATATCCTCCTGCAAATGGTTCTACTAGAGAGTAGTATCCGTATTTGTCAAGTGGCATTTTTGTTATTGCCAAGTTGATGATGTTTTTGGCTTTATCAATTTTGCCTTCTGCAATAAGCTGATTCATCAAGCGTGACAAGTTTGTGCGGTATGTAATACTGTTTCTTCTGGTTTCAGGATCATGGTAAATGTTACCGTTGCTATTTCCCCAATCCCATTTCATTACAATGTCATACATTTTATCAGCGTCAATTTGTCCCATGTCCATAGGTCCGCCATCTTTTGAAGGTGTGTTTTTAATAGGAACTAATTTGTACACCATTCCGTCTAGTTGTAAATAATCTTTCAACCATAAATAATCTTCATCGTCAAAAGCACCTCCACTAAAATAAATTGGTCTTTTCCAGTTGTTATTCGCTAAGATGTCTAACATCATTAGGCGGTTTTTATATAAGGCACTTCCTTTGATGTCAATATCCATATAAGGTACGATAGAATCGTTGTATTTTGGATTAACAACTTTATTTTTAATTATAGCTTCTTTATCAACATTAAGTCTGATTTTATTTGTTGGATAAAAATGAATTGTTTGTCCGTTTTGTAAACCTACAGTCGATTTTGGATTTTTAATAAAATCAATGAAATCTTTAATGTTCCAGCGGGTCTCAATTTTTGGTATATGAGCAACATAATCTAAATTATCACCCACATATTGATCGTGTGTAAAAGATATTGGTAACGGATCAGACTCGTAAGCTTTTGCTTTCATTTGATCGATATACCAATCTGTCATAAATAAACTTGTGTTTACAATTTTAACATCGGTTCTAATGCCTTCAATTTCCTGTGCATACCAGAGCGGGAAAGTATCATTATCTCCAATAGTAAATAAAATAGCGTCTTTATCACAAGAATTCAAATAAGCTTTTGCCATTGCAACTGCCGTATATTTTCCTGATCTGTCGTGATCGTCCCAGTTTTGAGCCGCCATTAAAACAGGAGCAGCTAATAAACTTGCAGCAATGATAACCGGGCCTGCAATTTTAGGCGCAATGTATTTTTGAATAGTTTCATAGAGCGAATAAACTCCAAAGCCTATCCAGATCGCAAATACATAAAAGGATCCTACAAGGGCATAATCTCTTTCACGAGGTTCAAAAGGTCGCTCGTTCAGGTATATTTTTAATGCAATTCCGGTAAAAAGGAATAATGCTAAAAGCACATAAAAACTTTTAAGATCTTTATTGGCGTGATACATTAAACCAATAAGCCCAAGAATAAATGGTAAAAAGAAATAAACGTTTCTTCCTTTATTGTTTAAAACGTCCGATGGTAAATTGTCCTGAGAGCCAAGGTGTAAGGAATCAAGAGCTTTGATTCCGCTAATCCAGTTTCCGTCAAGATTGTCATATTTACCCTGAACATCACTTTGGCGTCCAACGAAATTCCACATTAAATATCTCCAGTACATGTATCCAAATTGATATTCGAACATAAAACTGAAATTATCTACGGCTGTCGGTTTTTCGATAATTAAATAATCACCATAGCTTTTTAAGAATTTAACGTAACCTTCGTTGTCAATTTGTTTTTGAGCATACGCATTTCTGAATTCAGAAATTGTTTTTTCAACCTCATTACGCAATTGTGCTGTAGCTTTATTATATTCTTCTTCGCTTAATTGGCTTGCGTCAATTCCGTATTTTCCTAAATCCTGTTCGTAATCATAATTAGGATTTATTTTGAATTTAGGAGGATTTGTAAAACTGATATAGTTTTGAATATGTCCTGTTTCAGTACTCCACATTCTTGGTAAAAGCGCTTTTTGATTGTCGTCTGAATTCTGACTAGCGTTTTTATAATTATTGGTAATGATATATTTACCGGTTTTATAATCTCTTTCGTAGTTAGGTTTTTTGTCTGAGTATGGATTTTTTGCATCAAGACCAGCAAAAACTTCTGTGTATTGAGGACCGTAAAACAAAGGATTTACACCATATTGTTCACGATTGTAATATGCTAAAACCTCGGCAGCATCTGATGGTTTGTTTTCGTTGATTACAGGATTTGCATTAGCACGAACCGGTAACATCATCCAGGTTGAGAAACCAATAAAGATAAATAAGATACAAAGAATGATAGTGTTATAGAAAACTAACCCTTTTTGTTTTGTGAATTTTAATCCAAAATAAAAGAACGCAATTAAAACTAATGCTACAAATAGAGTTCCGGAGTTAAATGGTAATCCAATGTTGTTTACCATGAAAACCTCAGTATCTGCAAATGCTTCCATAGTTAATGGTAAAAGCAATTTGAAGATGAATAATAAAATACCAATTACCACCACATTGGCGATAAGAAAGTTTTTGATAGTAACTTTTTCGTAATGTTTAAAGTAGTAAAGAAAACCTATTGAAGGAATGGTCAATAAAGCCATAAAGTGAACTCCAAACGAAAGTCCTACAACCAGTGATATCACTAATAACCATTTGTTTCCTTTTGGTTTATCCATGTCTTGCTCCCAACGAAGACCAAGCCAGAAAAGTAATGCGATCAATAAAGAAGCCATGGCATAAACTTCGGCTTCAACGGCATTAAACCAGAAACTATCAGAGAAAGTATAGGCTAGGGCTCCAACAAAAGAACTTCCTAATATTACAATAGAATTGTTTTGATTAATTTCTGAAAAGCGTTCTATAATCTTTTTCAAAATCATAGACGAAGACCAAAACATGAATAGAATAGTAAAAGCACTTGAAAAAACAGACATCATATTTACCATTACAGCGACATGTTGAGCGTCTATAGCAAACATGGCAAAAAATGCGCCCATCATCTGGAATAAAGGTGCTCCGGGAGGGTGACCAACTTCTAGTTTAGCTGCTGTGGCAATATATTCGCCACAATCCCAGAAGCTCATAGTTGGTTCAACAGTTAATGTATAGGTAGTTAAAGCGATTGCAAATGCAAACCAACCAATAATTGTATTCCATTTATTGAAATTGAATTGTGCCATATTTAGGTGTTATAATTATATGTATTTTCTATCTTACAAAGAAAATGTTTTTTTGTTGAAAGAGAAGAGCATTAACATAAAAATCTACAAAAGTATTTGTTGTGAGTAATGTGTTGTTTGTGAAATACTTGTAAAAATATTACGAGTTGCGGAGAAGAAAAAACGAAAAAAAACGAATTTTTTTTATCAAAAAGTTTGCGCAAACTAAAAAAAGCTCTAAATTTGCACTCGCTTAACAGCAACGCTGGTCTATGGTGTAATGGTAACACAACTGTTTTTGGTGCAGTCTTTCAAGGTTCGAGTCCTTGTAGACCAACATAAAAAGCCTCTCAATCGAGAGGCTTTTTTATTCAAAAAAAAGTTGTGCAAACTAAAAAAAGCTTTAAATTTGCATTCGCGTAAGCATTCTTACTGGTCTATGGTGTAATGGTAACACAACTGTTTTTGGTGCAGTCTTTCAAGGTTCGAGTCCTTGTAGACCAACATAAAAAGCCTCTCAATCGAGAGGCTTTTTTTATGCAGTAAACTTTTTTGGAAATTCCAATTTCTGGAATGGATAGGGAATAGGGACCAACGCTAAATGTTGTGGAGCAGCTTACAAATGCTGACTGTTTTTTTACCGCAGAGAAACAAAGATTTTATCTAATGATGTCTTAACACAGAGTTCGCAAAGCTAAATCAATATACAGCTTTGTGAACTTTGTGTTTTTCTAAACTTAGTATATCTAAAAAACTTTGCGTTCTCCGTGGTAATTTTTTTTCTATATCCACAGGTTTTCTTGTTGATCCGGTAATAGGTGAATATTGTGAAATTTGTGTTTTATCAATAGTTCGAGGTTTTAATCCTAAGAACAAGGCTCATCATTGTTTCTCAATTTATATAGTTTGGAATTTGGGATTTTAAAAATTGGAATTTATATAATAGTTTTATTTCAATAGTAAAGAAGACGGAACAATGCCAAATTTCTTTTTAAATGAAAATGAAAAATGAGACAAGTCTTCAAAGCCTACTCCAATATAAACTTCAGATGGCGATTTCCCCTGATTAATTAAATAATAAGCTTCTTGTAATCTTTTGTTGAGTAACCACTTTCCGGGTGTTTCCTGAAATACTTTTTGAAAATCTCTTTTAAAAGTTGCTAAACTTCTTCCGGTGAGATAAGCAAAACGAGTAAGGTGTACATTAAAATGGAAGTTCTTGTTCATGAATGCTTCAAGGTCAATTTTGCCGGGCTCATTAAAATCGAATAAAATATCTTTCAGTTCTGGATTTACTTTAAGCAAAAGATGTACAGCTTCTTTTATTTTTAAATTAAATAAAGCTTCGTTTTTATCTTGTTCAACTTCAAGATACGAGATCAGCGACTCCATGAAAGATTTATAAAGCGGATTTGGAGATAATGAAAGCATGGCTTCGGAATCGGATCTTTTGTTGATTTTGAAATTGTATTCGGTACTTATTTCGCGTAAAATTTCCTGATCTAAGAAAAGGGATATTGTTTTGAATTCTCCTCCTTCGGGAGGAATTTTAACGAATTTGGCTAAATGATTTCTTCTGCTAAAACGAAAATCACCTTCTTTTGAGATATAAGTATTCTTGCTGTCAGAAGCGATCATTTCTCCCGAAATCTGGTAGCTAAATACATGTTCCGGTATGAAATTCTCTCCTTCTCGGCTACGTGAGTAATAGCAGGAGTAGAGTATTTGAGGTTTTGTAGTTGATTTTGCTGTCATAACGTAAAGTTACTAAAAGATCCGGAAATCTTTGTAAAAGAAGATGTTCCGGATCCTGGATTATTTATCGAATTAAAGCTTTTGGTTCAAGATAAGCCTCAAGGCCTATTGTTCCAAATTCCCTGCCTATTCCGGATTGTTTAAATCCTCCAAACGGAGCCATAGGATCATGTCCGATTCCGTTTATTTGCACACGTCCGGCATTTATTTGTGAGGCAACTTTGTAGGCTCTTTTTTCATCTGAGGAACTTACGTAAGCTTGTAATCCGTAAGTAGTATCATTCGCGATTTCTATTGCTTCTTCTTCGGTTTTGTATGTTATAATAGATAAAACAGGTCCAAAAATTTCTTCTCTTGCAATTCGCATTTGATTGTTTACGTTTACAAAAACAGTTGGTTTTACAAAGTTTCCTTTTTCTAATCCTTCAGGTTTTCCTAATCCACCAATTAAAACTTCAGCGCCTTCATCAATGCCTATCTGGATATAGTTTTGAACGCGTTCATATTGTTTTGTGCTCACCATTGGTCCAACTGCGGTTGTTTCGTTTTTTGGATCACCAACAATAGTATTAGAGAGTACTTCTTTTATTATTTTTTTGACATCTTCAAGTCGGTTTTCAGGAACTAGTAATCTTGTTCCGGCAATACACGCTTGTCCGCTATTCATGTAAGCAGCGATTACGGCAAGCGGAATTGCCTCTGAAAAATTAGCATCATCGAGAATGATATTAGGAGATTTTCCGCCAAGTTCAAGTGTGACTCTTTTCATGGTGTTTACGGCTTCTTTTGCGATAATTTTTCCAACATTGGTAGATCCGGTAAATGAGATTTTCGCAATATCAGGATTGCGGCTTATTTCTGCTCCAACTATTTCGCCCAATCCGTTAACGATATTAAAAACACCCTTTGGTAATCCTGCTTCATGAAGGCATTCGGTAATTAATTGCGTTTGCTGCGCGCTCATTTCGCTTGGTTTTATTACAGCCGTGCATCCTGCTGCAATTGCGGTAGATAGTTTGCTGCAGATAAAGCCATTGCTAGAATTCCACGGAATAATGATTCCAACTACGCCTAGTGGTGTCATCTGAACTTCGGATTCACCCATTGTTTTGGTAAAATCGTAAGTGTTCAATAAGTTAATTGTAGATTCAAAACCTTTTAGCATGTACTCGTAACTAATTGTTGCGAATTGTTTTGTTCCTCCATATTCTTCGATCATTACGTTGATAAATTCTTCTTTTCTTTTTGCGATAGAGGTTTTGATGTTTTGCAAGTATTGAATTCTTTCTGTTGTTGTGGTTTTAGAAAAAGTTTTAAAAGCTTCTTTTGCGGCAGCTATAGCGTTTTGTGTGTCTTTTTGATTTCCTAAAAGCACTTTTCCTAATTGTTCATTTGTTGTTGGGCTTATTAAATCAAAATATTCATTCCCTTCTGGAGTAATAAATTCTCCGTTAATGTAAATCTTGTCTATTGTTTTCATGTTGTATTATTTATGATTTTTATTTGACAAAGATCCGGATTAAGAATGCTGTTGACTTTGTTAGGAAGCTCAAAGTAACTTTGTTGGAAAGCTCATTAAAAAAGTTGTTTTTATAAAGAATAAAACTGGGTGAGCATAAAAAAAGCCTCTCGGTTGAGAGACTTTTTGATGATAGATGTAGAATTTTAAATCTTAAATGTGATAACGGGTTTTACGGCGTGGTTTACTAAACCTTCGCTGATGCTTCCGTTAAAAAAGTGAGCGAAACCGGTTCTTCCGTGTGTGCACATTCCTATAATATCTGCGTTTATGCTGTTAGAGAAATTAATAATCCCTTTTTCGATATTGGTATCGTTGTAAATATGTGTTTGATAGTTGGTTAGATTATATTCAGATGTAAAATCAGTCATGGCTTTTTCGGCTGCATGAGTTGGTTTAAAACTGTTTGGTGTGCAAATTGTAACAAGGTGTATCTTTGCTTCAAAAAGTTTGCTCAGGTTTACGAATTTTTCGAAGGGTTTTTTAGTTTCGTCGGAAAAATCAGACGCGAAAACAATATTCGAAGCATTAAAATTTGTAATGTCTTTTTTGATTACTAAAACCGGGATTTCTGAGTTGCGAACTACTTTTTCTGTATTAGAACCAATTAGTAATTCTTCGATTCCAGATGAACCATGAGATCCCATAACAATTAAATCTATATCATAATCTTTGCTGACTTGTGAGATGCCATGGATAGGTTTATCCATTTTTACAATTTCGGTTATCGAAATTCCGTCTAAATATGGTCTTGATGAGACTTCGTCAAGCATTTCGTTGGCTTTTTTCATGAAAAGCATCGTTTCAGGAATGCTTGCTCCTCCCAAAACTGCATCATTCATTTGGCTTGGAAGTTCAAGCATGTGTAAAACGATAATTTCAGAATTGTTTTTTTGGGCAATTTGTGCAGCAACTTTTAAGGCGTTTTCTGCGTGCTCAGAGAAGTCGGTAGGTACTAGAATTCGTTTCATGGTTTTTTGGGTTAAATAATGTGAAATTCTGTTGTTTTGATACTCTTATAAAGATAAGAAATATTTTTAGAGCAATCTATTTATTTTGATTTATAAAAAAAACACTATATTTGCACCGTTATTTATTAAAATCTAAATAATGAGGGGACTAAGTGTCCCCTCTTTTTATAAAATTATGACATTTAAAGAAAAAGTAAACGGATTAATAGCAGAGGCTCTTTTAGAAAAGCCCTCAATCTTTTTGATTGATCTGGCTATCTCAGACTCTTTCAAGATTAGTGTAGGTTTAGACGGGGATAATGGAGTGGCGTTGCAGGATTGTATTGACATTAGTCGTGCAATCGAGAATAATCTGGATCGTGAAGAACAAGATTTTTCGCTTGAAGTAGCATCGGTTGGAGTAGGATCGCCATTGAAAATAACAAGACAATACATAAAAAATATTGGTAGAACATTGATTGTTACTACAAATAATGAAAAAATTGAAGCAGAATTAGTAGAAGCTAACGATGTTTTTATAATTTTGTCTTGGCAGGCTAGAGAACCGAAAAAAGTAGGAAAAGGAAAAGAAACAGTTCAAAAAGAGCAACAAATACCTTATACAGAAATTAAAGAGGCAATTGTTACAGTAACATTTTAATTAAAGAATTCGCATGGAAAATTTAGCATTAATCGATTCATTCTCAGAGTTTAAAGATAATAAACTTATTGATCGTGTAACGCTTATGGCAATTTTAGAGGACGTGTTTAGAAATGCATTAAAGAAAAAATACGGTTCTGATGATAACTTCGATATTATCATAAATCCTGATAAAGGAGATATGGAAATATGGAGACGAAGAGTAATTGTTGCTGACGAAGATCTTGATTTTGAAAATGAAGAAATTACTTTGACTGAAGCAAGATTGATCGAAGCGGATTTTGAAATTGGAGAGGAAGTTTCTGAAGAGGTTAAATTGATTGATTTAGGAAGAAGAGCTATTTTGGCTTTACGCCAAAACTTA
>Ga0247815_10001373_pt1 | contig 18669 bp, 11 predicted proteins | sample UWRJL194509B1_FD_181014 | JGI IMG/M metagenome (GOLD analysis project Ga0247815, IMG submission 181014) | Plant litter microbial communities from Arlington Agricultural Research Station in Wisconsin, United States - UWRJ-L194-509B-1 | ecosystem: Environmental > Terrestrial > Plant litter >...
AATTATTGATGTTCCTGGTATCCTTATCAGGGTTGGTATTCAGGACCTTTCCGCTCCAGAGCACATTGTCTACGATGATCAGTCCGCCCGGTCTTACCTGGTCAAATATAAGGTCATAATAGTTGCCGTTGTTTTTTTTATCGGCATCAATGAAAACCAAGTCAAAAGTTTCGCCCAGCTGTTGTACAGTTTCAGTTGCATCGCCAAGAATGTAGCGGATCTTGTCCCCCTCACCGGACTCGGCAAAATATCCCCTCACCATATCCTCGAGTTCTTCATTGATGTCCAGGGTATAAATCAGGCCCTCCTTTTGTAGTCCCTCAGCAAGGCATAATGTCGCATAGCCCGTAAAGGTGCCGATTTCGAGGATTCTCAGCGGATTGACCATTTTGCTGAGCATGCTGAGCACCCTGCCCTGGTAATGTCCCGACAGCATACGCGGCATGAGAACTTTAAGGTTGGTCTGCCGGTCTATTTTTTTCAGCAGGTCACTTTCCGGTTCGCAATAGCTGAGCAGCAATTGCTGCATATCGTCATTGATCAGGCTCATTTCTTGGGTTTTCTAACGTTCTCTAACGGGGTTGCTCCATAAAATATTGTAAAATGATCGTGGCCGAAATCGTATCGACCCGTTCTTTGTTTTGCCGGTCATGCTTCTTAAGTCCGCTTTGCATAATGGTTTCGTGGGCCAGTTTAGAAGTAAAACGTTCGTCAATCCAATACTGCGGGATGTCAGGAAAAGTTTTTCTAAGCGTTTTTGAAAAGCCCTTTACATGCTGCGCCGAATCAGAAGGGGAGCCGTCCATTTGCTTTGGATCGCCAATTACAAAAGCCTCTACCGCTTCTTTAATCAGGTATTTTTTCAGATATTCGATGATGTCTTTGGGGTGAATGGTATCCAGACCAGTCGCAATGATCTGAAGCGGATCAGTCACCGCGATTCCAATGCGTTTTGTTCCGTAATCAAAGGCTAGTATTCTTGGCATAAAGCGGACATAGATCCGAAAGCTCGGACAGGGGTTTTAAATCCAGCCAAAGATAGTAAACGGAATCGAACCAGCTTCATTGGTGTGTTAAAATGAAATGGCCTCATAGCTGAGTGCATATGAACCCTGAATATACCAATTGTCAACAGCCAGCTAACCCACCTTTTTCTAAGTAAAACGTGGGTTAACCCTGGGTGGAAGGTGGGTCAGACGTGGGTTGAATAAGAGCGAGCTGAAAGCCTTCAGGCGGCTGTATGGGATACCATGTCAAACTCAGCCGGAAACTACAATATTCCTTAAAATTTATTACTTTGCACCAAATGCAGTTTAAACAGATCATAGGACAAGAGCAGATTAAGCATCAGCTGATTCAGACCGTTGCGGAGAACCGGGTGAGTCATGCCCAGTTGTTTTTGTCTTGCGACGGGAGTGGTGCTTTGCCACTGGCAATCGCCTATGCGCAATACCTCAACTGCCTGGATAAGAAGGCAGACGACAGTTGCGGGGTTTGTTCTTCCTGCAGAAAGTACGAGCGGTACATCCATCCAGACCTGCATTTTTCTTATCCTTTCTTTGCTTCCAAAGATGTGAAGACGGCTGTTGATGTGCTGGACGACTGGCGGAGAATGCTGCTGGAGGATGCTTATTTTGACATGGACATCTGGCGGTCCAAGTTGAGCGCTGAAAATAAACAGGCCAATATCAATATTGCCGAGTGTCACGACATCATCAAAAAACTAAGTTATAAGGCCTTTGAGGCAGAGACCAAGGTGCTGATTATGTGGTTGCCGGAATACCTGGATAAAGAAGGAAACGCTTTGCTGAAGATTATTGAGGAGCCGCCTGCAAATACTTTATTTCTATTGGTGGCCAACAACCAGGAGCAGATTCTTTCGACCCTGCTGTCGAGAACCCAGATTGTAAAAATCCCGAAACTGCCACATGCCGTGGTAGAAACTTACCTGATGGAAACACAGGGCTTGTCGGAAAACCAGGCGACAGAATATAGCTTTCTGGCCGATGGCAATTTGATTGAGGCCAAGCAGTTGGTGGTGACTACCCACAATGAAAATGCCGACAGTTTTGCGGAATGGTTGCGCATGGGCTATGGCAACAGGGTGCTGGACATGACAGTGTTTGTAGAGCAGTTGGCCGGTTGGGGCCGGGAAAACCAAAAGAATTTTCTGAAGTATGGGATTAGCTTTTTAAGAGAGTGCGCCCTGCTAATCAGCGGAGCGGATGAACTGGTGAAGTTGCCGCTCAACGCATTGGATACAGCTAAAAAATTATCAACCCATGTATTGACGCTTCCTATGGCCGAAGCGATCATCTCGGAACTGGAAAAGGCGCATTACCATGTGGAAAGAAATGCGAACCCGAAAATTCTGTTTTTAGATGTATCTTTACAATTGGTAAAAATTATAAAGTTTAAAACGTTCCCGAAAGGGACTCAACATATATACAATTAATTATGGGATGTGGAAGTTGTTCTACAGGTGGCGGTTGCGCCCCCGCAGGCTGCAAAAGTAATGGCTCATGCCTTACCGGCGGATGTGGAAAAATGGATGTTTACGACTGGTTGTCCAATTTGGATATGCCAGCTAATTATAAACCTTTTCAGGTCATAGAAGTTAAATTTAAAGGTGCCAGGAAGGAATTCTTCCTGAACAACGATAACATTTACCTGGAGATCGGAGAGCTGATTGCTGTAGAAGGCCCTACGGGCGGCTACGATATTGGTCACGTTTCGCTGACGGGAGAACTGGTGCGGACACAGATGAAGCGGCGTAAAACGCCGATGGATCAGGTGACCCGCAAGGTGTACCGAAAGGCGACGGAAGCGGACGTGGAGAAGTGGAAAATTGCGAAAGGGCTGGAGTGGGAAACGATGCACAAGGCACGTACCCTTGCGCTGGATTTACGTTTGTCGATGAAGATCAGCGACGTGGATTACCAGGGTGATAAAACGAAGGCGACTTTCTTTTATACTGCTGAAGGACGTGTGGATTTCAGGGAACTGATCAAGAAGATGGCGGAGACTTTCCGCATCCGGATTGAGATGCGGCAGATCGGAATGCGCCAGGAAGCCGGAAGGCTGGGCGGGATCGGATCTTGCGGCAGGGAGCTTTGCTGCTCGACCTGGCTGACGAATTTCAAGACGGTTTCTACGGCTGCGGCCAGGTATCAAAACCTTTCTTTAAATACATTGAAGTTGGCGGGACAGTGCGGTAAATTGAAGTGCTGTCTGAATTATGAGCTGGATACTTACCTGGATGCGCTGAAGGATATACCTGATCGCATTGAAAGTCTGCAGACAGAAATCGGTGTGGCCCGCCATCAGAAAACAGACATCTTTAAAAAGATCATGTGGTTTGCTTATCCGAATACGGAGGACTGGATTCCGCTGAAGGTGGACCGTGTGAAGGAGATTATGGCGATGAACAAGCGGGGACAGAAACCAGTAAACCTGAAAGAGGAAGCATTGGAACTGACACCGGTAGAGGTTGTTGAGAAAGCGCATGATTATGAAAATGTCGTTGGCCAGGACAGTTTGACCAGGCTTGACGATAAGAACCGGAATAAAAATAAAAACCGTGGCAACGGTAAAGGTGGGGAGAACAGAAACGCCCCGAGATCCGATCGCGGACAAAAGCCGCAGCAGGCTGGCAAACCTGGCGGACAGCCGCAAGGAAAACCCGCGCAACAGGGCCAATCTAAACAGGGCGCCCAGCCACCAAAACAAAATGGTGCTGAGCGGAAACCAGGCAATCCGCAAGGGCAGAACAGGCAGGGTCAACCCGGAGCTCAGGGTCAGGGCGGACAAGCAAGGCCTCCTCAGCAGCCGCGCAACAGGCCTGAAGGACCGAAGCCGGCAGCTGCACAGCAGCCAGGTGCTCCTGTAGTGGAAGGACAAGCGGAAGGTGCAGCGCAGCAACCGGGAGCCGCAGGCTCATCGGCCAGCAGGAACCGGAATAAAAACCGCCGGAAAAAGAACAAAGAAAACAAGGATAAGCCTAAAGATGAATAGTTTTCGGGTGTTTTTATTTTGTGCGGCAAGTTTCATTGCGCTGCTGAGTGGATGCGATGAAAATCATCTGGTCGATTCCAATACGGCCTTGCCGGAGCGGAACTGGAATTACGCGAACAAAATAAAAACCGTGATAGAGATTAAAGATGCTGGCCAGCCGGTCAGCATCTATTTTAAACTGCGACTGACCAATAACTATAAGTATTCCAATATTTTTGTGCTTTTTGACCTCCATGGATCTGGTTTGAAAAAGCAAACGAGAAGGTATGAATACCGTTTGGCCCAGCCTGACGGACAATGGAATGGCTCCGGTTCGGGAAATTTATATACCTATTTATTGCCCCTGCTTACCAATTATAAATTTCCTGCTGCGGGCAAATATGCGCTCGAAATTGAACAGAACATGCGGGATAATCCCCTGAAGGAGATTAGTGATGCCGGAATTAAGGTCGTTAAGTCAGCGCAATAGCTAACCTGCAGGAGACGAATAAAAGGCTTATAATAGGGGCAGCAATTTCTCCAATGCCATTCCTCTTGATCCTTTTAACAAAACCAAGCTGTTTTTGACCGGATTTGCTGCCAAATAGGCCTCTGCTTCAGCCCGGGTATTGAAAAAATGCCCATCGTATTTATCTTTTACTGTATAAAAATACTTTCCGATCAGGATCAGGGTATCTACCTGCAATGCAGCGGCTTCATTGGCGATCAGATCATGTTGCACTTCCGATTCCTCACCCAGTTCAAACATGTCCCCAATGATGATGGTTTTGTGCGGAGCGCTCAGCAAGGCAATGTTCTTTAGTGCGGCAGACATACTGCTTGGATTCGCGTTGTAAAAATCACAAATGACGCTGTTGGTTTCTGTTTTTGTCAGTTGAGAGCGGTTGTTCTTTGGCAGGTATTCAGACAAGCCTTTGCTGATGGATGCGGGCGGAACTTCAAAAAAATGACCTAAAGCGATGGCTGCCAGTATGTTTTCAAAGTTGTAAGCTCCGGTCAGGTTCGTAGAAATGGTGTGTGGCTCAAGATCCGGGCTTTTCCAGCTGAGTTCAATAAAAGGATCGGATTGCAGCAATTCAGCAGAAACGAAATCGGCAGGATTGGTGCCGTAGTACAGGATTTTCTCCATACCAGCTGCAGTGCTCATTTCCAGCAGATAGGAATTGTTATGGTCGATAAAGGCATAACCCATGTGCTGTTTGAGGTAGGCATACAACTCTGCCTTTCCCTTTTTCACTCCTTCAAAACCACCAAATCCTTCCAGATGGGCCATGCCCACATTGGTAATGAGTCCGTGTGTGGGTTGTGCAATGCCACATAAAAATTCAATTTCCTTCTGGTGGTTGGCACCCATTTCGATGACTGCGACTTCGGTTTCGGCAGTGATAGACAATACAGAAAGCGGTACACCGATGTGGTTGTTCAGATTGCCCCTGGTGGCAAAAGTTTTGTATCGTTCCGAAAGCACCGCATTGATCAATTCCTTGGTGGTGGTTTTGCCGTTGGTGCCGGTCAGCCCGATCACGGGGATGTCGAGTTGCTTCCGGTGATGCCTTGCCAGATCCTGCAAGGCCGTCAGCACATCAGGCACCAGGATACAGCGCTCGTTGATCTGATAATCCGGATTGTCGATTACCGCGTAAGCAGCACCATTTGCAAGCGCGTGTTCGGCAAAAGCATTGGCGTCAAAATTATCACCTTTTAAAGCAAAAAAAAGGGCTCCTGGTGTAATGTTCCGGGTATCCGTAGAGATATGCGGATGGTTGAGAAAAAGCGGATACAGGGAATCTATGGTGCTCATGTGTGGGTTGATGTTACCGGCAAATATATCCTGATGGGCGATAAACAAGAAATTATCTTTAGTTTTTTTTGTACATTAATCTCAGATATGAAACGGCTGCTGCTTCTTTTATGGATTCTTACCGGCATTTGCAGTGGTGTTTTGGCCCAACTCAAATCGCCGGATGAATACCTGGGTTACCCCCTGGGCAGCAGATTTACTTTTCATGACCGGGTGATTGACTACTTTAAATATGTGGCAGAACAGCGCAAGCAGATTAAGCTGGTTAGCTATGGTAAGACGTATGAAGGGAGAGAACTACTTGTTGCGGTCGTATCTGCAAAAGCCAATATGGACAAGCTGGAAGAGATCAGACAGCAGAACCTGGATTTGAGCAAGGGCAAAAAAAGCGGATTAAAATCAGGCAAACAGCCGGTCATCCTCTGGCTGAGCTATAACATCCATGGCAATGAGGCCAGTTCGAGTGAAACGGCTATGAAGATGCTGTATAATTTGGCCGAAGGAAAAACAAAAGGTGTTCAGGAATGGCTGACGAATACAGTGGTAATCATAGACCCATGTCTGAATCCCGATGGCAGAGAGCGGTATGTCAGTTATTTCAATGGGATCAGTGGCAGAAAACCCAACCTGAATCCCATGGCGCGTGAACATTTTGAGCCCTGGCCGGGTGGGCGGTCTAACCATTACTATTTTGACCTGAACAGGGACTGGGCCTGGCAGACGCAAATAGAAACGATGCAAAGGCTTAAGTTGTACCGCAACTGGATGCCTGAAGTACATATCGATTTTCATGAGCAAAACTACAACGACCCGTATTATTTTGCCCCGGCTGCGGAACCGGTCCACGTAGACATCACCCCCTGGCAGCGGACGTTTCAGGTGATTGCAGGAAAGAACAATGCAAAATATTTTGACGAATACGGCTGGAAGTATTTTACCAAGGAGCGCTTTGACCTGCTTTATCCGTCCTACGGAGATACCTATCCTTTATATAACGGTGCAATCGGCATGACCTATGAGCAAGGAGGGATTGGGGCCGGACTAGGCGTGGTGACTATAGATGGAGACACGCTGACATTGAAGGATCGGATTGACCATCATTTTACGACGGGCATGGCGACGTTGGAGACGGTAAGTGCTCATGCAGATAAACTGGTCGACGAATTCAGGTTGTATTTCGAGCGTTCAATAGCCAATCCGCCGGGAGTGTACAGAACTTATGTGGTTAAGGCTGAAAGTTTGGAGAAGATCAAACAATTGGCTTCCTTGCTGACAAAAAACGGGATTAGTTATGCTTTCGGTCCGGAAAGGAGCCTAAGGGGCTATAATTACGAGAGTAAAAAAAATGAATCGTTTAAGGGCGAGCGCAATGACCTGGTTGTGAACCTGCAGCAACCCGCTTCCGTATTAGCCAATGTGCTGTTTGAACCACAGACGGAAGTAAGGGATTCCAATACGTATGACATTACGGCCTGGGCGCTGCCCTATGCTTATGGCCTGAGGGCCTATGCGCTGAAGGAGTCTGTGCTGGGCCAATATCCTGACCTGGAAGACGCGGAAGATCCCGCGCCCATAATGGAGAAACCTTATGCCTGGATTTTTAACTGGGGAGCGGTAAAAAATGCTTCTGTTTTACAGGACTTGCAAAAAGCGAATCTGAAAGTCAGGATGGCAGAAGAACCTTTTACGGTTGGAACGCGGACGTTTCCCATAGGGACACTATTGGTCTTGAGGTCGGAGAATGAAAAAATTTCAAAGGGGATAACCGCCTATATCTCAGGAATTGCCAAAGCACAGAAAGTCACGCCCTATTCCGTGGCAAGTGGTTACGTAAACAAAGGAAAAGATCTTGGCTCCTCAGTTTATACACTACTGACCCCGCCAAAAATAGGCATAGTTGCCGGGCCTGGTACTTCATCCCAGGGCGTGGGCGAGGTTTGGCATTTTCTGGAACAGGAACTGAACCATGCGGTGACGATGTTTGGCGTGGAGAACCTGGAAAATCTGGACATCAATAAGATCAATGTATTAATCATGGCCGATGGCAGTTACGATGATGAGCTGGGACTGAAACTGGAAAGCTGGATCAGGCGAGGGGGCAAACTTATCTTAATGGAAAATGCCATCACTGCATTTGCAGGCAAAAAGCCCTTCGGAATTAAGTTTAAAGAGACCGACAAAGAAGAGGATAAAAGCAGTTCCGGACGGAGATATGGGCTGCGGAGTCAGGACGATTTGGCGAATATTAGACCCGGTGCAATTTTTAAAGTTGACCTGGATCGGAGCCATCCTCTGGCTGCGGTACTGGGTAATTACTTTTATACACTCAAAACAGATGATAAAATCTATGAACCCCTCCCTAAAGACTGGAATGTTGGGTTGTTAAAGCCGAATAGTCATCTTTCAGGTGTTGCCGGCACGGGTGTTTTAAAGAAATTGAACGCGGGAATGCTTTTTGGCGTGCAAAAACTGAGCAAAGGAAGTATCATTTATCTGGGAAGTGATATTTTGTTCAGATCTTTTTGGGAAAATGGAAAACAAATGTTCCTCAATGCTGTTTTCTTAGTTGACTAGGCTGTAGTCCTAGTCTCACATGTAAATTGTTACACAAAACTTTACTTAATAAAATAATCTGATTGAGTCTGTTAAAAGATGTTAAATGGAGTGCGGTTTTGTCATTTTGGCTATTCGTCAGAATAATATTCTGTGAAGTTAAAATTTATAAAATAATGTTTTAAATCGACCCTGAATTGTCGATTCTTTATCAATCTATTAAAGTCATTTTAATGTCATTTGTATCTTAGTCTCATTTTGAATAGCATGCTAGCATAGTATAAATCTTATATTTGAATTATTATTAACTAACCTAAATTTTATTTTTATGAAAAAACTTTTACAAAGTTTGTTCATGTTGCTGTTCCTCACCGGAAGTGTGATGGCTCAAGATCGAACAATTACTGGTACGGTTACTGGAAAGGATGATGGAAAACCACTTCCTGGGGTAACAGTTTTAGTCAAAGGCACTAAAATTGGTACCCAGACAGGTTCTAACGGACAATATTCCCTATCTATTCCGTCAACTGCTGCAGACGTAACTTTTACGTATTTAGGTTATGTGCCTCAGACCATTACTCTCACGTCAGGAAATGTTGTTAACGTAATTTTGACCTCAGATGCACAGGTGCTAGGTGAGGTAGTAGTAACCGCGTTGGGTGTTAGCAGGGAGAGGAGAACTCTTGGATATGCTGCTACGCAGGTGGACAGTAAAGAGATCAACCGGACTTCACCTGTTAGTTTGTTTGATGGATTACAGGGAAAAATTGCAGGAGCGAACATCAGTTCTCAATCCGGATCTCCTGGTGCATCAACAAAGGTCATCCTGAGGGGTTATTCTTCCATTACTGGTAATAACCAGCCGTTGTATGTTGTAGATGGCGTGCCAATCGACAACGGGTCACTCGGTGCTACGGGAATAGCGAGCGCCAATACTACAGGAACCAATAGGTCAACAGATTTTGGTAATAACGCGAATGACATCAACCCAAATGACATCGAATCAATCAACGTGTTAAAGGGTGCGGGCGCATCAAGTTTGTATGGTTCGAGAGCTGCAAATGGTGTTATTCTAATCACAACAAAAAAAGGAAAAGCAGGCAAGTTCAGTGTTGATTTTAATACTTCTGCTACTTTTTCTTCGCTTTTGATGCTTCCAGAAACCCAGAATGAGTATGGTCAGGGTTGGAACGGTACCTTCTCTTTCATAGAGAATGGTAGCTGGGGGCCAAAATTTACGGGAGCAAACAGACTTTGGGGAAATGTGGTAGATAACAAACAGCTATATAAACCTTATGTAGGACTTAAAAACAACGTTAGAGATTTTTACGATACTGGAAGTGAGTATAACAACGCCATTTCATTGAGCGGCGGTAATGAGAAGTCAACCTTTTATTTCTCGTATAACAACGTTGCAAGCAACGGGATTATTCCGTCTGATGGAGACACATATAATAGGAACAACTTTAGTTTAAGGGCAAGTACTAAAGTGGATAATTTTACAGCTTCCGGATCTTTAAACTATTTCAGTCGTAACTCAAGCTTTGTTGCGACAGGGCAAGGTACTTCTACAGGATCCACCTTGTTTCAGGAGTTGATCCAGATTCCGAGGGACATAAGTATAATTGATCTTAAGGACTATAAATCACCTTACAATAATTTGAACAATTACTTTACGCAATATGCTCAGAATCCTTATTATATCGCAAATGAAAATGGCAACAACTTTAACAGCGAGCGCGTTTTTGGTAATGTTGATTTGGGTTATAAAGTAAATGACTGGTTATCATCTACTGTCCGTATCGGTACTGATGTAACCAATTCAAGGTTAAAAGATTGGCAGGCTATCGCAAAGCCAGATGTTGGTAGTCCAAATGAGTCCAATTTTAATGTTGGTGGATTAACAGAAACAAGTGGTTTTAGAAGAGAATTGAACGTAGACGCATTGTTGAACTTCAATAAAAAAATAAATGATGATTTTTCTTTTGACGGATTGGTAGGAGGAAACTTTAACCAACGGGATTTCAGGAGCCACACTTCTGCCATCATTGGATTGGTTATTCCTGAATTCTACGATTTGTCTAATACTGCTGGAAATGCAACAACTGCTACTAATTATTCTAAACGCAGGTTGTTTGGTGCGTACGGACAAGCTAACTTTGGTTTTAGGAACTATTTGTTCTTGTCGCTAAATGCAAGGAATGACTGGGCTTCTACTCTGCCAACAGCCGATAATTCTTATTTTTATCCAGCAGCGAATTTGTCATTTGTGCTTTCTGATGCGGTAGAGGGATTAGATAAAGCTGGAATTAGTTTTGCTAAATTCCGCGCAAGTTATGGTTTGACAGGTAATGATGCCACACCATACCTGACAGAGTCTTTGTTGACTTCAGGAAACGTTGTACTCGGATTTGGAAATATCACCTTCCCAATTGGCGGTGTAAGCGGGTTTGAGGTGTCTAACCAGTTAGGAAACGGCTTGTTGAAACCGGAAAAAACTAGTGAGTTCGAACTCGGCGCTGATGTAAGGTTCTTTAAAAATAGGTTGGGGATTGATTTTGCGTATTACGATAAACAAACAGACGACCAAATCCTTCCTGTTACAACAGCTGCAACTAGCGGATATACAACCATCATTACTAACTTTGGTAAAGTACAAAATAAAGGTATAGAGCTTTCCTTGACAGGAACACCCGTTAAAACACAGAATTTCTCATGGGACTTGACTTACGTTTACTCTAAAAACAGAAACAAGGTACTAGAGTTACCACTGGGGCTGGAAGAAGTAGTAATTAATAGTGGTTATGATATTGACTTTGTGGCAACGGTGGGTAAACCACTAGGCGTATACAGAGGTCCAGTTGAAAAGAGAGATCCAAGCGGGAATATCATTGTCAACCCAAGTAACGGTCTACCTTTATTGGCTGATAATAAAGAAGTTTACGGGGATAGTCAACGTGATTATGTAATGGGCTTAACCAATAGGTTTGCTTTTAAAGACTGGGCGCTAGGTTTCTCTTTTGATTATAGAAAAGGCGGTAAATTTTGGTCTTACACTTCACAATTAAATGATTTCGTAGGAAACAGTAAAAGAACGCTTTATAACGACAGGAACCCATACATTATTCCAGGTTCGGTAAATGAATCTACCGATGATGATGGAAATCCAGTTTATAGTGAAAACTCAACACCAGTTAGTGTTGCAAACGTAGCGACAAGCTGGAGCAATGGTGACAATACACAGTTTACATCGAGGCGGAGTGTGCTGGACAGGACCTCTTTGAAAATGAGAGATATCACCTTATCGTATTCGCTTCCTAAACTGGTGGCTTCAAGACTTAAGGCAAGCAACATTACACTTACTGCTTATGGCCGTAACCTGTTTATCTGGCTTCCTTCAGAAAATACATTTGTTGACCCTGAAGTAAGTACCTACAACAACGATTTAAGTGGCGAGCTGGGTGAGTTTGCCGGCGGTCCATCGACCAGATCTTATGGGATTTCACTTAAGGCTACATTTTAATATTATAGATTATGAAGAACTTAATGATAAAAAGAATTTTTGCTTCTTGTCTGGTCCTCGCAGTGAGTTTTACCGGATGTAAGAAAGCTTTGGATATCAATACCGATCCAAATAATGCTTCGAGGGATAAAGGAACACCAGAGCTGATCTTTCCGGCTGCAGTTGCTTCTACTGCAGGAGCAATTGGTGGTGAGTATGCTGTTTTGGGGGGGATATGGTCGCAATATTGGGCACAAAGTGTTGCTGCGAGTCAGTTCAGAACCATTGATGCCTATAACATTAACCAATCTGACTTTAACGCAAGGTTTGATGAGGTATTTGCAGGAGCTTTGAATGATTACCATTTCACACTTCAGAAATCCCAGGAGACCAGTAAATGGAAATATTTCCTAATGGCCACTGTGATGAAAGCCTACACCTACCAGGTGATGGTAGATTTGTATGATAAGGTACCTTACACGGAGGCCTTTCAGGGACAAGCCAACCTCACACCTAAATGGGATGAAGGGCCTGACATCTACAATGGCCTGCTTGCAGAAATTGACAATGCGCTTTCTAAAGATTACCAGTCTGGGCCTATAGCCGGCACTTCCGACCTCGTCTTTAATGGAGATGGGGATGCGATCGACAAATGGGTGGCATTTGCAAATACATTGAAGTTAAAAATGTATTTGAGAATGGTTTATGCAAACCCTGGTGTTGCAGAAGCTGGGATTAGGAAATTATTTGATAGCGGGGCGCCTTTTTTATCTGTTGACGCCTCACTTAATAAATTTGTCGATGAAGCCAATAAAGACAACCCGCTTCATGAGTTTACGGCGCGTGCGATTACTGCGCAAAATCTAAGGGCCAGTAATACTTTCCTCTCTTGGTTAGTCGCCAACGGTGATCCTCGTATTAAAACTTATTTCGGAAATGGTCCTACCTATTTGGGCATTGATCAGGGAGATTACCAAAATACGAATACCGCATTGATCGCTGCGTCTATTAATAATTCGAAACCAACAGATCCAGTTCAATTTATTTCCCTTGCAGAATCGAATCTTTTACAAGCGGAAGCTTTAGAGCGTTATTACGGTGGTATTGGTGCGCAGGCAAAATACAACGCCGGTGTCACCGCTGCATTTGGGCAGTCAGGGTTGTCTGCAGCTGCAGCACCTTTCATTGCCGCTGGTGGAAAATATGCTTACAATAGTGCAGGCACTTTTGAAGAGAAATTGGAACAGATTATTACTCAGAAATGGGCATCTTTCCCTGGATCCCACTCTTTAGAAGGCTTTTTTGAAAAAAACCGTACAGGCTATCCGAAAACAAGTCCTGTTTATTCTTCAGCCGCAACGTACATATCGGGTCAGTTTGTAGTTTCGAAAGTGAGTTTTCTGGGGAATAACCTTCCTAAGAGATTGATCTTTCCGGATAACGAGCGTAAAACTAACCCAAATACACCAGCAATTGTACCATTAACCCAAAAGGTTTGGTGGGATAAAAAACCTTAATATTTTATAAAATGAAAAGATATTTTAATATACTGGCAGCTTTTGTATTCTTATTAGCATCATGTGAGAAAGATACAGAAGGAGTTTCCAAGGAAACAGCCTTTGCAAATTTTGAAATGACTGGTGATCCAATCCTATTTCTCAAACCGGGTGCGACATTTACCGATCCTGGTGTAAAAGCAACAGAGAGTGGAGCAAATTTAGAAGTTAAGAGTACAGGTACTGTAAATACGAGTGTAGCGGGTGTTTACCAAATAAATTATGCTGCAGTGAATTCGGATGGGTATCCTGGTACGACTTCAAGACAAGTTGTTGTTTTCGAAGCGACTCCTGAGGTAGCTAGTCTGGATCTTAGCGGTAGTTATGCCAGGAATACGAATGGATCCCTTGCAGTCTTTACCAAAATTGCCCCGGGAGTTTATTCGGTTTCCAATCCTGGAGGAGCGCCCGGTACGAATCTGGTTGTTATTGCTTTTCATAGGACTCCAACCACTGTTGCAATTCCACAACAAGTCTCTAATGACGGATCTGTAACCAGTTCAACCGGTAATACATTTAATCCTGCAACGAATACCTTGGTTTGGACGATTATTAACCCAGGTTACGGAACAGCGGCGAGAACTTTTACTAAACGATAAAAAGCTAAAAACATGAAAAAACTTATATATATATTATTGATGGTAGTTGCCGTGTCGTCGTCTTGTAAAAAAGACGATGAGACGCCAGGAACGGCAATGAAAGCTATGGCAGGTGAATGGTTTTTACGCTATTCTACAGACGGTGGCGCGACTTGGAGTAGTGGCTATACACACTTTTCAACCTACAATACTGCTGCGAACTCTTCAACAGAGATGTATTTGGATGACCTGGAAAGTTTTTGGGAGTTCAAGGGGAAGGTAACAGTTGATTTAAACAGCAAAAGTTTTAGTGGTAAGGATGTTGAAAATCAATACTACGATTCAAAGTTTACAGTTACAGATGGTAAGCTAAATGTTAAAGGAACTACTGCTCCAGCTTCTGGAACTGTTGCCGACGAGCTCACCTTCAAGGTGACGTTTTCTGATGATGACGATGAGTTGGTATATCTTTTTTCTGGATACAAAAAAACTGGTTTTCTGGAAGACGAACACTAATCTTTTGATTATGGGAATAATAAATGGGGCGCCCGATCGAGGCGCCCTATTTATTTATAAGGAATTGTAGTAGTTGATGATCTTAACAAGGTCATCGTCTTTGCTTGCATCAAGCTTCTCTTTTTGAATATATTCGGCAAGTACAACGTTATTTCCCAATGCATTCAACAGGGATTTCTTATTGTTTTTGATTGGGGTTTCTTTGTCATTGACCAGCAAGTAATATTTTGTTTGCGTATCAAATATCTTGACGGCGGTAGCGGAGTTATACGGTGTTTTGTCCACAATAATCTTTTTCACTTTCTTGAGTAAGGTCGTTGTTCCGCTGGACAGGACTTGATAAAATGACTTGGGATCGAAAGCATAACCTTTTCGATAGGAACTTTCAGTTTTAACTGTATTTTTGGAATCAATGCGGAACTCGGTTACGGGGCTGACAAAAACGAGTTCTTTTCCTTTGTCTTCAAAGTGTAGCTCGTCAGCTACTAAATCATATTTTAATTTAATGTCCTTATAGGTTTTTTCATTAGTGAATTTAACTGTTCCTAATTCCCATTCTTCATTGAGATAAGGATTTCCAGTTATGTTTTCATACTTAACTAATGATACTGGACTGCCATCTGTGGTGTTGGCAAAATTTTGCGTGCTTATTTCCCGTTGTGCAAATGCAACAGTCGATAGTCCACAGCATAGCAAGAAAATCGATGCAGAACTTAGGTGTTTTTTTAGCATAATCTTAGTTATTTATAATTTGAGAAATTGGGAATCACGTATGTCAGGCAATTTATGTACATCTGTTTGATGATCTACCTGTTGGAGGCCAAAATTTTATACTAAAATAAGAAGTTTATGTGCAAAAGGTGAATAATTGCGCTAGATTTTTGGTGAATAGTACAACGCTAACAGCTTAATGTTTTGTTAATGTTAAAAAAAGTTAAATGTTTGGCTAAATCGGCTGCTCATGCTATAAGAAGAAATATTAATTTGTTTTTTGAGTGTATTGCAAATAATATTCTTCGAAATGCGTCAAAACAACTATTTGGAATGATTATTTTGTGTCATATTCTCGTCATTTCGATTGTGTGATATACCAAGAAATTATGCTTGCATACCAAAATCTGTATATTTAACGCAATTATTAACTAACCTAAATTTAATTTTTTATGAAAAAACTTCTACAAAGTTTGTTCATATTGCTGTTCATCGCCGGGAGTGCGATGGCGCAACAAAGAACAATTACTGGTACAGTTACCGGAAAGGATGATGGTCTTCCATTACCTGGAGTAAGTGTAAGAATTCAAAATTCAAAAGCCGGAACACAAACAGGCGCTGACGGAAAATACGCGATTAGTGTGCCGTCAGGAACAGCAGGCCTTGAGTTTTCTTATCTGGGATATACCGCCCAGACCGTGGCCGTTGGAGAGTCTAATGTTGTAAACGCAATATTGTCTACAGATTCGAAAGAACTGACTGAAGTTGTAGTTACAGCTTTAGGTTTGAACAGGGTGAAAAGAGATCTTGGTTATTCTACCCAAACGGTAAAAGCTGATCAGTTGCAGGACAAAGGCGATGGTAACATCCTGAGTTTATTGCAAGGAAAAGTTGCTGGTGTGGAGATCACAGGAGCCAGTGGTAGTGCGGGTGCTTCTACCAACATCATATTGAGAGGTATGACCTCTTTGTCTGGTTCAAATCAGCCGTTGTTTGTGATTGATGGTATCCCGGTAAGTAATGACCTGGACAATACCACCAATACGCTATTTGGAAATCAACCGGCCAACAGGGCTTTGGATATCGATCCGAATACTGTTGAGTCGATTAATATTATGCAAGGTCCAGCGGCTGCCGCCCTTTACGGTTCGAGAGCTTCTGCTGGTGCATTGATCATCACTACCAAGAAAGGTAGCGGACAAGCTGGTAAAACAACCATTACCTTAAACAGTGCTTATGGAATTCAAAATGATTACGGATTTCCAAAACTACAAAATGAATTTGGTCAGGGTTCAAGTGGTGTATTCACTCCTGCCTCTACGTTCTCTTTGGGCGTGAGATTTGGTACAGTACCAAGTATTGCCAATGGATTGATCGCCGCTGCGGGAACGAATCCGGTTATTGATGGTGTGACTTACAATCCGGGTGATGTTCTTCCATATGTGAACTACCCAGACAACTATAGTCTGTATTTCAAACAAGGCCATACCTGGGATAACAACATCTCAATTTTAAGTGGTGATGCAAAAAACAACTACGCATTTTCAGCCGGAGACGCATCTACAGTAGGTATTTTGCCAACTTCAGAATTTAAGAAACGTAATGTAAGGTTCAGCGCAGGATCACAGTTGAACGATAAACTGAACGTATCAGGAACAGCAACTTACTTCAATACCCTTCAAAATGGTGCAACCACTCAGGGTAATGGTGCTAACAGTAGTATTTTTGGTTTATTTGGCGTAACAAGGGCTACAAACCTGGCTTATTACAGAGACAACTACAAAAAAGCCGATGGAACAAACAACTGGTTTGTAACTGGAAGAGATAACCCTTATTTTGCTGCAAACGAAAACTCATTTACCAGTAATCTTTCAAGATTTATGGCGAATGGTAGCATCAGTTACGATATTCTCCCATGGTTAAATGCGAGTTACCGTTTGGGTGTAGACAGCTATACTGACAGAAGGAAGCGTTATGTAGCTATCGGTTCAACACAGGCTGCTGCTTCTGGTGGTAGTGTGTTGGAAGATGTATATTTCAGAAGCGAGGTCAACGGAGATTTGATCGTTACGGCTAAGAAAGATGACATTTTTACAGATGGTTTGAATGCAACAGCCTTGTTGGGACAAAACATTAACCAAAGGTTGTTCCAAAATGTTTATGTAAACGGAGCAGGTTTAACCATTCCTGGATATACCAACGTAAGTAATGGCTCTGTATTCACGAGTTCAGGTGAAACAAACAACAAAAGAAGGTTATTGGGTTATTATGGTCAGGTAACTTTGGGTTACAACAACTATTTGTTCCTGGATATGACCGGACGTTTTGACCAATCGTCTACATTAGCTGTAGAAAACAATACTTACTTCTATCCATCTGTGTCGTCAAGTTTCGTATTTACAGATGCCCTGGGTATCGAGTCAGAAATTTTGTCAATCGGTAAGGTTCGTGCTTCATTTGCCAAGGTAGGTAAAGACGCGCCGCCTTATTCATTGGGTGATAGCTTTACTTCTGCTACTTCAGGTAACAATACAGCAAGTTTCACTTTCCCTTATGGTGCTACTGCTGGATTTAATGCTTATTCGACTATTGGTAACCCGGCATTAAAACCGGAGTTTACCACTTCATATGAATTTGGTTTGAATTTGGGCTTATTCAAAGACAGAATCAATATCGATGCGACTTATTACAACCAGGGAAGTAAAAACCAGATCGTGAGTGTTGCCTTGCCTACTTCGACAGGCTTTGACAGCAGGTACGTTAACATTGGTAATGTAAAAAATAAAGGTGTAGAATTGATTTTGAATGCTACAGCTGTGAAATCACGCCTATTAACCTGGGATATTTCAGCGAATTTCTCAAGAAACATCAATAAAGTAGTATCTATCGCGGATGGCGTTGAGTCATTTCAAATTGATGGAAATGCTTTTGGTGGCCAGATCCCTTCTATTTACCAAGGATATGCTTATGGTGTAATCGTGGGTAGTAAATATCCACGTAGCCCGGATGGTCAGTTGATCGTGGATAAAAACACAGGTCTTTATAGCACTGCTACAATTCCTAACCAGGTTATCGCAGATCCAAGCAGAGAATGGACTGCTGGTTTAACCAACACGATTAGAATCAAGAAATTCATGTTATCCGGATTGGTTGACTTCAAAAAAGGTGGTGACATCATTTCATGGACAACCAGTACTTTAAGGTCTAACGGATCATTGGCAGTAACCGCTGAAGGTCGTGAGGAACCACACATTCTGCCAGGTGTAATTGCCAACGCAGACGGAAGTTACAGCCCTAACTATATCCAGATTCCAGGACAGACGTATTGGAACTCAGGATTCGGCGGTATCGGTGGTTCAGAATTTAACGTTTTTGATGCAACGACTTTCAGATTAAGAGAAATTGCTTTGGGTTATGACCTGGATGGCAGTGTTTTGA
>Ga0247815_10001374_pt1 | contig 18659 bp, 18 predicted proteins | sample UWRJL194509B1_FD_181014 | JGI IMG/M metagenome (GOLD analysis project Ga0247815, IMG submission 181014) | Plant litter microbial communities from Arlington Agricultural Research Station in Wisconsin, United States - UWRJ-L194-509B-1 | ecosystem: Environmental > Terrestrial > Plant litter >...
TGTGATAGATTTTTCGCATACAGCTAAGCTTAAGCGATGCTATAGTTTTTCTATCCTACCAGGCGGCCTTTGATAATTTGCTAATTACCACCGCTATCTCAACCCGAAGAAAGGAACAATATGGAGCGCTCATCCGGCCGTCACACTGTGGCTGACCTGATTAAGAGTGGTGATGTGATACCGAGCGAACCGTCTATCGCGGAAAAATTGGCTTCACGAATCGTGCCAGGAGACGTCGCAGTACTTTTGCCGGCCCGAAACGAGGCGGAGCAAATTAGCTCCACTATTCAGGCTTTGATTTATCAAACAAGGCCACCAAAACGAATAATCGTTATCGTGAACAATTGTACCGATTCAGGGGCAACCGCTCACATGGCACGTGAGTTTCATGGCGTGGAAGTTGTTGAGATGTTCAACAGCCCATTCTTAAAAGCTGGTGCGCTCAACGAAGGTATTCGTACTGTCATGGCGAGCCAGACTCTTCCCGAGTTTGTGCTGACCATGGATGCCGACACTACCCCGGACAATGACTTCCTCGAAAACACTGTCAACGTCATGAATAACCGACGCGAAGTTGGTGGCGTCTCGACGGTGTGCGACGGCAAGCAAAACCTGGGCAGTACCCGCTTCGCAAGCCAGCTAGCGGAAGTTCAGCGGCTGGAATATGCCCGTGCGGCGTTTACTCGGATGCGTAAAAACATCCACACTATGTCTGGCGCGGGTAGCTTGCTGCGAATGAAAGCTGTGCTAGATGTGGTGGTCTCACGAGGAGTATTGTTTGCCGAAAGGGCCGACAACCTCGTTGAAGATTTTGAGGCGACGCTTGAAGTGAAGCGGATGGGTTGGGTGGTTATTAATAACTACTACTGCCACGTCCACACTGACCTAATGACGACAATCCCCGACCTGATGAAGCAAAGGGTGCGTTGGGTCCATGGGACAATCAATGAACTTCGACGCCGTGGGTGGGCCCCGGAGACCTGGCAGAGCATCTTGACGATGTGGTATGCCTATCTGAGTATTCCGTTTTTCTATCTTTGGTTCGTGCTGATCGGTTTCAACTTGTCGGTCGGCAGCCCGGACATCAAAGACTACTGGTTTTTAGGGTTCGTGATACTCTTTCAAGCCATTAGTGTTTATCGCCTTGGGTGGAAGATGATGCTGGTGGCGGCTTTGCTGCTACCTGAGGTCCTTTTCGCCCTAGTGCGCCATACGTGGGTAATTACGTCGCTGGTGAAATCATACAGCCTGCGACACCACCCACGATCCGTTATTCAGTCAGAACTATCTTGGTAGGAAGGTGCGAAAATGCAGGGAATGGGTGGTGGTGCGTTGACGTTTGGTGGCTTGTTCATGTTGTATGTGAACTTGTCCCCGCTGCTAATTTGGGTCGCAATGTTTCTGGTGGCGCTGGGGGTAGTTTTCCTAGTATATGTGTGGAGGCGGCGGCGCCGAGAAGCGCGCGAGGCATACGGTTTGCTCCCAATCGGACAGCGAATCAAAACATGACTTCGCAACCGGCATGCTCTAGTAAACGAGGTTGACTGTAGGAGGTCTCCCGTTTACTAGGGCATGCTACTTACAATTTATGATAATTCGATGATAGGTTCAGGAAGATAATTAAGGAGGTACATATGAGATATTTAAAGCGAAAATTAATAGTGTTGGCTGGATTTATGGCCATCAGCGTTGGGGTGCTTTTTGGTGCCCATCCGGCATCGGCAGCGCCATCAGCTAATTTACTGCCGAATCCATCGGTCGAAACTTCTTCTGGGTCGCCCGCTGCCCCAACCAATTGGACAAGTAATAAATGGGGTACGAATACGACATCGTTTATTTATTCAATGACAGGCCGAACGGGCTCAAAAAGCGTGAAGGTACAAACAGCTTCTTATACGAGCGGTGATGCTAAGTGGGCGGCAGTAGGTGTAGCCGTTACTCCGGGAACGCAGTACACCTATAGCGATTACTACATCGCAACCACCGGGACGCGAATTGTTGTTGAGTACGAATCAACTACTGGCGTACTTTCTTATTCGGAGCTTGCTGCCGTCCCAAGTGCATCGGGTTGGACCCAGGTTACCCGATATTTTACCCCACCTGCCGGAACATCCAAGGCTCGTGTATTTCACCTACTTTCCGCAGCGGGAACATTACAAATCGATGACGCGAGTTTAACCTACGAGCTGACAACTCCGCCGGTAACAACGAACCTTGTACCAAACCCTTCGCTTGAAACGGCGACCGGCTCCCCTACTGCACCAGTTAGTTGGACTAACGGTAAATGGGGCACGAACACAACAACCTTTAGTTATCCATCAAATGGAAAAACAGGTACAAAAAGCGTTCAAGTTCAAATGACGAGCCGAACCGACGGCGATGCTAAGTGGTCCTTTGACCCAATTAGCGTGCAGGGTAATAAGTTGTATGAAATTAGCAACTACTATAAAGCCAACGTGCCGACTCGAACCATTATGGTGACATATGATGCTTCAGATAACCCAACCTACACCGATTTAACGACGTCTGTACCGGTAAGCGCTTCTGCGTGGGCATTTACCACTAAAACGGTCACAACGCCCGCAAACGCGGTTAAATTAACGGTTTATCACGTGCTTGAGGCTGTAGGTACATTGCAAATTGACGACATGAGTGTGGTAGCAACAACTGCATCATCAAACCCTATCGCTAACCCTTCGCTTGAAACTGCAGGGACCCCAACAGCTCCAATAAATTGGGTGAATAGTAAATGGGGTTCAAATACTGCCAATTTCCAATACGTTACAAACGATGGCCACTCAGGAACGAAGAGCGCCAAAGTGACGGTTACTAATTATGTAGATGGTGATGCGAAGTGGTATCCGCAACCGTTCAGCTTAACTGCTGGGAATCAATATCGTTATACAGCTTGGTATAAAACTAATACTCGCGCACAGGCCGTAGTTATGTTTACGAAGGCAGACGGTTCGGTTACCTACTTCGGTATGCCGCAGCCCTTCCCTGCCAGCAACGCATCAACTACGTGGCAAAAGTACACTGAAACATTTACGGTCCCAGCGGGTACAGTGAGTGTTTCGCCATTCTTGTTCATTGCATCGAATGGGTTCTTGAGCGTTGATGATGTGAATGTTGAAGCTTATACGCCAACCGGCTTTACTCGCCCACTCGTTACGCTTACCTTCGATGATGGCCATGAAGACAACGCAGCTACTGCCCTGCCGGTTATGAACGCCCGTTCAATTAAATCGACACAGTGTTTTGCAACGCAGTACATCAAAGATAATACAGCAGCCCAGCAAGCGGTTGCGACGTTCCAAAATAGTGGCCATGAAATTTGTTCACACACTATTACTCACCCCTTCCTTACTTCATTAACAGCCACACAGTTAACAACTGAAGTGAAAAACTCGCAAACCTACTTAAAAACGTTAACAGGTGCGCCGGTAAAGAACTTTGCTTCGCCTTATGGTGATTACAACCAAGCGGTGAATACCGAGTTGAAAAAGTACTACCGCTCACACCGTACTGTTGATGAAGGCTATAATTCAAAAGATAATTTTGATGCCTATCGAGTACGTGTTCAGAATATGAAGAACACAACAACGCTGGCTGAATATCAGTCTTGGATTGACCAAGCTAAAGCAACGAATACTTGGTTAGTGCTGGTATACCACCGCGTTCCGGTTACCGGTGCAACTGACGTTGAAGAATTCGATACTCCATTCGCGGACTTTACTCCACAAATGGATGCCTTGGTAGCCAGTGGCGTGACGGTGAAAACGTACGACGCTGCCCTGGATGAATTGACAGCTCAGCTTCCGTAGTTGAACTGAAAGCAAATAAAAACCCCGGCTTAAGGCTGGGGTTTTTATCTATTGCCGGTATAGTCGTAAAAAGAAATATCAGCTACTTCGAGGCGCCACCCTGCCACATCGGCATCGTTAATAGCCCCAATTGTTTCTTTGTCTTTGCCGCCCATCGCCAAGTTGAGAATAGGATATAATTCGTTCTTATTACCGAATGGCCAGTCGTTTGGATCGTTCGATTTTTTAATAAACCGATGATACGGTACATCGTCAAAAGTTAAATACATGACATCAGGAGTAAGCTCCACCCCATACTTATGGAAGCTGTGGGTGACGTCATTTACGGGGATTACTTCAGTAGAAGAGCCGTTGTAGGTGTGTACGGTACTGGTGACAACGTGTGGGTTTTTGCCATAAAATTCTAAGATATCAATTTCACCATTACGCAGGTAGAACTTTTGTTTTTCACGCTCTGCTTTTGTGAAGTTCTTATTAAGCGTATGTACTTCATTGCCAGAGAGCAACCAAAAAGCTGGCCAGGTGCCTTCACCGCGCGGCATTTTCATCACGGCCTCAAGCTTCCCGTATTCAAAGCTTAACGAGTTACGGGTATCAATTCTTCCTGAAGTGTATTCAAATGTTTTACCTTCGGGGTCGTCAGGATAACGGTAGTCGCGTTTGTGGGCTTCGATGACCAACCCGATTCCTGGTTCAATTCGGACATTTTCGCGCCAATCTGTATACCCCTGCTCTTCTCTGTTATAACCCGGAACCTTCGCTGAATTTTCATAATGCCAAAGGTTTGTATCTAACGTTGAGCGACCCATCTGCGCAAAGTTTTGTTGCCAATCGGGGGTTTTGTTAAATTCAGCTGAGCGCTCGTAATTTGGTTTTGGACGTACTACTTCGTACGTAAGCCCACCAGATAAAGCCGCACCTACAACGAACCCGGCTGTCTTTAAAAAAGTACGGCGGGATACAGCTTGCTCTTCTTCAGGCTGCGGGTCGTTGATTTCCATGCACCTATTATATCATTGTATAACTCAGGCTTTATTCAGAAGCTGCAGGGACGGGTGTTGAGTTTTGACCGTCAGTCGGGTTCGCGCCTGTTGAAGGTTTGCGCTTGCGTGTTCGCTTGCGTTTCTTTTTTACAGGGGCATCACCTTCGCTACCAAAAGCAGCTGCTGGTGCGGGCCCGTCGTTGTTTTGGACTACGCTGAGTTGCTGGACGCCTTGAATTGGGTTGCGAGGTGCACTTTGTGAGGCGTTCTGAGGCGCTTCGGGGCTTCGGACCGTATTGTTTACGGCTCGTGCGCCAGCATCGATTGGCCACTGCTTAGATTGGCTTTGAGATTGTGGGCGGCCGTTTGAAGTTTGTGGACGGTTATTATTTTGGCCGCCTCCCCCGCCATTGCCTGCTGCTTGCTCGGCCATTTGTGCTTTCACATCTTTACTGATTTCTTCTTCAACATCAGCACGGTTACGGCTGTAAAGACGGCGTGTATTTTCAATAATGCGGCCAGTGTTGTCAATTTGTTCAGGAGGTAACGTAAGTGTTGTGGCACTGAAGGCTGGAGTCTTCTCGCCGGCAACCACCATGTTCACTATAAAGTGACGGTTGTGCATTTGTAGCAAGTCGCCTGCTTCGAACTGTGGCTCGAATTGTTTAGCAAGAATTGGTGAGTCGTCGGCAGATACACGGAAGGAAATCATCGTACCAACGTTACCAAAGACGGCGTCGCGAACGGTGTCGGTCATCTGTGAAATATACTGGTTGGCAACGGTAAGGTTGAGGGCGTACTTACGAGCCTCAGACAGAATGGTTGCAAATGAATCGGTTGCGAAGTTTTGGAATTCGTCTACATATAGGTAGAACGGACGACGATCAGCAATGTTTGGAATGTCACTACGACTCATGGCAGCCAGCTGAATTTTAGTAACGAGGAAAGCACCAAGAATTGCTGCGTTATCTTCACCAATGAGACCTTTTGAAAGGTTAACAATAAGGATTTTTCCTTCGTCCATAATTTCACGAATGTTAAAGGTAGATTTTGGTTGGCCGATAATGTTACGAATAGTTGGGTTGGCTGTAAAAGCACCTACCTTGTTGAGTACCGGTGCGATAGCTTCGGCTTGGAACTTATCGTTCCAGCTGGCAAATTCGACGTTCCAGAATTGTAGTACAACGGTGTCGGTACAATACGACAAAGTTTCTTTACGGAATTTCTTGTCGGTAAGCATGCGAGTAATATCAAGCATGGTGGTAGTTGGACGGTCTAGAAGCGCAAGAATAGTATAGCGAAGAATATATTCCAAACGCGGTCCCCAGCTATCGCCAAACATACGCTTAAGAACACCAATAACTTCCGAGCTAATGTTGCTCTTTTGTTCTGGGTTAGAAACTTCCAGCGGGTTAAACCCAAGCGGATATGCAGTATCGGCTGGGTTGAAGTACACAACGTCTTGCATACGGCTGCCAGGGATAAAGCGCATGTTGTCCACGGCGAAGTCACCGTGCGGGTCGATAATGGCGTAGCCGTGGCCGTGGAAAATATCACTTAAGGCAAATAGTTCAAGCAAACCAGATTTACCAGCACCAGTTTGACCAATAATGTAGACATGGCGGGAACGGTCTTGGCGAAGCATACCAAACTGGTGGTTGATGCCACGGAAGTTGGTTAAGCCAAAGGCACTGATGTTTTCATCGATTGCAGAATTGCCAGTAATAATAGGAAGTTTCGCTGGTGGTTCAGCGGTTTTAGAAGTAGCCCAGACGATGTTTGGGGTTTCCACGCTAGTGTGTGGCAAGTGGTATACGCTCGCAAGCTCTTCGATATTAAGAATATAGCTGCCGCTACCAAAGGTGCGTTGACGGTATACTGCTAAATCTTCTTTTTTAAAGCTAGCGTTGCTTGATTTAAAGCCGTTTAAGTTAGTACTGTTGAACTGCTTGAATGTACCCACGATTGCCTGCATTTGTTGACGGGCGTTGACGGTACTATCGCCTAGGTAGGCAATGCGAATTTTTACTTCGTATCCAAGTTTAGTCGCTTTTTTCTCAGCTTCAGCAATACGTGTTTTGTCACGGTCACTGAGTTCTTTAATAGTTACGGTTCCGCCGGCGCCAGCCTCAGGTGGTTTCCAGAGTGCTTCGAGCATTTGCGGTACCCAAGTAAAGCCCAATTTTAATGAGCTGCTTTTGCCGTCACGTACACCCTTTACCCATTTGCTGGTTTGCTTGTGCCAATCATCGGCAGTTGGACGGGCAAGAATTTGCACCCAAATTTCTTCACCAGTTGCTTCCAGCTTAGCGAGGGTTCCGGTAATACCAGCTAAGGGGTCAACTTCGAAACTTTGGAACGATTTAATAGGTAGAAAATCAGTTTCAGAAAGCGTAATGTCGGTTGAATACACAATACTGTGCTCGCCTTCGTGGGCTGTGTAATCTTCATCGGCTGCCCGAATTTGCACGGTTGGGTATTGTGAGTAAATTTGGCCTTCTACGAAACTACGAAGGTTTTTAGGTACCCACACGTAAAAACGAATTTGTCCGTTGACGGAAGCAAACTCGAAACTAAGGTGTTCTTGCACTCCCCCATTTTCTTTTAGCTCATCTTTGTCACGTAAAATACCGTGAAGGCTGGCAAACATTTGCTCGGCTGCTAACTCGCTTTTGTCGTTTGTTTTAGGAATTTCAAGAATTAAAAGAACGCCATCCATATTGGCAATAACTTCGGCTTTTTTGTAATTTTTCCAGGTTAAATAAGCCAATACTAAGACAATTGGTAGCCAAACGTACCATTGAAGTAAAAATGTAAAAAATAAGCCAATGAATTCCATAGTTGTTTCTATTCTCGCACCTCTGAAGTTTTAAGGCAACATGAGCGTTTTGATATCTTGTTATTATAGCATAATTGTTTTAAAAAATCAATATTAAAAGAAACCCCGCAAGGTTTCTTTTGTTTGAAGCTTGGTACTAAACTTCTTCAGCTAAAATGTAAGTAGCTTTCGCAACTCGCTTGAACTGTGCCTTGCTTTGAAGGTTAAGAAGAATTGTTGTTTCCTTAACTTGGCGGCTTTTTAATACACGCTTTACGATTTCGTCACGGTGAAGTGGCTCTTTTGCATCTTTCAATACGCTCGAAATGATGTCGCTAACAGTACCCTTGCTGTAACCCCAGTTGTCGAGGGCATAAATACCACGGCCGATAAGTACAAAGCGCTTGTCTTTGATAAGTTCGTTGTGGATAGCTTGAGTGGTAACGTCTTTACGTTTGAAAGTACTACCTTTGATTGACTTAGCAATCTCAGAGAAGTGCATTGGCTTTTTGTTGTCCGCTAAGATAACGTAAATTTTGTCACGAATGTTCTTAGGGTTAACAGTTGGCCATTTCGTAAGACCCCATGAGTCTTTAAGGTGTGCAAGTTGCTTGCTAATACTTGCAAGTGCGCTTACTTGTGAAGGGTGTTCATAGTTAAGTTTGTCGAAAAGTTGGTCGACGCTTTGTGGTTCTTTTGCTTCTTTAACAGTTGCAACGATTTCATCAACGCGAGCTTTAAGTTTCTTTTCGTCGCCGTAATCAGCGATAGCAACAGCTTGGAAATAGTTGTCGTTTTCATCAAGTGTTGTAAGGCCAGGAGCCAAAGTAGCGATGAATGCAACGTGTGCACGTTCTTGTTGGTTAGTTGCTTTGCCGTAAATTTTATCAGCAAGGTCTTGAGTACGGGCAGCGCGGCCGTTTTCGCTTAATGTACGGATGAAGAGCTTCTCTAGTTGAGATACGGCATCTGTTTTGCCGTCTTCAGCAGCGATTTTAAGGCGGATAAGAATAGCCTTTTCAAGTTGACGGACGCGTTCGCGGGTAATGCCAAGGAGTTCGCCAATTTGTTCAAGTGTTTCGCGGCGGTCGTAAAGTCCAAAACGACGTGTAATAATTTCACGTTCGCGTTCTTGGTCGATGAGAGCAATAACGTCGCTAACCCCAGTTTTGAGATCGATTTGTTTAGTTTCAATTGCAGTATCGGTCATGTATTCTCTATCTTTCTTTCCACCACACCACAGGTTATTAAAATCTATTAAGTATTAAATATCATTATAGAAGATTATATGAATAATGTCAAATACTTTATATATTAATTCAATTATAGCATAAATTCGACAGTGCATGTACATAGTGTTATGGGACTTTTAGTTATCCACAGTATGTGGTGTGGTAAGTAAGCATAAGCGTTGTACTGCAGCTTTTTTGGGTATCAAATAGCCCCTTTCATAGGGGACGCGGAGTCTGCTTTCGCAGCGTTCACGCGTCCCCTACTCTGGGGGCTTGGTTGTTCATGTTTCAGTTGCTGGTGCAGGTTGACTTAGCTGTCAGGAGATGTTGTGCTTCTGACGGTTCCAGTCTGGGTCATCGTCGGCTTGGCCGGTACGCACTCGTTCGTTGTACTGCTCCTTTGTTTCCTTCAGGGGTCCGCGATCGATTTTGTACCACTCGTTACGCGCCCACCAGGTGAACACGCTTGCGATGCCGAGCATCAGAAATGCCTGCAGGAAGTGCAGCTGAAGTGCGTAGGAGAAGGCCAAAAGGGCGACTCCAGCAGCAATCAACGTCAACGACCAGAAGTAAATCTGCATGAACTGACGTTGCGGGATGCTTCGCTGTTTTTCTTGTACATGCTGCACGAGTGTCAGCCCGGCAACAATGACAAACACTGCTAGCGACACTCCAATGAGGAATGTCGCTAGTACTTCTAGGATGATAGCTCCTATGATATTCATCTTAAAACCTCTCTAGTGTCTAGTGGTGCAGGATTGAATTGTCGGAGCTTAACTGTGTCGCGGTTTTGTACTTGAAATACAGCAACAACCAGACCGCAAACCCAAGAAGCAAGGCTAAGCCGAAGTACGCAAGCCCTTGTGCCACATTGCCAAGTATCGAACTGATAGCAGCCTGCAGGCTCAGTGAAATGAATTGGAGCGACAGGCTGATCGCCAGAAGAGCCATGAATCGTGTAAACGTCATTATTTTTTTCTTGGGCATGAAGTACTGAACACCCATGCCGACAACCAGCGCAGCCGCTAGGATAATTGCAGTAGTGGCGTAAAACATCGTAACTCCGAAGAGCAACTGAATTGTGAAGGTATCCATCTCTACTCGTCCTTACGTGGAGTATAACGACCAGGATTTCTGGCCGAGAAGAATAAGTAAATTATAAAATTAAAGTGCTAAAAAGTCAATTAATAATGTCGTTTGGATATTTTTTAGGGGCGCCTTAGACTCACGAAGAATCTTTGGGCGCCCCTTGGTTTAGTTATCTCTTGCTGGCTGCGGAATGAATTTCCTTTTGCTCGGAGCGTTCCTGTGATGCTGTACGCGCACTTGCGATGAGGAAAACCAGCGCGGAGCCGCTTCCGATTGCGAAAAGCACAACCTTCCATCCTGTGGGCGAGCCGTAATCCAGCATTAACGATACGAGTACCGCTAGACATACGACAAGTCCGAATACCGATGTCACGGTAGACGCTCTGAAGCTCGGACGCTTGCCGTGCGAAAGCCGCACCGATGCCATAATGAACGTGGCAGGCGGTAAAGCGAGCGCGGATATCACAAGCGCCTTCAGGAGGACGCCGAACGTGAGTGACAGCAGAAGCCATACCTCTGCTGGAGGTTCTGTTAAATAATCGTTCATTCTTTTGCCTTCTTCTTTCGTCGATGGGAGAATAACTTTATGAATGTATCACCTGTTTAACCAAATTGGCTACGAAGGTCTAAAATTCCAACAATAGCAAGGACATCTTTCGTCCGCTTTGTAGTGAATGAAAAACTAAGTATATTATACTATAAAATAAAGTATTTGTCTAGCATAAGGCTGGAAGTTTATTTAGCGGCAGATGTTCGCGTCGCTTTAACTGTCTTTGTCTTTGCAGCTTTTTTCGCTGGTGCCTTCTTTTTTGCGGCTGGTTTTTTTGCGGCTGTTTTCTTAGCAAATCGGCCTTTTGTTTTCGCAGCTGGTGCATCGGCAATCATTTGCTTGGCTTGTTCGTGAGTAATTTCTTCAGGCTTTTGGTCTTTAGGAATTTTGGCATTCTTTTTGCCGTCAGTAATGTATGGGCCGTAGCGACCATTGAGTACTTTAATGCCATCACCAAAGTCGGAGATGTTTTTAGCAGCTTCTGTAATAAGTTTTTCGTTATACAGTTCGATAGCTTGTTCGAGCGTAATATCGTGCGGGTCGATAGGTTTAATGCTGACAAAAAGTTTATCAACTTGAATATATGGACCGAAGCGACCAATGTTGGCTTTAATAACTAGGCCGTCCTTCGTCTCCCCTACTATGCGAGGAAGTTGGAAGGCTTTTAGTGCTTCTTCAAGAGTGACTGTTTCAATGCGAGCACCCTTTGGCATAGGGGCGAAGGTTGGCTTTTCTTCGCTTTCAGTATCGCCAAGTTGTAGCATAGGGCCAAAGCGACCAAAGCGGGCGTAAATCATTTTGCCACTCTTAGGGTCGGTACCAATAGGTGTTGATTGTGCCACCTTTGAACGGTCGATGTCGCCAGCACCTTCCACGAGTTTGTGGAAAGGTTTGTAGAACTTATCAAGCATAACGTTGCGAGCTAGTGCGCCAGCGGCAATTTGGTCGAAGTCTTGTTCAACTTCAGCGGTAAAGCCAAAGTTCACAATTTGTTCGAAGTGTTCAGTTAAGAAATCGCTCATCATCATACCGATAGACGTTGGCACAAGCTTGCCACGGTCAGCACCGGTTTTTTCTTTAACAACGTCGCGGACGACGTCGTCGCCAGGTTTTACACCCAAGGTAATAACATCCCGCTCGTCACCTTCGCCTTCGCCCTTTTCGACGTAGTCACGAACCTGGATAGTATTAATAATAGTTGCGTAGGTTGAAGGACGACCGATGCCAAGCTCTTCAAGCTTCTTAACAAGTGAACCTTCAGTAAAGCGCGCTGGTGGGCGGGCAAAGGTTTGACGGGCGTCCGCGTGTTCAAGTTGCAGCGTATCGCCGGTAGACATTGCAGGAAGAATATCTGGGTCTTTTTTACTAGCGCCGTACACTTTTAAGAAACCAGGGAAGATAATAACCTCACCTTTTGCTTCGAAAGTTTTTTCAGAAGTGCTGATGTTAATGGTAATGACTGTCTTTTCTAGTTTCGCTGGGGCCATTTGGCTAGCTAAGGTACGGCGACGGATAAGGTCGTAGAGCTTTTGGTCGTATTCATTTGAGCTTCCGCGTTCAGCGGCCATGTCAGTTGGACGAATGGCTTCGTGGGCTTCTTGGGCGCTTGAAGATTTGGTTTTGAATTGGCGAACTTGTGAATATTCTGGGCCGAATGCGCTGGTGATATAGCTTGAGGCTGCAGCGATTGCTTGGCCACTTAAAGTATTCGAGTCAGTACGCATGTAGGTAATTTTACCTTCTTGATACAGCTTTTGAGCGCTGCTCATAGTTGCCCGAGCACCAAAGCCGAGTTTGCTGTTAGCTTCTTGTTGCAAGGTGCTGGTTGTAAATGGTGCACCAGGGTTACGGGTACCGGGGCTAGTGGTGACATCGGACACGCTAAAGGTAGCGTTCTTTAAAGAATCGAGGAATATTTGGGCTTCTTCTTCGGTTTTAAACTTTTGAGGAAGCTCAGCTTTCACTAATTCGCCACTTTGGATAAATTCAGCAGTTACCTTAAAAGTGAATGAACCTTCGAAGCCTTGGATTTCGCGTTCGCGTTCTACAAGTAAACGAACTGCAGGAGATTGCACGCGCCCAGCAGATTTACCGCCAGGAACTTTTTGCCAGATAACCGGGCTAAGCTCGAAACCTACAAGGCGGTCCAGAATTTGGCGAGCTTGTTGCGCTTGCACGAGTTCCATGTCGACAGTGCGAGGAGACTTAATAGCCTCTTCGATAGCGGTTTTCGTAATTTCGTGAAAAACAATACGTTTGGTTTTAGTTGGGTCGAGGCCAAGAACTTCGCAAAGGTGCCAAGCAATAGCTTCACCTTCGCGGTCTTCATCGGTTGCAAGCCAAATCTCGCTTGCAGTTTTGGCTGCGCGCTTGAGTTCAGTAATAGTTTTCTTCTTTTCGACATCAATTTCGTACGTAGTATTGAAATCATTTGCAACATCAATAGGCGGTGTGCCGTCTTTAGTTTTTTTGGCAATAGAGCGTATATGACCAACACTTGATAGTACGGTAAAGTCACTACCGAGGTATTTCTCGATTGTTTTAGCTTTTGCTGGGGACTCTACGATAACTAAATTCTTGCTCATATATATTCTATTGTACGTTTCTATTCTTACATTTTTATGTGATGAATCGTTTATTAGCTAAACACAAGGCCTGACTTTATACAAATTACTATCATTTGTAAAGCTTTTGAAAATGAAGAGCCAGCCCTTTTCAGGACTGGCTTACTTCAAACCGAACTAGATGTAGTGATAAAAATCAGGAATTCTGTAATTCCCTACCGCTTTTTGAACGAGTACTTCCAGGACATATCGCATCGTTTCGAGATCTCCTGATATTTCATTAGGAGCAATCGGCAACAATGTGATGGTTCTCGGGTTCCAAAGTCCAAATCGCGGTTTTGTGCCTTTAATCTCACTTTCCGCAAAAACGATAAGTGAGTATTCTCTGTTGCGAACTGGTGCCACGTAAAATACATGTATGTAATACCCGTGCACCCTTCTAAGGAGGAGTGAGTGCCTCATATCAGGTGCTAACGTGGCAGTGATAGGAAGATCAACTTCCCCAGACTGAAAGTATGCTTTTACACGAGTTGCTTGTCGCATAGCTGTTAAGCTTCTAGGATGATTTAAGATTTTTTGAAGAGACGCCGCCGCCTCCTCAACGGATTGCGGGGTGGCGCTCATGAAAATTCCCTTCGGACGGTTTGAAGTTCTCGCGGAGCTTCATCGGATAAATTCGACAACTCTCTACGCTGAACATGTTATACCATTAATGTGCATAATTGTAAATATAATCGCAAGTTTAAAGGCCGCCACGGTAGTGTGGCGGCCTAGGGCGGACTTTCGGTTAGGTGTTGCGGTAGCGCAACAAGAAGGCGTCGGTGGCATCTAGAAACATCTGGCGTCCCCCGGGCAGTCCAGCCAGCACCTTCTCGGCGCTGTCTTCCTGCATCTTGAACCTGTAGATGGTGCCGGGCGCATCTCGTGTCGCCCAAAGCCCCAGCCAGTAGCTCATGATGTTGAATACGTCTGTGCTGGTGCCGTGAACCCTGTGCAGGATGATGGCGAACCGGAGGTTCTCGCGGCCAAGCTGTTCCTCTACGACCTTAAAAGCTTCGAGGAAGGATTCGTGCAGAACCGTCAGGTTCCGCTCGTTGATAGTCCTCTCGCCTCGCAGCACAAGGCCTGCAACCATTCCGACCCCAAAGTCGAGCTTGTCTAATGTGCTTCTTTCACCACTCATGAAAATTCCAATCTGTTGATGTACGAAAGTCCTGTGGCGATTATACAATATAACCTTAAATAGTCCACTGATTGCCGCCAAGGGCTCGCACTGTTCCGTTGAGCTCCATCATTGTCATAGCTTCCATGAAATCGCTGGCGCTCACTTCAGATTTAGACAACAATTCATCCCCGCTTCGTATCCCCTGCTGAATTAACTCAATAATCTTCGATTCTAATGGAGTATTTCCAAACACAAACTTTCGCTGCCCTACTATTAAGTGCGGAGCGATGACATTCAATACATCATCCGCCGTTAACGCTACGTGCGCCCCTTGCTGCAATAACCTATTTGGCCCCGCTGACAACAAACTAGTAATAGGTCCAGGAACCGCAAATACCTCTTTATTCTGCTCCAGAGCGTGCGCAACGGTCGAAAAGGTGCCACTGCGGTCTGCGGCTTCGGTAACAATGACGGCGTCGGCTAGGCCGCTGACAATTCGATTACGGGCTAAGAAGTTGGATTTGAATGCCTCCGCCCCCATTTCATACTCAGTGATAAGCGCGCCATTTTTGGTAATGCGCTCAGCTAATCCGCGATTTGCAGCTGGATAGATACTATGTAGACCTTGGGCCAAAACGGCAACGGTAACGCCACCTGCATCCAGTGTTGCAGTGTGCGCAATAGTGTCGATGCCGGCGGCTAACCCGCTGACTACAACTACCCCGCTTCGGGCTAAATCGGTCGCTAATGTCTGGGTCACTTCTCGGCCGTATGGGGTTGGACGGCGCGTGCCAATTATGGCGACGACGGGTGGCCGAGAAATTGGTAAATTTCCTTTTATATATAAATTTTCTGGTATTTTTGTGAGCTGTAACAGGGGTGATAAAAAGCTTTCGCTTACTATACTTTCTCTATTGATATTAATGATTTTCATGTTTACCCTCAAGTAACTATTGACACAAAGTCAACTAAGTGCTATACTTCGAAGCGATTGATACAGCAATAGCTCGTGTCAAGCACCTTATACCCCCTATTTCTAACGGTAGTTACAATTTATTGTACTGCCAATGTTAGGTAGCATACAAGGCGCTTCTAAAGTAAATACCCTCCACTTTCTTAGCCTAGATTTATCTCGACAGCCTTGTATGTTTACTAATCCCTTTAACGCCCTTTCGGTTAATTTATTAGCTGACTGGACTCCCAATAACGAAATGTTCAACGGTAACTATACAGTAGTGATTGACCTCTGCGAGATTCAATCAGGCGCACTCCATATTTAATTTATCGGTCGTGACGCTTTACTAGAACATTTCCGGGTGGGTTAAAGGGTGAATTGGTGCCAGGTGATGCCCACCCTTACCTGGTACCTAGAAATTATATTTAAAAACCCCCGCTCAACTTCGAGCGGGGGTTTTGATTTTGTAGTTATACATGGATATTTTCAGACAGCAGCCTTCAGCTTAGTGCACCTTTGCAATCAGCTCGAGGATTTCTTCTAGCCGATACGGCGACAGCTTATTGAGCTGCGCAATGGTCAGCAGCTGGACGGTGGTTCGAGTGCTCGACCCTGGGGTGGGGCTTAGCAGGTAGCCTCGCCCTTCTTTGTCGACGTAAATCTCTTTCTTCGGGTTGTCTCGGAACGAGCCAATGCGCCAGCCTTGCTTGCTTTCGCACTGCTCCTTCATGTGAGGCTTTCGGCTTCCACCTTGTACCTCGGCTTCGATGACGAATTTCGTCTCCGTGAAGTCGCAGATTTTAGTCGTGCTTCGATTTCTGGACAGCTGACGAGCAGCAAACGCCTTTATCTCGTCGTTGACCGCACTTGCCAGAATGCGCACATCCGGCGCGTCGTACTTACGTGCTTCTCTTGAAGGCATCATCATTATCTCCATTGATTTTTCAAACTACCGTAACGGGAGTCTGATAGCGGATGGCCGACTCGACCGAAAACTAAAAATAGTATGCTGTAAAGAACGACTAAATGCAAGCATAAGTAAAACAACCCCCGACTTGCATCGGGGGTTGTTGCTTGAAAGCTTTAGGCGGTTTAGAGGGGTGAGTTCTTCACTTCAGTCACCATGTCGGCTGAGCCGGTGTGATCCAAAATGAAGTATGCATGGTCGAGACGAACTTTGTTCAGCAACTCGGCGATTTCTCGGTACGTGAAGCTGAACAGCAGCTCTTTGGTGAGGATTACAGAGTGGCTCTGGAACGGGTGAAGATTGCTGTAAACAGTGCCATTGCTGACATCTAAATAAAGCGCGAAAACCATCTCGCTCTCGTCCTCATCCTCGTAACTTTCGATTACTACACCTCCAGCTGGCCAGCACGGAAGCTCTGTGACTTCGTAAGTGGGCAAGCTGACGACGCTCAATAGCCCGGCGTCGAGGTACGCTTCCTGGGATTGGGGTACATCATCGCCATCGTACTTAAGGTAGTCGGCGTAGAAACTGCCCAGCTCGGTGAAGAGCTGGTCGATGAGACCAGGCAGTGGCTCGCGCTCACTTTGATCTTCATTCTTGCTGGCGAATTCTGCCTTCGCTTCTTCAACGATGGCTTCAATATGCAACTTCTGCGCGGCAAGCTCTCGCTCACGAAGTAACGAAGTAATCTGTCGTAAGGAACTCATTGGATTTTCTCCTAAAGGCGTATTTTCAAGCAACTTTTCAGAAGCTTGATAAAAAGGAACCGCACCTATTGGTGACGATATTAATCATGCTCAACTGAAACTATATATATTATACTACAAATTGCTAAAAAAGCAAAAAAAACAGAGTGGCGTTATGGCTTAGGAGTAGGCTTTACGCTGGTCGTTTCTAGAGTCCCTTGAACGAACTGTTCAATAAGCGGAACGAGTGTATCTGTTACGAGAGTATTCAGTTGTTTAGCTTCTTCCGCGGAAAAGGCGCTCAGTACGAAATCTGCATCATCCATAAGGTTACGGCGTTCATTCCAAACACCAATGCGAATACGTGCGTAATCTTGCCCAAGGTGGGCGTTGAGGCTCTTAATGCCATTATTGCCGGCGTCACTCCCCTTTTGGCGCACGCGAATTGTACCGAATGGTAAGGCGAGTTCATCATGAATAACGAGAACATCTTCCGATGGGGTCAGTTTGTAGAAATCAACGAGTGCCCGAGCAACTTGGCCGGTTTCGTTATAGAAAGACAGCGGCTTTACTAACAATACCTTTTCGCCCTCTACGCTTATTTCAGCAATATCCGCACGGAACTTGTCTTGGTTGCGCCAAGTGCCACCATGAGCCTCTGCGACTGCGTCAAGCGCAATAAAGCCAGTATTGTGGCGTGTACGTGCATATTGTCGGCCAGGGTTTCCTTGTGCAAAAAGTAGTTTCATATCTGCTGTCTATTGTACCGCATTGAAAAAATATAGTAATTATGCTATAATATAAGTTAGTTTTGCCCTAAATTTGTAAGACTCGAACCTTTAAGAACGGAATTAAATGGAAATTGTCCCACTCACTTGGGTGTACTTCGGTGCAGTCGTGGCGCTCCTTATAGTGCTAGGCGTTACTCAGGGGATGTATGAGTCGGATCAGCTCACCAAGACCAGGACTAATCTCAGTTCCTACGCGAAGTATAAACCGAACGTGTACGGAATTGTTGATAAGGAAATTGAACGGAAGTTGCTTAATAAACGTATTCGACGTGCTGCCTACTTCTGTATCGCCACTATTTTGATTTGGATAGTGTGGTTGGTGCTTTACGGCATTAACCCTGAATCTATTTTTACGCGTGGTATATTTTTGGTAGCCCACGTTACGTTGCTCGTCTGCTTCAGCCTGTATATTCGGTCGCTCCTTCGAGGGCGAAAGTTTAAACAGTCTCACGGTGGAATTGTGCCCGACTAATCATTCTCGACTAAAGATTGGAATAAATATGGAACTCACTCCGTACAACGTGATTTTGTGGGTGTTATCAGGCATATTCACGGTTGCACTTTTTCTAATGCTGCATGCTGCCGAGATGTTGAAACAGCGCACTCGGAAAAGGCGTGACGCAGAGGCTGACATTGCAAGATTTCACAGCAAGCCTGTAGGGTTAGCTAGTGTCGTTCTCATCGTTACCGGCATCATAGTTAGCAATGAATCTGAGATTACCCCTTCGGTGGCTTGGGTGCCGTTTCTGTTGATTGCAATGTCGGGACTGTTGATTGCCGGCTGGTGGTACACCTACTTGCAGGTAATTATGGATTTCAAAAAGAGTGCGATGCTCGAGAAGCATTTCGATCAGCTGAAACGCCAAAAAAAATAACACCGACTTCCGTTCGCCCCTAAGTTCTGAGGCCCCCTCTCTTTCGAGATGGGGCCTCAGGGCTGAACAACAATTTGAGAAATTATTTGCCGTACTTGAACGGTTTTTTTGTACCCTTTGAAGCCTTAGTAAGTGCCTTAGCTTTGTAATTAGGCTTTAC
>Ga0247815_10001375_pt1 | contig 18645 bp, 17 predicted proteins | sample UWRJL194509B1_FD_181014 | JGI IMG/M metagenome (GOLD analysis project Ga0247815, IMG submission 181014) | Plant litter microbial communities from Arlington Agricultural Research Station in Wisconsin, United States - UWRJ-L194-509B-1 | ecosystem: Environmental > Terrestrial > Plant litter >...
GGTCGCCGCGCCCTCGTCCGGCGGCAGCGGCGCCACGCGCAAACGCACCGAACCGCGATCGGTGAATTTGAGCGCGTTGCCCAGCAAGTTCAACAGCACTTGCCGCAAGCGCGTCTCGTCGACGCTGATCGCCACCGGCAGGCCGGCCACCAGCTCCAGCTCGAAGTGCAGATGTTTTTGCTCGACGCGCACGCGCATGATGTCGGCCACCACGGTCAGCAGCTCGCCCAGCCGCACCGGCTTGGGATGGAACTCCATCTTGCCCGCCTCGACCCGCGACAGGTCGAGTACGTCGTTGATCAGCGCCAGCAGATGCTGGCCGCCCTGCTGTATCGTGCTGACGCCGGTTTGCTGCGGCGGCGTCAGGCTCTTGTCGCGCTTGAGGATTTGCGCGTAGCCGAGGACGGCGTTGAGCGGCGTACGCAGCTCGTGGCTCATCGCGGCGAGGAAGGCGCTCTTGGCGCGGTTGGCCACTTCGGCCCGCTCCATCGCGGCGCGCAGGTCTTCATTGGCCTGGCGCAGCTCGGCGTTGACGGCGGCCAGTTGCGCCGGGCTGGGAATGCGCAGCAAGACCGGGATCAGCCGCACCAGCACCACGGCGGTCACCACCGAGGCCACGGCGGTGATCGCCTTGAGGCTGACCGACAACACATAGTCCGGATACCACACCACCCAGATGTCGGCGATGTGGGTGCTGCCGCAGGCGAGGATGAACACGCCGAAGGCGATGAACACCCAGTCGAACGGCATGTCGCGCCGCTTGCGAATGAAGTAGATCAGCGTGACGGGAATGGTCAGGTAGGCCAGCGCGATCAGCGCGTCGGAAATCACGCTGGTCCACAGGATCGAGGGGATCCACTGGAAGCAGTGACCATGCGGCATGAATCCCCGGCTATCGAACCAGTCGCTCAGCATCTCCATCGCCCACCTCCGTTCTTTTAGATGTGCGAACCAGCTTACGAAAGCGCGGACCAAGAAGCAAGCAGGAAATCTTTCGAAAAAGAAGCACTTGTCGCTTGACGACGGTGGCCCGCTCCCTTATGATTCTGGCCTCTGTTGCAGAACACGCGATAGAGAAAAGCAGCAAAGCAGTAACAGTGCCCACGTGGCGGAATTGGTAGACGCGCATGGTTCAGGTCCATGTGCCGCAAGGTGTGGGGGTTCGAGTCCCTCCGTGGGCACCACAGAATTCCGCAAAAAGCCTCCATCAAGCGAACAGCGCGATGGGGGCTTTTTTCATTGCAGCGGCCGCATGTACTCGGCGTACTTGCCGCTGTCCTTCAGCTTCTTCAAGCCCCGGTTGAACAGCGCCAGATGGCGGCCGCTGTCCGGGTTCTTCTTGTTCAGCAACAGGTAGTATTGGGTGATGTTGTAGGGCTTGGCATCCCAAGTGATCCGGCTGGCCTCCTCCGGCGACAGCTCGGTGCGCATGATGTGGCGACCCACGTCCAGGCTGGCGGGAAACAGGTCGAAGCGTCCGGCAAGTAGCTTGCGGAAGTTCAGCTCGTCGGAAGCGGCCGCGCGGTCGATCTTGATCTGCGGATTTTTGTCGAACGAGTATTCGTAGCCGGCGGTGCCGCCGACCCGCTTGCCGACCAGCGAAGCGCCATCCCATTCAAACGTCTTCAAGTGAAACAGCACCGACTGGCTGTCGAACACGACGTCGCTGAACAGGAAGTCGCGCCTGCGATCGGTGTCGCGCTTGGCGGCGCTCCAGACGATGCTGCCGTTAGCGCTACCATTAGCCGCCTCGGCATACGCCCTGCTCCATGGACGGAACACGTATTTGACCTGGACACCTTCGAGCGCGAAGGCTTCGGTGACGATGCGCGACACCGGCCCGTAATGCGGCGCCTTCTCCGAGATATATGGCAGCCATTCGCCACTGGTCAGCGTGATGACCTCTGCGGCGCGGACATTTGTCGATAACAATAATAAGGCGCTTGCGGCCAGTGTCCGGAACAGGGCAAACATTCAATGGCCATCTCATACTGAATAAAAACGCCATTATTTCACAAAAGCACCAAATCACTATTGACGATCTTGCGGGTGTCCTTTAAGATTCGGGCCTCTGTTGCAGAACACGCGGCAGAGAAAAGAAGTAAAGCAGTAACAGTGCCCACGTGGCGGAATTGGTAGACGCGCATGGTTCAGGTCCATGTGCCGCAAGGTGTGGGGGTTCGAGTCCCTCCGTGGGCACCACAGAATTCCGCAAAAAAGCCTCCTTCGGGAGGCTTTTTTCATTTACAGCGCGGCTTTGACGGCGGCGACAAGCGAGATGGTCGGATGGCCGATCAGCTTGCCTAACGTGCCGCTGTTATCGTCCAGCGCGCCTTTCGCGGCCTGCGCGTCCGAGTCGGCGATCAATTCGGCCAGCGGCGCCGGCAATCCCAGTCCCAGCAGCATCTCCAGATATTCCGCTTGCGACAGGTTGTGGAACGGCAGCGGCTTGCCGGTCTGGCGCGCCACTTCCGCCGCCAGCTCGGCCAGCGTGAAGGCGGTATCGCCCGCCAGTTCGTACACCTGCTCGACCGGCCCTGTGGCGGTCAACACCACGGCCGCCGCTTCGGCGTAGTCCGAGCGCGCGGCGGCGGCGATGCGCCCTTCTCCCGCCCCGCCGGCCAAGCCGCCGTGCGCGATCGCGCCGCCCAGCGTGCCGGTGTAGTTTTCCACATACCAGCCGTTGCGCAGCAGCGTATAGGCCAGGCCGGAGGCGCGGATCGCATCCTCGGTCTCGCGATGCTCGGCCGCCAGCGCCAGCGTCGAACGGTCGGCGTGCAGCACGCTGGTGTAGGCCAGCAACGCGACTTTGGCGCGGACGGCGGCGTCGATCACGTTGCGGTGCTGCGGCACGCGCTGCCCCAAATCGTTGGAGGAAACCAACAACACCTTGCTTGCGCCTTGGAAGGCGGCGTCCAGCGAAGCCGGATCGGTGTAGTCGGCGCGACGCACTTGCACGCCTTGCGCGGCCAAGTCGGCGGCCTTGGCGACATCGCGCACGACGGCGACGATCTGCGCGGCGGGCGTGGTTTTGAGCAGGTTTGCGATCACCAGACGGCCCAGTTGACCGCTTGCACCAGTAACGATAATCATGATGGTTCCTTTGAGTTGACTCCGCAGGGACTTTCCCGCGCGGTTGAATCCATCATATAGGCTATACTTACGAATTGTAAGTACGTACATTTTAGTTAGTATAAAAAAGGAATCTCTCCATGAGCCAGCATCAGTCCAGCAAAGCCCTGCGCAACGCCATCGCCGAGCGCAACGATCCCGAACGCGGCCAAGTGATGGTGGCGGAGTGCCCATCGCGCATCGTGCTGGGCCATATCACCAGCCGCTGGGGCGTGCTGGTGCTGGTGGTGTTGTTGGACGGCACACACCGCTTCAGCGCGTTGCGGCGCGCGGTCGGCGGCGTCAGCGAAAAAATGCTGGCGCAGACGCTGGACGCCCTCGCCTACGACGGCCTGGTGTTGCGCTTCGCCCATCAGGTGGTGCCGCCGCATGTCGAGTACAGCCTGACGCCGCTGGGGCGCCAAGCGGCCGAACGGCTGGAGGTGCTGGTCGACTGGATCCAGGATAATTTCCCCCTGATCAAGCAAGCTCAGGAGACAGCAGCGCTGAAGGCTGCGTAATCGCTGATCTTGTAATACACTGGTTCCACCTCCGCCTTGAGGAATTGGACCAAACAACAATGATGCCGCCGTTCTCCACCGATCAGCCGCGCACCATCCTGATTGCCGCCAGCGCGGCGTCTGACCTTGCCGCGTTCGGCGAGACGCTCTCTCGTTATCATTACAATTTGCAAGTCGTCAGCCGCGGCGACGAGGCGCTGGCCGTCGCCGGAGACGGCGATGTCGCCCTGGCGCTGCTCGACGTGGCGCTGGCCGGCAGCGCCAGCCTGGAACTCTGCCCGCGCCTGCGGCAGGCCAGCGGACGCGCTCTGCCGGTGTTCCTGCTGTCGGCCCATCCCAGCGTCGAGGAACGCGAGCGCGCCGTCGAGGCGGGCGCCGCCGCCTACCTGCCGTTGAACTTCAACGCCGAGGACATGGCGGAAAAAATCCTGCTGCAACTGAAGGCGATCGCGCCCGCCCCCATCGTCGCCGGCACGCCGACCATGGCCACGCTGGAGGTCAACTACCACACCATGCTGTCCGGCTCGCTCGATGCGATCCTGCTGCTGCAGCGCGGCAGCAACCGGGTGCTGGACGTCAACCGCAGCACACGCCAGCTGTTCGGCATGACCGAGACCGAACTGGTGCAGATCGAGCTGGTCTCGCTATGCCCGCCGCTGCAGCCGGACGGGCGCACCTCGCGGCAAGCCATCGACACCTATGTCGAACAGGTCATGGCCGGCGACGTGCATGTGTTCGAGATGGCGATGCGGCACAGCTCCGGCCGCCCGCTCGCCTGCGAGCTGCGCATGGTGCCGCTGAACACGCCGGAACACCGGCTGATGCACGTGCGCATCGTCGACTTCACCGCGCGCAAGCTGGCCGCCGAACTGCGCGACGGCAAGAACGCGCTGCTGGAAATGATCGCGCGCGGCGCGCCGTTGAAGGAGACGCTGGAGCGGCTGGTGTTGCTGATCGAAACCCAGCTCGACGGCGGCCGCTGCACCGTGATGCTGCTCAATCCCGACGGCGTCACCGTGCACAGCGGCGCCGGCCCCAGCATGCCGCCCGACTATCTGGCGGCGCTGAACGGCCTGCCGATCGGCCCGACCGCCGGCTCCTGCGGCACCGCCATGCATCGCAAGCAAACCGTGGTGGTCAGCGACATCCTCAACGACCCGCTGTGGGCGCCATACCGCGAGGTGGCGCTGCATTACGGCCTGCGCGCCTGCTGGTCGATGCCGATCCTGCTGGATGAAGACACGGTGCTGGGTTCGTTCGCCATGTACTACCAGCACGTGCGCAGCCCCAGCGACGAGGACCGCCGCCTGATCAGCGCCGCCACCCACCTGGCCGGCATCGCCATCGCCCGCACCCGGCGCGAGGCGGAATTGCAGCGCCACCGCGAGCATCTGGAAGAGCTGGTCTCGGCCCGCACCGCCGAGCTGCGCCAGGCCAAGGAGGACGCCGAGCACGTCAACGAGGAACTGACCACCGCGCTGGACAACCTCAGCCTGACGCAGGAGGAGCTGGTGCGGCGCGACAAGCTGGCGGCCTTGGGCGCGCTGGTGGCCGGCGTCGCGCACGAGCTCAACACGCCGATCGGCAACAGCCTGATGATGGCCGGCAGCATGAGCGAGCGCACCGCCGAACTGCGGCGCGACATGGAGGGCGGTCTGCGCCGTTCGGTGCTGGAGGCCTATCTGGAAGAGGCCGCCAGCGCCGACGAGGTGGTGCTGCGCAACCTCAACCGCGCCGCCGCGCTGGTCGCCAGCTTCAAGCGCATCGCGGTCGACGCCGCCGGCTCGCAGCGCAGCCGCTTCGTGCTGGGCGACCTGATCGCCGAGCTGCTGCAATCGCTGCAGGCCGACGTGCGCCGGCACGGCCTGGACCTGCTCGAAGACGTCGAACACTGGCTGGAAATGGACAGCTATCCCGGCCCGCTGACGCAGGCGCTGAACCACCTGATCGACAACAGCCTGGCGCATGGCTTCGACGGCAAGCGTGGCGGCGCCATCAGCGTCGCCGCGCACGACCTCGGCAACGGCGAGATCGACATCACCGTCAGCGACAACGGCGACGGCATCCCGGCCGTCAACCTGGCGCGCATCTACGATCCGTTCTTCACCACCAAGCTCGGCTCGGGCGGCTCGGGGCTGGGGCTGTACATCACGCATAATATCGTCACCGGCGTGCTGGGCGGCCACATCGAAGTGGTCAGCCGGGAGGGCAAAGGCGCCAGCTTCACGCTGCGGTTACCCAAGGTGGCGCCGCGATAACGTTGAATGAAACCGCACATGAAAAAAATCCTCGTCGCCATCACCTTGTCTTTGAGCTGCGCCGGCTTGCTCGCCGCTCCGGCGCCGTGGTGGAAATGGCGCAGCAAAATCGACGGCGCGCTGGTCTGTTCGCAAACCCAATTGGGGCCGGGCTGGGAGCAGGCCTACGGACCGTATAAAGATAGCCGTTGCGAAAAGCCGGTGAATGCTAAATAATGGCCCCACAACAACACGGTCAAACCGGAAACGCGCTGTATCCCACACTAAAATGAGGAGACTGTATGTTCACCAATCCCGAACAATTCGCCAACGCCACCAAAGCCCTGTTTGAATTTCAACTTGAAACGTTTAACACGCTGACCAGCAAGGCTGTGCAAGGCGTGGAGCAAGTGGTGGCGCTGAACATGGCCACCGCCAAATCGCAGATGGAGGACGGCATCGCCGCCGGCAAGGAAATCAGCCAGGCCAAGGATCCGAAGGAAGCGCTGTCGCTGGCCGCCTCCAAGGCCCAGCCCGGCATGGCGGGCGCGGCCGCGTACAACCAGCAGCTGGGCGGCATCATCGCCGAGATCCGTGAAGAATTCACCCGCGCCGCCGACGCCCACGTGGCCGAAGCCAAGAGCAATTTAAGCGCCCTGATTTACGACGTCACCAAGAATGTCCGTCCCGGCTCGGAGAACGCGGTACAGATCGTCAAGACCGCGATCGACAACGCCTTCGCCGGCTACGAGCAAGTGACCAAAGCCACCAAGCAAGCGGTGGAAGCGGTGGAAACGCAGATCGCCAAAGCCAGCGCGATCGTCGAGCAAGCCACGCCGAAACCAGCCAAGGCCGCGAAGAAATAACAAGATTGGGGTCAAGTCTGACATTCGTACACGAGCCCAGCCGTAGCGTACGCTACGGCTGGGCTCGTGTACGAATGTCAGACTTGACCCCAATCTTTTACTGGGCAAGCGGGCGATTAGGCGATACACTGTATATAACTACAGTTAATCGCCCGCAATGATCAAAGTCCTCGATAATCCGCTTTACTACCTGGAGAACTTCCAGCTGGTGCTGACGTGGATCGCCGAACGCTACGACGATCTGCTGACGCCCGAGGAACGCACTTTCCTGCAGTCCTTCCCCACCCTGCCTCAGGCGTCCCGCGCGCTGTTCGCGCGCATGGTGATGCGCAAGGGGACGATCTTTCGCGCCAGCAAACTGGTCTACGCGGAAATCGGCAGCGCCCACGAGGCCGCCCGCCCGCTGGCGGCGCTCGGCCTGATCGAGGAGGATCCGCTGCTGGATCTGGATACGCTGTTCAGCCTGCTGCTAAAGCCGGAAATCGGCAAGATCTTCCATTTGACGCCGCAAGTCCGGCATTTGCGCAAGGCCGAGCAACTGGAGGCGCTGCGCGAACAATACGACGGCGAACACCGCTTCTCCGGCTGGTACGACGGCTCCGGCGACCACGCCTACCGCAACCTGACACAGGAACTGTGCGACCGCCTGCGCCTGATCTTCTTCGGCAACTATCATCAGGACTGGACCGAGTTCGTGCTGTCCGACCTCGGCATCTACCAGTACGAGAAGGTGGCCTTCGCGCCGGCCGCGCGCGGTTTCCGCAGCCGCCGCGACATCGATGATTTCCTCGCGCTGCATCAGTGCCACGAGCGCTTCGCCGCCGGCGAGGATCCGGCCGCCGTGATCGCCGACCTGCCGCCCTGCGCGCCCGATAACGAATGGCTGCGCAGCCGCCGCGACAAGCTGACCTTCCACATCGCCCAGCACCTGGAAAAACTGGCCGACTGGCCGGCCGCGCATCAGCTCTACGCCGGCTGCAACTACCCCGGCGCGCGTGCCCGCGCCGTCCGCGTGCTGGAAAAGAACCAGCAGCCGCGCGAGGCCTTCGACCTGCTGCAACTGGCGATGCAAGCGCCGGAGAGCGAAGCCGAACGCCAGCAGTTGCTGCGCATGGCGCCGCGCCTGGCGCGCAAGCTGGGCCAGGCCAAGCCGTCGAAGTCGGCGCCGGCGCAGGCGTCGCGCATCGACCTGAGCCTGCCGCCGCCGCCGGAGCCGGACTACGTCGAATTCGTCGTGCGCGACCATCTGACGCGCGACGACGCGCCGGTCTACTACGTCGAGAATTCGCTGATCAATTCGCTGTTCGGCCTGCTGTGCTGGGACGCGGTGTTCTCGCCGATTCCCGGCGCGTTCTTCCATCCCTACCATCGCGGCCCGGCCGACCTGCACAGCGCCGACTTCCAGCGCCGCCGCGCGCAGCAGTTCGCGACCGCGCTGGCGCAGCTGGATGGCGACGACTACCGCACCACGATCCGCGCCAACTTCGCCGCCAAGACCGGCATCCAGTCGCCGTTTTTATACTGGGAATCGCTCGACGCCGAGTTGCTGGACCTGGCGCTGGACTGCATCCCCGCGCAGCACCTGAAGCGCGCCTTCGAACGTATCCTGCTCGACATCAAGGCCAACCGCAGCGGCTTCCCCGACCTGATCCAGTTCTGGCCGGCCGAGCGCCGCTACAACATGATCGAAGTGAAAGGCCCCGGCGACCGCCTGCAGGACAACCAGCTGCGCTGGATCGAATACTGCGCCGAGCATCAGATGCCGATCTCGGTCTGTTACCTGCAGTGGGCGGCGTGAAGTACACCATCGCCGTGCGCGCCCTATGCGAGTTCACCGCCAAGACCGGCGATCTCGATCTGCGCTTCACGCCGTCGCCGAGCGCGCAGGAAGGCATCGCCGGCCACGGCGTGGTCACGTCGCGGCGCGGCGACGATTATCAAACCGAAGTCGCGCTGTCCGGCGACTGCGGCCCGCTGCACGTGCGCGGCCGCGCCGACGGCTACGACATCCGCGCCAACCGCCTCGAAGAAATCAAGACCTATCGCGGCGACTTGAAGAAGATGCCGGACAACCAGCGCGCGCTGCACTGGGCGCAGGTGAAGATCTACGGCCACCTGCTGTGCCAGGATCAGGGATTGGAAAAAGTACGCCTGGCGCTGGTCTACTTCGACATCGGCAGCCAGAAGGAAACCGTGCTGCACGAGGACCACACGGCGGCGGATTTAAAGACCTACTTCGAACGCCAGTGCGGCCTGTTCCTGCAATGGGCGCGGCAGGAGATGGCGCACCGCGAGGAACGCGACCTGCAACTGAAGGCGATGCGCTTCCCGCACGCGGACTTCCGTCCCGGCCAGCGCCAACTGGCGGAGGCCATGTACCGCGCCAGCAATCGCGGCGTGTGCCTGCTGGCGCAAGCGCCGACCGGCATCGGCAAGACCGTCGGCAGCCTGTTCCCGATGCTGAAGGCCAGCGCCGAACATGGCGTCGACAAGGTGTTCTTCCTGGCCGCGAAAACCTCGGGCCGGCAAATGGCGCTGGACGCGGTCGACGTGATCCGCGAGGGCGCGCCGCTGCTGCCGCTGCGCACGCTGGAGCTGGCGGCCAAGAGCACCGCCTGCGTCAATCCGGACAAGGCCTGCCACGGCGATTCCTGCCCGCTGGCGAAAGGCTTCTACGACCGGCTGCCGGCCGCGCGCCAGTCGGCGCTGGACATCACCGCGCCTTCGGCCACGCCGCTGTCGCTGGACCGCGACACGCTGCGCGCGATCGCGCTGGCCCACAACGTCTGCCCGTATTATCTAAGCAGCGAATTGGCGCGCTGGTGCGACATCGTCATCGGCGACTACAACTACTATTTCGACAGCAGCGCCATGCTGCACAGCCTCACGCAGCTCAACGACTGGAAGGTCAACGTGCTGGTGGACGAGGCGCACAACATGGTCTCGCGCGCGCGCAAGATGTATTCGGCCGACATGGAGCACGCCGGCCTGCGGCTGCTGCGCAAGACCGCGCCTGAGGAATTGAAAAAACCGCTGGACCGCGTGCACCGCCAGTGGAACCAGCTGGAGAAGGACCAGACGCCCGAGTATCAATCCTACGCCGCGCTGCCGGAAAAATTCATGGCCGCGCTGCAGGCGGCGGCCACCGCCATCTCCGACTACATGGCCGACCATCCCGCCCATGTCGATCCGGACCTGCAGGGTTTTTACTTCAACGCGCTGATGTTCGCCAAGCTGGCGGAAAGCTTCGGCGACCACGCGTTGTTCGACATCGAAAAGTCCGAGGGGCAGCGCGCCAGCAATAGCAACTCGATGCTCTGCATCCGCAACATCGTGCCGGCCCCGTACCTGAAGCCGCGCTTTGAAAGCACGCACGCCACGGCGCTGTTCTCTGCCACGCTCAGTCCCTGGAACTACTTCGGCGACATGCTCGGCATGCCAGACACCACGGCCTGGGTCGACGTCGACTCGCCCTTCGTGGCCGAGCAGTTGTCGGTGCGGGTGGCGTCGCACATCTCGACCCGCTACCAGCACCGCCAGCAATCGCTGCGTCCCATCGCCGATCTGATGGGCGAACAATACCAGCGCCAGCGCGGCAACTACCTCGCCTTCTTCAGCAGTTTCGACTACATGGAAAAGGCGGCCAGGCAGTTTGAAGAACTGCACCCGGAGGTGCCGGTGTGGCGCCAGTCGCGCCGCATGGACGAGGCGGAGCGCGCGCGGTTCCTGGCCCGCTTCACGGTCGACAGCGAGGGCATCGGCTTCGCGGTGCTGGGCGGCTCCTTCGGCGAAGGCGTCGACCTGCCGGGCGCGCGCTTGATCGGCGCCTTCGTCGCCACGCTCGGGCTGCCGCAGATCAACCCGGTCAACGAGCAAATCCGCCAGCGCATGGAAGCCATCTTCGGCGCCGGCTACGACTACACTTACACCTATCCGGGCATGCAGAAGGTGGTGCAGGCGGCCGGCCGCGTGATCCGCACCCAGTCCGACCGCGGCACCGTGCATTTGATCGACGACCGTTTCGGCCGCCCGGAAATCCAGCGGCTGATGCCGGCTTGGTGGCGCATCGATGGTATCGACGGCGGCGGAACGATTGCTATTTCCAATGAGTAGTGACTATCAAGTCTGCTATGCTGGTTGCTTCCTCGCGCCCCGCCTTCGCGCGACCACCGCCGTTACGGCTATCCTCACCCCAGCTTTGTGAGCAGTTTCGTCTCCGAGGATGTTCGACCATGCAAGACCGTGAAAATACCCGTCTGGCGAAGGCTATCGAGCAGGCGGTATTGATTGACTCCACCGATGGCGCGGCCAAGGCGTGGGCATATCTGTCGTCCCACAACGTGCCCACCCCCACTATTTTCCGCGTACTGTCGAGCCACGTGCAACGCCGCGCATCGGATCGGCCGTCGACGGGTTAAGCCAGGCGCCGGTCAATATCGGCGTATTGCCTGGCCGAAGATGTTTTGCCGCGCGATCTGGCTGCTGTGGTACAGCAGGAACAATACGTCCGGCGTCGTCGCCGACCACCAACCGCCCGTCAAGGCGTCGTATGCTCCGGCGCGGACCGTGCTCGACAGATCAGCGCTTTTGACCGGTTTCAGGCGCAGTTCTATTCCAACCTTCTTCAAATCGGACTGAATTAGCAATACCGATGTTGGTGGCGTTCGCTCATTTCCCGTTGTCAGCAACTCCGCGCTCAGGCGACGGCTGTCCTTGATGCGTATGCCGTCCGCGTCGCGTTTGGTCCAGCCGGCTTCATCCAGCAAGCCGGCGGCGCGGCTCGGATCATAAGCGAGAACCTTGCTGTAGGTATCAACATAGCCCGGGGTGTTGCTGCCCAGGTAATCCGCTTTCGGGATGAACTCACCGGCGCCCAGTTGACGCGTCACTTCATCGCGGTTGATGGCGATCGCGGTGGCCCGGCGAATACGGACATCGTCGAACGGAAAGCGCGCGGTGTTGAACGCGAGGCTGCGCATCGGGCTGCCGGGGCGCACGCGGTTTGAAAACACAAGGCGGGGATCGGCGCGCAATGCAGGGCTATCGCCCAGCGATGCTTCAAACGTCAGTTGATGCGCGCCTGTCTGCAAGTCGGCGGTGCGGGTCGCGTCGTTGCTCACCGCGTCGATGACGATGCCGTCCAGATAAGCGGGGCCTTTGTGTTGAATGTAATCCGGCGCCCATGCGTAATCGGCACGTCGTATAAGGACCGCGCGTTTATTCGGCGTGTAGCTGGTCAGTACAAACGGCCCGGTGCCGATCGGGTGCTCCCTGATGCTGTCCGGGTTGTCGATGATCTGGCGCGGCGAGATAAAGCCCAGCCACGCCTGCGCGAGGAAGGATAGAAAGGCCGGATAAGGCGCGTTCAACCTCGCCTCGAACGTGTACGCATCGACCGCGACGCCTTCCACATATGGCGACAGGTAGGCGGCGGAAATCCGCGATTGGCCACCGAGCTTTTTGATGCGCTCAAAGTTGACGCGCACCGCTTCCGCATCGAAGCGCGCGCCATCGCTGAAGGTCACGTCGCGCCGCAAAAAGAAGGTGTAGACGCGGCCATCGGGCGACACCTTCCATGATGTCGCCAGCCAGGGTGTCGCCGCGCCTGCGGCGTCGAGATACACCAGATTGTCGAAAACCAGACGGCCCTGCCATAACAGATTGCCGGCATATTCCTTGTGGATGTCGAAGGAGTCGGGCTCGTAGGAGGCGCTGGCCAGCAACACCCCGCCGCCAAGGCCGCGCGATTGCTCGACATAATCGCTGGCCGAAGATTGTGGGATGGCGATGCTGGTCATGCCGAAGATTAAACTCAGGCTTGCGATGAGGCGCATGGATACTTTCTTCTGCGGATGTGATCAGGGCCGCTTAGCGTACCGATGACAACAGCGCTGAACAACGAAGATTTTCTGCTATCGATATTCCATCGATCCCGCTCCATGCTGAGCGCACAGCAGCGCCCGTGTACGAATGTCAGACTTGACCCCGGAGCTTTTGGTAGCCGCTGCGGCTGACGGGGATCCTGCCGCCGTCCTTGAGGATGGCGACGTGGCTGTCCTTGGTCGCCTGCTCGATGCGTTCGACGAACGTGATGTTGACGATGTACGAGCGGTGGATGCGCAGAAAACGCTCGCCGTCGAGTTGCCCCTCCAGCTCCGTCAGGCGCTGGTTCTTCAGGTAGGACTTGCCCTCCGAGCGGATCTGCACGTAGTCGTCCTGCGCTTCGATATGCTCGATCTTGTCGGCGTTGATGACGTGGACCTTGGCGCCGTCGCGTATCAGCACGCGGCTCAGCGGCTTGTCGCGGCCGGCCGCTTCGCGCACCATGTGCTCCACCGCCGTGTCCCGCTTGCCGTTGCCCATATTCGCGCGCGCATGCGCCAGCGCCTGGTCGAAGCGCTGCTGGCTAAAGGGTTTCAACAAATAATCCAGCGCGTGAAATTCGAACGCCTTGATTGCGTACTGGTCGAAGGCGGTGGCGAAGATGTAGCGGGTCTTGTTGCGCGCCAGTTCCGCCACCTCGAAGCCGTCCAGCTTCGGCATCTGGATATCCAGGAACACCAGGTCCGGCGCCAGCTCGATGATCGCCTTGACCGCCTCGAAGCCGTTGGCGCATTCGGCCACGATCTCCACGTCCGCATGCTCGGCCAGATATTCGCGCACCACGCCGCGCGCCAGCATTTCGTCGTCCACGATGATGATACGCATTGCTCTACTCCCGTTCTTCGCTGGTTTGCGCCGGCATCGCGATGTCCACGCCGAAGCTGTTCTCCACCAGGCCCCAATGGATGCTGGCCTCGTGCTTGTAGGCGCCGGACAAACGCTGCCGCACGTTGGCCAGGCCGATGCCATGACCGTCGCCGCGTCCCGCCGGAAGGTCGGCGTCGACCGGATTGTCGACCCGGATATGCAGCATCGATCCGCTGCGCCGCGCCGTGACGCGGATCGTGCCGCCCTCCGGCATGTTGCAGATGCCGTGCTTGACCGCGTTCTCCACCAGCGGCTGGATGATCATCGGCGGCACCAGGCAGGCGGCCGCCGCGTCTTCGATCGCCTCCTCCACCGCCAGCCGCTCGCCGAAGCGCACCCGCTCGATCGCCAGGAAGTGCCGGATCAGCACCATCTCCTCGCCCAGCGTGACTTTCTTGTGCGCCTCCATGCCCAGGCTCTGGCGGAAGAAGCTGGCCAGCTCCAGGGTCATGCGCCGCGCCGCCTTCGGATCCTGCGAGGTCAAGGCGCTGATCGAGTTCAGGCTGTTGAACAGGAAGTGCGGATCGATCTGCGTGCGCAGCATGCGCAGCTCGGCCTCCTGCGCCATCAGCAGCGATTGCAGCTCGCGCTGTTCGGCGTTCTTGGCGCGGACGAATTCAATCACCAGGTAGTGCACCGCCGCCGCGAAACCATACAGCAAAATCCCCAACCCGACGATCAGCGCCGACAGCTGCGGCGTGAACACGATGCCGCTCCACGACACGCCGAGCAGCTGGCACAAGCTGTTCCAGAAGCGGCCGGCCATCAGCCACAAAAAGCCGGACACCAGCGCCGCCACCGTCAGCACCAGCGCGATCGACGCCGCCGCGCGGCCGCCGAGCGGATAGGCGCGGCACAGGTAGTAGGCCGAGTAGCCCGCCGCGAAGGCGTACAACAAATTCATCGGGATCGCGAACAACATGGCGTTGGCCAGCGGCGCGTCGCTCGCCAGCGAGATCACGCCGCCCAGCGCGCAGCCGATGAACAGCCACACCGACAGGTAGATGATGGCGCCGCGGCGCGACGAGGCAATCTCCTGCATGCCTAGTTACGCACTTCCAGGCCGCCCATGATGACGTAGCCGCGGATGATCAGGCGCTTGCCGGTGTCGGCCGGCGGCGGCACGGTCTTCTCCTCGAAGCCGCCCATGATCGGCGTGCCCTGCAACACCACCGCCCAATCGCTGGGCACCTTGACCGTGATGCCGCCGAACAGCGAGAACACGTTCAGCACCGCCTCGCCGTTGATCGACGACTGGCGCAGATCCAGATCGGCGCCGCCCATCACCGCCGTCACCTCGCCGCCGCGAAAATCCCGCGTGGTGATGCGGTTCTTGTAGTTGCCCATGATCGAGGTGATGTTGACGTCGGACTCGACGTCGTCCTTGTCGATGGTCTTGCCGATGCCGTCGAACAGCGAACGGCCGCCGGTCGACTTGAACACCACCGCCACTCCGGCGGCGATCAGCAGGATCGGCCACAGCGTGCGCCAGCTGATCGCCAGCAGGCCGGTTTCCTTGAGCATGGTCAGGGTGCCGATCGCGATCAAGGCGCCGCCGACCACCATGCCGGAGCGGGTGCGGGTCTGCAGCAGCTTGAGGATGCCGAAGAAGATCAGCGCGGTCGGCCAGATGTGCAGCCGGATGTTCAGATCCAGCCAGCCCAGGTTATCGAGCAGGAACAGCAAGCCGATGGCGATCACGAACAAGCCGATGACCATCTGCGCGGCCGGGCTTTTCTGCAGATTGTTGCTCATTTTTGCTCCTTGGCCGAGGCGAAGATATTGTCCAGCAAAGGCCGCAGCATCATGCCGAGGCCCCAGGCGATCAACAGCGCCGGCCAGGTCTGGCCGAAGCCCAGGCCCCAGATGTGGTTGAAGGAGACGTACCACCAGCCGGCGAAGAAGATCTCCGACAGGCCATTGAGCAGGTAGCGCGGCGTGGTCGGCGGGATGATCTTGGTGACGCCGCTGATCACCAGCACCCAAGGCCACCAGCGCCAGAAGCTGGCCAGCTCGAAGTCGAATTGAATCAGGCCGACACGTTCCAGCAGCAGCACGCAGCCGGCGACGATCAACGCCGTGCCCCAGACGATTTGCTGGCGCCAGCGATAGGCGGTGTGAATATTCATATTGGTCCCCCAAGTCGGTATGGATGTAACAATACCGGGGAACGGCAGGCGGGGAAACCGCTATTCGGCGAACGGCGGAAAAGCGCCGGTGAACGGCGAAAAAAAACCCACGCCCTGCGCGGGATGGGTTTCTCTGGTGGGGCGCCGCTTCAGGAGCGGCCGCCGTTGCTGACCTTCTGCTCGAAGAGCATCATGTTCCATCCGAGCTGCCGGCGGATTTCCTCCGGCGTCGGCGGCGGCTTCACTTCCTGCGAGCGCCGCTCCAGGTAGGCCCGAACCAGATACTTCGAAGGATGCGTAGTCTGCGTCATGATGACCTCCGTAGGGCGGCAACATCGTTGTTTGGTGCCGATACTTGAGGCTATCGGCTTACCTGCTGCCGGACACCTCTTTGAAGAGATATCCCAAACACGCAAGGCCAGTATAGCGACGAGGCGCCGCGCCTTCTGTACGGCGCCGCACCAAGATACGGATCAGAGTTTTTGCTGCAGGAATTCGAGGAAGCAGCTGATGCGCTGCGCCAGCTGGGTGTTGCGGTAGTAGACCGCGTGGATCTGCTGGCGGTAGCCGGTGTAGTACGGCTCCAGCACCTTGACCAGGCGGCCGGCCTCGATGTCGCCGCGCGTCATGAAGTCGGCCAGACAAACGACGCCCTGTCCCGCCAGCGCCAGCTGGCGCAGCGTCTCGCCGCTGGACGCGGCGATCGACGGCGTGATCGGCAGGCTGTTGCCGCTGGTGTGGCGCAGCGGCCAGTGATTGCCCAGCTCATACTGCGCGAAGCCGATCAGCGAATGGCGCGCCAGGTCTTCCGGCGTCTGCGGCGTGCCTTGCTGCTTCAGGTAGTCGGGACTGGCCAGCACGTACAAGGGACTGGAGCTGAGCGGACGCGCGTGCAGCGTCGAGTCGATCAGCGTGCCGATGCGGATGGCGATGTCGGTGCGGTGCTCGATCAGATCGGTGATCTGGTCGTTGCTGCTCAACTCAAGCCGGATCTCCGGGTACAGCGCGCGGAACTCCGCCATGTGCGGCACCACGCAATGCAGCATGAACGGCGAGGCCGCGTCGACGCACAAACGGCCGGCCGGCTTCTGGCGGCGGATGCGGATGGTTTCCTCGGCCTCCTCCATCGCGCCGAGGATGGCGCGCGCGCGTTCGAGGAACAGCTGGCCCTCCTCGGTCAGCTCCATGCGGCGCGTGGTGCGGGTCAGCAGCGAGGTCGCCAGCTTGTCCTCCAGCCGCGACAGCGCGCGGCTGACGCCGGACGTGGTCTGCCCCAGATGCACCGAGGCCGCACTGAGGGTGCCGCTGTCGATCACGGTGATGAAGGTCTTTAAATCGTCCGAGTTGATTTCCACGGGTTTCTATCCTTACGCCACTACTCAGGCTACATACAGCAGCACCGCGCCGAAATGGCATGCGCTGCCGCCCAGTACAAACAAATGCCACACCCCGTGGCCATAACGCCATTTGTGGTCGGTGACGAAGAAGGCGATGCCGACGGTGTACACCAAGCCACCGATGGCCAGCCAGGTAAAGCCGTCCCAGCCCAGCGCGTCGATCAACGGGCCGGCGCCGATCACGGCGACCCAGCCCATCGCCACGTAGATCACCAGCGACAGGATCCGCGCGCCTTTCGCGAACCAGATCTCCTGCGCGATGCCGATCACCGCCAGCCCCCACACCACGCCGAACAGCGACCAGCCCCACGGTCCGCGCAGGCTGACCAGCGTGAAAGGCGTGTAGCTGCCGGCGATCAGCAGGTAGATGGCGCAATGATCCATCTTACGCAGCACATCCTTGGCCCGGCCGCGAAAGCTGTGGTACAGCGTCGAGGTCAGATAGAGGCCGAACAATGTCGCCGCGTAGACGCTGAAACTGACGACTTTCCAGGCGTCGCCACTGCGCGCGGCCAGGACGATCAACAGCGTGCCGCCAATGGCCGCCAACGCGGCGCCCACGGTGTGCGTGATGCTGTTGAAGCGTTCTCCGTAATACATAGGGTTCCAGTGCGGTGGGGGCTGCGGCTGGAATAGCCGCGGCCACGGCATTGTACCCCTACGTGGTTCTACGCTGTCGTTATCAAATGCTCAAGCGTAACAGATTTGGAATTGATATGAAGAAATGTTACAAATGGATATAATTTAATTCACTGACTGTCCTGAACGAAACCGGCTTGACGCGCTTGCGACGAATGTCGCATAATCACCCCATTAGTCGCAATGGGGTATCGCCATGTCCTTGATCATTCCCTCCATCAGCGAGTTGAGCTTGCTGAAAGTCCTCTGGAAACAGCAACCGCTCAGCGCGCGGGAGATCCACGACGCCGCCGGCGATGAGCTGGCGTGGTCGTTTTCCTCGACCCGCAAGACGCTGGACCGCATGCTGGAAAAACAGATGGTCGGCTTGCATACCGTCCACGGCATCAACGTCTACAGCGCGCAACTGGAGAAGGTCGGCACGCTAGCCGCGTTCGCCCATGATTTCGGCCGCCGCGTCATGGAGCTGGACGCGCCGCTGCCGGTCGCCATGTTCACCGGCAGCAAACTGGTCGATCAACAGGAACTGGCGCAGTTGCAGCAAATGCTGCACGACTGGCCGGCGGACAAACCGTGATGACGCCGTATCTGCTGCTGTTCAAATGGATGCTGGCGTGCGCCGGCTCCGCGTTGGCAGGCCTGCTGGTGTGGGCACTGCTGGCCGCCGCGTCGCGCCTGTGGCCCGCGCTGCTGTCGCGCCGCGCCGTGTGGTTGGCCGCGCATGCCGTGGTGGCCGCCGCCGCCCTGCTGCCCTTCCTGCCGCGCGGCGCGCAACTGAGCGTCGCGCCGCCGCTGACCTTGAGCGCCGCCGAATCGTCGGTCGTGCGCGCGACCGCGCCGGCCGGCACCGTGATCGGCGCGGACGGCGGCGACGGTACCTCGCCGCTGTCGGCGACGTTGCTGCTCCCGCCGTTGTGGATGCTGGCCTATGCCGCCGGTTTGATTTACGCGCTGGCCCGCCTATCGCACGCGCGGCGGATCTGGCGCTGCTTGCT
>Ga0247815_10001376_pt1 | contig 18643 bp, 15 predicted proteins | sample UWRJL194509B1_FD_181014 | JGI IMG/M metagenome (GOLD analysis project Ga0247815, IMG submission 181014) | Plant litter microbial communities from Arlington Agricultural Research Station in Wisconsin, United States - UWRJ-L194-509B-1 | ecosystem: Environmental > Terrestrial > Plant litter >...
CGAGCTGACGCTGGGCGATGTCGACCATCACTTGGAACGCTTCATCGCGCAGCGGGGCTTTCAGCAACACGCCTGATCGCGTCGCGACCGTCAACCGTCCAAACTGATGCAATACCGGTTGCGGCCGGTCTGCTTGGCGCGGTAGAGGTTGGCGTCGGCGGCGCGGATCAGCGCGCTCGGGTCGGTGCTGTCGATCGGCGGCATCGCGGTCGCCAGGCCCATGCTGATGCTGACCTGCGGCGCCGTCGGCGACGCGGCGTGCGGCAGCGCCAGCTTGCGCACCTCGTCCAAAATTCGCTGCGCCACCACCTCGGTGCCGTCCGGACCCTCCTGCGGCAGCAGCAGGATGAATTCCTCGCCGCCGTAGCGCGCCAGCAAATCCTGCGGCCGCGTGGCGCAGCGCTTCATCGCCGCGCTGATCTGCTGCAAACATTGGTCGCCGGCCTGGTGGCCGTAGTGGTCGTTGTACAGCTTGAAGTGGTCGATGTCGATCATGATCAGCGACAGCGGCATGCCGGCGCGCGCGCAGCGGCGCCATTCGGCGTCGACGGTGTCGTTGAAGCTGCGGCGGTTGGCGACGCCGGTCAGGCCGTCGGTCATGCTCAGCTCGCGCATGGCGTCGGCTTGGCGCTTGATGGTCAGCTGGCTGCGCACCCGCGCCCGCACCACGGCGACGTTGAACGGCTTGCTGATGAAGTCGACCGCGCCGGCCTCCAGCGCGCGCGTTTCGTCCTCCGGCTGGCTGAGCGCGGTGACGAAGATGACCGGGATGTCGCCCAGCCGCGGCGAGGCGCGCAGCGCGGCGCAGACCGCGTAGCCGTCCATGCCGGGCATCACCGCGTCCAGCAGGATCAGGTCGGGTTGCTGCTCCAGCGCGACCTGCAGCGCCGTTTCGCCATCCAGCGCGAACAGCACTTCGTGCTCGTCGCGCAGCGCATGGTGCAGGATCTGGATGTTCTCCATGGCGTCGTCCACCACGAGGATGCGTCCGTTCCTGGCCAAGTCGGTCCAACTCATGCACTTTCCTTTCGCTGCAACATGTCTTCCACCATTTGATGCGCGGCCTTGAAGTTCAGTGTCTCCACCGCTTCGGCCAGCGCTCGGGCTTGCTCCACCGCGACCAGGGCGGGGCGCAGGGCCTGGAAGTGTTCAAGTGCTTTCAGGTTGTTATTCTGAAGCAAACTTTGCAACTCCGCTAGCTTTAGCGCCAAATCGGGCGTCGGAGTGTTGCTTGTTGGAATATTCTGTTCCCGCGCGCGCAGTTGCCGGGCGGTGCGGTTGACCAGCTCCAGCGCTAGCTCCAGTTGCTTGAGCGCGGCCGACACCGCCAGGCTGTCGGCGGCGTCGTGCAGCGCCGCTTCGCTGTGGGCGGTGAGGCGGGCGACGTCGGTGGCGCCCAGGTTGGCGGCGACGCCGCGCAGCCGGTGCAGCGCCTGCGCCGCCTGCTGGCGCTGGCCGGCGGCCAGCAGCGCGCGCACCTCGGCCACGGTGCCGCCCTGCGAGTGTTCGAAGCGCTTGAGCAGCGCCACCAGCGCGTCGTAGTTGCCGCCCAGCCGGGCCAGCGCGGCGTCGACGTCGATGCCGGGCAGCGAGGTGGCCGGTTTCGACGCCTCGCTCGCGCGCGCCGGCGTCGGCACCGCCGGCACCATGTCGCGGCTGGCTTCGCGGATGGTCACCAGCCGGGTCAGCACCGAGATCAGTTCCTCGACGTCGATCGGCTTGGCGACGTGCGCGTTCATGCCGGCCTCGGCGGCGAGGCGGCGGTCGTCGTCCAGCACGTTGGCGGTCATGGCGATCACCGGCAGCGTGGCCAGGCCGCCGGCGCGGATGGCGGCGGTGGCGTCGTAGCCGTTCATGACCGGCATCTGCACGTCCATCAGCACCACGTCGAAGCGGTCGGCGGCGGTGCGCAGCAGTTCCACCGCGCTGTGGCCGTTGGACACCGCCTCGACCGTGGCGCCGGCGTGCAGCAGGATGTATTCCGCCACTTCCTGGTTGATCTCGTTGTCCTCGACCAGCAGGACGCGCATGCCGGCCAGCCGGCCGTGCAGCGGCGAGTGCGGCGCCGACGCGCCTGCCGCCGCGGCATCGTCGTCGCCGGCGCCGGACAGCAGCGCGGCGACGCGTTCCCGCAGCCGCGCCGGCGTCAGCGGCTTGGACAGCACGCCGGCCAGGCCCAGCGGCCCGGCCTGTTGCGCCAGCTCCGCCGCCCGGTGTTCGGCCGTCATCATCAGCACCGGCGGCAACGGCAGCGCCATGCTGGCGTGGATCTGCGCCAGCATGGCGGGGCCGTCGACGTGCGGCATGTCGCGGTCGAGCAGCAGCAGGTCGTAGGGGAGGCCGTCGCGGACGCTGTCGCGCAGCAGCGGCAGCGCCTGTCCGGCGCCGTCGGCGCAGTCGCAACGCCAGCCGAAGCCGGCGCAGGCCGCGCGCAGCGCCGCGCGCACGGTGGGGTTGTCGTCGACCACCAGCACCGACAGCGCGGCAAGGTCGGCGGCGGCCGGCGCCTCGCCGCATTCCAGCGGCACGCAAAACAGGAATTCGGCGCCGCCGCCCGCTTCGCTGCGCACGCTGATGGCGCCGCCCATCATGTCGGCCAGCTGGCGGCAGATCGCCAGCCCCAGCCCGACGCCGCCGAACTGCCGGCTGGTGCTGCTGTCGGCCTGCGAGAAGGCGTCGAAGATGCCGGCCTGCTTGTCGGCGGGAATGCCGATGCCGGTGTCGCGCACGTGGAATTCAACCAGCACCGCGTGTCGCGGTTCCTGCGCGACGCGCGCCGATTCCTGCGCCAGCCGCACCGACAGCACCACCTCGCCGTGGGCGGTGAACTTGATGGCGTTGCCGACCAGGTTGAGCAGCACCTGCTGCAGCCGCATCGGGTCGCCGGCCAGCGCGGCCGGCATGTCCGGGGCGATGTCGTAGACCAGTTCGACGCCCTTGTCGGCGGCGCTGGCGCTGAGCAGGACGCTGATGCTGTCGAGGATGTGTTGCAGCTGGAAGCCGGCGTGCTCCAGCACCAGCTGGCCGGCCTCGATGCGCGAAAAGTCGAGCACGTCGTTGACCAGGCCGAGCAGCGATTGGGTGGCGAACTGGATCTTGTCCAGGTAGCCGCGCTCGCGCGGCGCCAGCGGCGCCTCCTCCAGCAGCCGCGCCAGGCCGATGATGGCGTTCATCGGGGTGCGGATCTCGTGGCTCATATTGGCCAGGAATTCGCTCTTGGCGCGGCTGGCCGCCTCGGCGCGGTCGCGCGCCACGATCAATTCTTCGTTTACGCCCTGTAAATGCAATTCTGTTTCCTTGAGTTCGGTCACATCGGAGACTAGCACAAAGAAACCCTGTACCGCCCCGGTTTCATCGACATCGGGGATGTAATTGATCCAGGTGTGGCTGATGTCGCCGGCCGGCCAGCGCAGGCGCCCGGCGAAACCCTGCGGCTCGCCGGCCAGCGCCGCTTCGACATAGGGCCGGCTCTCGGCGAACTGCGCCTCGCCCACCACGTCCGGCATGAGCGCGCCCATCAGGCCGTCGTTGTCGACGCGGTGCCAGTCGCGGAAGAAGCGGTTGGCGAAGCGGCAGCGCAGGCCGGCGTCCCAGTAGGCCACCATGCCGGGCAGGTTGTCGGTCACGGCGCGGACGAAATGCTCGCTCTGCTCCAGCCGCGCCGCCGTGGCGCCGAGCGCCTCCTTGGCCCGCTTGTGCTCGGTGATGTCGAAGGCGATGCCCAGCACGTGGGTGGCGCGGCCGCGCTCGTCGCGCAGCGCCACCTTGCGGGTGGTCAGGTAACGCGTCTCGCCGCCGGCCGGCGTGAACGCCTCCTCGGCGATCTCGGCCACCGCGCCCGGCGCCGACGCCAACACCCTGCGGTCGGCGGCGATGAACAATTCGGCCTGCTCGGCCGGCACCAGCTCGTGGTCGTTCTTGCCGACCACTTCGACGCCGCCGGCCAGCCCGAACAGCAGGGCGCCGTGGCGGTTGAGCATTTCGTAACGCAGGTCGTCGCCGCGCTTGAGGAAGATCATCGCCGGAATGTGCTCCACCACCGAGCCGAGCAGTTGGCGCGAGCGGTGCAGCTCCGCCTCCGCCCGCTTGTGGTCGGTGACGTCCAGCAGCAGGCCGGTGATGCCGATGATCTTGCCGCCGGCGCCGAACTGCGGGTAGTAGCTGACCACCCAGTGGCACAACTGGCCCGGTGAGGCGGCCGGATAGCCGGAGCGCTGCGCGTTGATGAGCGGCCGGCCGGTGTCTAGCACGCCGCGGTAGTCGGCCAGCACGGCGTCGCGAACGGCGTCGTCGGCGATCATGTCGGCCATGTGGCGGCCCAGGTGGTCGAGCGCCCGGTGCGCGTTCAGCGCCGCCAGGTAGTCGTTGATGCGCACCACGCGCAGCTCGGCGTCGACATAGCTCAGGCCGACCGGCGCGGTGGCGTACAGCGTCTCCAGCTGCGAGCGGTTCTTCTCCAGCTGGCTGGTGCGTTCGACCACCAGGCTTTCCAGCTCGTGGCGGTGGCGCCGCAAATCGCCCTCCAGCGCGCGGAAGGCCTGGGCCACCGCGTCGGCCTCGCCGAAGGTCATTTCCGGCAGGCTGAGCGGCGCACCGCTGGCCAGCGCCTGGGCCGGGCCGACCAGGTCGCGCACCGAGCGGGCGATGCGGCCGCCGACCGACCACGCCAGCGAGAAGCCGGCCAGCAGCACCGCCGCCATCGTCAGCGAGATCATCGTCACGGCGGCCAGCAAATCCTCCAGCGCCTTGGCCTGCGGCGTGGCGATGGCGACCGTGACGCCGCTGACCGGCGCCCGGCTCAGGCCCAAATACACCGCCGCGCCGCGCGCGTCCTCGGTTTCCAGCAAGGCCTCGGGCGCCTGGCGCAGCTGGGCGCGCATGGGCGGATCGGCGGGGTGGCCCAGCAGCAAGCGCGGCCCGCCGGACTGCGCCATGATGTTGCCGTCGCCGTCGTACAGCGTCATGACCTGGTCGACGCTGATTTTTTCATCGCGCAGGATGCTGGCCAGCCGGTCCGGCTTGAGCAGCGCGGTCAAGGCGTAGGCGACGCGGCTGTCGACGAACACCGGAACGTCGACCGCCAGCAGCGCGCCGCCTTCGACCACCACCACCGACAGCCGCGGCCGGCCGTGGTGGAACAGCGGCGCCAGCCGGTCGGCGTTGTTGACCGGGCTCAGCGTATCGGGCAGCGGCGCGCCGACGTTCAGCACGATCTTGCCGGCGGGATCGCTGAGCAGGAACTGCGACGCCGGGAATTGCGGGCTGAGCAGGGCGCCGGCCTGCAGCCGCAGCGCCGCCAGGTCGCGGTAGCGCACGCTGGGCGAGGCGGCCAGCGCGAACGCCGCGCCTTCGCTCTGCACCAGGTCGCGGTCCATGGCGGCGGCCACCATGCGCGCCGATTGCTGGGTGTCTTGCTTGAGGGTGTTGCGTTCGCGATTGTAGAACTGGTTGACCACGGCGCCGAAGCCGACCACCGAAGGCAACGCGCAAGCGAGCACCAGCAACGCGATTTGCGAGCGGATGGAGGGCAGGCTCGAACGTTTTTTCTCTGGCACGCGCTGGTCCTGGTTGAGCAGATGCTGGCTACCGGATAGTAGCCGACGCGGCGGTTTTCAGAAAGCGCTTTGTCGGCGGCGGCGCGTGGCCGCCACACCCGGTCAAATCGGCTTGCCGGCGGCGTACTCCCAGCCCAGCTCGGCCATCGGCCGCGCCATCTTGCCCGATTCCAGCGCCTGCGCGCTGGCGGCGGTGCCGTCGACGTAGCGCTTCATGATGCCTTGCATGATGCTGGCCAGGCGGAACATATTGAAGGCCAGGTAGAAATTGAAATCCTCCAGCCGTATCGTCTTGCCGGTGCGCTCGGCGTAGCGGGCGATGTAGGCTTGCTGCGACGGGATGCCCAGCGCCGCCAGGTCCAGCCCGGCGATGCCGCGGAACTGGCCGGGCGCGATGTGCCAGCTCATGCAGTGGTAGGAGAAGTCGGCGAACGGGTGGCCCAGGGTCGATAGTTCCCAGTCCAGCACGGCGAGGATGCGCGGCTCGGTCGGGTGGAACAGCATGTTGTCGAGGCGGAAGTCGCCGTGCACGATGGCCGCGCTGTTGGCACCCTCGTCTCCTGGCGGGATGTTGTGCGGCAGCCAGGCGATCAACTGGTCCATCGCCGCAATGGGCTCGGTTTGCGCGGCCAGGTATTGCTTGGTCCAGCGCTCGATCTGGCGCGCGAAGTAATTGCCGGGCTTGCCGTAGTCGGCCAGGCCGATGGCCGCGTAGTCGACCGTGTGCAACTGGGCGATGACACGGTTGAGCTCGTCGTAGATGGCGGCGCGCTCGGCCGGCGTCATGCCGGGCAGGGCCTGGTCCCACAGCACCCGGCCGTCGACGAATTCCATCACGTAGAAGGCGCGGCCGATCACGCTCTCGTCGGTGCACAGCGCGTACTGGCGGGCGGCGGGGAAACCGTGTTTGTTCAGCGCGTCCATGACGCGGTATTCGCGCTCGATGGCGTGGGCCGACGGCAGCAGCTTGGCGGCCGGCGCCGGCTTGGTGCGCAACACGTAATGCTGACCACCGATGCTCAGCTTGAAGGTGGGATTCGACTGCCCGCCCTTGAACTGCTCGACCGTCAGCGCGCCGTCCGGATAGCAGTCGACATGTTGGCGCAGATAAGTGTCGAGCGCCGCCACGTCGAACTGGTGGCGGGCCGACACGGCCTTGGTGCCGATGAATTCCTCGAACATGCTGTCTCCTGTTTTTTTGTGGGTATGCCCCATTCTAAATCAAACAAAAGAACGCGCGTGCTTTTAATTGGAATCAGAAATCCTGCACCGTCGGACGCAGCACGATTTCGTTGATGTCCACGTTGGCCGGCTCGTCGATGGCGTAGGCGATGGCGCGCGCCACCGAGTCCGCCGGAATCGCCGTCTTGTAGAAATCCTTGACGAACTTGCTGCTGTCCTCATGCGAGCTGCCCAGTTGCAGTTCGGATTCGACGGCGCCCGGTTCGATGGTGGTGGTGCGGATCGCGCCGCCGACCTCGTGCCGCAGGCCTTCCGAAATCGCGCGCACCGCGAACTTGGTGCCGCTGTACACCGTGCCGCCAGGGCTGAAGACCTTGAGCGCCGCCACCGAGGCGATGTTGATGAAGTGGCCTCCGCCTTGCGCCTGGAACACCGGCAGCGCGGCGGCGATGCCGTACAGCACGCCCTTGACGTTGATGTCGATCATGCGGTCCCATTCGTCGACCTTGAGCTCGCTGAGCGGGGCGATCGCCATCAAGCCGGCGTTGTTGATCAGCACATCGATGCGGCCGAACACGCGCACGGCGGTATCGACCAGCGCCTTCACTTGCGCCGCGTTGGTCACGTCGGTGGCCACCACTTCCACCTTGCCGCCGGCGGCGCGGATCTCGTCGGCCAGCGCCCGCATCTTGTCGACGCGGCGCGCGCCCAGCACCACCGAGGCGCCGCGCGCCGCCAACATGCGCGCCGTGGCTGCGCCCAAGCCGCTGCTGGCGCCGGTGATGACGACGACTTTGTTTTGGATATTGTTGCTCATGATATTTCCTTTTAAGGTTGGTGGGAGCAGTCCCGATGCAACAAGTATAGGAGCGCCCTCCGCACCGATAAATGGAAATGATATGATTTCTAAATTCCCATTTTTGGAATTGTCCATCGTGCTGAATCGTCTGGAAATGTTGCGTATATTCGTGGCGGCGGCCGAGGCCCGCAGCTTCAAGGAGGCGGCGGCCCGGCTCGGCATTTCGCCACAAGCGGTAACCCGCGCGGTGCAGGATCTGGAGCGGGTGCACGGCGAGCCGCTGTTCCACCGCAACACGCGCGGCATCCAGATCACCGGCTACGGCGTCGAACTGGCGGGCCGCGCCAAGGCCAGCGTGCTGCAGCTCGACGAACTGTTTCTGGAGCGGGCGGCCCGCGAGTCGCGGGAAGTGGAGGGCGTGGTGCGCCTGACCGCGCCGGTGATGCTGGGCAGGGTGCTGCTGATGCCGGTGTTGAACCGGCTCGCCGCCAGCCATCCGCTGTTGCGTTTCGACCTGCAGTTGAGCGACGCGCACGCCGATGTGGTGGATGACCGCATCGACATCGGCGTGCGCTTCGGCCCGCTGCACGACAATCGCTTCGTGGCCAGGCGGGCCGCGTCGCCGGCGTTCCATGTGGTCGGCGCGCCGGCGCTGATCGCACAGCACGGCAAGCCGACCAGCATCGAGCAATTGCACCAATTACCGACCACCGAGCTGCGCGACGTGGCGGCGGGCAGGGGCTGGCCCTGGTACTTCGCCGGCGGCGCGCAGATCGTTCCCGCCGCGCCGCGCTTTTCCAGCAACGACGGCGACGCCGAGTGCGAGGCCATCCTGGCCGGCGTCGGCTTCGGCCAGCTTCCCGCCTACCTGGCCGATCCGCACATCGCGGCGGGCCGGCTGGTGCCGGTGTTGCGGGAGTTGATGCCGGACCCCTGGGATATCTACGTCTACCGGCCGCAACGCGGGCCGGTGCCGGCGCGTATCCGGCTGGTGTTCGACAGCTGCGTGGCGGCGTTCAAGCCTGCATAAGGGGTAGCAAAAACGGGATAGCAAAAGGAGGAAGAAAACGGCACGTTCGACCTGATAAACTAGCAAGCATTGTTAAACTATTCGGCCTCCAGGAATCGTCATGACCATTTTAGAAGCGCAGCCGCCGCTGCCGACCGAGTCGCTTGAGAAGCGCCGCCACCAGATCTACCCGGTGCTGGGCGAGGCGGACATCCGCCACATCCGCGGCTTGGCGGTCGAGCGCCTGTTCCGCGACGGCCAGAGCGTGTTCCAGGCCGGCCGCCCGCCCGAGGGCATGATGCTGGTGCTGGAGGGCGCCATCGCCGTCTACCGCCACGACGGCTTCGCCAACGACACCCTGATCGCGGTGTTGCGCGAAGGCCAGTTTTCCAGCGAAATCGGACAGCTGTCCGACCGGCCGGCGATGTCCAACGGCGTCGCCGTCGGCGAGCTGAAAGTGCTGCTGTTGACCTCGGAAGCGCTGCGCGCGCTGGTGGTCGCCCATGCCGACCTGGGCGAGCGCCTCATCCGCTCGCTGATCCTGCGCAGCGTCGCGTTCTTCGAATACAACTCCGGCGGCCCGGTCATCATCGGACCGCGCGGCCACGGCCGGGTTCACATGCTGCAAAGTTTTTTGATGGCCAACGCCCATCCCTGCACCGTGCTCGACCCGCAGGACGACCAACGGGCGGCCGAGCTGATCGCGCTTCACCGGCCGACGCCGGACGAGCTGCCGCTGGTGCTGTGCCCGGATGTCGGCATCCGGAAAAATCCGTCGGTGGTCGAGCTGGGCCGCTGCATCGGCATGCTGCGGCACATGAGCGAAGACAAGGTGTGGGACGTGATCGTGGTCGGCGGCGGTCCGGCCGGGCTGGCGACGGCGGTGTACGCCGCGTCCGAAGGCTTGTCGGTGCTGGTGCTGGAGACCCGCGCCTACGGCGGCCAGGCAGGCGCCAGCGCGCGGATCGAGAACTACCTCGGCTTCCCGACCGGCATCTCCGGCGGCGCGCTGACCGGCCGCGCCTATGTGCAGGCGGAAAAGTTCGGCGTCGAGATCGCCATCCCGGCGCCGGCCGGGCGGCTGGTATGCGACACCTACCCGTTGCAGGTGGAGATGTGCGGCAGCCTGACCATGCTCAAGGCCAAGTCGGTGGTGCTGTCCTGCGGCGCCCGCTACCGCCGGCCGTCGCTGGCCAACCTGAAGCAGTTCGAAGGCAAGGGCGTGTATTACTGGGCCTCGTCGGTCGAGGCGCAACTGTGCAAGTCGGAGGAGGTGGTGCTGGTCGGCGGCGGCAATTCGGCCGGACAAGCCGCCGTGTTCCTGGCGGCGCATGCGCTGAAGGTGCACATCGTGATCCGCAAAGGCAGCCTGGCGTCGACCATGTCCAGCTATCTGATCGAGCGGATCCTGGCGCATCCGAATATCGAATTGCACACCCATACCGAAATCGTCGCGCTGGAGGGCGACGACGACGGCCTGAAGCAGGTGCGCTTCCTGAACTCGAAGACCGGTGTGGAGGAGGATTGCGATACGCGCCGATTGTTCCTGTTCATCGGCGCCGACCCCAACACCGGCTGGCTCGCCGGCTGCGGCGTCGAGGTCTGCAAACACGGCTTCATCCGCACCGGCATGGACGCGTCGTCGTCGGCGTCGCTGCAGACCAGCGTGCCGGGCGTGTTCGCGATCGGCGATGTCCGCGCCAACTCCACCAAGCGCGTCGCGGCGGCGGTGGGAGAAGGCGCGGCGGTGGTGGCGCAGATCCACCAGTTCCTGGCGAGTACCTAGCTTATTTCGCCGTTTTCAAGGTGCGGCCCAGGAAGTCGCGCATCAGGGCGCCGATGGTGGCGCTGTCCTCTTCCAGCGCGAAGTGGCCGCTGTTGAGCAGATGCAGCTCGGCCTTCGGCAAGTCGCGCAGATAAGGATGGGCGCCGGCCGCCGGGAAGATCTTGTCGTTCTTGCCCCACGCGATCAGCATCGGCGGCTGGTGTTTGCGGAAGTACGCCTGCCACGAAGGGTACAGCGGCGGATTGGTGCCATAGCTGTGGAACATTTCGATCTGGATGTCCTTGTTGCCCGGGCGGTCCAGGTAGGCCTGGTCGACGGTCCAGGCGTCCGGGCTGATGCGTTGCAGGTCGCGCGCGCCTTCGGTGTATTGCCACTTGGTGCCGCCCAGTTCCAGCAGCGGGCGCAGCTTGTCGCCGTTGGCCGGCGTCTTTGCGCCCCAGTACACTTTGACCGGTGCCCAGAATTCATTGTCCAGGCCTTCGTTGTAGGCGTTGCCGTTCTGTACCACGATCGCCGTGATGCGCTCCGGATGGGCGGCGGCGAGGCGGTAGCCGATCGGTGCGCCATAATCTTGAACGTACAGCGCGTAACGCGAAATGCCGACCGCTTCGGTGAACTTGTCGATCACCTTGGCCAGATTGTCGAAGCTGTAGGTGAACTTGTCCATCGGCGGCATGTCGCTCTGGCCGTAGCCTGGATAGTCGGGCGCGATCACGTGGTAGCGGTCGGCCAGCAGCGGGATCAGGTTGCGGAACATCTGCGACGAGGTGGGAAAGCCGTGCAGCAGCAGCAGGGTCGGGGCGTTCTTTGGTCCGGCCTCGCGGTAGAACACGTTGACGCCGTCGATTTTCACGGTGCGGTAGTTGACCGTGGCGGTGCTGGCGACATTGGTCGCCTCTTTGGCCGCGGCCGGCGCGGCTTGCGCGAAGGTTGCCAGCAGAGCCAGGCTGATGGCGGCAAGGGTGTGGGGAAGAATGCGGGAGTTGTTCACGACTATGTCCTCTTGGGGTTTAAGGTACCTTTATTGTAGGAACCTCAACCCCGCGCGGGAATAGTGCGTGGCGCAATAGACTATTTCATAAACTAGAAGAACAGCGCGGTACGCTGGATGATTGCGCCGTTATTGGTGTAGGCGCCGGTGGCGCGCACCGAGCCGGTGTTGTACTTGCCGTCGTCGAGCTTGCTGTCGACCTGTTCGGCGAACGCGTCGGGCAGATTGTCGAGGCGCACGCCGTTGCCGCCGCGTCCCGCGACCACGTCGTTGTAGATGTAGACCGCGCCGCCCTGCGCGCTGGTCATGAAATCGGTGGTGCCGTTGAACGAGCCGGTGATGAAGCCGGCCAGCGCCAGGTGTTGCGGCGCCAGTTGATACTCGGCGATCTGGCCGTCGCCGTTGCCGTTGCCGGTGGCGCCGGGCGCGTGCGTGGTGCCCTGCACGTCGTCGCCGGGCAGCGCGCGGAAGCGGTCCTGGTAGGCGTTGACCGCCGCCGTCAGCGACGTGGTTTGCTGGATGATGTTCTTGACGCGGGCGCTGTCGATCAAGCCTTGTCCCTTGAGCACGCCGCCCAGCAACAGGCCGATGATCACAAGTACGATGGCGATCTCCACCAGGGTGAAACCGCGTTGGCGTCGAGGGATGGCATACATGGCAGATTCCTTTTTTCTATGGTCGTTATATTACAGCAATGGTAGGACTAAATGCTTATGGCTTGTGGGTGGCGTCGAGTTGCTCCAGCCGCTCCGCCAGGAATTTCAATTCGTGCGGATCGGTGATCTGGCCGCCGGCCAGCAGGCCGCCGATCAACTGTCGCGCGGCGTCCAGTTCGTTCATGTCTTCCAGGATGAACACCTCCAGCTCGCGCGCCCAGGCCGGCACTTGCGGGCCGGTGGCGCGCAGCCGGATCGCCCGCGCGTAGCGGCGCGCCAGCGGCAGGTCGTGCAGCCGGTGCTTGGCCACCAGCGCCGCGTGCGCCAGCCACGGCCAGCGGCGGTCGGGATCCTCCTCGAATCGGGCGTAGACGAAATCGAGCATCAGCCGCGCGCGCGCCGGATCGCCGACCGCGCCATACACCTGGCTGGCGGCCAGCAGCGGATACTGGCCGCGCGGGTCCAGTTCCAGCACCCGTTGCAGCCAGGCCGCGACCCGCGCGTAATCCATATCGCGCCAGGCGATGCTGACACCGGCCTGGTCGTCGTGCGCCTGCACGTACAGCATCAGGCCCTTCGACAGCGCCACCGGATCGCCCAGCGCGGCCAGCCGCAGCGCGGCCTGCGACGGCGCCGGCGGCAAGTCTTGCGGCCGCGCGCGCGGCGCCGGACCGGCGGCCTGCCACAGCACTTGCAGCAACAGCGCCAGCGCCAGCGCGGCCAGCACGGCGCGCGGCACGGCGGAGATCGGTTTGAGGGTGGAGGCCATGCGCGCCGCTCACACCGGCTTGCGATACAGGTCGAACAGCGCGGCCGCCGCCAGCAGCGCGACATAGATCGCGGTCTGCGCGGCGATGCCGGCCAGGTCGGCGACGCCGCCGTCGTGGTACACCAGCCAATCGCCGCGGGTGAAGCGGTCCAGGTGCGGCAGCAGCAGCGCCAGGGCGTCGATGCCGGTGTTGAGCGCTTGCTGGCCGGCGCTGTGCGAGCCGGACGCGCCGTGACCCAGCAACTGCAAGGCGCCGATCACGCGCGCCAGCAGGTAAAACGAAAACGCGGCGGCCAGCGCCGGCAACACCTGGTTCAAGGTCAGGCTGCACAGCAGTGCGAAGGCGGCGACGATCCAGCATTCGCACAGCAGCGAGACGGCCCACAACGCGGCCTGCGCCGGCGGCGCGAAGAACAGGCCGAGCGCGCCGAACAGCAGCGCCGGCAGCAGCGCCAGCGCGCCGAAGCCGGCCAGCTTGCCGAACAGGTAGACCGCGCGCGACATCGGCAAGGCCATCAGCATCTGCAGGCCGTGGTCATGCGCTTCGCGCAGCATGCTGGTGACGACGAAGGTGGCGATCAGGAACACCGCCGCCAGCCGCAGCACCGCGCCGAGCAGGGCGGCCTGCAATTGCCGGCTCTCGGTCAGCGCCAGTTCGTTGAGGAAGCCGCTGACGCCGACCGCGCCCAGCGCCATCAGCAGCAGCAGCCACACCAGCCGGTTGCGCAGCGCTTCCAGCAGCGTGTAGCGGGCGATGGTGAGGATGGCCCGAGCGTTCATCGATGCGTCCTCACGGCAGCCGTTGCGCCGCCACCATGCGGTTGTAGAGAATGTTGGGCGAGATCCAGCTGACCATGTCGTCGAAGGCGCCGCCGGCGGCGCGCGGGTCGGTGCTCGGATCGCGGGCGATCAGCGCCGCGCCGCCGCTTTGCAGGTTGGTCTTTTCATCGAGGTTGCCGACGCCGGCGTCCAGGATGCGGGTGTTCTGGGCGCTGGTGGCGCCGTAGCCGTTGCCGCCGAAGGAGATCACGGCCGCCGGAATATCGTTGACGCCGGTGGCCGCGACCAGCTGGCCACCGGCGTCGCGCGTGGCGACGGTGATGTCGCGCGGCGTCTTGAGCGTGAACAGCAGCACGCTGTCGGAGAAGGCCGGGGTGACGGTATAGCCCATCAAGTTGTTCCAGCCGTCCAGCCGCGCCACGCCCAGCGTGGCCCACGGCAGGTAGCCGTAGCGCTTGTTGCAGGCGCTGCCGGTGCGGTCTTCCTGGCCGTTGCGCGACGAGATGGCCGGGCAGGGCAGGTAGCCGTTGCGCAGCGCGTAGCCGAACAGCGCCTCGCGCGCCTCCTCCATCGCGGCGCGGGTGTCGTTGATTTTTTTCTGCTCCAGCTGGGAGGACAGCGGCGCGATCATGCCGCCGATCATCAGGCCGACGATCAACAGCACGATCGCGATCTCCACCAGCGTGAAGCCGGATTGACGCCTATGGTTCATTGATATCCTTGACCCGGCCTTCATTCAGGTCGTAGCGCTGGCCGGCTTTGAGGATGACCTTTTTCCCGGATGGCAGCGTGACCGTCAACGCGGGCGCGCCGGCGCCGCGCTTGGACAGCTTGTTTTGCGCGCCGCTTTGCGGCACGTCGTTGAGCCATACGGTGCTGCGGCCGCTGCTGCTGCGCAGCACGCCGTTCATCACCAGTGTTTCCGGTGCCGCCGGCGCGGTGGTTTGCTGGCCGTCGGCGGGGGCCATCGGCGGCTGGCCTTGGGCGTCGGGCGGCGGCGCCTGGGTCTGGCCGCGGTTGGCCTCCATCGCCTGGCGCTCGGCCGGCGTGGCGAACAGGCGGCCCAGCGCCACCTGCGCCCGCGCCGGCGCCGGTGCCGATACGCCGCCGAGCCACAACAGCGCCAGCATCAGAATCAGCGCCGGCGCCGGCACAGCGACCAGGCGCGGCTTGAGAGGCGCGTGTGTCATGATTTACCTTTCTTGCGGACGACTTCGGGCGGCTTGGGCGCCTCCGCCAGCGTGATCCAGTTCAGCGTGCAGTCGGCGCCCAGCGTCGCCGCGCCGACCACGCCGGCGGCCACGCCCAGCCGCTTGATCGAACAATCCTGCACCGCGAAGAAGCTGCGCTGGCGCAGGTCGTCGAAGAAGTCGAACAAGTCCATCTCGTGCAGCAGATCCATGTGCAGCCGCATGCGGCTGCCCTGCAGCTGGTAGTCGCCCAGGTCCAGCGACGACTCCAGCCGCACCGATTGCTGCGGCGCGATCTCGTAGCTGAGCGGCGGCAGCTTGCGTTGCTCCTGTGCCCGGCGGATCGCATCGACCCATTCCAGCCGCTTTTCCTCGCCGATCAAGCCGCGCGCCAGCAGCTCGATGTAGCGCTGCTGGAAGTTGCGGATGTCGCGCTTCTCGTTGTCGACGTGGGCGTAGCGCGAATAGGCTTCGTCGCGCTGGCGCTGCGCCAGCAACATGTTTTCTTCGGCTTCGCGCTGTTTCAGTTCGCTGATCAGCACGCCGGTCAGCGACACCGTCAGCGCCGCGATCAAGGTCAGCACGGCGGTGCGGATCAAATAAAACTCATTGATCCAGTACGGCAGCGCGATGCCGGGCGCGCTGCTTTTCTGTTTGCCGGTGGGGTTAGGAGTCATGGCTTCCAGACCAGGTTCAGGGAAAATTTAGCGCGCGTCGGCGTCGCCGCCTGCGCGCCGGCCTTGCCGCTCAACTTGACCGAGGAGCGGGTGTCCAGCGGCGGCTTGTCGATTTCCACCGTCAGGTTGGGATGCCGCGCCAGCGCATGCGCGAACTGGTTCATGCTGTCGACCGCGCCGCGGTAATCGTCCTCCTCGGCCATGACCTCGGCCTCCACCAGCAGCGACTGCGGCGCCCGGCCGGGTATGCCGGCCATCAGCGAGGAGATCGGCGCCGCCTTGCCGTCGTCCTGGCCTGGCGGCGGCTGGCCGCCGGGAAGATTGACCTTCCAGTCCAGCTGCAGCAGGTGGATTTGCGGCGCCGCCTCCAGCGCCTCGCTGACGATGGCCACCATGTTCAGTGGCGACGGCGCCTGCGTCGCCAGCATGCGCTCGACGTTGACGGCGGCCCGCATGTTGGCGGTGCTGGTGACGCGCGGCGGCATCGCCGCCATCACGGCGCTGTAACGCTGCGCGTAGCGGTTCGCTTCCGCCTTCAGCCGCGCCTCGTCGGCGTCGGCCTGATGGTGGCGCCACAGGTTGACGCCGGTCCAGAGCGCGCAGCAGATGGTCATCGCGGCGCTGATGGCGTACAGGTTGACCCGCGCGCGCCACAATTGGTAATAGCGCCGCAGCGCGCCCAGGCTGTAGTGGCTGGGCGGCGCGGTCCGCGCCAGCAAGGCCAGCAGCATCGGTTCGGCCATGCGCGCGGCCAGCGCCGCCAGCTCGCCATCCTCGGTCGCCAGCCCGGCCTGGCCGGCGACGCTCTCCAGCGACAGGAAGCGGAAGGTGGTTTCCGGTCCGTCCTCGCATTGCGCGTCCAGGGCGGCGCTGGACTCGGCCGGCGCCACCACCACCGCGTGCAGCACGCTGCCGCGTTCCAGCACCCGCACGCTGGTCAGGAATTGCTGGGTCTTGGCGGTCTCCACGCCGATGTCGACCGGAGCGCCGTCGCGGTCGATGGCCGGCGTCAGGCGCGAGAACTTCAGCATGCCGTGCTGGAAGTAGCTCTGGCGCCAGCCGGCCGATTGCTGCGTCACCAGCAGCAGGTGCGGGTCGCGCAACCCCAGCTTGCGCACCAGCTCCTCGCTCATCAGCGTGGTCGAGTACAGGCCGGCCAGCGGGATCCGCAACTGCTCCAGCGCCTCCACCCACGGCTGCACCGCCGATGGATTGGTCAGCGCCGACAGCAACACCTGGTCGTCGCGGCGGCCGGCGCCGTCGCGGCCCTGCACCTCGTGGTGGCGGAACGGCGTTTCGCGGTATTGCTGCAGCAGCCGGCGGCGCATCAATTGGCGGCCGGCGCGGCCGCCCACGTGCGGCACCTGCACCCGCTGGAAGTCCTCTTCGATCAGGTCGGCCAGGATGTAGACCGGGATCGCGCGGTGGCCGTCGATGTGGTCCATGAAGTCGTCGATGCCGGCGCGGTCGCAGCCGAAGGCGACGCCGCCGGTGAGCCGGCCGCCTTGCCACCGGTAGACGCACAGCTGGTCGCTGGTCAGATAGAGTAGATGTTTATTGAACACGGTCGCCTCAGGTCCTGATCTTGCTGATCGTGTCGTAAATCGGTCCCATCACCGACAGCATGATCCAGCCCACCATCACGCCGAGGATCACGGTCATCGCCGGTTCGATCATCGACTGCACCTTCTCGATCATCTCCTTGACTTCGCGGTTGTAGAAGTAGCTGACGTTGTGCAGCGCGCCGTCGAGGCCGCCGGTGGCCTCGCCGACCTTGAGCATGCGGATCACCAGCGGCGGGAAGATGCCGGTGTGCTGGAACGCGGCGGTGATGCCCTGGCCCTCGGAGATCAGCTGCGCGGCGCGGCGCAGGCCGGCCGCCACCACGCGGTTGCCGACGATGCCCTCGGACAGGCGGATGCATTCGAGGATGGTGATGCCGGACGCGTACATCATGGCGAAGAAGGTGGCGAAGCGCGCCAGGATGATCTTGTGCAGCACCGGGCCGACCAGCCAGACGCGCAGCTTGAAGCCGTCGGCGGCGTAGCGCGCCTGCTCGCTGCGCGCCAGCCAGGCGCGCCCGCCGAAGTAGCCGATGATCGGCAGCGCCACCAGCACGTACCAGTAATCGATGAAGATGTCGGAGACGAAGATCAGCGCCTTGGTGTGGAAGGGCAGCGTGTTGCCCATGTTCTTGACGAAGGAGGTCAGCTGCGGCACCAGGTAGATCATCAGGAAGAACATCACGCCGGTGACGAAGCCGCCGACCGCCAGCGGATACATGACGATCTTCTTGGTCTGCGACGCCAGCTCGTCCTGCCACTTCAGGCTCTCCGACAGGTTCTTGAACACCTCGGCCAGCTTGCCGCTTTGCTCGCCGGCGGTGACCAGGCTGGTGAAGGTGAGGTCGAACACCTCCGGATACGCGGCCAGCGCGGCGGACAGCTGCTGGCCGCCCTCGATGTTTTCAATCAGGCCGGTGATCATTTCGCGGAAGCGCGGGTGGTCGATGCTCTCGCGCAGGTCGTTCAAGCCTTCGAGGATGGGCACGCCGGCGCCGGTCAGCTGCTCCATGTGGAAGCAGAAGTTGATCAGGTCGCGGCGGGTGATGACGCGGTTGAGCGTGACGATCCGCGAGCGGGCGACGCGGCAATCGATCAGGTCCAGGCCCATGCGGTGCAGGCGCAGCTCCAGGTCCGGCTCGTTGAAGGCGTCCATATTGCCGGGCTGGATCTGGCCGCCGGCGTCCATCGCGCGGTAGAAGTATTGGGCCATCAGCGGGTCGGCTCCCGAGTTTGCTCGCTGAGGCGCTCGGTCAGGTCCACCACGCGGCCGATTTCCTCCAGCGTGGTCACGCCCTCGATCACGCGGCGCACGCCGTCGTCGATCAGGCTGTGGAAGCCGCCGGCGGCGGCGGCCGTCTTCAGCTCGCGCGAGGAGGCGCGGCGCGCCACCAGCTCGTCCAGCGCCGGCGTCATCTTCAGCAGCTCGATGATGGCGAGGCGGCCCTTGTAGCCCTGGTGCGAACACTGGTCGCAGCCGACCGCGCGGTACAGCGTCTGCGGACCGGCGTCGGCGCCGAGGCCGAGCAGGCGGCGTTCGACGTCGTCGGCGAGGTGCGGTTCGCGGCAGACCGGGCACAGCCGCCGCACCAGCCGCTGCGCGATGATGCCGATGATGTTGCCGGCCATGATGTCCGGCACCACGCCGATGTCGAGCAGGCGCGGGATCGAGCCGATGGCGGAGTTG
>Ga0247815_10001382_pt1 | contig 18592 bp, 12 predicted proteins | sample UWRJL194509B1_FD_181014 | JGI IMG/M metagenome (GOLD analysis project Ga0247815, IMG submission 181014) | Plant litter microbial communities from Arlington Agricultural Research Station in Wisconsin, United States - UWRJ-L194-509B-1 | ecosystem: Environmental > Terrestrial > Plant litter >...
TCATCTTAATTTTTAAAGAGTTGCAAATATAGAATAAATTACTTTTCTTTAGAAATAAATAGTAAAAAATTGTCTAATTAATCCAGCACATAAGGGCCTTACGATGTCAGAAAAGAAAAAGTTTACATTGGAATATGAATTGAGATCGTCTCCGCGTATTTTGTTTAGCTTTATAAGTGAGCCTAATGGTTTGTCTCAATGGTTTGCCGATGATGTGATTTTCAGAGATCAGGTATACACTTTCACATGGGATGATGAGACTCAGCGGGCAAAACTATTGAGCGTTAAAGAAAACAAATCGGTTAAATTCAAATGGGTTGATGATGAACCACATTGCTACTTCGAAATGGAAATTGTGCAAGATGAACTGACCAATGACGTTGCGCTATCTGTAACCGATTTTGCAACAGAAGAAACGCTTGCCGAAAGAACTTTGATTTGGGACAATCAAATAAACTATTTGCACAGCGTAATAGGGGCATAGTTTTTCAATAGCTTTGTGTAAATTTGTGTATTGAAAAAGATTCATTTACTTCTACTCAAAGCATTCATCAGGCCGTTCTTCGTCACATTTTTTATTGTGATGTTTATATTGTTGATGTTATTTCTATTTAAGTATGTAGATGACCTAATTGGAAAAGGCTTTGAATGGTATGTGATTTTGGAATTAATGTACTATGCTTCTGCGGCCAACGTTTCGATGGCATTGCCTTTATCTATTTTGCTTTCGTCCATTATGACTTTTGGCACGTTGGGAGAGAACTATGAATTGGTTGCGATTAAATCGGCCGGTGTTTCTCTCCAGAAAGCAATGACGCCATTGCTGATATTGATTATGGGTATAGCTGTCAGTTCGTTTATGTTTTCTGATTACATTCTGCCAAAGGCTAATTTGAAATTTGGATCGTTGTTATGGGATATTACAAATAAGAAGCTATCGTTTCTGATTAAGCCGGGGGTTTTTAACAATAGTATTCCAGGTTATTCAATTCGGGTCAATAGAAAAGGAGATGATGGAAGATCTTTATATGATGTCATGATTTATGATCATACAGGCAATAATGGGATTGCTAAGATTATAATCGCTAAGGAAGGTACGATGTCAAGTAATGATAAGTTCTTGTCACTTAAATTGAAAAACGGGATTAGATATGAAGAATCCAGCGGCAGAAATTCATTTAACAATCCCCGTCAGGAGCTAACGCGAATGCGTTTTGAAGAAACCGATCAGAAATTTGATATCTCAAGTTTTAAAATGGCAAGGACTGATGAACAGGATTTCAGAAATAATACTGCCATGCTCAATTTAAAAGGATTGAAAAAAAAGCAAGATTCCTTAGTTAAAGACTTGGACAGTATCAATAGATATGCGGAAAGCAACCTGAGTAGCTATTTCAAACAAAATAATTTTACAAAAGGCTTCACGAAAGTGAAATACCCTCGTGTTAATGTTACCGGTGATATTACAAAAATCATGGCTAAAAGTCAACGGGTATCTGTTTTGCAAGCGGCACTCGACGCTGCAACAACGGTAAAACAAACTAATGCTGGGAGAATAACTGATTATGAGGATAAATTAAAAGCGATTACTAAGGTTGAATTGGAATATCAAAGGAAATTTACACTTGCAGCTTCCTGTCTATTGCTTTTTTTTATAGGGGCTCCGTTAGGTGCAATTATCCGAAAAGGAGGGCTTGGGCTGCCAGTAGTAATGGCTATTGTATTTTTTCTTTTATACCATATCATTGCTACAGTTTCAGAGAAGTCCGCTACAACGGGTTCCTTAAGACCTTTCTTCGGAATGTGGTTGGCAATATTTATTTTATCCCCATTAGGGGCTTTTTTAACCTATAAAGCTACAGTTGATTCAGCTTTGTTTGATATAGGTTATTTTAGACAGGTTTTTGTCAACCTGTTCAAAAAAAGAACTGATCTCGGTTTTGAAAAATAGCGGAGAAATACTCTCTTTTATTGTGTATTTATGATATTTAATTGAATAATGTTGAGTTATAACATCGTAACTTTGTGCCCTGCTTAATGGTTCGTTATATGTTAAAGTGAGGCATTTAGTAGCTATAGATTCATAAAGAATGGAAATAAAATTGAATGCGATAGAAGATGCTATTGCTGATATACAAGCGGGCAAAGTCATTATTGTAGTGGATGATGAAGATCGTGAAAACGAAGGTGATTTTTTGACTGCGGCCGGCAATGCAACTCCAGAAGTTATAAACTTCATGGCAACTTATGGCAGAGGCTTAATATGTGCTCCTTTAACAGAGGAACGATGTGATGAGCTGGGATTAGAGCCTATGGTAGGTAAAAATACGGCTGCTTACGAGACAAATTTCACAGTCTCTGTCGATTTGCTTGGTCATGGCTGTACAACAGGTATCTCAGCATCTGACCGGTCTAAAACTATTCTTGCTTTAATTAATCGCGATATTGATCCTGCAGAACTTGGTAAACCAGGACATATCTTTCCTTTGCGATCGAAAGATGGCGGCGTACTAAGAAGATCTGGACATACTGAAGCAGCTGTTGATCTCGCCAGGTTGGCCGGTATGGAGCCGGCGGGAGTTTTGGTGGAGATAATGAAAGATGATGGAGAAATGGCAAGATTGCCAGATCTAATAAAAATAGCAGATCAACACCAGCTTAAAATCATCTCTATTAAAGATTTGATTGCGTATAGGCTTAGCAAAGAAAGCCTCATTAAACAAGAAGTTACCGTCAATCTTCCTACTCAGTGGGGTGATTTTAAAATGACTGCCTATACACAGCTTGATACTGGCGCCACTCATTTGGCGATAAGTAAAGGAGAATGGCTGGAGGAAGAGCCTGTCTTAACCCGGGTACATAGCTCTTGTGTAACCGGTGATATTTTCGGTTCCTGCAGGTGTGATTGTGGTCCTCAGTTGCATAAGGCTATGGAAATGATCAATACAGAGGGAAAAGGAGTAATCGTGTATATGAACCAGGAGGGAAGGGGTATAGGACTGATTAATAAGCTTCGTTCCTATAATCTTCAGGATGCAGGTTTTGATACCGTTGAAGCAAACATTAAGCTTGGATTTAAAGGAGATGAGCGTGACTATGGTGTAGGCGCTCAAATCTTACGGTCTCAGGGCGTCACTAAAATGAAGTTAATGTCCAACAATCCTACTAAAAGAGCTGGCTTGATCGGGTATGGTCTTGAAATCATTGAAAATGTACCTATTGAGATTGAGAGTAATGTTCATAATGAGCAATATCTTAGAACAAAACGCGATAAAATGGGACACCAGATTATGAAGTAATTATTTCTTCTTGTTTTTCTTATCTACAATAACAGCTTCTTTGTTAGGACTTTTTTGATCAACAGGAGCTGTTTTTTTTGCGTCTGCTTTTTTCTTGAGATTCTTTTGATACTGACCGGTTATCCTTTGCAGGAACTCACTGAAACTATCAAACTGCTGCGTGTATATTAATCCCAATGAGGTTACATTATTATCTTGATTTACGCTATTGATAAAATTGTACTGTTGCGTAGGAGGCTTATTAGCTAGTTTGCCCACCAATGTGCCATCTTTTTTTATCAAGGTCAGGAGTTCCACTTCGCCACCAACATTGTTGCTGGTAAAACCAATCGGCGACAGGTCGTTTGTACTTTTCTTGTCTACAATTCCAGCATTCAATATCACCCGGTTATTAAAGAGTCTGAATGAAGCGTTTGCTTCACTCAGTGACCGGATATTTACATCAACAAAATTCAGGTTTAAAGAAGATAAAACATTGTTAAACTGATTGAATAACAGCTCAGTGGCAGTAGCTGCGACTCCAGATGTCAATTGTTTACCGAGTGCCTCTTTACCGGTACCCGGGGCGAAACTTCTCCGAAGTATTAAACTGAGTGCCTGTAAATTTCTGTTATTTTCGTCATTAAAATAGGATTGCATTTCCTCCTTGATGGATGGGTTGGAAGGGAAAAATATATCTAGTTTAGGATCTGGCTTCAAAAGCGATCCAGTGAGGCTCATTTCCACTTCCGTAAGAACGCGGTCTGTTTGCTTACTTGATTCCCTGTTTGCTGCAATGTATAGATCCGCAAGACCAGCTCTCAGAGAATAAATGGCCTTCAAATTGATTTGAGCAGTGGTTGGATTTCCAGTCCACCTGATCGTTCCTCCCTGTCTGATGCTAAACTTTTTATTGATAATTTCCCTGGCCGTAAAATCGAAATTACCGGATTCGATGATGTAATCTCCGGACATTTCAAAATCGCCAAGACTATTAATGTTCAGTTCAAGATTTTTTGAATAGCCTTTCCCACTTAAGTTACCTAATGTTGTAAAAATATTTGCAGTGCTGTTAGCATCAACGTTTAATTTAAGACTCATGGTAATCCCATCAAAACTTGTTTGACGTTTTACGATCTTGGTGGTGTCCTTACTTACAAAAGTTATAAAATCTTTAGTAGATATTGTCTCCGAGTTGTTCAATGGAAGGTTGAAAACGGTCCCTTTTTCTGTTTTCGCATTAATATCTATAAAAAGTTTATTTGTTGGTCCCTTAAATTTAAACGTTCCTGTGCCATATGCTTTACCGAAATAAATTCCGTTATCTTTCTCTGTAGTATTTAATGCCATAAAATTTCTGGCATTGATACTGATGTCAAGAGTGGGTGTGTTGATGTTGTTTAAATCAACTGAACCGTTCGCCAGCGCTTCATTATTGTCAGCATCTTGCAACTTCAAGTCACTGAGTCTGATCACGCTGTTGTCGACAACTACCTGATCATTCAATGTATAGGTTGTTTTTAAGTAATTTACCGTCATCGTACCTTTGTCAAAAGATATCTCTCCATTTATATCCGGCTTTTCGAAAGAACCTTTAACTGATAAATCTGCAGAAATTCGACCTTTTAAATCGGAAACCAGATTCTTAACGAAGGGTTCCAAAACTGCAAGTTCACTGTCATCAAGTTTCACACTGAGATCAATTTCTTTTTTGGTAAGATCAAGATTTCCAATGATCCGAAGCGTTTCCTTATCTCCTGAAATAATATTGGTGTAAATATTTGCCATATTATTCAATCGATCATAAGCAGAGGTATCGGTCAGGTTACCAATGTAAGTCTTGTTGAATGTTAGGGAATCTATTTTGATGTTATCTGTTATCCTTGGGGATTTAAGAATGCTGGAGAGTTTTGTTTCGCCATTTACGCTACCAGAAAGCTTTATGCCCAATGTCCTTACAAATGGATTGACACTGTTCAGATTAAAGTTTTTGAAACCGAGCAGCAGAAAATCTTTTGGGTCCGATGATAGTACACCGTCAACCGTAATCAACTGATTGTCCTTGCTTAAATCAAAATTATCGATCTTGGTTTTTCCATCCTGAAATTTGATGCTTACTTTTTCCTGGATCTTCCAGTCTTCATTGTTAATCTTCAAAATAGAAGGAAGCACACTGATGCTTGCCGTGGTATCCGTAGCGAATTCGACCAAACCGTTTAGATCCAATTGGTTTGCATCATTTGCATCAGCAAGTTTTATATTCAAAGAAAGGCTGTCGTTTCTGAGAATGTTGGAAATGTTGACGTTTTTGATATATAAACTATCGTTAAGGTCTACCCGGTCAGAAGTAATAATAGCTTGTAATTGATTAGCTGATGTATTCTCATCGATGATGATGTTATTGATGGTTACTCCCTTGTACTTCAATTTTTTAATGAAGCCATTTACTGTCGCTACATTGTTAGGAGAATCAAAGTCCCCGACTAAGACCGCCTGATCGTCTATTTCAAGACCCGGAGCTACAAGTTGGGCAACTGGCTCAAAATGCTTGATTTTGAGATCGAACTTAAAAATTTGATCACGAAAAGTCTTGCTGTCTGTTTGAAGGGATGGAATATACCTTCTTGCGAGTGCTTTGTAATAAGAGGGGATTGTATTTAAATCATACTGACCGGTTATGCTTGCATCCAACACATCAGAGGTAATAACCAAACTTCTTTCCTTACCTGTACCATTTGCCTGCAGTTTTACAGAATCAATATTATAAACACCCTTTACATTATCTAACCTTACCTTTTGTATAAGCAGATTACCCTGGATGTTATTTAAGTTATTTCCGGAAAAGTTGGTTTTGAATTTGGCATCTATCATCAACGAATCTTTAAAAAGCTTGAGTGCCTTTAATTTTGCATTGGTAATAGTTGCCTCGAAATTGAACACCGGGAGTTTCGGGTTAAGATTAACGCCACCATCAAAAACCAGTTTTATATTTTTGTCATTTATTTTTAACCTTCCATCAAAATATTTCTTATCAAAAACACCGTCAATTTGAACATTCCTGTATCTGTAATTATTGAAGTCTATGTAATCTATATCTCCGTTAAGCTTTTCGGTGAGATGTTTTATTTCTGTTCCCCGGCCCTTTATAAATAGAAAAGCGGAAATTTTACCGAGCATTTTTTCATTCAGCAATTGCCCTAAACTGAAGTCATGCGTCTTTATATTTCCGGTATAAGAAGGTATGCCCTGCTTATCAATTTTCATATTTACATCTGATACCACTCTTCCAAGTTTTGTTTTGAACTCGCCATAAGCTATAAAGTCATTTGTAAAGCCAGTAAATGAACCATTAAAGTTTATATTCCCAAACTTAGACAGCACTTCCGGTATTATTTTAGGTTTTGTTCCAGGTATACCACTTAAAATTTCATCGAGATCGGCTTTATTACTTCCAGCCATTTCGATTTTCAAATCCATAAAGGTTTCTTTTAAATTGGGTAGCCCTTTTAAGATAAAGTCTCCTTTGATGTAAGTGGCCTTTCCAGTTTTTACCAGAAGCTTTTTTGCTTTTAGATTGTTGACAAGACCCGTCACTTGTCCATCGACAGCGACATCAACGTTAATTCCGTTTAAATCGGAGACAAAAAAGGCAACATCCCGCGAGGAAAGAAAGCTATTTTTGAAAACTGCTTTCATCCGCACCTTATTAATGTAGTCTCTAAAATCACTAAATTTCGAGAACCGCATAGTGAAGTAATCAGATAGCCGGCTTTTATTGGTATTGAGCGTCATTTTTTTAAGCTCAATATTGTTAGAATCAATGGTTGCAAAAGCAGTAAGTTCTTTTAGATAGAAACCGCTTTTTTCTTTAAATGTTAGTCTTTTTACATCCGCCTGCAGAATGTGGTCAGCAGTGTTTAGCTGTTCAAAAATGCCATTAAACTGGGTTAGATGGATATCGTCAAAGTTTACCCCCTTAACTATCTTGTCGGCTTTGAAGTTTTTGTATCTAAAATCAAAGTCATTGAATATAATCCTGTCAAAAGATAATTTATACGGCTTTTTCTTTTTTGCCGAAGGAACTCCTGAATCAAAATAATCAATTATAAAGTCAAGATTGGTCGATCTGTCTTTGTAGGATTTCAGGAAAAATTTGCCCCTATTGATCTGTACCGTATTAATATCGATCACACGTTGTTTAAGGGACAAGCTATTAAGGTCAACCAGAAATGCTGGTGTATTTAATAACGTGTCTTTTTGAAGATCCAAAACGAGCAGATTTTCTATTACAACAGATTTGAAAGGCTTAATGTATATTCCTGTCAATGACACTGTGGTATTCAGCTCTTTAGATAAATAAGAAGCAGCCTTTTTCGCTATATAAGTTTGTATCGGCTTAAATTGAAGAGCGAACAAAATGACAGCGAACAGTAATAATACCGATGCAATTATCCAAAGAAGTATTTTTAATAGTTTTTTAATAATTTTGTAGCTTAATAAAAATGAACGTGTCTGTACTACTTGCTATAGAATCTTCTTGTGATGAAACCTCAGTTGCTGTTTGTAATAACGGCAAAATTACAGCCAATGTTATTGCAAACCAAACAATTCATCAAAATTATGGAGGTGTAATACCTGAATTGGCATCGAGAGTCCACCAGCAAAATATTATACCGGTGATTCATGAAGCACTTAGCATTGCTAAAGTTAACAAAAATGAATTGAATGCGATTGCTTTTACACAAGGCCCCGGATTACTTGGTGCATTATTAGTAGGTGTTTCATTTGCTAAGTCGCTGGCATTAGGTTTAGGTCTGCCATTAATTTCCGTAAATCACATGCATGCGCACATCCTGGCTCATTTTATTGACAGTCCCAAACCCTCATTTCCTTTTCTTTGCCTGACAGTTTCTGGAGGCCATACACAGATTGTGCTCGTAAAGAGTCACAACGATATGAGTATTGTCGGAGAGACACTAGATGATGCTGCAGGTGAGGCCTTTGATAAAACCGCTAAAATTCTTAATTTGCCCTATCCGGGAGGTCCTCTGATAGATAAACATGCGAAACTTGGAAATCCTTATGCGTTCAAGTTCGGAGAACCTCAGATCAAAGATTTGAATTACAGTTTTAGTGGATTGAAAACCTCGATCCTTTATTTTATCAGAGCTCAGGAAAAGATCAATTCCAATTTCATCAATGATCACCTGAATGATATATGTGCGTCTGTACAGCGAAGCATCGTAGACATCTTACTGGCTAAATTGAAAAAGGCTGCAAAGCAATTTGGAATTAATGAGGTGGCTATTGCCGGGGGAGTTTCTGCTAACAGCGGACTAAGAGAATCACTTGGAACTCTGGCAACAGAACAAGGTTGGAATATTTACATTCCTGCTTTTGAGTATTGCACAGACAATGCTGCTATGATTGCCATAGCAGGATATTATAAATATTTGGATGGTGACTTTGTTGGACAGGAAGTTGCACCTTTGTCCAGAATGGAATTTTAATAAAATAGAATAAAAAGATGACTACAATGAGTTTCGTGTTTTTCGGGTTAATGCTTATACCCCTGATCGTATTTTTGATCTGGTTAATCAGGAAAGACAAAAAGATAAATTATTTGGGATTAATTGTGTTGGTATTGATGACAGCCCTGGCTATCTTCACGATTGTTAAATATGATTCCAATTTTATGGAAGCTAGAAATGGGCTCACAAATAAAAGCCAAACCCCAAGTTACAAATAGTAGATAAGGCAGTGTATCTATACACTGCCTTATAATCGCTATGGTTTTTCTTCTAATTTTTCTCCAGTTACCTCAGCTCTTATTTTAGCTTCGATTTCTTCAGACAATTCAGGATTGTCCATCAGCAATTGCTTCACCGCATCTCTTCCCTGACCAAGTTTGGTGTCACCGTAAGAAAACCAGGAACCCGCTTTTTTGATAATATTAAAATCAACGCCAAGATCAATGATCTCCCCTGTTTTCGAAATACCTTCACCAAACATGATGTCAAATTCTGCCAACCGGAATGGGGGTGCTACTTTGTTTTTTACGATCTTAACTTTTACCCTGTTTCCTGAAACTTCGTCTGAGTCCTTAATCTGTGAAGTTCTGCGGATATCCAGGCGCACGGAAGCATAGAATTTTAGTGCGTTACCACCTGTAGTGGTTTCAGGGTTACCAAACATGACCCCTATCTTTTCTCTTAATTGGTTGATGAAGATACAGCAGCAACCGGTTTTGGATATTGTCCCTGTTAGTTTACGCAAAGCCTGAGACATTAGGCGTGCATGGAGACCCATTTTGGAGTCACCCATTTCTCCCTCAATCTCAGCCTTAGGAACCAGCGCAGCCACAGAGTCAATTACAATAACGTCTATCGCACCGGATCTGATTAGATTGTCTGCAATTTCAAGGGCCTGCTCGCCGTTGTCAGGCTGTGATATCAATAGATTATCGACATCAACACCAAGTTTTTTCGCATATCCTTTATCAAAGGCATGTTCTGCATCAATAAAGGCGGCTATCCCGCCTTTTTTCTGAGCTTCAGCGATAATGTGTGTTGCCAGCGTCGTTTTACCGGAAGATTCCGGGCCATAGATTTCAATGATCCGCCCTTTTGGAACGCCGCCAATTCCTAAAGCAATATCTAAGCTGATGGATCCGGTAGAAATAGATTCAATAGGTTCAACGGCATTGTCACCAAGTTTCATAACAGTTCCCTTACCGTATGATTTTTCCAACTTGTCCAATGTAAGTTGCAATGCCTTTAATTTGTCTGCGCTTGTGCTCATATTGTTATACCTGTATTTGTACTAATTATGTTAGCAAATGTATAGATATTAAATTCTAAATAACAAACTAAATTTAAATATATTTTTTTATTAAGGTTTTTCACTAAAAATATTAGCCGTATTCTCATTTCTTTGAAAGTATTTACAAAAACTTGTTATCTCGCAAATACTGCATTTGGGTGATCTTGCCACGCAAACATACCGTCCATGTAAGATGAGCCAGTGATGGGCAACGTGTATTACTTCCTGAGGCAGGTATTTGACCAAGTCTTTCTCAACTGCCAGAGGGGTTTTTCCCGTAGTAAGCCCGATCCTGTTCGCAACCCTGAATACATGCGTATCAACTGCCATTGCGGGCGCATTATAAATTACTGAAGCAATTACATTTGCCGTTTTTCTGCCTACACCTGGCATCTTTTGCAGCTGATTGATGTCTGAAGGAACTTCGTCTCCAAATTCTTCATTCAGCATTTTTGCCATACCGACCAGATGTTTTGCCTTGTTGTTTGGATAACTAACGCTTCTGATATAATCAAAAACTACATCAGGAGTAGTTTCGGCCAAGCTTGCAGGCGTGGGGAAGCGCTGAAAGAGTGCAGGGGTCACCTGGTTAATCCGTTTATCCGTACACTGTGCGGATAAAATCACAGCGATTAGTAATTGAAAAGGATTGTGATAATGTAATTCGGTTTCAGCATCGGGCTGCCGGATGGAAAAGTGAGACACAAAATGCCTATATCTTTCTTTTTTGAGCATGAGCAAACATAACCAAACAAGATGAAATAAAAAAAGCCGTCGGATGGCGACGGCTTTAGATCGTTTTAAATTACTTGGATCTGGAATAGGCCAGTATCCGGCTCACTGTTTCATCAGACGGATTTCTATTTAACCCGTCAAGCTGCATTTTAAGACTATCATAAAACATGATATCATGGGCTTCAAGATCTTCAACAAGCATATCCTGCTGTTTAGTGTGTTCGTAATTTAATTTGTTAACTGAAGTAAAGGTTTCCATCATAAGCAATCGCTATATATTAGTTTAACTAATAAACGGCATTACTGCTAATTTATTTTAACCGTAACAACAATTGTTATAATTTATTTTTTCCTTTGTCAGGATATCTCTTTCACCTTCATCATTTTTCTCAGATTACTCAGCGCATATCGCATTCTGCCTAATGCGGTATTGATACTAACGTCAGTTAGTTCCGCAATTTCTTTGAAGCTCAGATCCGCATAGTGCCTCATAATCAACACCTCTTTCTGATCATCAGGAAGAAGTTGAATCAGTGCCCTCAGGTCTGTATGCGTCTGTTCCCTCAGCATTTTGTCTTCAGCACTTTCTTCATAAAACTGAAGCATATTCAGCACGTCAGTTCCGTCTGCGCTGGTAATTACAGGTGCTCTTTTCTCGCGTCTGAAATAGTCTATAACCAGGTTATGTGCAATACGCATTACCCATGGTAGAAATTTGCCTTCTTCGTTGTAGCGTCCTGATCGCAGTGTATTGATTACTTTGATAAAGGCATCCTGGAATATATCTTCTGCGAGATACTGGTCTTTTACCAACAGGTATATTGAAGTGTAAATTTTAGACTTGTGTCTTCTTAGCAGTTCCTCCAAAACAGATTCATTACCTGTCAGGTACAACTTTATTAAATCTTGGTCGTTATATTCTTGTAATTTCATAGGAGTATCTGTACTAATCCCTTGCTGTCTTTCTAAAAAATATTTAGTAGAGGTTTGTTTCGATACTTTTTTCTCCTATTGGGTTTAAGATGTTGGTTGTGTGTAAACTGTTTTATTATTTCAAAAGAAGCATTTTTTTATTACAATCCAATACAAAAAGTGTTAAAAAATCTTAAAACAGGTTTTAACGCTCCATTTTACGTTTATCCAAAAAATCACAAATTGTGTTTTTTGAGGTATATTTGCAATCTTCTATCCAAGAGTCAATGAATAAGGAATTAGACAAAGATCCACATAAACATATAATCATAAAAGGTGCCAGAGTTCATAACCTTAAAAATATAGACGTTGCTATACCTAAAAATAAACTTGTAGTCATCACCGGGATGTCCGGATCGGGCAAGTCTTCTCTGGCGTTTGATACACTTTACGCTGAGGGGCAGCGCAGGTATGTAGAAAGCCTGTCTTCCTACGCGCGTCAGTTCATGGGGCGTATGAATAAACCTGAGGTAGATTATATCAAGGGGATTGCGCCCGCTATTGCTATTGAGCAGAAGGTGATTACTTCCAATCCACGCTCAACAGTCGGAACTTCGACCGAAATATATGATTACCTCAAACTTCTTTTTTCGAGGATAGGGAGAACTTACTCGCCTGTATCCGGACAGGTTGTGAAAAAAGATACGGTCACCACTGTGGTAGATTTTGTGGCCCAAATAGGAGATAACAGTACAGTGACGATCTTTTGTCCACTGTTTCCGCACAACAACAGGTCACTTAAGGAAGAGTTGGCTGTATTACTTCAGAAGGGATTTTTAAGAATTTTCTATCAGGATCGTATTGAGAAGATAGAAGGCATACTTGAAGATGAATCTTTCAAAGATTTTGAGCTGACTGACGCGCATACGGTCAGAATCCTGATTGACCGCATTGCTGTCAATTCTGAAGAGGAGACACTTAGCCGTATTGCCGATTCTGTACAGACTGCCTTTTTTGAAGGCAAAGGAGATTGTTATGTAGAAAACGATGGCATTACGACGCATTTTTGCGACCGGTTTGAATTGGATGAAATGCGCTTTGAGGAGCCTACGCCTAATTTTTTCAGTTTTAACAATCCATATGGGGCCTGCAAAAGATGCGAAGGCTATGGCAACGTAATTGGAATAGACGGGGATTTGGTTATACCGGATAAAAGTAAGAGCGTTTTTGACAACGCCATCGCTCCCTGGCGCGGAGAAAAAATGCGCGAATGGTTGAACCGGTTGATCAAGAGTGCCTCGAAATTTGATTTTCCAATTCACAGGCCATACAATGAACTAACGGAAAAAGAGCAACAGCTGATCTGGACCGGGAACAAACATTTTAGCGGACTGGATGAATTTTTCAAAGAGTTGGAAGAGCAAACTTATAAAATCCAGTACAGGGTCATGTTGTCCCGCTACCGCGGAAAAACGTCCTGCCCGGACTGTAAAGGTTCTCGTTTAAGGAAGGATGCTTCTTACGTTAAGATCGGCGAAAAGTCGATTATAGACATCGTGCTAATGCCCCTGTCAACCATTCTTAATTTTTTTGAAGCTTTGGAATTGACGCCAACAGAGGAAAAAATAGCAAAACGTCTTCTGGCAGAGATTAATAACAGAGTGCTTTACCTGAATAATGTTGGCTTGGGTTATCTTACCTTAAACCGGCTTTCCAATACATTGTCCGGCGGAGAATCGCAGCGCATCAATCTCGCTACTTCTTTAGGCAGCAGTCTGGTTGGTTCTATATATGTACTAGACGAGCCTAGCATTGGTTTGCATCCCAGAGATACAAATAAGCTGATCGAAGTGCTATTGTCCCTGAGAAACGTGGGCAATACCGTATTGGTAGTAGAACATGAAGAGGAAATGATGCGGGCTGCCGACTATATTATTGATATTGGTCCAGAAGCAGGTACGCATGGAGGTAACCTGGTATTTAGCGGCACCTACGATCAGATTATTAAGGACAAAAAAAGTCTGACAGGGAGATATCTGTCCGGATCGGAAAAAATTGCCATCCCGGAGAAAAGACGGAAATGGAAAGACCATATATTCCTTACTGGAGCAAGAGAGAATAACCTTAAAAATATAGATGTTAAGTTTCCTTTAGGCGTATTTACTGTGGTGAGCGGGGTATCTGGTTCAGGTAAAACAAGTCTTATAAAAAAAATCCTGTATCCGGCCCTTCAGAAAGCTATTGGCAACTACGCAGGCGAGCTGACTGGTGCACATAATGGTATTTTTGGAAATTATGATTTGGTGAGCCAGGTAGAGATGGTAGATCAAAATCCAATTGGCAGATCGTCCAGATCAAATCCTGTCACCTATGTTAAGGCCTGGGATGATGTAAGGGCATTGTTTTCGGCTTTACCAGCTGCCAAGGCTGGTGGTTTAAAACCTGCGGCTTTCTCCTTTAATGTTGAAGGCGGCCGCTGCGACGTATGTCAGGGTGAAGGCGAAGTTAAGATAGAAATGCAATTCATGGCAGACATCTACCTTCCTTGTGAAACCTGCGGCGGCAGAAGATTTAAACAACAGGTTTTGGACATTACTTACCAGGACAAAAACGTTGCAGATATCTTGGATCTCACTATAGATGAGGCGGTAGACTTTTTTAAGAATGAACCAAAAATACTGCATAAACTGCAGCCACTGGTAGACGTCGGGCTGGGATATGTACACCTTGGGCAATCTTCCAATACCTTATCCGGAGGCGAAGCACAGCGAATAAAGCTGGCCTCGTTTCTGATCAAAGGCAACAACGCCAATAAGACCTTCTTTATTTTTGATGAGCCCACAACAGGACTCCACTTTCATGACATCAGGAAGTTGCTGATTGCGTTGAATACACTGATTGAACAAGGCAACACTGTCCTTGTGATTGAGCACAACATGGATATGATTAAGTCTGCCGACTGGGTTATTGATATTGGCCCTGAGGGGGGTGATCAGGGAGGGAATTTAGTCTTCGAAGGAACACCCGAAGATTTGGTGTATTGTAAATCATCTTATACTGCCAAGTTCCTAAAAGCACATTTATAATAATTGTATCTTCGCAAATGCTTTTTCTGACATTCTTCCTGGGCGTTATCTTAAATATGGTCGGTTATATTCCTCCGGGAAATGTCAACCTTACCGTTGTCCAGATTACAATCACCAGAGGTATTCGACAGGCATTGTATTTTCTTTGTGCCTTTTCAGCGGTTGAGGTGTTATTTACATTTGGCGTAATGCGCTTTGTGCAATGGCTTTCAAGCGAGATCAAACTCGGAGACATCATCGATGTGGTAATGATCCTTATGTTTGGCATTCTTGGTGTCATCACCTGGCGCTCCCGCAAGGAAATGCCGAAAGCAGATTATTCCGAGAAAGACAGCATCAGATATGGAATGCTGCTTGGTGTACTCAATCCGATGCAGATTCCTTATTGGTTGTTCGTTGGCACCTACCTGATATCTCACGAATGGATTCATACCGGCTATCTGTCACTGAGCATATTCAGTATTGGGTCCGGAATAGGAGCCGCACTTGCCCTATACGGGTTTGCAAGGTTTGCGCAATACATACAAGAAAAGTTCGCGCTCAGCAGCTACCTCGTTAGCAAAAGCATTGCCATCCTATTCTTTATCCTTTCAGGTTACCATGTTTGTAAAGTGGTTTACATCCATTTCATCAAGTAAACAGCGTTGGTATTTTTTTATTGTTTCCCACAATCCACACAATATCTCCGTTTTCAAAGATAAGATCGGATTCTGGATTTAATATGCGCTGACCTGCCCGTTCTATACCCACTACCAGTCCCTGTGTAGATTCCCTTATCCCCGAATTACGAATGCTTTGTCCAAATACAGGAGAGTTGCTGTTGATCACTACTTTTTGCAGTGTCATGTCTTCCTTGGGGAAGCTGGATTCCTGATTGTGGTTCATTCCTCCTTCAAACAATTCCTTAACAGAGGCCAGTTGATCATCGGTACCAATGATCAATACTTTGTCACCCGGATATAACCGTTCGTTTCTTCCCGGCGTTGGAATCATGATCTTCCCTCGTTCGATCAAGGCAATGTTAACCCCAAATTTTTCTCTCACTGATAGATCTACCAGCGTTTGGCCAACGAGGGCAGACTCTGGTGCAACAAGCAATTCTGCAAGGTGGGTGTCCCAGGGAAGTATTTCAGGTTGTGCATTTTGAGCCTCTCTGGCATTCAGATTCAATAAAAACCGCTTTTCCAGCTGGTCATAGAATGCCTGTAATTTCCTGGAAAAGATAACCATCCCTACAACAATTAGCGCCAACGCAATTGAAGCGGCAATTACCGTATCGAAAAATTCGTACATTAAGAAACCAACGAAGAATATACCCAGCGCAATTCTGAAAAATTCAATAGAGATCAATGGTCCCCGTGTATATTTTTTGTTAAGCCATAAATGTGAGTAAGCGGTTTTTTGTATTCTTCTTAGCGACAAAGCCCATAAGAAAGGAGACATGATGATAAAGGATACCACCACGCTAATGATTGTGCCATTCGCTCCCGAAGCAATGTGTTCCGAAATAAAAGGTTGGACATAGCGGTATGCGAGAAAAATTATCGCAATAATGATCACAGAGTGGATAACCGTATTGAAAATATAAGCACGTAAAAGAACCTTCCAGTCGCTCAGCGTAGTTATACCTTCCGTGCCCGAACTGTATCTGCCAATGGCGTCAAGCCATTTTTGCGGTAGTATTTTTAAAAGCAGGTTGTAAAAAGGTTCAGCCAGCTTAATCAGATATGGCGTCGTAAAAGTGGTGATTGCAGCAGCCGCGACTGCAATGGGATAGAGAAAATCACTGGTCACTTTTAAGGTTACACCCAGAGTCGCGATAATAAACGAAAACTCACCAATTTGTGCAAGACTCATTCCTGCTTGTACAGATGTTTTTAACGGTTGTCCGGCCAGTAATGCACCTAAGACAGTAAAGATGATCTTACCTATGATAATCACCAGGGTAACGAGTACAATCGGCATTGCGTATTTCACTAACATAGCCGGATCGATCAACATGCCTACAGAAACAAAGAAGACCGCAGAGAACAAGTCTTTTACCGATTTGGTCAAATGCTCAATTCTTTCCGCCTGGGTGGTCTCCGCTAAAATTGAACCCATAATAAAAGCACCAAGAGCGGGGGAGAAGCCAACCTCTACAGCCAGCAAAACCATCACCAGGCAAAGCGCCAGGGAAACGACAAGCATGGTTTCGTCATTCATCAGTTTCTTGGTAGATTTCAGGAATGTCGGGATCAGAAAGATGCCGCCGAGAAACCACAATGTGAGAAAGAACCCGAGTTTTAGAATGGAGAATAACATTTCAGAACCCGCAGATTGCTGGCTTACTGCAAGGGTGGAAAAGAGTACCAGGAGTAAAATCGCTACCAAATCTTCAACAATTAGGACCCCAAACACAAGGCCTGCAAATTTTTTATGCTTTATGCCCAGTTCTTCAAATGCCTTAATGGTAATCATGGTCGAAGAAATTGATACAATTCCGCCCAGAAAGAGTCCGTCCATATCAGACCAACCCATCATTTTGCCGATCACATAACCTCCCAGGATTAGAAAACCGACCTTAACTATCGCCGTAATCGATGCAGAACCGCCTACCTTAACCAATTTTTTGAAACTGAATTCAAGTCCAAGGCTAAACAGCAGGAAGATGACACCAATCTCTCCCCATATATTAATGCTTTTAGTATCACTAACCGTCGGTAGGTACTCCAGATGCGGACCAACCAGAAGTCCGGCCAGTATATAGCCCAGTACAAGGGGTTGTTTTATTTTTTTGAAGATTAACGTGGTAATTCCGGCAGCGGCTAAAATAAGTCCTAAATCGGCGATCAGATCTGGTAAATGCATAGGCTAAACAAATTGGTTTGCCGTAATATACAAAAAAAAGGCGTTTTTTTGGCATTCCAGGCCACCAATGTTTGCTTATGACAATTTATTGAAGTAAGCTAAGGTTGCTTCCTTGTCTTTATGCAGCTGATCTTTCAAGGCTTCCAGGCCCGTAAATTTAACATCATATCTCAGAAATTCGAGGAAATTCATCTTGATATCCTGTCCGTAAATTTCACGGTTAAAATCAAAAATATTAACCTCAATATTTCTGGTCATTCCATTAATGGTAGGTCTTTGGCCGATATAAGCCATCCCTTTAAACACTTCATGGTTCATCTCTACTGTTACCGCATAAATGCCATCAGAAGGAATTAATTTATAGGTTTCTTCAATAAATATGTTTGCCGTTGGATAGCCGATTGTTCTGCCGATCTTGTCTCCCTTTACTACCTGTCCGGACAACGAAAAATGATAGCCAAGATAGCTTGCTGCAAGTGCAACCTCGCCATTAAGCAGTGCTTTCCGGATTTTTGTAGAACTTACCGCGACATCATTGATGTCCTGTTCCTGAATTTCTTCGATATTAAAATCAAAAAGTTCAGAGAATTCCAGGAGTTCTTTCATCCCGCCTTTCCTGTCCTTTCCAAAGCGGTGGTCATATCCTACAATCAGGTTCTTCACTCCGATGGTGTCGACAAGGATATTCTTAATGTATTCATCTGGACCTAAGTTTGAAAAATCCCTTGTAAAAGGGGTGATGATCAGGTGATCTACGCCAAGGTCGCTTAGGATTTTTGCTTTTTCGCTGATCGTATTGATCATTTTCAGGTCCTGATTCTCAGGATCAATGATTAGGCGGGGATGAGGAAAGAAAGTCAGGATTACACTTTCACCACCCGATGACCTCGCCAGTTCACACAAGCGTTT
>Ga0247815_10001384_pt1 | contig 18573 bp, 14 predicted proteins | sample UWRJL194509B1_FD_181014 | JGI IMG/M metagenome (GOLD analysis project Ga0247815, IMG submission 181014) | Plant litter microbial communities from Arlington Agricultural Research Station in Wisconsin, United States - UWRJ-L194-509B-1 | ecosystem: Environmental > Terrestrial > Plant litter >...
CCTACTCGAACAACCAACCAGCCACTTCACTTCCATTTTGTGTGTACGATCACTCCAACAGTCTAGCTTGTACACAATCCTCTCCTCCTCCAACGCATCCTCCTCCTTTTTTGGTGTCAATTGACATTTCCACATTCGCATTGGTGACTCTCTGCTTACCAGTTCCCACCGGGCACGTCGCGTCAACTCACGCATCACACACGCTCGTCCGGTTGTACCTGTATGCAATATATCCTCTGCCGCGCTCCTCGCGGTGGCACCTGTGATCAGTCCGAGGAAACCATGTGCACCGTGACGTCCGCAGTGTGTGATTCCCAATTGGACGAGCCGTGACTCTCGGCTTGCGGATCGACACGAGAATCTCCTGATACTCGGGTGGCAATGTTGGGCGTGTTTATCGCTTCTCGTTCTTCATAGACGATCTTTTCGAACTAGACGTGGATCAAAAGTCAACGATGCAATTCTGCCAGGTTTGCTTGCGGAGTACAAATCGAAGGTGACCTTACCCAGCACGTGGCGCCAAGCTTACAGTTTGTTTTCTTCGTTCACAAAATCAGACAAGGTGAAGCAGAGGAAATCCGGAGTGCTTCCTGCCAATGTTCAACTGTGACTGTCGGTCTCAGTGGCCTTTCACCCTTGTACCACATGCGGCCAGGGCCATTACAAAAATAATGCAGCCCGGGCCAGACTTTCGGTCATGGAACCATTGAAGTCTGTGGCAAACATCTGGGTGGAATCTGGTCCTCCTTGGTGCCCAATGAAGCCAATCTAGCAAACTGGTGATCATTTCCTGATCATGCTCACAGCCCACTGCCTCCGGTATTTACCGTGCACGAGGCTCCGGGCAACCCACCAAGCGGTCCTACGACGGCGTGTGCGTTGTTGCCTGCACCCCAACTACGCGTCTTCATCGTCTCCTGAATCTGCGCCGAACGCTATCATGCACAAGAAATTCGGACAAAGTGACGAAAGGCACGACGTTGGACCGCCTGCACCGCTCATCAACTCCGGCGAGAAGTCCAGCAGTGGTATACGTCCGACAGCCTTTACCAACCACAACTCAAACGCTAGCAATGTATCAGGCAGCGGAAACACGGTAATCAATAACAACCCGGTCATCGTTTATGGAGACATCTCAAAGGAATCAGTATGTCCGCGTTTTGATCTCCCACCAGCCCCGTGCGCTGACTGGCATTTCAGGACACCATACAGGCCAAAATTGCCAGCAGTAAGAGACTTTCTCCATCCATTTACTCATATCTGACACCTTGAAGTTTTGAAACCGCTACATGTTCCTCAAGCGGTGTACGGTGCGCAGATCGAAAAAGGTTGTATGAAGGACACGCGCGTCCAAGTGTTACGCGATATCGAGGCATGGATCAAGGACTTCAAGGGGCCCCAGATATTCTGGCTTACCGGAATGGCGGGGACTGGCAAGAGCGCCATTGCCTGGAGTATCTGTTCGCGAGCAAATGGTAACCTGGAGATCATCCTCGGTGGCAGCTTCTTCTGTTCGCGTTCAACGGGTGTGAGCGGACAACGCGATGTGCGCTGCATGGTACCGACTCTCGCACAGCTCATGGCTCGCCAGTCGGTCGAGTTCGCCAAGGCCCTTGCAGTAGAGCTGGCACTTGATCCGGATGTTTTGCATCAGCAGGTCGGAGTGCAGGTGGAGAAGCTCTTGTACAACCCCCTACTTGCGCTCAAGGACTCGCTCGTCCCAATCGTGTTCGTCATTGATGCGCTCGACGAATGTGGTGGGCAGTTGACCGACAGTGGAGCGCTTGATGACGAGGACACCCATCGTATTGTCTCTGACATGCTCGAGGCGCTTGTTGCATTCTCTGAATCCTCCGTGAGACTACCAGTCAAATTCTTCGTCACTTCGCGGCCGGAGACACATATCCGTGACACGCATGTGTCCGACCATGCATTCAGCAAGGTCCTCCGTCTGCACACCGTCGACAAGCAGCAGGTGACTTCCGACATCCGACTGTATATCACCAACAGACTATTTGCAACGCCAACCCTGCAGAAATTGTTTACCGAAGATGACATCGCAATACTAGTAGGACTCTGCAATGGTTTGTTTATTGTGGCGGCAACAGCACTGGGGCATGCCCTCGGCGCGGGTGTTGAGTTGGCTAGAGCGAGGTTCAATTCGTTGCTCAACGCCTCTGGAAACGGCCTCGGCATTGGGGTCACCGAACCTCTTGATCGCATGTACGCGGTGATTGTCGAGGATGCTGCTAAGGTGGGCGATGTTGAGGCGAATCAGCTGACGACATTGCTGCGAGTCCTCGCGGCATTGCTCTCCGCCCGGATGTCGCTGTCAGTTGCGGCATTAGCGGGCTTGTTAGACATTCCAATTGGCCAGCTCCATGCCAGCATGACTCGACTTCATGCCGTTATTCACGTTCCAGACGACGATCACGACGCCAGCCTGCGTCCTATACATGCATCGTTCGGAGACTACCTGTTCGGAAGAGCTTTGGGCCGAATCCGTATTTCAGAATCACTTGGTCATGAGGCTCTGACCTATGGTTGCCTCCACGTGCTGGCAAACCGTCTGTACTTCAACGTCTCGCAGAGCCGATCCTCATTTGAGCCCAATTCTGCGGCGAGGCCGAGCAGCATCACGCTGTCCATCGAATACGCCTGTCTCCAGTGGATCTATCATGTCTCCGCTCTTCTTGATTTATCGAAAAATAATCTGCAGCCAAGGAGATCTCTCCGTTCGCGGCTATTTCCGTGGTCTCGACAAGCTCAACAAACTCTGGCTGTATGTCACTATACAGATCTCGAGGAAAACATTAGTACGATATTCTGCCCACGCATGCTGTTCTGGCTTGAAGTGATGAGTGTTCTCGGTCAAGTGCAACGTGCTGCGGCAATGCTCATGTTTGCAGCCGCAACGGTATGTACCTCAAGCTGGTTACATTCAGCACAGGCTCACTCATCCCTGTTCTCAGGTTCGAGAGGAAGAACTTGCCCGATTTCTCCGGGACGCCAACTTGTTTGTCGCATCTTCACAGGAGGTAATCCGACAGAGCGCCTCTCACATCTATCTTTCTGCCCTCCCCTTAGCCGACAAGAACTCGCTCGTATACCAGAAGTTTGCTCCGATGTGCACCGGTCTCATCTCCATCAATCAAATCGGCGTATCCCACCACGCAAGAAGGCTCTTGATGACCCTCACTGGTCACGAAGGCGCAGTCAATTCCGTTGCGTACTCTTTCGATAGTCGCCTTATTATCTCAGGGTCTGCAGACGGCACCGTGCGGATCTGGGATATGCGCGGCGGCGAGGAGATGATGACACCATTGCGTAGCGGGGATGGTGTAGTTCGGTCGGTTACCATTTCTCCTGACTGTAAGAGTGTCGTGTCGGGAACTGACAGCGGCGTCGTCTGCATTTGGAGTCTTGCCAATACACACATCGCAGCGCGGAGGCTGATCAGTGAATCCGGTGCTGTTACATCTGTGTTGTATTCTCCAAACGGATCTTGTCTTGCTACATCATCACCGGACAACATCGTGCGCTTATGGGATGCGGTGAACTATCAGCAGCTGTACACTCTAAGGTGCCACACCGGGAAGGTTCGCGCACTTGCCTTCTCATCGGATAGCCTGACCCTGGCCACCGGCTCCGAAGATCACACGATTCAGCTTTGGGACGTTGCCACAGGCAAGCCGAGGTACAAGTCGCCACATCGTCACCAAAACCCCATCTACAGCCTTTGCTTCCTACCTGACGGTCAAAAGATTGTTGCAGGTTCCGGACACAATATCATGCTGTGTAAACCCCAAACCGAGAAGGGCATAGTGTCAATCCACAGTGGCTGGAACCCCGTTTTATCCGTCAAACCATCACCTGATGGGCTGTCACTGGTGTCTGCGCACGGAAACAATGTCTGCCTCTCGACTATACCACGCAACAAGGTTCAGACATCCTCCGTTGTTCTCGATGGTCACACAGAAACGGTTCGTGCAGCCACATTCTCTCACAATGGCCTTTACATCGCCTCGGCCTCAGATGATCACACCATCAGAATTTGGAACGCCAGCAACAGATCAGAGGTCCAGCCAGCCGTGACACAGGAAGCGATGGACAACAACGTAGTCTCCGCCCTGATCATGACCGACTCCCGCACGCTGACGGGACACACAGACTACGTGGAATCTATTGCAGTATCACCTGATGGTGCAGTCATTGTGTCTGGCAGCGATGATAAATCGGTTCGCATCTGGGATGCACAAACCGGCGCCGAAATGCTCTCACCGCAGCTCAGACACACCAGGGTGGTGCACTCGATAGCCATTTCATCTGATGGGCGACTGGCTGCTTCTGGGTCACTGGATTGCACGGTTCGGCTGTGGGATCTGCAAACGGGCAATGCGGTTGGCGAGCCAATGTCGGGTCACTCCGATGCTGTCAGAGCGGTGGTGTTCTCGCCCGACGCACGGTGGCTCGCATCGGGATCTGACGACATGACCGTGCGCATCTGGGATGTTGCAACACAACAGCCATCGGCAATAGGCCCACATTCCTGCCAAATCTATGTCCACACAGTCGCCATTTCGCCGGATGGTCGACTCGTCGCCGCAGGAGATGAACGCGGATATCTTAGCATTTGGAATAGCGACACAGGCCAGCCAGCATGCGAGCAACTCCAAACAGGCTTGGGTTTCGTGTTTTCCATTGGATTTTCACCCGACGGGACTCGCATCTTGTCTGGCGGAGACCATAACACAGAGCATGTTCAGATTTTGAATATCACCACAGGAGAGCAGGTTTTCGCTCTCAAGGGTCATACCGATACCGTGTACTCGGCCATGTACTCTCCAGATGGCTGGTTTATTGGAACCGGCTCTGGTGACAATACGGTTCGTCTCTGGGACGCAGTGACGGGTGCGCCGATTGCACTACTGGCGGGGCACAGCAATTTGGTACGATCCGTAGCATTTACACCTGACAGTCGCTACATCGTATCGGGATCCTACGACAACACTATCCAAATCTGGGGTTGTATCGAGCCATCCAGGGCATCTCTAGTGAGTAAAGGCAGTGCTGCGATGCTGTTTCCCTTCGCCAAGTTGGACAATGGATGGCTCCAAACGCGGTTTGGTGAGCTGTTGCTGTGGGTGCCAGCCGAGTACCACAAGTTCTTGTACAAAAGTGAAGGCTCGCGTGTGATTATACAGGTTGGCAAGAGCGGCTTGAATCAGGGAGATTCCTGGACCTCTTGCTGGCGTGGTAATGTATCTGGTCCTGGACTTAGTGCCGGTAGCCGTTCTTCGTAGTTTCTCGTGCATGTTCTCTGCTTCTGAATTGTAATGCTGATCTCCCCGCTAATCCGAGACTTTTCTTCCTTTATCTGATCTACGAAAGAAGCATACGATGGTTTCTTCACGTTGGCTTGGGAATGACACAAGCGGTTGCATGACCCTGAAAAGCAAATGAACGGATTGTGACGCGTCTCTTGCACCACTGCGCACCTCGAACTAGCTGCGTTGGCCGAGACAACGGTAGTAGCTCGCTTTTGGTTTAGCTAGTGGATGGGCCCACGACGCAGAAAGCTGCCACGATGCTTTGCCAAATCGTCTTGCAGGGGCGCTGGCCATCCCTCGAGATTAGCCCACAGCCTCCAATTCCTGTCCATCTCACACGCTGGTGTTGGTATCGTGATCCATATCTTATTGTTATAGAAGCGAACCCCAATTTGAACCAGCAGTCGTCGTTTCGGGTTAGCCTGAGGGGTCAAAAGTTGGGGTATGGGTGCCGGGTTATGACACTTTTACTGTCGAGATTTCTCGTTTTAGCGAACTTTAGATCTCACACATACTCATTTAGCAAGATCTAGAGATCTGATGGCCTGAAATTTGCTCAACCTGCTGCAGGCATGAATAAAACCTTGGAATTCTAACCGAGATGTCCAATTTCCAGAGGGGAAAAATCAGACTGTCTGACGGCACTTTTTATCAAACAAACAGCTCTCCCCAAACCGATCGGTTCTCTCGCCGAAGGTTTGCGCTACAACTGCCGCAGAAACCATCGGCCAAGAATTTTTTCGCATTTTTGTCGATATCCGGCCTTGATCGGACCATTTTATTCAGGGATTTGAAATCAGACGTTCCCATACAAACCGTCTCGCATCAGCTATCAGCGGGAGCAGGCCAAGATAGACACGCATGTCGCGCCAATAGCAGCACCTTGGGACGGCACATTCGTGACCGTAATTATGTCGGCGCCTGTGCCCCTTGCTCTCCTCCCACCCGGCCTTGGGTTGGCATCACTCCCGACCCCTTGTGACATGACTCCAGGATCTGAAGGAAACGTCATCAGGCCATGTCGTCAGTGGGGCCTGCATCGCTGCTTGTGATGTTGTAGCGGTGTATGCGATGTGCAATGCGCAATCATGGCGCGCTTCGACATTCGTGACAAGTATCGACACACGCGCAAACAGCCTGATGAATATGGGCTGTGATATTCAGTGAGACTGGGTGCATGTGCGCGGGTTCGACACGCCGTTTTGCGAAGCGAGCTGACATGCACGGCGTATACCTGTAGCACTATCTCGGCCTGTATCCAGCGAGCATCTCGAACACACAATCAATGTTGATGATGCGCTACTTACTACTGCCAATGGGCCATCCACCGTTGATCATACACTAGAGGTTCGTCGAATCCGAACGTCTACTGTGACGCCCAATCTTGCGCTCATGCTCTTTGTTACACGAGCTTAGATTCGACGTTAACGGGCGTCATCGTCTCTCATGGTAAGGCCAACTTCTGATAAATGGGCGAGCTCACGCCGCGCAATTCACTCGAGAAACGCGGGAAGCTCCTCGGTCATCACATTTCGAGTTACGCCGACACCAACGTCGATTTCGGCGCAACAACGTTGACGCCGCCTCAGACCCAACCCACCATTCACGCCACTCGAACCAACTTGCAGCAAGTTGCTGCTTACAACGAGAAGAGGAAGACAGGATGATGACGGAGGGTTCATTGCGCGTATCTTTGCTTGCCTGTCCCACGTGAACCTTGTCTGTTTGTTGCCCATCTTCTTTCTCGACCCTGCCCGAAGGTGCATTCCATAGCTCAAAGCGAGGCTACCTGTATGAACTCTCAATTGCTTGGCGCAGAAAATGAGAGCAAGTTAACCTCGATATATTATCTAATAGCCGGCGAGGATGGCTTCAAGTCATAACAAGAAGAATCTGCGATATAGTGGAAGCAATAGGTTCGGCTCGGCTCGGCTCGGCTCGGCACCGGCGGATGATCTCGACGCGACGCGCTCCTTGTCCACCTTCCTTCTGACCCAGATGGAAATCGACCTCCCGTCTGAGCCAAGCGCCTTCGAGGTTCAGTAGAAACGAGGTCAGGCGTCGACACTACACCTGCATGAGCACTCGTCACACAGCAGATGTGTCCGTGCGGTACACGATGTGCGGGGCGCGACACGATACGATACTCGGGATATGTGCAGGCACGCGGCAACAGCTCCAAGAAGGCTTTCATTAAGTCTTCCATTGGATTAAGTATGTGAGCGCGGGTTTGGTGCGTCGTTTTGCGCGGCGAGCTGACCGACGCAGCGTGTGGCCACAGCACCATCTTGGCTTGTGTTGAACGCGGGCAACTCGAGCAACACTCTCGGTCTTCATCGCACGCTCTTGTTGCTCCTCCCGTTCTCTTGTTTGTCGATCTTGGAAGTGCCAAGGTTCGTCTAATCGAACTGTGTGCAACCACGCCCGACCTTGACGCTCACGCTCGTCCCCGCTCAAACTTCCGATCCGACATTCGTGATGTCGTTGCTCATAGTGAAACCAGTCTCTGACGCTCCAGCAAACTTGCACTCCTTGTCTGGCTCGGGCAGCGGGGACGGCCCCTCCGGTATTCCGCCACAGACAGGGACGACACCAACGACGTCCGCCACTAACTTCAACTTCCGTGCAACATCGTTGACGCCGCGTCGACACCAAACCACCTTCATCTATGCCGTCTTAGAAGCCAGACACCACGTTACAGTATAGAGCGCAAGATGGCACCAGGGATGCATGATTGCGAGATTGTGGCGCGCCACCGCTGCTGGCCACTTTTGTCGATTGCCCGCCACTGGAAGAATGCACACCAACTTCAACGCCTGCGAAACTCCGTCTACGCCACGTCAACCTCAAACCACTGCCATGTACCCCGCTTTTGAAGGCCTGCATCTCGTTGGAGGATGTAGCAGCGAAGCAGTAGTGTGGATGTTCGGCACGCTACTGCCGGTGCAAGAGAAGCGAGGATCTGAAGGGCAAGCGCTGTGGTGCGGAAGCGCGAACTATGGTGGAGGGTATTTACGCGAAGCCAATGGTGCGTCTGAACGAGCGAGGCATGATTGTTCCGGAACTCATGCGCTCCCAGGTCCGACAATGCCGCGAGAGCCAACCCCCATCGCGAGGTGCGTCTCGCTAGCCCTCACGCCAAACTCAAACATGCCCTACAAGCCACCTCGAGCTCGCCTAGCTATCTCGGACAAGGTCATCATCGCGCCAACAGCCTTGATGCTTTCTCCCGCTAAACCACCTCGGCACGCGGAGATTGTACCGTACAACCCGGACCAGCTCATCAGGCGGTCGCTGTGCGCATTGGGTACGCCAGCATCTCGCCAACAGTCTTTGGCGCAGCCCCGAGCGGTCCGGTGATGGCTGGGGCAACAGCGGCAGCAGTGGCCCTCCAGCAGTAACCTGCGGTACATTAGGTCAAACGTACGCTTCGCGTCGATGTGCGGCTTGTAGGCATCAGCATCATGTTACTTGCGGGCGTATGTGCCGAGGATGGGCCGAGATGCATGTGAGTTCGTCGTCAGCGCTTGGACGTCAGCCTCAGACGAGGAGGTGCCGATGGGCTTTCATGTCGTGCGTGCGCCAAAGAACAGGGGGATGGAGCAGTCGAGGAGGTGAGGCGATGACTTCGAAGACGACGAGAGCGGTTTCGCGCGAGCAGAGCAGCGCCGGGAAGTGGTAGAGCATGCCAACGAGATATCGTCGGCGTACGAGAGCGCCTAGCAGCGCGAGATCAAGAGCGCAATGCTCGGTTCATAGGCGTAGATCGACATGCTACAACATCATTGCGTAGTGGAACTTCCACCTTGCACTCCTTCACGCCAAAGCTTGGGACTCTCTCGACTCTCGCTGCATGCACCTCGCTGCCCTCTCGTGGGCTTCGGCGTTGACACCTTGGTTGGTGGTTTGGCTTAGGAAGTTTCGCCCGGTCGTTGATGACTGCGGAATCGTCTGGCTGGAGATGTGTCCTAGACTGCTTGACGAGAACCAAGGTACCGTTGGCGTCGAGGCGCGGACGATTTGTTCGTTTGTCTCATGTGCACGTTCCCGGCTGGTTACTGTTCATGCCCTCGTCACATTCTTTCCTCGCCCTACTCGACCCGATAGACTGTCCTCGTGCTTTTTTTTTACCCTCCACTTGTGTCGTCTTGATACTGTACTTACTCTGGTCGGCTTCCGTCCCGATATTCTACCCTATCATGTATCCAACTCTCATCTTCGACCATCACTGCATTATTTTGCATATGACAGATTTTTCTGCGCTCTAGGTGGGTGCAAGATTTGGCATTTTCAACTAGCTGTGAGTCGAATCCTAGCAGGTGATGGCTGCAAGTTGGCCAAGTTCGAGGTCCATGATTGTGACAAATTGCTTCATCTTGTTGAGCCCAGCGATCACTGCACGTCATGCTCACTGCATCCGATGTTTGCCGCGCACGAGGCTGCAGGCAAACCCTGAGTGGCCGGCCATACGACGGCGTACGCTTTGCCTACCGCCATACACCCCCCCCGTAGCATCCTGTTCATCTGCATCCGCGCCGAGCAATACTATGGACAAAGAGCCTGGAAAGAGTGCTCAAGCACACCGGGTCGACCACTCTGTCAATGAACATCTCACCGATTCCAGCAAAGCGACACGTGTTGCTAACCTCAACTTGAACGCGAACAGCATCACTGGTGACGTAGGGATGCTGGTCAACAACAACCAAAACAACAACCAAAACATAAACAACTTTTTCAATGGGGCCATACCAAAGGAATCGGTGCGTTCGAACCATGAAATGCTATCGACTGAGTACTGACTGGCTTCTAGGATGCAATCCAGATCCGAATTTCCAATTGTAAGCGATCTCGAACGCATATGAGCAGCATTTAATGCTCTATAGTCCTGGTGTTTCGATACGTCTCTCGAGCGGTCTATGGTGCGCAAATCGAAAAGGGTTGCACAGAAGGCACGCGCGTTCAGATACTCCGTGACATCAAGGCATGGATCAAAGATCTCAAGGGGCCTCAGATCTTCTGGCTTGCAGGAATGGCGGGGAATGGCAAGAGTGCCATTGCCTGGACCGTGTGCGTACTAGCGAACGATGATCCAGATATTGTACTCGGCGGTAGCTTCTTCTGCTCACGATCGACGGGGTTGAGCGCACAGCGCGATGTGCGCTGCGTGGTCCCAACTCTCGCACAAATCATGGCACGCCAATCTGCAGAATTTGCTGAGGCGCTTTCCCTGGAGCTGGCGCGGGAGCCGGAAGTCTTGCACCAGCAGGTCGAAGTCCAGGTGGACAAATTGCTATACAAGCCGCTACTCGCGCTCAAGGACTCGCCTGTGCCGATTTTATTCGTCATTGACGCACTTGACGAGTGCGGCGGTCAGCTGAACAGCAACGGAACACTAAATGACGCCGAAATTCATCGCATTGTCTCTAATATGCTGGAAGCTCTCGTCAAGTTCTCGAGCTCCTCCGTCAAACTTCCTGTCAAGTTCTTGGTCACCTCACGGCCGGAGACACACATTCGCGACACGCACGTATCTGATGTCGCGTTCAGCAAGGTTCTACGTCTTCACACAGTCGATAAGCAGCAGGTCACCGCCGACATCCGTCACTACATTTCAAGTAGGCTGTTGGCCACACCGGTGCTACGAGCAGTTTTCACTGACAAAGACGTTGACGCTCTCGTTCGATTGAGTGATGGCCTGTTCATTGTGGCTGCAACAGCTCTGGAGCATGCATTGGGCGCGGGCATTGAGTTTGCCGAGGCGAGGTTCAAATCACTACTCGATGCTTCTAGAAACCGTCTCAGCATTGGGGCCACTGCCCCTCTTGATCGGATGTATGCGGTGATCATTGAGGATGCCGCAAAGGTTGGCGACATCGAGATCGATAAGTTGAAAGCCCTGCGTCGCATTCTGGCCGCATTGCTTTCCACCCGGATGGCATTGTCCGTGGCTGCATTGGCGGAACTACTCGATCTCTCGGTTGGTCAGCTGCGAGTCAGTCTCACTCGCCTCCATGCTGTCATTCACATTCCGGACGACAATGATGACGCAGGCCTCCGGCCGCTACATGCCTCGTTTGGAGACTATCTGTTCGGACGAGCGTCAAAACGGATCCGCATCTCTGAATCACTTGGTAGTATGGCTATGGCCGATGGATGCCTTCAGGTGCTGGAAAAGCAGCTACATTTCAACGTCTCACAAAGCCAGTCCTCATTTGAGTCCAACTCGGGAAATAGACCAACCGAAATCACGCTAGCCCTCGAGTACGCGTGTCTCCAATGGATCTATCACGTTTCCGGCCTGTTAGAATCCTCACGCACAGAAGCGAGCCTGAGCAACCCCATTCGTCTACGCCTACAGTCGTGGGTTGGTCACATGCAACACCAGTCTATGCTGGATGAGCGGATCAACGAAGTCATCCGCCCGCGACTACTGTTCTGGCTTGAAGTTATGAGTATTCTCGGTCAAGTCCAGCGTGCCGCTGCAATGCTCATGTTTGCGGCTGCAACGGTACGTCGCTTTAGCTGAATGCGCTACAGAAGAGTCCTCATCTCTGTTTTCAGGTCCAGACGAACGAGCTTTCACAATTCCTTCGTGATGCCAACTCGTTTGTCGCATCCTCTCAGCAGGCGATATCGACCAGCGCCCCTCACATCTATCTGTCTGCTCTCCCGTTTGCCGACAGGGACTCGCTCGTCTACCGCGAATTTGCGCCGCTGTGTACAGGTCTGATATCTGCTAAGCTAATCGACGTTGCTCACCACGCCGGAAGGCTTGTGATGACTCTTAAAGGCCACGATGGTGCCGTCAACTCGGTTGCATACTCCTCTGATGGTCGAATGCTTGCCTCGGGCTCTACAGACGGCACCGTGCGCATCTGGAACATGCGCACCGGTGAGGAGCTGATGACTCCACTACGCAGCGGAGATGGCGCTGTTCGGTCCATCTCATTCGCTCGAGATAGCCGCAATGTTGTCTCGGGGACCGACGGCGGTGTTGTGTGTGTTTGGAGTCTCGTTGATGCTCATGTATCTGCTCAGATGCTGCGAGGTCACTCTGCTGCTATTTCATCCGTTCTGTACTCTCCGAATGGGTCTCATCTAGCCTCGACATCCCGGGATAGCACCGCGATCATTTGGAATTCGGAAACGCACCAGCAGCTTGCTGTGTTGAGGGGTCACAAGGATATCGTTCACGCACTCGCCTTTGCTCCTGACAGCCGGACGCTGGCGACAGGGTCCGCAGATCAGACAATCCAGCTCTGGGACGCTGCCACCGGTAAGCCGAGGTACAAATCGCCATATCACCACGACGAGCCGCTCTACAGTCTCTGTTTCCTGACGGATGGTCAGAAGATTGCAGCGGGTTGCGGGAACAACATCATGCTCTGTAAGCCGCAGACGGGGCAGGACACAGCATTGTTGTATAGTGGATCAAGCCCAATATTATCCGTCAATCCGTCTTCAGATGGACAGTCACTGGTGTCGGCTTATGGAAATAGTGTCTGCCTCTCGACTCTGCCGCGATTCCTTGTGAAGACGTCCTCCATTGTTCTCGATGGTCACACAGCAACGGTTCGCGTGGCCACATTCTCTCACAATGGCCTTTACATTGCCTCGGCCTCTGATGATCACACCATCAGAATCTGGAACGCCAGCAACAAATCAGAGGTCCAGCCAGCCGTGACGCAGGAAGCTACAGACAATAAAGTGGTCTCTGCCGTGATCATGACCGACTTTCGCACGTTCACGGGACACACAAGCAAAGTGATGTCGGTCGCAGTACCACCTGACGGTGTGGCCATTGTTTCTGGCAGCGATGATAATTCTGTTCGCATCTGGGATGCACGGACCGGCGCCAAAATGCTCTCACCGCTGCTCCGACACACCAGCCATGTGCGGTCAATAGCCATTTCATCTCAAGGGCGACTTGTTGCTTCTGGGTCATCGGATCACACGGTTAGGCTGTGGGATCTGCAAACGGGCAAGCCGGTTGGCAAGCCGATGCGAGGTCACTCCAACGATGTTAATGCGGTGGTATTCTCACCCAACACACGGTGGCTCGCATCAGGCTCAGACGACAAGACCGTGCACATCTGGAATGTTGCGACACAACGACCGTCGGCGATAAGCCCACTTTACTGCCGAAATTCAGTGCGCACAGTCGCCGTTTCGCCGGATGGTCGACTTGTTGCCGCAGGAGATGGACTCGGATATCTTAGCATTTGGCAGAGCGACACGGGCCAGCCAGTACACGATCCGCTTCAAACAGGCTCGAGGTCCGTGTGGTCTATTGGGTTCTCACCCGATGGGACGTGCATCGTGTCTGGTGGAGCGCTAGCGCACAACACGGAGCATGTTCAGATTTGGAATATCACCACGGGAGAGCCGGTCTTCGTTCTCACGGGCCATACCGATGACGTGTACTCTGCCACATACTCTCCAGATGGCCGGTTCATTGGGACAGGCTCTACTGACAAGACGGTTCGTCTCTGGGATGCAGTGACGGGTGCACCGGTTGCACTACTGGCCGGGCACACGGACTGGGTGCGATCTGTAGCATTTACACCTGACAGTCGCTCCATCGTATCGGGATCCGATGACGAGACCATACGAGTCTGGGATATTGTCGAAGAATCCAGAGCATCTCGAGCAAGCAATCCCGATGCCGCCACATTGTTTCAATACGCCAAATTGGACAACAGATGGCTCCAAACACGATTCGGCGAACTGTTGCTGTGGGTTCCAACCGAGTATCATAAGTACTTGTACAAACTCAAAGGCCAGCGCGTCATCATACAGATTGGCAAGAACGGCCTGCATCAGGGAGAGTCCTGGACTTCTTGCTGGCGTGGAAATGTATCTGGTCCTGGTCCTGGACTGGGCGCCGGTAGCCCTTCTTCGTAGTTTCTTGCACATAATTCCTCTTTCTGTCTTATAATGCTGTCCTCCTCAATCATCTGAAACATCTTTGCTTGTTATGATTCATGAAATACACATACGATGGTTCGTCTCAAGTTGGCGTGGGACTGACACCGTGACAGACGGCGGCATAACCTTGAAAGACAAAGGGAAAGATAGTGACACGTCTCTCGCACTGGTGTCCACCTCAAACTAGCTGCACTGGCTGACGCAGTGGTGATACTGTTCGCTTCCGATTCGGCGAGTGGGTGGGCTACGACGAAAGCTGCCTCCACGATTTGCCTAATAGTCTGGTAGATATTCTGACCAACCTTCGAGACCAACAGTCAGCCTCTAATTCCTGTCCATTTCAATTGCTGGTGGTGTCGCCGTGCTCCGCATTTGTTGCTTGAGAAGCCAACTCTAAACCGACACTCCCACGCGGTCAGTTTAGACCTACGACAAACAACGGCGGTTTGAGCGAGTCAGCCAGAACGCCAAATAAGCTCCCGGTCATAAATCTAGGGGATTTATTTTTGTTCGAAACCGAGTCGGGCTTCTAGGCTTTGGATGCGGTTGGTACCGCCGTCAGGCTGACCGGGCGCTACCGAACAGGCGAACACCGTACCGCTCTTCCTTCTCTACTTCCATGCCATCCTTTCATACGCGCCACTCTCTATCGGGGGGAGCGACAAGGACGGCCCTTACTACGCAAACGCATCCAAGCAGTCTCGCGCTAGGTTGGCGAGACCGCGTTCTTCGTCGCACTCGCATACTTCAACTCGGCCTGCTCGTTGATTATCGTTCGCAACCCCCCTTGCCGTAACGTGTGTGGACTGGTCATCGCGTACGGTGAGAGACACGGTCACACGGGCGCGTTTCTCTCAATTAGATGTTCCTGGCTCGCTCGACTGACAGGCGCGTCTTCAATGTAGCCCGAGCATTCTCACCCGCTTGTAAACACCGTTGGTTCACCCAACTCCACTTCGCTTCGGATCCCACAGCTATTTTCCCGTCATCCCTCACGACGAGGTTACTCTGGAACGTGAATAGGGGAGGGAGAGCGGCAGTAGGTGGGTCTTTTCTTGGCCAGCCTCCGCTGCAGGTCGGTAAGCGAGCTAGGGTTAGACTGGCGAGCGATGTATATACACAGTCAGCGTCAGGCGAATGTCAATTCGTTCGCGTGATGCCCGTCCGTCCTCATCCATGCTTCATCTCCGTCCCTCGTCCATAAATTGCATCGTTACTTCCTCGCATCCCTCACCCCTGCTCAAACAACCGGCCACTTTTATTTTGTCTGCACGATCACTCCTGCAGTCTGGCTTGTACACGATCCTCTCCTCGTATAACTCTCCCCTTTTTGGTTTCAACCATCTGCCCGAGTCATTTCCACATTCGCATCGGCGACTCTGCGTACTCGTTCTCACCAGGCGTGCTGCGTCCACTCACGCATGCCGCACCCGTCCTGTTGTCACTGTATCCAATAAATCCTCTGCTGTGCTTGTCGCAATGAGCCTCTGATGATTCCGTGAAGACATATCGTGTTTCACCGTTGGTCAGAATCGGAGGGAACTCGGCGAGGTACGGAAGTAGTTGGACACCAAGGTGTTTGGCCGATTACGTCGGCGCCTACGCTCCTTGCTCTCCTCCTTCCTACCTCAGGTGCAAGTGATTTTCGACTCTTCGCTTTATGAGCTAAATACTGGGTGCCCGCGGGATCTGAATGAAACACCACTAGGCTGCGTCTTCAGTGCATCCTGCATCGGTGCTCGCGATGCTGTAGCTGTAGATGATGTGCGACGCGCGACACACGACGCGATCCGAGATTCGCAACCAATAACAACGCGCGCACATAACTCGGTCAACATGCGACCCGATAATTAATGGGACTGGGTGCGTGTGCGCAGGTTCAGTGCGCCGTTCTGCGAAGCGAGCTGACATTCCGCGTGTGCTTCAGCACCATCTCCGTTTGTGTTCAATGCGCCCGAATCAAGCAATGCACAGAATCATCATCGCGTAAGACTTGTTACCGCTTATGACCATCTAACGTCATTCTGACACCAAAGATTCGTCCAACCGAACTGTCTGTCGTCACGCTCAACCTTCCACTCACGCTCCTCCCTTTTCAAACTTCAGATTCAACATCAACAATGCAATCATCATTTATTAAAATCTCGTCGATTGAATCGTGGATAGGCTCACATTGCGCACCTCACTCGGGAGTAGCAAGCAGTCCCTCAGACTACGACGACGCCAACTTCACCGCAAGACAGTCGATGCCACATCAGACCCAACTCACTACCATGCACACAGTTCGGAATAGCTGGTGTTGCTTTGATTTGTACTGCTCAAAGATTCGGAAAGGATGCCGATAACGAGTTTCTTGCGCGCCACAGCCAGCGACGAGGAGCGAGCAAGCACAAAATAGGCAGGCGATGTGGCGCGGAAGTCGAAAGTTTTGAGGAAGTGGCAAATGACTGGAACTTACCATCATGGTGTGTGACGCGTCGAATTCAACCCAGCATGTGTGTTCAGGAGGTTGAAGCACATGTCAGTTTCAGTGACTGGTGCGGAGCGGCTGGCGCAAGGTGTGTCACCGGAGGCAAACGACCTGTGACTACCGCAGCATTGCACCGGTTGTGGCTGCAGCTGAGCACCGAGGTGTGACTACCGGAATTGGACATGTGCCGAGAGCGGAGCCGGTTCCGAGAGCCACCGAGGACCCTTTCGACCCTGTTCGGCCGGTTACAAGCATTGTCACGAAACTTAGCTGGTTACCTTCTATCAGTTGTTTTCGAAACTATCTGTAGTGTGAATCCCACATTCTCACAGTATACTCTCAGCCTTTGTCTGAGTTGAAAGGAGTTGGTAAACTGACGAATTTTCATCACCCGGGTAAACCTCGAAAACGGTCTGCGATGCTCTCCGTACGACGATGCCCGGCGTCTCAGAGGCCGGCATCCCCGGACACTCGCCCGCCTCCAATCCGAACCCGCGCGCCACCGTCCAATTTGACGCGGAGAAAACACCCAGGCTCAAGATGCGATTCAGTTACTTTGCGGTATCGACGCCTCAGCTGCGCCACTCGGCGAAGTCGAGCAACCTCGCCGAGTACACAGGCTACGCCCCAACGGTGCCTATCATCCGAGCCCCGCCACCCGCTCGCCGCCGCGCAAATATCGTGACCACGATAATGGCTGAGCAGGACGGTTTATTCCAGGACGTTGGGCGGGTGGTCACGCAGCTCCCGACAACGTCGACAGAACGCAGGATCCCGACCATGGCCGCCACGACCGCCGCTAGCACATACTCGCAGACGACCGAGATCACCACTGCAGGTCTCGACCTTCAGAGGAAGTCCCAATCGCTTAGCCTGCTATGCTTTCGGTTGCGTAGCCATGGTCGGATCAGATGCTGGTCGACTTCGGGCACGGACGGACAGTACCGTGCTCATCGGTGACGCCTTTGACTCAGCAAAGCAGATTGGGCTCATCGTCGTTTCGTCGTATCTGCAAGACGATGGCGCGGTCGACTATGAGCCTCCATCACCCTCAAGCGGGCGCTCACGGTCATCGAGCAGCCGGAGTCGGCTTCCCTCTTCACTGTTCCGCCCGCTAGGTCATTCGACACCCGCATCATGAGGCCTGGGACTGCAACAAAGGGTGTCATCGGCCGGGGTCCTGCCCTTGGGCCGTTCGCTGCACCGTCTTTCAACGAGCGGTACTCGTAGTCCTCGGCCACACTGCTCGAGCAGGCCGGTGCGCTCAGCACGCCGACCATCATCCTCTCAGCAGACGGCGACACTGTCTACAAGCATTGGCCCGAGTTCGGGTTCTGCGTCGTAGAGGAGGAACTGGAGGACGAATCTGATCGTGAGTCGGTGTCGCCGTCGTGGAACACCCGATATGCCGACAAGCGTAAGCTACGAGACCGACTCTGCGGAAGCATCGAGCATGCGCCGTACTTCTCACGAGTCTGAAGCGGCAATGAGAACTCCAGCTCGGCCTACGGCGGTGCTACGGGTGAAGACGGTTGCGGTACGCGAGACGACGCCAGCGGTGCGCGCGAGAGGGCACAGTCTGTCGGCCGAGTCGGCGCTCAGCCCGTTTGCGGACCCGTTCGAGTACGACAACGTCGATACCAAGAGCGGTGCGGACCTGTTGAGGTCGGATAGCACAGATTCGGATGTGCTGAGTGCGGTGGATCGGGCTTATGTCTGTGCGAGCCTGGTACGCGGTCAGCGTCAGGCGAACGCCAATCCGTTCGCGTGATGCCTGACCGTCCTCAGCATCTCTTCCTCTGTCTCGTCGACTACTTGCATCAGTGTTCTCTCTCAACCCTGCTC
>Ga0247815_10001385_pt1 | contig 18562 bp, 14 predicted proteins | sample UWRJL194509B1_FD_181014 | JGI IMG/M metagenome (GOLD analysis project Ga0247815, IMG submission 181014) | Plant litter microbial communities from Arlington Agricultural Research Station in Wisconsin, United States - UWRJ-L194-509B-1 | ecosystem: Environmental > Terrestrial > Plant litter >...
AACTATTGTACCTACTGCCGAACGCAGCCCATGGGCAAGGCCACACATTCGCCTTATAGCTGAAGTAGCCCGGTATAACGACTATGCAAAGAGTGCCATGTACTCGCCGTTTTTAGAGCAGGCGGGACATAAAAGGCTGGGTACGTATTTTGGGGTACGGTCAGAGTGGTGGGTGTTCTAAACTAATTACAATACAACAATTACAATGAATATTAAAATAGGGGCATCACTGCTATCATGGATAACGCCATTATGGAATGCAGAAGCAGGCCATTATGCCATACAAAAAACAGCACAGGCAGGTTTTGACATCATCGAAATATTGCTTCCTAATAATATGGAATTTGATGCGCCAACAGTAAAGCAGCAGCTAAAAGATAATAGCCTTGGTGTGGTTTGCTCGCTTAACCTGCCCAAAGAAGCACATATTTCTTTTTATCCAAAAGATGCCCTGGCCCTTATAAAAAAGGCCCTTGATAAAACCGCAGCGCTTGACGCCGACTTTTTAGGTGGTGTACTGCATGGTGGCATTGGTGTGTTTACAGGAAACCCGCTTACTAAGGCAGAGAAAGATATTATTATTAATGTTTGGGGTGAAGCCGCAAATTATGCTAAAAAGAGCGGCATTACCATAGGCATAGAGCCAATTAACCGTTACGAAAGCTACGTTTGTAATACTGCTGCTAATGTTATAGAGCTGATAGAAAAAACAGGAGCGTCTAACCTTGCCGTTCACCTGGATACTTTTCACATGAACATTGAGGAGAATAATTTTTACGACCCAGTAATTCAGTCAGGCAAATTATTAAAGCATGTGCATGTTACTGAGAGCAACCGTGGTATGCCCGGCGAAGGGACAATCAATTGGGATGAATTTTTTAGTGCACTAACGACAATTGAATTTGATGGGAATTTGGTTCTTGAGAATTTTTCCTCATCTGTTGCCGGGATGCAGCAGGCGGTTTCGCTATGGCAAAAATCTCCCCATGATGCTGATGCACTCGCAGCCGGTAGCTTAAGGTTTATTAAGGATAAATTAGCCAACCTATAGAGTTAACTGTAGTTATATATAATTGATATAGATATTTAAACCCACAGACGTAAGCCTGCGGGTTTATTACTTTATAGAACGTAATTTAGTATCTTTACTATCAGTAACTTTAAGTAATGATTTCAATCTGCCCTAATTTTGAAATATAAAAACCATGATCACACAAACTCCTGCAAAGCCTAAATTGTTCCCTATACTTTTGGTTACATTTATAGATACGTTAGGAATGAGTGTCGTGCTGCCATTTCTTGTGGTAATTGTCTTAAAAATGGGTGGTAATGCCTTAACCTATGGTTTACTTGGGGCAACATATTCTGTATTTCAGCTTATAGGAGCACCGCTTTTGGGCAACTGGTCAGACAGTTCCGGACGCAAAAAGATATTGCTCATTAGCGAAATAGGCACTTTTATAGGGTGGATGATATTTATTCTGGGTTTGTTAATTGCACCGTCCGGTACAGTAGCTAACGCCGCTAATCATAATGATCTGGTAATAACTTTACCACTTATGCTAATCTTTTCAGCACGAGCTATTGATGGTTTAACAGGTGGAAGCATTTCTGTAGCCAATGCATACCTTGCCGATATCTCTGAGAAAAAAGACAGGAAGCAAAACTTCGGTAAAATATCTGCGGCATCAAATATGGGGCTTATTTTTGGCCCATTAATGGCGGGGTTGTTTGGAGCCACAGTATTGGGTAACCTATTGCCTGTCATTGCTACAGCCCTAATATCTTTTGTTGCTGTTTTTGTGGTCTATTTTTACATCCATGAAAGCAGGTTTAAACCTGTTTATGCTGATAAAGTAACAACTAATCAACCCACAAAAAAAGACGTATTTATAGTTTTTAAGATAGATGGCGTACCTTATTTCCTGTTGCTTTATTTCCTGATATACCTTGCCTTCAACTTTATTTATATAGCATTTCCTGTTTATGCAGCTGACGAATTAAAATGGTCGGTACTACAGCTTGGGGTGTATTTCTCATTTCTAAGTGGAGCACTCGTGGTTGTTCAGGGGCCATTTCTGACTTATCTCAGCAAGCATTTTTCGGGTGCCGTACTTGTTATTACAGGCGGCTTTTTATTGGCAATATGCTTTATCTGCCTTACCTTTAATAATATTGTGGCAATGTATACCGGCGCTTTATTTTTTGCTTTGGGTAACGGCTTAATGTGGCCATCGTTTGTGGCATTGCTCTCTAATACCGGTAATGAAGATACCCAGGGAGCTATACAGGGAGTAGCCAGTGCAGCCGGAAGCCTTGCCAGTATTATTGGGTTGGTTAGCGGTGCATTTTTATTTAATCTGCTTCACGGTAACATCTTTTTTGTTACCGCTGCTTTTATGGCAGGCATTGCATTGCTTTCTGTCCCGTTGATACAAAAGGAAAAAGCAATGCAATAATCTCCTGTCACTAATTACTTTATAACATTATGCTTTTAAGAATTGCCTTAATACATATTGTAAAATACCACCATTCCTGTAGTATTCTATTTCAATTTTAGAGTCCAGCCTTGCAATAGCGCTAAACACAATAGACTGCCCATCTTTTTTTACAGCAGTAACTTCTACTACTTTTAATGGTTTAATATCGTTAGCAATACCTGTAATACTAAAGGTTTCTTCACCGGTAAGGCCAAGGCTTTCGGCATTATCTCCAGTTTTGTACTGCAATGGCAACACGCCCATACCCACAAGGTTGCTCCTGTGTATACGCTCATAGCTTTCGGCAAGAACTACCTTAACTCCTAAAAGGAATGTACCTTTTGCAGCCCAGTCGCGCGATGACCCACTACCATATTCTTTACCTGCAAGCACCATAAGTGGTATGTGTGCCTCTTTGTATTTAACAGATGCATCATAAACACTCATATCTTCGCCGGTAGACAAAAATTTAGTGTAGCCACCTTCGCGGCTTGCCAGTTTATTTTTAATACGCACATTAGCAAAAGTTCCCCTTATCATAACTTCATCGTGACCACGGCGCGAACCGTACGAGTTAAAATCGGCTTTTTCCACACCGCGGCTTAAAAGGTATTTACCTGCTGCAGATGTTTCATTATAAGCCCCTGCTGGCGATATATGGTCGGTCGTTATGCTGTCGCCAAGAAAAAGCAGCACACTGGCATCATTAATATCCTGTAATTCTCCCGGTTCATCGGGCAGGTTATTAAAGAACGGCGATTCTTTAATGTAGGTAGAGTTATCATCCCAAACGTAAATTTTTTCTTCGGGTATCTCAAGGTTTTGCCATGTTTCGTTACCATCAAAAATTGTCCCATAGCTTGTGGCAAACTGTGTTGGCGAAAGCACTTCGCTCATAACGGCATTAATTTCGTCGTTACTTGGCCAAATATCTTTAAGGAAAACCGGCTGCTGGTTAGGGTCGTAGCTTATAGGTTCATTAACAAGGTCTACATCTACCCGGCCTGCAAGGGCATACGCCACCACAAGCATGGGCGACATTAAAAAGTTCATTTTTATCTGCGGGTGTATCCTTGCTTCAAAATTTCGGTTGCCGGATAGTACTGATGCCATAACAAGGTCATGATCGTCTATAGCTTTTGCAATGTGTGCAGGCAGCGGGCCGGAATTGCCTATACATGAGGTACAGCCGTAACCTACTACGTGAAATTTAAGCGCTTCAAGGTCGTCCAGTAAATCAGCTTTGATAAGGTAATCGGTCACAACCTTAGACCCTGGTGCCAAGGATGTTTTTACCCATGGCTTCACATTAATACCTAACTGGCGTGCTTTCCTGGCAACAAGCCCGGCACCTATCATAACATAAGGGTTAGACGTATTGGTACACGATGTTATGGCAGCAACCACCACGGCACCGTCTGACAGCATAAACTGTTCCTGACCCATGGTAACGGCAACCATCTTCATACCATCCTCAATCTTTTCTTCAATTTTAATATCCTGTTTTAATTCAGGTTCGGTTACAACAATAGGCAAGGCACTGCCACCTTCGGCATACCAGCGGGTTAGCTGTTCCTGTGGCTTAAGGTATTTACGCCCAAACGACTGGTGCAGTACATCTATAAATTTAGGTTTAAAATCTTTTAGCAATATTTTATCCTGCGGCCTTTTTGGCCCTGCAACTGTAGGTTCTACTGTACCAAGGTCTAATTCAAGAATATCGGTATAGGTAATTTCTTCGTTGCCGGTACGCCATAGCAGGTTGGCTTTACAGTAATCTTCAACCAGTTGTACCTGCTCTTCGCTACGGTTACTAAGACGCATATATTCCAGCGTTTTATCATCAATGGGGAAGTAGGTTACCGTACAGCCAAATTCGGGCGACATATTACCTATCGTAGCCCTGTCCGGTACCGAAAGATGGTCTAATCCATCGCCAAAAACCTCTACAAATTTACCCACAACACCATATTTCCTCAGCAGTTCGGCAATGGTAAGTACCATATCTGTAGCGGTAGAGCCTAAAGGCAGCTCTCCCGTTAAGCGGAGGCCAATAACTTCCGGCATGATGAAATAAATGGGCTGGCCTAAAATTGCAGCCTCAGCCTCGATACCGCCCACGCCCCAGGCAATGACACCAATACCATTAACCATAGGCGTGTGGCTGTCAGTTCCCACTAAAGTATCCGGGAACACCTCACCGTTGCGCTGTATAACCCCCTTAGATAAATATTCAAGGTTTACCTGGTGGCAAATGCCCATTCCGGGAGGCACCACACTAAAATTACTGAACGATTTTTGCGCCCACTTTAAAAACTGGTAACGTTCTTTGTTACGGCTGTATTCTTCGTCCATATTACGGCCATACGAATATTCGGTACCAAAATAATCTACCTGAACCGAGTGGTCTATAACAAGGTCTACAGGTATTAGTGGGTTAATTTCGTCCGGGTTTTTGCCTTTGCGGGCAATCTCTGCCCTAAGTGAGGCTATGTCTACCACGGCAGGCACGCCGGTAAAATCCTGCATTAATACACGGGCAGGCTTAAAGGGGATATCTTTATCAGATGCTTCAGGCTTCCAGTTGAGCAGCGTTTCAACGTTTTCTTTTGTAATGGCAAAGTCATCAAAATTTCTTAATACGTTTTCTAAAAGGATGCGAATAGAGAAAGGCATTTTGCCAATTTCGTGCCCTTGTTTTTCAAGTTCGGGCAGGCTATAATACGTATAAGACCCTGTTTTTGTATTGAGTAGTTTTTTAATTTGATAAATGTCGTTTTGCATAGTAGTAAGTAGTTATTTGTTTAAACCTTGACAATGCGTGTGTGTGAATGTATGCCAATAATTTTTTTTTGTGTAACCTTAAAATTAGTGAATAAAAGCTGAAAATGTATATTATCTGTAAAAATTTACATACAATATAACCTGAAAAATTATGCCCACATCAAGCAGGCATAATGAATAATACTTTTTAATGTTTGTATATGTGCTTATGCAATTGTAACATCTTTAGAAAGATACACGTCCTGCACATCTCTTATTAATTTTGCTCCTTCATCAAACGGGCGCTGAAATGCTTTCCTGCCCATAATTAGCCCAGTACCTCCGGCGCGTTTATTAATAACCGCGGTTTTTATAGATTCGGCAACATCGGTAGCTCCTTTAGATTCTCCTCCGCTATTAATAAGACCTGCGCGCCCTGCATAGCAGTTAAGCAATTGGTAACGTGTTAGGTCTATAGGGTGGTCAGACGACAACTCGCTATATACTTTGGGGTCGGTTTTAGAGAATTTTATTGTGTTGAAACCACCGTTATTTTGCGGAAGTTTTTGTTTTATGATATCTGCCTGAATAGTAACGCCTAAACGGTTTGCCTGCCCGGTAATGTCTGCCGCAACTTCATAGTTAACACCATCTTTAGTAAAATCGTTATTGCGGGTATAACACCATAATATGCATGCCATACCTAACTGATGCGCACGTTCAAAAGCTTTAGATACCTCGATGATCTGGCGATCGGAGTTTTCAGAACCAAAATATATAGTTGCGCCCACGGCAGTAGCGCCCAGGTTCCAGGCGTCATCTACACTGCCAAACATTATCTGGTCATACTTGGTAGGGTAGGTTAGTAATTCATTATGGTTTATCTTAACAATAAAAGGTATTTTATGTGCATATTTCCTCGACATTATTGCCAGGTTGCCAAAACTTGAGGCTACTCCGTTGCAACCACCTTCTATAGCGAGTTTGATAATGTTATCAGGATCAAAATAAAGCGGGTTAGGAGCAAAAGAGCTTCCTGCAGTATGTTCTATATCCTGGTCTACCGGCAGTATAGAAAGGTAACCTGTACCACCCAGCCTGCCATGGTTATATAAAGAAGCTAAGCTTTTTAAAACCTGTGGGTTGCGGTTGCTCTGACCAAAAATATCATCTACAAAAGTGGGCGAGGGGAGATGTAAAAGGTCTTTAGAAACTTTGGGAGAATTAAAGCCAAGCAAGCTTTCAGCTTCGTTACCTAAAAGCTGTTGTATATCGGTGAAATTCATAAATTTATATGATTATTGTGTTTTATAAAAGTAAGAAAATTTAGGCAGCAACATAATTAAATCATTGTTAAATAGCGGATTAAATTTAACAATATTTAGTAAGAAAATATATCTACAAATAAATCTTATTATAAATAAGCGAACATTCATTTATAATTATATCTTTGCATAAAAAATTTATATAAATGCGTATAAGGGATACAGATAAAGAACAACTGGTAAAATTTAAAGCGATTGAACAAATTGTGCAGGATGGCTTTCAGGGGTTTAGCATGAACAAGCTGGCTAAAGCCTGCAATATATCTGTTGCTACGCTTTATATTTATTACAAAGACAAGGATGACCTGATAAAAAAGCTTGGCGCAGAAATAGGCCACAATTTTTTTACCAATACAATGAAGGATTTTTCGCCTGAAATGCCTTTTGCAGAAGGATTGTGGATACAATGGAAAAACCGGTCGGCTTTTGCAATGGAATTTCCGATGGAGGTAGCCTGCTTTGAGGTTATAAAACATTCGCCCCATGCCGAAAGTATTTTTGCCGAATCTACGCACATGCAGGACTTTAAGGAAAGCATGAAACAGTTTGTAATTAACGCCAGGAATAACAAAGAACTAATACCGCTCTCGCTGGAAGTTTTTTGGAGTGTAGCTTATGGCCCGCTCTATATATTACTAAATTTTCATCGTGAAGGCAAGAGCATGGGAGGCATACCATTTAAGCTTACTAATGAAATTGTAAAAGAAGCTTTTGATGCTGTAATAAAATCGTTAACGCCGTAAATTTTAAGCTATGGATACAAATAGCCAACTTTTTATATTTAAGACTGATATAGCTGAACTTTGTGCTAACTGCGAAGTTTATAAAGCACTGAATAAGCATGCCGGTGTGCAGGAGTGGAGCATTGATACCGATGATGTAGATCGTGTATTGCGCGTTGAGTCGGCCACATTGTCGGCTTTAGAAATTATCAGTATCATTAATAGCCTTGGCCATGATTGCCAGGAGTTAAATTAGTTCAATCATCATTAATCACTACTATCATCAGTCAAAAAATGGAACAGCCTAAAATAGAAATCCCCCCATTTACTTCGCATCAAAAATTTGTAATTGCAATACTCGCATTACTACAGTTTACTGTTATACTCGATTTTATAATTATGTCTCCCCTGGGCGATATACTTATGAAAACACTTAACATGACCACAGCAAACTTTGGCTTTGCCGTTTCTGCTTATGCTTTTAGCGCAGGAACATCAGGGCTGCTTGCCGCAGGTTTTGCCGATAAATTCGACCGTAAAAAACTGCTTATCTTTTTCTATACCGGTTTTATTACAGGCACAATATTTTGTGCATTTGCTACAAATTACTGGACGCTGCTTGGCGCACGTATCTTTACTGGTCTATTTGGTGGTGTAATAGGATCGGTATCCCTGGCTATTGTAACCGACTTGTTTGTTATACACCAGCGTGGGCGCGTTATGGGCTTTATACAAATGGCATTTGCTACCAGCCAGATATTAGGTATCCCTTTAGGATTGTATTTTGCAAATAAATGGGGCTGGCATTCGGCGTTTCTTATGATAGCAGCTGTAGGAGTTGTTATACTTATTGCTATAATAACAAATATGCAGGCTGTTAATGAACATTTAAAACTTCAAAATGATAAAAACCCGTTTCTGCATTTATGGCATACGCTAAGTAACAAAAAGTACCAGGTAGGTTTTGCCGCAATTGCATTTTTATCTGTTGGCGGGTTCATGCTACAGCCTTTTGGAAGTGCTTTCCTTATCAATAACATACATATAGCCCAGCTTCAGTTGCCTACAGTGTATTTTTTTACAGGATTATCGGTGTTGTTTATTATGCCACTTGTAGGCAAGCTTAGCGACAGGGTAAGTAAATTCAGGCTGTTCGCAGCAGGTTCTGTAATCTCAATGGTAATGATTATTTTTTACACAAACCTTGGCCCAACGCCGCTGTGGGAAATAATAGTGATCAATATGATCATGTTTATGGGCATTATGAGCAGGATGATACCTGCCACTACGCTTAATACCGGAATACCCGATATGAAAGACCGTGGAGCTTATATGGCTATAACATCGTCCCTGCAGCAAATTGCGGGTGGTATAGCAGCTGTGTGCGCCGGTTACATAGTACATCAGGAAACTAAAACAAGCCCGCTGGAAAATTATAATATTCTTGGGTACGTTATTGGTGTGGTGGTTATGTTGTCTATATTTTTTATATGGAGGGTAGACCGGTTGGTTAAACCAAAAGATACAGATGCGAAAGATGTTGTGAGCGCTCCTGTAATAGATTAAACTATATAAAAAGGTATTAGTTATTTTATAAAGGTACATGTAAACATGCTCTTAGATGCACCTTTATAAAATTGCAATATGTCCCATAGCATACCATATATTTTGTTACTTTTGCGATATAAAATAAAACACAAAATAATGGCTGATATAACACTTGGGGGTAACCCGGTTCACACATCGGGAGAGTTACCTTCAACAGGTACAAAAGCGCCGGAATTTACACTTGTAAAAGGCGATCTTTCTACAGTTTCACTTTCAGATTTTAAAGGTACCAATCTGGTGCTTAATATATTTCCGAGTGTAGATACAGGCGTATGTGCTGCATCTGTTCGCAAATTTAATGAGAAGGCAAGTACACTTGCCAATACAAAAGTACTATGCATATCGCGCGACCTTCCTTTTGCACAAAACCGTTTTTGTGGTGCCGAAGGTTTAGAGAATGTAATTTCACTTTCTGATTTCAAAGACGGCAGTTTTGGTGCTGCTTACGGACTTACCTTAACCGATAGCCCTCTTGCAGGTTTACTGTCGCGCGTGGTTATAGTAGTAAACGAAGAAGGTAATGTTGTTTATACAGAGCAGGTTGCAGATATTAAAGATGAGCCTAACTATGATAATGCCCTTGCGGCCCTGTAGCTTTTAATAAATGAAAGACAACAGGTTTGTAAAAGGCAGGCTTAAAAGCGTAGAATATTCTATAAAGGGCGCGTGGAAACTTGTAACATCTGAGCACAGCATTATGGTGCAGTTTGGCTTAGGTGTTGTAGTTACTATTGCCGGTTTTTATTTTAATATATCTGCTACAGAGTGGATGCTGCAAATATTTGCTGTAGGGCTTGTACTTGCTATTGAGGGTGCTAACACTGCTGTAGAAAAAATATGTGACTTTATTCACCCCGATTTTAATCCTAAAATAGGTTTTATAAAAGATATAGCTTCGGGTGCCGTGTTTTTTGCGGCACTATCGGCTATTGCAGTGGGGTGTATTATTTACTACCCAAAGGTGGCTGCGTTATTTTAATTTAATATTTTTACAAAAAAAGGAATATACACTGCATGGCAAAAGCTAAAAAAGAAGCCCCGGCTGCAAAAAAACCGGTAACCGAAAAAAGACCGTGGAAATTATCCCGCAGGAACAAAGTACTTGTGGGCATCTTGTTTTTTTTATTTTCGGTAGCACTGCTGTTGTCGTTTGTATCTTATTTTTTATACTGGGAGTACGACCAGAGTGTGCTCACTTCGTTTACAGACCGTACACAATCGGTTCAAAACTGGCTGGGCAAATTTGGTGCCTGGCTCGCCGACCTTTTTTTATACAAGGGTTTTGGTGTAGCATCGTTTATATTAATACGATTCTTTTTTTTAATGGGGTCTTACTTAGTGTTAGACCTGCCTGTAGGTAAACTAAAAAAAATACTTTTCTGGGATCTTTACCTTGCCATAATAGTATCTGTACTATGTGGTTTCTTTAACGCTTATATACCAGAGCTTGGAGGTGTTATAGGGTTTGAAATAAACCTTTTTATGCAGGATTTTATAGGCAAAACAGGTACGCTTTTAGTGCTTATATTTGGTCTTGCTATATTCCTTTTTCTTCGTGTAAAAATTTCTCCCGACGCTATTAAAGGCCTGTTTGAAAGAACACAGGAAGATGATATGGAGGAGGAGGAAGAGCCTGTTGCAGAGCCTGTACGCGACGGCATAAGGGTTGCAGGACCACCTGCTATGCCTGTTGCAGAGCAGGAAATGCAGCCTAATTATGAAGATATGGATGCCGACTCTGAAGAATATGATGAAGAGCTTGCCAATATTGAACTTAAAATGATAACCAAGCCGGTTCCTCCTGCGCCCATACCCCTTGCTGTTACACCATCCCAGTTTGAGATAAATAAGGAGGCTATGAAGCCTACTATATCGCATTCGTCTCAAATAAACCTTGATACCGCACCAAAGCCTAAGCCAATAATTGCAGAAGCTCCTCAGGTTCATGAAATTATTGAAACAGAAGACGAAAATTTTGTAATTGAAAAAATCTCTGATGAAGATGTAATTGAAGAAAATCTTGCTGCAAGGCTTGTAAAAGATTTTGGTGAGTTTGATCATACACTTGAGCTCCCAAATTACCAGTATCCGCCGTTAGACCTGTTACGTGATTATGCAGCAGGCGGTATTACTATAAATCAGGAAGAATTAGAAGAAAATAAAAACAGGATCGTAGAGACTTTACGTAATTACAAGATTGATATTGCACAGATAAAAGCTACAGTAGGGCCTACGGTTACGTTGTATGAAATTATACCCGAAGCGGGCGTACGTATCTCAAAAATTAAAAGTCTTGAAGACGATATAGCCCTTTCGCTTGCAGCATTAGGTATTCGTATTATTGCGCCAATACCGGGTAAAGGTACTATTGGTATAGAGGTACCTAATAAGAACCCTACTATGGTTTCTATGAAGAGCGTTATTGGTGCCCCTAAATTCCAGACTGCCGAAATGGAGCTGCCAATTGCATTAGGTAAAACCATTAGTAACGAAACCTTTGTGGTAGACCTTGCCAAGATGCCCCACTTACTTATGGCTGGTGCTACTGGCCAAGGTAAATCTGTAGGATTAAATGCAGTGCTTACCTCGCTACTTTACAAAAAACACCCGGCTGAAGTAAAGTTTGTATTGGTAGACCCTAAAAAGGTAGAACTCACGCTGTTCAATAAAATTGAAAGGCATTATTTAGCAAAATTACCGGATAGTGGCGATGCTATTATTACCGATAATGCAAAGGTTGTAAACACGCTCAACTCGTTGTGTATAGAAATGGATAACCGCTATAATTTGCTTAAAGATGCAGCGGTGCGTAACATTAAAGAATATAACGATAAATTTAGGCACCGTAAACTCAATCCTGAAAACGGTCACAGGTTTTTACCATACATAGTGCTTGTTGTGGATGAGTTTGCCGACCTTATTATGACGGCAGGCAAGGAGGTAGAAACTCCTATTGCCAGGCTGGCGCAGTTAGCAAGGGCTATCGGTATTCACCTTATCATTGCTACACAAAGGCCGTCGGTTAACGTTATTACCGGTATTATAAAGGCTAACTTCCCGGCAAGGATTGCCTTTAGGGTGACATCTAAAATTGACTCGCGTACAATTCTTGACAGCCAGGGAGCAGACCAGCTTATAGGCCGTGGAGATTTACTATATACACAGGGTAATGATCTTGTTCGTGTGCAATGTGCATTTATTGATACACCGGAGGTAGAAAAAATTACAGAATTTATAGGTTCCCAAAAAGCATATCCTGAAGCTTACCTGTTACCCGAATACTTTGGGGAGGAAAGTGGCACTAATCTTGATATAGATATTAGCGAAAGAGATTCAATGTTCAGAGAAGCTGCAGAAGTGATTGTTACAGCCCAGCAGGGTTCGGCATCATTGCTTCAGCGCAAGCTAAAATTAGGGTATAACCGTGCGGGCAGGCTTATAGACCAGCTTGAAGCCGCAGGCATTGTAGGTCCGTTTGAAGGCAGTAAAGCCCGAAGCGTACTTATAAATGACCTTAGTTCTCTTGAGCAATTTTTTAGAAATGAGGAAAACAGCTTTTAAAATGCAAAAGATTATCAGGGTTTTATTACTTTTTATCTTAACAATAGGTTTAACAGCACATGCGCAGGACTCTCAAAAAGCAAAAAAAATGCTCGACGAGGTTAGTGCTAAAATTAAAAGCTATGATAACGTTGTTATAGATTTTAAGTACAGTATGTCTAACCCAAAAAAAAACCTTAACCAGGAGAGCAAAGGCAACGTAGCACAACAGGGTAATAAATATGTGCTTAACTTTATGGGTGTTACCCGTATTTTTGACGGAAAGAAAGTCTATAATATTGTGCCCGAAGATGAAGAGATAACCATATCTACATTTGATGATAAAAAAGACGATGGGCTTACACCATCAAAAATGTTTTCGTTTTTTAATAATGGTTATAGGTATGCCACAGATATTGTGCAAAACGTTAAGGGGAGAAAAATACAATATATTAAGCTAACACCTACAGATACCAAAGACGATGTTAAGGATGTGCTTATTGGTATAGATTCTCAAACAAAGCATATTTATACACTTATTCAAACAGCAAAGGATGGTACAAAAACCACTTTTACTATAAATTCTTTTAAAACAAACCAACCTTTGTCAAAAAATCATTTTACCTTTACCGAGAGTAAATATCCTAATTACTACATTAACAAATTAGACTAATTTACGGGTGAAAATTTTAGACCGTTACATCCTTACTTCCTTTATACAGACATTTGTTTCTGTATTTGTTATCTTGTTCTTTATCTTTATTTTACAGGGCATCTGGTTGTTTATATCAGAACTTGCAGGTAAAGACCTTGATGCCTGGGTGATAGCAAAATTTTTGTTGTTTTATTCGCCTAAAATAGTACCGCTTGTATTGCCTTTATCTATACTTCTGGCTTCAATCATGACCTTTGGTAACTTTGCCGAGAATTATGAATTTGCAGCTATGAAATCATCAGGTATTTCGTTAAACAGAGCAATGCGAAGTTTAATCATATTTATATTTGGGTTAAGCATTGTGGCATTCTTCTTTGCTAACGATGTTATACCACAGGCCGAATATAAATTTCTTAACCTGCGTAAAAATATCATTCAGCGTAAACCTGCAATGGCAATTATAGAAGGCCAGTTTAATGCTGTGGGTACTTTTAATATTAAGGTAGAAAAGAAATCGGGAGAAAACGGAGAAAAGTTAACCGGTGTTACCATTCATAAACGTAAGCCGGGGGCATCAAATGCCACTATTATACGGTCTAAAACAGGATTGCTAACCAGTAATGAAAAAAGTAACCTGCTACAGCTCGAACTTTTTGATGGTTATTATTATGAGGAGATAACTTCTCAAAACCCTGTAGAAAGGCAAAAGCAGCCCTTTGCTAAAAGTAGCTTTTCTAAACAAATAATGAATATAGACCTTACATCGCTTAATACTAACGATGAAGACAGCGAACAGGTAGCACATACTAATAACATGCTTAATGTTTCTGAACTTAAATATACGCTTGATTCGCTTGAGGGTAATTTTAATAAGGATGCAAAAAGTATTACCGCTAATATTGCACAACGCTCTAATGTTGTTCTTGCCGGAACCCCAAAAGTTTTAATTATTCAGGATTCAACTGATTTGGCAAAAGACAGTTTAAAATTAGCTAAGGCAGGAGTTATAAAAAAGAAAAATGACACCCCAAAAGACTTACTTGCACTTGTATCTCAAGCTGACAGGATGCGTGTGCTGGAAGTGGCCAATAACAATTTAGGCAGTACACAATATGTAGTAATGTCTGGCAAAAATGAATTAGTCGAGAAAATAAAAAATATAAACAACCACTGGCTTGCGTTATATGACAAATATGTAATAGCATTTGCCTGCATTCTTATGTTCTTTATAGGAGCGCCGCTTGGAGCTATTATCCGTAAAGGAGGTTTAGGATTGCCCATTGTGTTTGCTGTGCTTATATTTATTATTTTTCACTTTATAAATACCTTTGGCAGAAAGCTGGCCCAGGAAAATGGTATCCCGCCATTTTTAGGTTCATGGATGTCTACATTCGTGTTAAGCCCGCTTGCCATATTACTAACTTATCGTGCTACTAATGATATTGGCCTGATAAGCTTTGATAACTTTATAACGCCTTTACAAAAGGCCTTTTCTAAAATTTTTAAACCCAAACCCAAACAAGCATGATAGTTCCTGCTGAAGAAAAAATAAAACTCAACACGATAGAGGAAGCCATTGAAGATATTCGCTTAGGTAAAGTGATTATAGTTGTGGATGACGAAGACCGTGAAAATGAGGGCGATTTTATCGCTGCTGCGGAGAAAGTAACTCCTGAAATGATAAACTTTATGGCTACCCATGGTCGTGGCCTTATTTGTGCCCCCCTTACAGAGGAGCGCTGTAAAGATCTCGATCTTAATCTTATGGTGGCTAACAATACTGTATTGCACGAAACGCAGTTTACAGTATCTATAGATCTTTTAGGCCATGGTTGTACTACGGGTATATCTGTACATGACAGGGCTAAGACGATAAAAGCGCTGGTAGATGACGAAACAAAACCTTATGATTTAGGCCGTCCCGGGCACATATTTCCGTTAAGGGCAAAGCAGGGCGGGGTATTGCGCCGCACCGGTCACACAGAAGCTTCAATAGACCTTGCAAGGCTTGCAGGTTTTAAACCTGCCGGTATACTTGTAGAAATACTCAATGAAGATGGCTCTATGGCCCGCCTGCCTGAACTGCATAAAGTTGCAGAGAAATTTGATCTTAAAATAATTTCTATAGAAAATCTTGTGGCCTACAGGATGCAACACGACAGCCTTATTGTTAAAAGGGAAGATTTTGATATTGAAACCCGTTTTGGTACTTTCAGGCTAAGAGCCTATGAGCAAACAACAAACAGGCAAATACATGTTGCACTAACTAAAGGAAGCTGGAATACGGGTGATGATATACTTACACGTATAAACTCTACACAAATAAACAACGACATTTTAGGTACGTTGACAAACAATCCTGACACAAAGCTGGATAGTATGTTTAAGCGTATAAATGATGAAGGCAGGGGAGCGGTACTGTTTATAAACCAGGAAGTACAACCGGCCGAACTGCTTGGAAGGATTACAGAACTTAAAAATCTTCAGGCAAATGGTACGCACAAAGCACCGCCGTTAAAAATGGATGTTAAAGATTTTGGCATTGGTGCGCAAATATTACACGACATCGATGTTTGTAAAATACGCTTGCTAAGCAATTCGGAACAATCTAAAAGGGTTGGTATGATTGGTTATGGATTAGAAATTACAGAATACGTTAATTATTAAAAAATAATTTATATATTTGCAGCCGCAATGAGGGAAACAAATTGCGGTTTAATGGAGAAATGGCAGAGTGGTCGATTGCGGCAGTCTTGAAAACTGTTGACTGTAACAGGTCCGGGGGTTCGAATCCCTCTTTCTCCGCCACCTGAAGTTTACGACTAAACTTCAAAAAAACAAAAACCTTTAAATCATGAGATTTAAAGGTTTTTTTGTTTGGAGTAAGTTTTCCTTTTTTTGAAAACGGGAAAGCGCTATACAATATAATTTTTATTAATGTATGATGCAAACTTTTACTTGCAGGTTCTTAGTTCTTTTTCAAATCTTTTTCCCGGACAAATTTTTGTTACTTAAAATTTGCTGTTTGGAATTTCAAAATTCTATGCCTGAGCAATTTTAGTAGTCGCTATCACACCAAGACAGCTCTCCGGAATATTAAATGCATCTACCAGTGGCACTGCATCCTGGCGTATTTCCCAACATAATTGGCTTACAAGCTTGCGTATAGCCTTGGTTTTAACACCTTCCATATAGCCCTGTTCTAAATACCACGCCTTATGTTGCTCTATTTTGTTAAGCGCAAAGAGGTTATAAAGACGGGTTAATACTTCTTTAAGTGATTCATCTTCTGTTTCCTGTATCTTAATTTGAAACTGCTCAAGTACAACACGGTCAAGGTAAGAATCGGCAATTTGCAGCATGTGCGGGTGCATAATATTGGCAGCATCAAAGGCATCAAGGCCATCATCAACCAGTTTTTTAAAACGGCGTGCGCCACTGCTTACCACCTCACGCTCGCGGTATTGAAATGCATTTAAATGAAATTCAGAATCTTTTAAATGTGCTTCATCGGTATTGCGCGTAGCAAACGGATTCTTCTCCGCCACTGCCGTCTTCGCCTGTCCTACCACATAATTAAATATGGTACTTACATTTAACTCTCCAAACTGCTTGCGATATTCGCTTAGCCTGTTTTTCGCCGTAAGTTGCATAAGCACAGTATTATCACCTTCAAAAGTGGTGTATATTTCGGTGTCATTTTTAAGATTATCAATGCGGTTTTCGCTTATATAACCTTTACCACCACAGGCCTCACGGCACTCTTGCAGCGTGTCGCGGGTATTCCAGGTAGAGTAGGCTTTAAGGCCGGCTGCAAGTGCCTCTATTTCCTGCATTTCTTCTTCCTTACGGTTTACAAATCGTTTTGTAAGATGCTGTAAAGCAAAAGTTAATGCATAACTGTTTGCAAGATAGGGCATAAGCCTTAACTGGTGCATACGGTAGTTTAAAATGGGCACCTCCTGACCACCTTCGGGGCCAAACTGCCTGCGCTTGTCGCTATATTTTATAGTGGTGGCAAGCCCTGTTTTTGCCGCTGCCAGCGCAGATCTTGGTATGCCTATCCTGCCACCTACAAGTGTACCCAACATTGTAAAAAACCTGCGGTTATCGCTTGGTATTGGGCTCTCGAACTCGCCTGCTTCGCTTACGCTGGCAAACCTGTCGAGCATATTTTCATGGGGGATGACTATGTTATTAAAAGTAATAATGCCATTATCTACACCATTTAAGCCCATTTTATGACCGCAATCTTCAATTACAACACCAGGATACGCTGACTTATCTTTGTGGCGTATAGGGGTTATAAATGCGTTAACTCCATAATCTTTACCATCTATAATAAGCTTGGCAAAAACAGTAGCCATTTCACCATGGTTTGCCGCATTGCCTATGTATTCTTTACGGTCGTACTTTTCAGGAGTATTTATTGTGAATGTTCTGTCTTTGTGGTTGTAAGTAGCAGTGGTGTGAATGCCTTTTACATTGCTGCCGTGGTGGGTTTCGGTCATTGCAAAACACCCGGGAAGTGTAAGCGTGCCCACGTCTTCCAGGTATTTTTTATAGTGCTTTTCAGTACCCAGCGAAAGGATGCTCATACCCCAAAGGCCAAACTGTACACCAAACTTAATAACAAGGCTAAGGTCATGGTAACTAAGGGTTTCCATAATGGCAAAATAACCTTCTATATCATTTTTGCCACCGTTTTCAACAGGATACGCATAAGAGCTAAGGTCATTATCAGCAAGGATCTGGCACCAGTGCAGTACCTTTTCGCGGTACTCTGTAACATCAGTGGGGATGTCCAATTTAAATTTTTCACTTCCTATCAAAGACTTAACTTTATTAATTATATCTGCCTGGTTGCCATCCAGCAATTCGGTCATTTTACAAATATTAAAGCTTTCAACGGTATTATGCGTAAGGGTTAAGGTAGTGGTGCTTTTGCGGAAACCGGCTATAACCTCGCTGCCCATAAGCCCAAGCCCCGACTCTAATTTAGCAAATTCAGGGCCTTGGATTTTAATTTCTTCTTCGCTAAAAGTCGGTCTTTCGGCATTTGCTATAAGAAATCCTAATTCCGTAAGGTTGTTAATATTAGAATTGGTTTTTAGGGTATTGTCTATTTTTTCTCTCCAATGAAAAAGCTCTGACCTTGAAGGCGGAATGTCAAAATTAATTTTTGATTTCAGGAATGTTTTTTCTGCTTTGGTAAGCCAATCCTGTGTATTTATAAAATTTGAAAGGGCTTCAAATTCGGTTTTTGTAAGTACATCATCCTGCCATGCAAAGTATATAAAAGGCAGTATAATAGATAATTTAGGGTCTGTAGAAAAAGTAATATCCATATTGCGTTATTTGTTTTATAAAAATAAGCAATTACTTTGGAGTTTATAAGTTACACAGCCACAAAGTGACAAAGTTTCCTCTACTCTGCGACTTTGTGGCTATGTACTTTGCAACTCTCTT
>Ga0247815_10001387_pt1 | contig 18555 bp, 18 predicted proteins | sample UWRJL194509B1_FD_181014 | JGI IMG/M metagenome (GOLD analysis project Ga0247815, IMG submission 181014) | Plant litter microbial communities from Arlington Agricultural Research Station in Wisconsin, United States - UWRJ-L194-509B-1 | ecosystem: Environmental > Terrestrial > Plant litter >...
ATGTGGTGCGGAAAGTTCGAGCGCGGAGGGCATGCGGAAGTTGGCTAGCCTGCGATGGTGTACGTCATCCTCGTCGGAAGACGAGTCCGATCGCTCCAGGTTCTCGGCCGCGTGGTGGGCCTCGTCAAGAATGCCTTCGAGTGCGCCAATGAGCGAGGCGAAGGGGCCGTTGGTGACTGGTCGGGGTTCGAGCGTGGGATATTCACGAGCGTAGGGGTGGACGACATCATCGTTGCCGCTATCGAACTCGTGCTCGCTGTCCTCGTCGTCTGCGTCGGCGCCATAATCTTCGTCGCCTGAAGAGTCAGAGTCAAAGGTGCTGCTGAGTCTGAGGGAAAGACGATAGCGCGGAGAGTTGGCGCGAGGGCTAGGGTCTTGTGGCGCCGACAAACCAGGCAAACAGCGTGTGTCCACCCGAAGACCAAAAGGGTGACGAGCGATCTGTAAGGAGATCAGGATAACGGTCGTCACGGGTTCTAGGAACACTCACAGGTTTTGGGATCCTGCTCACAAATGCTGGTCTTGCCTCCCTGACAAGCGGAAGCATCTCGTCCGAGCTAGCGATGGGAAGGTTGGTGATCCTGCGAGGAAGCTGCTCGCGCGCAATGTCGAGAGCGAGCTGGATATCCGGGTTGAGCTGTACTGCATGGCTGGCGCGGTGGCGCAAGACTGGTACGGGTTCCGCCTCGCTGTGCTTTGACTTGTACGGCAAATCAGGCAGACACTGAAGCAGATTGGAGCCGGATGTGAACATGGTCGTCGCGGAGAAGAAGGGTAGACTCTGGCGGTGAACAATGTGTTGGGGACAAAGAACGAGAGGGCCTATTTAAGAAAGAGTCGCTGTGGGCCACCGCATAAGGTTTGTGGGCGGTTCTTCGTTTGACCCTATGATCGCGGGTGCAGGGTGGCGCCCGGCTGACTTGCACTATCCTCGATCCAGTCTGGTCATGGCCGTGGCCGACAACCTCCGTGGTTCTGGCGCGCGCGATTGCAAGTAGACTCTGGAAGTAACCTCTGGAAAAGTGGCTCGTCGATATGCGGGGCTGATCGCGGACGTATGAGTCGTTATGGTAGCAGAGGTAAGCCCAAGTTCAACGGCCGCAAGTCGCATGCATTTTTGCTAATGCTTTCTGGACTTGGGCAAGTTCAAAAGAACGGTTTCGGGCCACGTGCTAAGTGGCGCAGACTGGCCGGAGCTTTGCGCGGCAAACAAAGTGGGTGGGCGGCATTAGACGGGGAGAACAAAGAGGAAGACCAGCGGGATTAGAGATTTGATCCCCGCCAGAGCTCGGTTCCACCGGCGGGATCATCACTCGTTTCATCAATCGAATCTCGAGAAGCCTCTGCGGACGCGTGGAACAAAGAGCGCAAACAAGAGAACAAATGCGAGGTTCGTAGGACAACGACGTTCATTCTTTGGTTGTCGAAGTACAATGGGTCCGGAAAGTTCCCCAGCGCGCAGGTTCTGCATCCAAACGCCGGTGGGTACAAAGGAGGCGCAAGGGTGATCGACGTCACGTTCCCACTCATTGACGCACGGACTTGGTCATGGTTTCGATGAATGGAACAATTGGACCCAGGGAACGGTACAAATCACGAACGGGCGACTTTGCAAGGTCGGTTCGCGAAACGACAGTCATGATGAAGACCGAGCAGCATGCATGCGCTCGAGCCTAAAACGCGTAAATCGTGTGTCGAAGAACGCGTCGGGATCCGCGCCGAAGCTCGCAATGTTACAGACTTGCGACTCGCGAGAAGCGAAACTTGCGGCCCAACTGCGGCGGCGCGCTAGTGCGCTCGTAAGACAAACACGACGTGCAAAGGCTACCTTTTGCGGAGGTAGGCTTGTCTGAGAGTGGTCAACAAGACTCGGCGTATTATACTCTGGTCTTCATCTCTGCGGCCGGAGGATGTTGTTTCGCGTGAGAGGCTGTGCGCAGGGCCGATCATCTCAGCCAGCCGGGCTGGCCGTGGGTCTGGACCAGTGGTCGATGTCGGCGTCCTCGTCACTCTGGGCTTCAGAAACGTCGCCGGCGTGAGTGGCGAAACGTGTGTGTTCGGGTCCGAACGCGTTCCTGGCGATGGCCTCGGACGAGGGCGTGCATCGTCACACACTTGCCGTGAGCTATTCGTCCTGGCCAGTGGCACTATATTAGTGACATAAAGCTCTCATTAGACTTCAGGGATTGTGATGATGCTACTGATAAGTGCGTGGAAGTTGAGTGTCCTGAGGACGTGAATGAGAACGTGTTTCCCGACACTGGCGGCCCTTGCGACTGCTTCAAAGGCGACACGAGTCGAATGACTGACCACGTTATTGTTGATTCTTAATGCTCGGAATTAGAGCCTCGTGGAAGGTCCATTGGCGTTGTGGGGATTCCAACTTAGCTCTGATTCAAACGTGTCGTTGGTGAGAGCTACGACGGTCCTGCAATTCACCTCGACAAACCACTGAGACCATCCCTATCTCATCCTATTATCAGCCTCGGTGTTCAAACTTCACTTTGAGAGGTGAGTTTGCCACACAATTACTTAAGTACAGGACAAGATGCGAGCCTATGGTGAAGGTTCGATGTTGGGTAGCATACCAAGTGGACCACGCTATCGTCCGTACGTGACACTATGACTCGTGAGAGCTTTGACCGACTGTGAGATGTGATTCAAGCACGGGTACCACCCTGATGATTCTTGTGAAGTCCCTCTGATGTACCCGCAGGTAATCGAAGAACTCCGGCGGTGCGACTAATCTGCAAATTCGTGTGCCGAGAGCCGCAAGGGCACTTATAATATGGGACCAGCGCTTCTCAGCTCCCCATACCGCAATCCGTAGGTTTGCGCATAACTCGCACCCAGAACGGGTGTAGCTACGAATGCGCAACGTGCCCATGTTGGAATCTGGAAGGTAGATCTGTACTGAAAAGATCTGTGAAACGGAGCATGCTTCTAGAATCTCGATAGCACGACGTGTGGCACCGAGGGGTATATAGTCGTCAAAGCCGGTGAGTGTGATCTGCGTCGATGCTTGGAGCTGCCAATGTGCGATGACGTGAGTAAGCGCGTCGCGTATTTTTCCATTCATATTGGCATCACCGCTGATGCCGCAGTTCGCCTCGCACCACGGGTCCGTGACGTCGATTACGAGTGTGCGCAGAGTTGGCGAGAGCGGCCACACTTCTCTACCCGGTGACCACGAGTACATTACTTCAGCAATGTTTACGACCATATGCTCGGCACCATTGAAGAGATAACCCAGCATATGAATCTCGCTGATGTTGAAGAGCTGAAGATCCACGAAGCGAACGCCCGCGATCGTAACGTTGGGTCCTTGCGAATCGGCCGATTGTGGCCTGGGCGCGAAGTGACCGCCGCCGACGACTGTCACTCGATGAAGGAGTGGTGCCGAGTTTGCAAAGGTAAAACGAGAGAGCTGGCACCCTCTGTGTGGGGCTGTCAGACGTAGAGTGCGCAGCCCGGGGGCAGCGGTCATGAACAACCGGTGCAGCTCGCGCAAGGGCATGGGCCCAACGTCGATTTTGACCTCCATATGAGTGACGAGGCCGGTGCTGAGGGCGGTGCAGATATTGTCAAATGTTGATGACAAGTCCACAGTGTCACCTGCAGCTGTACTCGGGTTCGCGTAAAAATGTAGGCGCAAGAGACGTGGTTGGGCACCAAGATCGCTCCAGCGAGACTTGAAACTTGCGTTTCGAGTCCAAAAAAGTGACGCGTTGTTGACTGGCCCGAGCAAAGGGCAAACGAAGTAATGGTCTTCATGCTCGGAAACGACACAGCGCAGCCGATGAGATGAGGCTCCAACGCACAGCAGTGAGCGGCGATCGAGATGACTGAAGACCTTAAGTAAAATTTCTGTTGGTAGTGCACAAGTACAACCCAGGGAAGAAGTGCCGACGACGGACATGACGGAAGGAAGACAAGAACCGCGCCACGCGGCGCGTGCCGACGCTTGATCGTGACGGACATACAAAAATGAAATGATATATACATGTATTCGCGAGGCCACTTTCAGTCCCACTCAAATGGCGGAGACAGAAACCATTCTCCATCCAACTTCTGCATAAGCGACTCGATTGTTATGACATCTGCGACGGCTGAAGCTGCAGCGAGGATGTCAGGCGAAGGATCAAACCCGCGTAGTCTGATCTCTTTGAGAGCCGCCATCCCATCCACTGCGAGCTCAATGATAGCCAATACTGAAGATTGAATCGATAATGCTCTCTGAGGGACTACAATCTCCAGCACATCCAAGTTCTTGAGGTCCAGAGGCGAGCGAGCGAGCGCGGTTGGAAACCCACCCACATCTGGCCTATCGAGAATGATACACAAATGGAGGAGCTTTGGCCACTGCAGGCTGCCAATTACGTCAATCGAAACCACAGCGGCAGAAACTGTGAGTGTCTTCACGCCAGCTACCTGAGTGGCGTCATTTAGCAACTCTGACGCCCGGGCGGACAGGATGCCCGTATACGTTCGGACCCTCTGGTCTGCGTATGACACACGCAGGTGAACCAGACCCAGCGATTCCTGTGATCGCACCTCGAGTGAGTCCATCTCAGAGCCAGTGACTGGGACCACACACAGGCCGCCAACATCGTAGTTGGGTAAGCCATAGGCGACCTGCACAAAAGGTAGATGAGACCAAGCCGGGCGATTGGGCAGGGCGTCTTGAATGAGCTGACGATCGGGTTGACTGAGTAGGAGATTTAGCTTCCGAAGCGTGGCTGGGAGTCTAGCGTCTGGTGAGCCGTCATCCTTCCACCCCCGCAATTCCAGGTTCAAGACCTGGAGTGATGGGAGAATGCTAGCCACATTTGCTGCGCCCTGGTATCCAAATATACACCGGTGTCCGCCCATGGTAACGACGCGGATACCGCGGCGGACCTCGTCGGGCAATGAGAGCAGTAGTGGTGGCGCAGAGGACGTCGCCATAAGTTGCAAGGTGTGAAGCATAGGCGCAACGCCGCCGAGCATATTGTGGATTGCTCCAAGTCGCAATGTAAATGTTGCACTAGGCTCACCCAGAATAGCGAGATGTTCGAGGATAGGTGCGGCGGACTGCAGCAGACGATAAAGGCGACTCCAATGGTTGATACGTTTATGTTGTTGCAAGAAGCGGATTCTGAGAGTCCTCAAGTGACTCATGTGCGGCCGCAGCGACTCTAAGCACGGGTCGTCTTCGCCATCAATCATGAGCTCGACGACGTCTACTGGCGCATCCGCGGTGCGCTGCATGACAAACTCCAGGACTTTGGGATGACCCCCGTGTCTGACGCGTGACCAAAGAGCCGGTGACGATACAGACGCGGCAAGCCAGGTCTGGCATACCTGGGACGCAACGACTCGGTCTGAAAAATCGAGCGACTTGAACACAACACAGAGCAGCTCGGTGGGCAGCTTGGACACGGGCAATAGTGCGTATGACTCTGCGGCGTTGACTCCAGTCACGCGAATAACACTTTCTTCGGCCAGAGCGCGAAGTTCCCGGATGATAGTGGCGCTGTAAACCGACCGCGTCGCGTAGAGCCCATCAACTGGCCGCCACAAAACTAGTAACGCGGACCTACAGGGACGCCCCACTGCGACCAGAAAGCTCCCAAAACAGCGCCCTAAGTGCGGTGTCGAGGGTTTGAACGAGTTCGGACGGCATGTCGGGATTTGATTCTGCCATTGGACGGGGAGGAAGGCAAGTGTGGCTCGGCAGTACCCGTCACGCTTCTCGCGGGGTCGGACCTCCGGGCTCCTCAATTTTGTCCCGTCCAGCCCATATTACGGTTTCAGCCGGACTCTATTGGTCCTGGGCTTGTGCTCGAGAAAGGAACATAGGCTTTGTTGTTGCGGTTTGGCCAGACCTCGGGCTAAACCGCGGATATCATGGCTCGGCGCTAGTGTGGCGCGCTTCAGCCATCGTCGGTCTTCGTCACGCTACACAACTTGTCCCGCTTGCATCTTTTCGTCGCTTCGCGAATGCCATCGAATTTCGTGGAAGGCGGAAGAATTCCGGGCATTCAATGCGGTGCCGCATGTGATTGAGAATGACTCGACGCTTGGGTATAAATGCAAGGACATGCGCTGTGGGGCCTCACCCCACTTGGTCTCGCGGTGCAAACATCGTGCCCATACCCATCCCATACCTCGAGTCGATCTCGAGCTCGAGCTCAAGCACGAAGCAAAGCTAAATTGCAAGTCTGAGTAGACACAATGTTGTACTCTCAAGCCCTGTACCCACCCGTGCAATACACCGTCTCCATTGACCACCGCACCCACACCATCCGTCTCAACATCTCCGACGTAGCTGGAGACGCGGCGGAAATCGGAAACACGGATTCCGTCCTCGACGAGAACGGTGTGGTGCACTACAACTTGCGGGAGACGAGTGGCACGGTCCTGGCTTATTGGAGGAGGGAGCTGGGCTGGTGGATGGCCAAACACCTCAACCTACCACTGAGTAAGTTGTACTTTGAATTTATGTTGAGTTTGATATTAAACAGCATTGCAGATGTTCAGTGGAAGTTCATTTGGCCCAGCAATTATGTTCTATTCACAACTCGCACCAGCAGAGTAGAGTCACCTAGTGATGAGAGGAAAGATGCATATCTGAAAGGCATGTACTTGGTGATGTTGGGTATTACAACAGTACTGACCGTTTAATTTTAGGCACCCATACCTTCAGGTCTGTGCATGAGGTTGTCCCACACTTCTACTGGGTAATTGCTGGTGGTGGGCTGAATCCGCCCAATCAATCAGTTCAAGCCTGTCACTGCAAATATTGCCTCAAAGTCAACAATGATGGCAGCAAGAGAATGCAAGAAGATGTCAACCAGTGAGTTTTCATTTGATTTTATCAGAAGTTGACACTGTTGCTCACAAACATGCAGTGAATTTGGGTTGGACAAAGTTGAAAACCAGCAACCAAAGCTGGTACCTGGCAGTGTGCAAGTCACACAGTTCAGAGGCAATGGCCTCATCTCACATGTTGCCACAAGGAGCACCAGAGGTGTTGGTCGGGGAAGGGGACGTGGCAATAGGTCAGATTGAACACTGTTTCTGCATGGGCTGGAGATCTGAATTGTAACTCCTATATATCAAATTTTCTCTCTCATCACATGCCCACTCAATGTACTTTTTGTCAGACTAATGTTTACAAGTCAAACTCAATGACAGCTATGAGCAAATATGGCAAGGTCTCCATCTGAGAATAAAAGTTGAACAAGGATACTTGAAAGGGTTGGAAAGCTAGCAGGACACCTTGAGCAAGTGAGAATTTGGGCACCGTTCTTAGTTGGATGAAACCAGACATTGCCGGTGGAGCAGCCTCAATGTTTGAAAAAGGCTTGGAAATTCCACACACGAGCGCTTATAATTTTGTTCAACAAGAGACCTAGCTTCACAAGGTGACATAATTAAATGGATGGTATGGATATATTGAAAGTCTTCATAATTGACTTTTCCGTGTCATCTACATAATGAAAGCAAACACTGGATGCAACTAGTGAGTTTGTAGTGCAAATATCTGTGAGAATTGCCGATTTAATTGTAGAATTGCCCTGCATTGGCTGCAATAACAAACACCATTTTGTAAAGGAGAAAGTAAATTTCAGTCCTGAGCAATATGATAACAGGGCAAAACCTTCATGGCTGCTGTGCATCAGCAGGTGCTCAACTTCCAAGCCACCTGGCAGAACAGAGATACAAACTTGGTTGCTAACTATTCGAGAGCAGCATTTCCTTGTATCCAATCTCTGGGTGCACATGATTCTTCAAGATGATTTTACTGGTGTGAGGGAACCTGATGATGACACTAGCAATGGATTTATTTGAGGTAGCAATGGCAGATACTGTAGTGTGACTGAAGCGCCTCCGCCTTCGCGGTGGACTGTGTCCATACTCATCACGGCCTGTGCGATAGTGGGGCATAGGGCTAACCTGAGAAGTAGATGTGTGCAGGGTCTGGGTTTGAATCAGGCAGATAGGCTGTGATCTGTACCGAGAAATTTCTGATGTACTCAGCGGATTTTTGGGCGGCCGAGAATGTACACTGGCTGGTTGCTGCCAGACGCAAGCTCGATATGGAGAGAAGGGAAACATCGATAATGTTGAACGGCCAGTCTCTGCGGGCCCGTTCGCATCGCCGCTGTAGCTCATCGAAGCTCGACATTGAAATTGGGCAACAGGCAAGCTTGAGTGAGAGGATGGGTTTCGTCCGCATGGTGGTACGAGAAGAGCGGCACACCCCGCACGTATGAGCACATAAATCTGATCTCAGGACTGCCCTTAAGCTCACCGCAGTAGGTAACATGGTCTTTAGGTTTCCTTCTTGGATGATGCATCGCGAACTAGTTTCCTCGCGTGCTGGCGCTGTTCGCAATGTCGTGACGCTGGCACTGTCTGCCGAGTAGACGATGCCAAGCTTGCAAACCAGAAGTAAAGAATTCAAATGCAGTGCAGGCTGCCAGTTTGCTACGCACATTTGCCGATGATGACGCACGGTCGATACGAGACGTTGGTGTGCCGGCAGCGAACGGACACCCAAAGTTTGAGCTCGAAAAGACACTGCCCACTCTAGAGTTGCTATTCGTGGGTTATACATCTAGCGATGTCCGCATTTGCGTGCTGGATGCTGGTGGAAACTCTAGGTTTTGCGCGTACGCGCAACCAATGTGGTATAAAAGCATCGCGACAGTCCAGAATGATCGTCCGCGCGAGGCACGTCGTGATTGACGGAATCGCGCGCGATTGCACGCCTGTGCGCATGACGTTCAAAGCCCTGAGAACCGACGGACAATACGGAATGAGCGCAAGCCGGAGGTGTTACGCCGCCTGCCGGATTTGGAAGCGGTGTTCGAGCACCTTCCCGTCTCGTTGTTGCTTTCCAACCGCAGTCGCTCGCCGTCACGACGCTATCTCTTTTGGATGAGCGGCGCACCGATTTCGATGCAATAAGCAACACACAGTGGCGGGGTTCTAATTGGCTGATCTTGCACAAAGGTTTCCGTCCCGTTGACGTTGCTGGTCGTCTTGGCAGGCAGAAACAAAGCCGCAGTTAAATGACAACGTGAGCGAGGTGTATGCATGTTGAAGATGGGCATTGCTTTAATCGATACAATCACTGGGAGCAGGTCAAGGGGGAGGGCTGATAGGTGAGTTCTCCTTGGGTTTGAAGTGAGCGAGGCGGAGCAGTGTGCTGCTGTGCCGCTCCCCGCGAATCCGCGAATCTGCGTGCATAGGCGTTGCTTGTTGGCTCAGCAATGCTCCGTCGCATGAATTCTGACTTACTGCTCTTCTAGAGACAGCTATACCGTACGCTTAGGACTGTGTGCGCGTGTAACCTTGAGTGTTGCCCACGGGTTCCCGGCAGCACCTGCGTCGCAAACCCGCAGATTAATAACCTCAATGCCGGCAGCACCGAGCAACAGATGGACGCATGTAATTAACTGACTTTTTATGAACTGCTCTGTGTACAACACAGTTTCAAAGGGGCTACTCGGCCTACAGTTCCTCAATACCGGCGCACTTCGCATATCCGGTCAGGCCGACTACGGATGGCATTACGCCACGATCCGCTGCCGTGAAACCCGACACCCATGTGAGCATGAATTCGCGCCCAATGTCAGGATCTCACTGCTGTCGCGCCCGCCACAGCTGTCGCCCAGGCTTTCGTTCGCTCCTGCACCGCCTGATCACCGCCGGTCCAGGATTGCTTTTCGGCACGCTCATGACTAGATATATAAAGCTGGACGCATACTCATAGTCTGTCTCTCAGAATCCCGTCACATTCCCAGAGCCAACACTTCCCTCATCAGATCAACTTTGCGCACTATCAGTACAGCCTTCGCGACGCTCGTCATCTTCGGCCTCATTACATTTGCCGCTCCAGTTCCTGATCGGCCTATCTGTCCATACCTCGGATGTGGCCCACAGGGCCCCGTCTATCGTGAGCTTGGCGCGGGGACTGTGCCAGGCACATCCGACCACGCTCGTGTTGCTCGTATTCCGCCGCCAGATGTTCTTCCAAAGGTGCCCGAGATTAAGCGCGAGGCTCGCCCGCCACCAACTACGATCACTGAGTCGATCGTCAAGAAAACTGAGGACACCATACCGACGCCTACTTCGCTGACCAAACAGGCTGTCGACAAACGCAACCCCGCCAAACCAGTTCCACTCCCGCCGTATAAACCCAACCCCTACGGCAACCGAGATGCAAGTCCTATGACGTGCGGCGAAGATGGATGTCCTCACACTGGATGGGATCGTCGTGACGTGGAGCCAACACCAAAGCCTACACATCCTCTCGAACTCGCCCATCGAATCCCACCGCCTCCTACCTGTACCAATTATGATTGTCGTCGGAGTGAGCCCGTTGAGACCGCGGGCTTCGGCAAGCGTGGAGACGTTGGCGTGGGTGGTCATCATGCTCGCGCACCAGAAGGTCCAGTGACGGGTGTCGGTCATCGCCCTCGGGGACTCGAGTCACCACGGGGCGAGTGTGAAGGCTCATCATGCGGACGTCCAGGAATGCTGAAGGAACCGCCTCCGGGTGGTGTGGAGAGCCGGCCTTAGACGTTGTACTACTGCGTGTATGCAGTTGAAGTATCTACTTTCCAACCTACGTAGGATGATTGGCCGGTCGCAATGCGTCATTGCTTCATGTCTACAGATAACCATAGTGAATTTAGCTGGAAAGCATTTAACAATCTGTTTGATTCTAAAGTTTGGCTACTGCTCTGCTGATGTCGATGTCATCAAACGTCAGTCGGCAGACGATCGCGAGTCAAACGAACATATTGCGAAAGGTGTCAAGTTATTGGCGTACTATACATGTGAGGTTCGTGATTCATAATCTTCGGGCCGCGCTCAGCTAGCTCGTCTTGCGGTCACGTCCTGCCGACTGTGCCGACTTGACGCGCCTCCCAGACGCCTCTCTCGCGACAACATAGTTCCATAGAAGAGGGTAGGCGATATAGTCGGTTGCGAGTGCGATGGAAAATAGCCACAGACTGAAGGGGTTGGTGATGTACGGATGTGCCTCTGGCCAGAAATACGCGCGCCAGAGAAAGCTTCCATAGAAGCCTACGCCCATGCCGAAACCCTGCCATGCCCATACATTCCTCCCAGTTCCTCGGGTGTCGCCTCTCGTAAGCAGCATTGCGAACTGAGTAAGAATAGTGACGGTTTGTATGCCGAGTCCCGTCCACCACGCGAGTTCCGCCCAATCCGCTTCGGCAGGACCCGTACGTCCCAACCGTCCAGCACCGATCTTGCTCCGAACAAACCACTGAGTGAATGCCCAGACTCCGGCAGCGGAGATAACAAGCATTGTACAGAATATTGAAAAGATGTTTTTGGCAATGAGTGGGGAATGAGCCCACTCGCGCTTGGCGCCGCGCTGCAACATCCGCAAGGATACGTATACACTGAGTAAACCCCATGCGAGTGACCCAGCACATTCGTACGGTGCGGGTGCGAGACAGCCCATGACGAGCTCCCAGGCACTGTTGAGCGCCATTGCGAGGAGTGGCCAGTCGTAGCTACCGGTCCGTGTCGAGGCCGAGAGGCGGGCGAAGTGTGATACAATGTAGCAGGATCCGCCGATAGCCAGTAGTGCTGTCGAGACGTGCACTGTGTGAGCTGGAACATGAGGTGGAGGCTTGTCGAAAGCACTGTAGCCAAGCATTGCGAGGAAATGGGGTGGGGACCTGGCTGGAAGGTCTCCATGCCGTTGCGTTAAATCCAAATCTGATCCCGCGCGTCGCCTGCACCAAACGAGATGGCACATCTTTTACCTCATCGACTTCCGTTGTGGAAGGTCATGTGATCTTGCTGGGGGTTTGCGGGCTGACAAACGGGTAGCGGGCATGAAAGAGAATTGCCGATAGTGAGCAAATGCATGTCGCCGAGCCAGCGGGACAAGTTGGCTATCGGGATAAAGGTATCCCCATCTTCTTGGGTGCCGAGATGACGTCCGCAGAGGGGAATGATAACCCGCTCCAGGTGGAATTCGACAGCTTGCGAAACAGGCTAGCCTGAAAAAGAAGCGGGGATGCCGGCCGCTTGGCTCCACGCGGAGCGATACAACATGCCGCCCCAGGCACATCCCTGCGAGGTCAGTACTCAAGATGTACCAGTCGGATAGAATTGAAGTTGCAAATGGGTATTGCAAGGTCGATCTTGTAAGCATGCGGCAACGATGTCAGCCAGAGTCTGCCATTGAACCTCCAACCAGCTCTTTTGCATCGAGTGACGACACGGCTTGGGATTGCCTTCGAACGCGGAACGCCGGTTTGAATCGTTCGATAAGATCCTTCCTAAGGAACGGCAGTGAGCGTCTTCGGGTACCGATCGGCTACCGTTTACGTTGGCGCGGCGATCCGCGCCCGAATACGGTCTTCTCGACCTTTACCGAGCCCGGATTGGCCTCCAAATACAACTCGCCGTGGGCTCGGATGTACAAACAGTAACGGCGAAGCCGGTCGTGGTCTAAACATGTAACCTCTGGACGCGATTCGGAGATTTGCGTATATCCGGTTTCTTCTGACGTGAACCTCCAAACCATCAAGCTCCGCTCAAACACTTTGTCACATGCTATAACACAACCTCGGTATCCTCCTGGAATGAGCGCAGGCTAGCTTTCATTTTAATTGGAGATATAGAACACAGGTCCGCGCTCCTTACTGCGAACTGAAGTTGCACAATCAACCATTCCTGGTACACAAAGACCCAAAGCCGAACTTCTCTCAGTCTCCCGGGGGCACTGCAGTTTCAGACGCTTCAAATCTGTTCGATTAAAGCGAGGAAACGATAAGAAAAGAGAAAATAAACCGGTACATCGCGATGTCGTGACACCAGCCACGTGGGTTCAATTAGGTTTCTTCCTGACTCGACCTCGTTGCGGGTCTATGACGAGATCTGGATCCAATGTACGCTTCATTCCGACGGGAAGATCTCTTCCCAGTAGCCATGTACCTCTGGAGTGCTCGTAAGAAGCTTGTCGTCGATGAGTCGTCCTATGACGGCCTGTAGTGCAGGCGTGGTCATGTGGCTATCATGGGCGTGAGATTGTAGGTCGGTGTGCGTATGGTGGTACAAGAATCCAATGAGAAGTCAGTTGGTTTCCGGTTAGAAGAGTGGTCAAGTCAGATCGGATGGTTCGACCGCGAACTGACTCAAGGGGAAGGACTTACGCCCCGAACGCCACTGAGTTTGCGTATCTAATACAAGTTAGCCCTTACTTCTTAAAGCGAGACAAAGCGCCATAGGACTCACTCTTCAAACATGAGGAACTTGTTCCCCGATCGCGAAACTCGGTAAGTCAGAGTGTCAGGTTCGCTGAGCGCCAGAGCAGTCAGCAGCGCATCGTCGGCCGTGACCCAATCTCGCACCTCTTCGAAATGACGATACACTCTTTCAATATCGCAAGCACCTCTTCAGCTTTACCCGGAACCGCTTCGAGCTGCACATCTGAGTCAGGTACAATCAGAGATACCGCCGGACGAACGCACGATTCCGGTGACGATGAGCTTTCCGTGAATCGAGGACGCGTCCGACGACATTCTGTGTTCCTGGGGAGACGAGCAGCGACGCGCGCTAAATTCGAGGCTGGCTTTTATAGGAGACGGGAGAGGTCAGGGGGTACGGGCGATGTGCTGTGGCGTTGATCGTCGGCGGCTGTCAGGGTACAAGAGCGGAAGATGCAGGTGTTGCGGTCCGAGTCATTTGGGATGATGATTGGATGAGGAAAGAGGAGGTTGGATGAGGTTGGTGAGAAGGTTGGTTGGTCAGCGGGGGAACAGGCACGTAGGTGTGCGGGGCCCGTTCGTTGGCGACATTGACAGACAGCTCGAAACCACAACAGACACAATCGCATCAATTCACGTTATCACGACCAACCTATTTTTGTCAGCACATCGCGCAAGACCCTCGCGAATCGACTACAAGACGCGAGTGACCGGAACCAAACCGTACTCCGTCCTTCCGCTAAGCGCCCACGACCGACCGGATCCGGAGGCCCGCGCCGCCCTCGTCTCCTCTCCCTCACCGTCCGTGTCGACCACTTCCCTCCCCCCACCACCCCTTCTTCCTCTCCTTCCCGCTAAAAAATGGCTCCAGCAAAGGGCGGTGAGTGCGATTTGCTTGTGTATGTGTGGTGGATGGGTTGCTGATGGAATTTCTTGTCTCGTGTTATGTTGGTGGATGTGGTTGGGGTTGCGCTCGTTGTTGGTCATTGTTGCACGCTCGCGTCTTGATCGATGTCGTTCTTTCTCGTGCGGGTTCTTATCAATGAACGCGCCGCTCGTTGCCCTGCCCGTCCTCGTTATCCTCCTCGCGCGACACCCGCCACCCGTCCTCCTGGCCGCACATCCTTCATTGCGCCACGCACGCACGTAAACACAACTATCAACGCTTCCAGGTGGTGCACAGGGCACCAAGTTCCGCATGACCCTCGGTCTTCCCGCCGGCGCCGTCATCAACTGCGCAGATAACTCTGGCGCGAAGAACTTGTTCCTCATCGCCACATTCGGCTTCGGCGCAAAGCTCAACAGGCTGCCAGATGCCGGTCAGTACTATCTAATCTATTATAGGAGCTAGTTACTGATACATGGCGCAGGTGTTGGTGACATGGTTGTCGCGTCGGTCAAGAAGGGCAAGCCTGAGCTGCGCAAAAAGAGTGCGTACCTCGTCATCAATCTTATTCAACGTACTGATATACCTTCATCTGCTCCTCTTCATCGTTCTGCTCGCTCCAGCCATGCCCGCCGTTGTCATCCGCCAGCGCAAGGCATGGCGCCGCCGCGACGGTGTGTTCCTGTACTTCGAGGACAACGCCGGCGTCATCGTCAACCCGAAGGGAGAGATGAAGGGCTCTGCAATCACCGGCCCGGTAGCGAAGGAGTGTGTGAGTGATTCTGCTTCTTCTAGCCGACGTTCCTACCTCCGCTCCTGCTCGCTCCTGTCTTGCTGCCCGCCAATCTGTTCCGTCTATCTTCCTGCTGCGCACAGCGCAATTTAGAAACCACCAGCTCACTGCTGGTTGGGTCGCTCATCTCTCCTCCTGCTCGGAGACGACTGCAGCGCACTCGCCTGTTCCTCTGTCTTCGTGACGTATTACCAGTCAGGCTGTGCCTCTTCACGCCCTGCTCCTCTTGGCTGGCTTGCCTCGTCCCGTCACCAATGCCCGTCATTGCCGCACCATGTCGAACACTGTAGTAGTGTTTTGGCCTGCCTTCTGCGCCCCACATTGGCGTGACGTGTTCTCGATTGTACGGCCTTCTTGCTCGAGCTTGATTCGTTTCTGTCGACCGATCTTGTTATTCGTTTCGCTCTCATCGCCGCACCTACCATTCATTACTGACCATCTTTCACGGCCACTGCTGCACCTCTCCTCCTCACTCGCACGTCTTTGCGATGTTGCTTGTCATGTCGTATCATACTCACTGACGCTGTCTTCTTTCTTTTGCACAGGCCGATCTTTGGCCGCGTATCGCCGCAAACGCAGGCACTGTCGTATGAACAAAACACTCCTGTCCTGTTCTCTTGTCCGCCGTTCCCTCCCTGTATGCTCGCTACGCTCGTGTATGCCCATGCGAGATTTGCTTCATCGTGTAACGTGTGGGATATTATGTTCCTGCCGTGAGCGGCCCTGTTCAACGCCACAAGCGATGAACGAGCGTGGCGTGAAATGATAATCGACACGCGCCATTCCATTCCACTTCGCACTAAAGCCGTGAGAGCAAGAGGTTACGCTACTGTACAGGTATGCCTATATAGAGGAACCCCCAAGCCAACACGCCGTCCAATCGTCCCCGTGATGCCAAACATCGCCAGTAGTAACCGTAACCCGGTGCTTCGCAATGAGCAGCTTGCAACTGTGGCCAACGAGGTAGTTACGATACTCCTCTGGCACCCACAGAAGCAACTCGCCTGCCTGGCCCAGCACCCATCCGTCACGTAAGCTGTCCTGTTCAAGCACCGCCATGGGATTGGCGGCACCAGTCTGAGATTGCTCGAGGGCAGTCTCCACATCCCAAACACGGATTGTTGAGTCCTCAGAGCCGGTGACTATGGACTGATTGCTGGACATGCACGCAATTGACCTCACATAAGCAGTATGTCCACGTAACACGGCAACTGACCCTCCGTTTTCTGCGTCCCATAGCCGCACTGAGAGATCGAATGAGCCGGTAGCGATGAATTTGCCACCAGGCAAGTAAGCAATGGAAGAAATCATTTTAGTGTGACCCTCCAGAGAGAAGATTGGCTCTTCCTTTGTAATGTCCCAAACGCGACCAACGTTGCCGTCGCCGCAGCTTGCGATATGCAAACCACTTGATGAAAATGCGATTTGGAACACATAGCGGTGGTACTCAGTCGCGTGAAGAGGCTCACGTGCTTGCTGACCAGTGTTCATGTTCCAAAGGTGGATCTTTCCTTCGCTATCGCCAGAGGCAACTAGCTGGTCGTCAGGTGAGAAGGCGATCGAGCTTATCGATACACGTGGTCGATTTGATTCGACGATTGATTGTGGTTGTCCGGCGACGTCCAAAACACTCTCATCCGATGGCGTGGCCCTCGATGCTGCCTCTTGTTGACAAGAGAATGGGCCAATGTTGAGTAGCTGCTGCGTGGTGACGTCCCAAATGTACATGGTTCCATCTCCTAACCCGCAGGCAACCCATCGCGCGTTCGGCGAGAATCCCAGCGCGCGGATTTCATCTATCTGGACCCGCAGTGGCTCGCCGACCTCATCTCCTGTACGCATATCACAAAGCCGCATCGTGCTTTCCCTTCGCAACGAGACAGCAAAGCGAGCATCTGGTGAGACCGTCCAGGCGGAATAAGCGTATTTATTCGGCGGAGGCTTCGGGTTACCGGTTTGCGAGTCCCAGACTCGAACCGTACCGTCGTTGGCGCTCGAAGTGATGAAGGCACCATTGGCCGATGCAGCCACCGATACCACAGCCTTTTCGTGTGCTTCGAGTGGCAGAGCTGCCTGCTGGTCGGTGCTAGCATCCCATACTTGGATGGTGGGATCAATGGAGGCCGAGGCAATGTATAGGCCGTCTGGTGAGAATATGGCGGACCAGACGTGGTGTGAATAATGTGAATGGCCACGGAGATGGACTGAAGAAACATCGGCAGCATTTTGGTGCAGATTCCAGAGCCGAACAGAATCGCCCCACGATGATGACACAAGAGACCTGCCATCCGAAGAGAATTGGACGGAATAGACGTCGCTCGTGTGTCCGCGGAGTGTTTCGGTGTAGGTTCTAGTCATCACGTCCAAGAGTCGGATGGTGCCATTACCAAGACCTACAGCAAGCATTGCACCATCGGGTGAGAAGCAAACGCTGTGTACTTCTGCTTCTTGGTCAAGAATGTGCGTTTGTGCAGATCTTCCGGTGATGTTGGTCCATAGCCTTAGAGTCTTGTCTTCAGAGCCAGACGCCAGAATCTCACCATTAGGAGAGAACGCGACTTTCCTGACGTCGGAATTATGGCCACTCAGCACCACAGACTGTTGGCCCGTCTCGACCGTCCAGAGGCGTACACTGTGGTCCATAGATGCAGATGCAATCAGACATCCATCAGGCGAGAATGCGATCGAATAAATTCTCGCAGAGTGTCCTGATAATCGGAGCGGGCGGTGTTGAAGAGCCTCCATGCTCCAGATATACAGAGCGCCCGTGCGAGTACCCGCAGCGAGGCGCGTTCCAGGTGGGGCAACGGCAACACAATTCACTGGGTCGTTGCCACCGCATAAAAGAGACATTGACTCGTCACCAGTCCGTGTGTCCCAGACGCGCACTGTCCCGTCCCATGAGCTCGATACAAGACGTCCATCCAGTGTATATGCGACTGAGGTTACCTGCTCCTGGTGGCCTGTGAAGGTCATGGCAAGCCGTTGGCCATGACGATCAATACCAAGGGTTTGAACAGACACGACGCCTGTAATGAGCGATGAGAATGTTGTGTAGATGAGCGAGTTCTTGGCTGCAAAAGGGAGGGCCGACAGGTAAATGTGTGGCGCACTTCGCTCAATCGCCTCACGCGACGAAGCCACGAAGGCCTTTGCATCCCGCAGGAAGCGGGAAAGCTCGGTAGACCGAACCTGCAAAATGCATGAGACAGAATCAGCAAGGTTGCTGACGACATACCGTTGTCGCAGCATAGATGAGCATTGCAGCAGCTCTATGCACGTGGCCCCAAATGCTCATCACCTCCAGCCAGAACAAGAATTTGGAACGTAATACGAGGTTGATCTCGTCGTCCATGATCCATGACTGTGGGAGACCACCGACATGATAGATCCACTGCAGACACGCGTACTCAAGAGAGAGTGTCACAGTGTCAGGCCTGACAGCTGTGTTCTTCTCGTGCGAAGAACGCATCTGTGATACATTGAAATGAAGCCGCTTCTCCATGATCTCGAGGCATGCTTTTGCCAGTAGCTCATCTCCTAGAGCGGCTGGGATCCGAAGCTCGGCTCTTGCACGCTGAAATAGGTAGTCGCCCAATGAGGCGTGCACCGTGCGCAGCTCGGGC
>Ga0247815_10001389_pt1 | contig 18538 bp, 21 predicted proteins | sample UWRJL194509B1_FD_181014 | JGI IMG/M metagenome (GOLD analysis project Ga0247815, IMG submission 181014) | Plant litter microbial communities from Arlington Agricultural Research Station in Wisconsin, United States - UWRJ-L194-509B-1 | ecosystem: Environmental > Terrestrial > Plant litter >...
ACTGAGTAGGAGCGGGACTAAGAACACTAACGAGTATACCGGCCAGGAGTCATGAATGCTGGGCCGCCAGAGTGACCGACCAACCACACCAAGTGCAGTGGTACCGGCCAAAAGGCGACTCGCAAAGTGCGATCTGGATTTGCCCGACCGCACCACGCGCTAATGAGAGCAACGATGGTGCAGATATGGCGGGCACGTCGATTAGATGGAGGAAAGGCGATGAGATGAAGGTGAACACGATAGTGGGGAAGCGGATGACGGAACACGGGGACAAGACGCCGCCGGGCAGGGCAGGTGGCAGGGAAGGTACCACGTGACGAGGGACGCGTGGACTGGACTGGGGAAGATATAGGAGCTGGAAGGTTAAAGGACTCACCAGCACCGACGGTTCTAAGCTGGTGCTTGACGTTCTTGCGCGCGTGCTTCTTTGCGACCTCCTCTGTGATGCCCTTCTTGTGCATGCGGCGGAAGACGACGGTCCAGGCAATCTTGCGCGGATTCTTGCGCTGGTGCGTCAGAGACTCGCTCTTGAACGTGCTGAACCGGAAGATCTGCAACGAGCGACTGGTTAGTGCGAGGAAGGAGGTCAAGATCAAATGACCAACCTTGCCATCACCGTGCACGGCGCACCTGCACTAGGAAGGTAGATCATGTAACCGGAGAAAGTGTCAATCTCAAGCTTGACCATCTGATGGTGTTAGGAGGTCCTGCAAGCCATGAGGAGGGTAACATGACGGGCTTAGAGGCAGACATGTGACGGCACTGGCAGCCGAGTTGGGAATCACAGCAATGAAGAAGTACAGTTCATTAGACAGCACGCAATAATGAGCTGAAATGAATAAGGAATGCCAGAGGTGGGTCGTTGGTGGACGGGATGCGACAAGGGACGGGTCGTTCGGCGCAGAATGGCAGGTGCGCAATGTGTCGAGCGATGCGCAAACAAGCGCAAGTAGTCTGACGAGGCTACGTGGCAGAAACGATCAGGAAGTGTAAGGGACGAACGCGATGAACGGGGCGCGAGATGATGGTGCAAGCGCGAGGAGGGGACCTAGCCCACAGAGTCCAAAGTGATAGCAGCGCCACAGTTAAATCAACGCGCGGCGTTGGAGTAAGCTTGAAGAAAGGCTCGATGATATCTGCGGGCTAGGGCACAAGGCATGTTGGAGACGCGGCGAGGATATGAGAGTGCTGCGAACCCTGAGTAGGCACAAAGAAACGGACAAGTCAGCAATTTTTGTTTTAGTCAATGTTGAGAAAAGAGGCAAGAAAGAAGAGGAAGGCACTGACGAGGGAACGGACTCGCGAGGACGGGGGAGCGGAAGAGGCATTAGCGGGGTGGAACCAGATCGAAAACGGAGACACCGGGTCGCACCGAGCCGCGACCTGGTAACACCCGGCAAGCGGGCCGTGCCTTGACCTGCTTGTTGTCTCGTCTCCCGTCGTCTTGACTCGTTCTCCTCGATCAAAGGGGAAAGCCTTCTCGACAATTGTTTGCTCCGCTCTTTTGATCAACTTGTAAGCATCCTTCTGGCTGCCAGTGCTTGTGTTTGTGGTCGAGGGGTGGCTGCGTATCCGCACAGAATCGGTGCACAGTCGGCGTCAGCCACAACGCTCCTACTATGCTTGCTCTCTCGACAGCCCCTCAGGTCACCCATCGCTGTGACGACTTGCTCCGATGTTTGAAAGTGCCCCGTTCCCGGATGTCCCACGGCGGCGATGCTCGCGCCAGCCATCATCCCGGCGTAGCCATGCTTGTCCATACTACATGACCCTGCCCAAACGCTTCTCGCTTTCAAATTTAAATCATAACTTCTCTATTCGTGCCACTCATCCCGATCGATTCCTGTCGTCCTCGTCGCTCTTAGCACGGCTTTCTGAGCACTCCAGCACTCGTCCAACCTCCGCGCGTCCATTTATCGATTGTAAACTTCCCTATATCCGGCTTTGAATGCTCTCTTGCATCGTCATTTCGCTCGTATCCGCTTGATTCGCGCACCCACTGATTGTGCAAGACCGAACATGACTGCGCGCAACGCCGCCGGCCCTCTCGTACTCGGCTGGTCCGCCCTTCCGTGCTTGGCTTCGAAAAGCACTCGCTCCATATAGGCCATTTTATCCTCCTGCTTTGAGTATCTTGCTGGCGCGCATGCGCTACAAGTGTGCCTGGTTCACTAGTGTTCCTCTTAGCTCACGCCACTTTCCTCCTCAGACCTTATTCTACCATAATACCACGTGCCAGACCCTACTCTTTCCTTCAAGTTTGCTTTATAATCAAATCGTTTTGCTCACGCATACTGTTCTAGCACCCCACCAGATACCACGAAGCTCAGCACCGCTGACCCTGCCCCTTGCAAACTCAAGCCCACTCAACGTCGACACCGATAGCCGCTACTGCTCCTTACGCAATGTCAAAATATCTCAAGACGACCAAATGAAGAATACAGAGCCTGATAAACCCTCAGGATGCCGCGTGGGATGATAGGCAGGTGCGTTTCTGAGTGTTCTCGAGGGAGAACCGACATTACCTCGGAGTCCACCTGTGACGGCTGCATCTAACCACTCTCTTAAGCCTCTCAGACTTTCGCGCATTCTTCAATTTAATAGGTAATCGTTTGTTTCTCCTGGCAGTTCGACGATGCGGGGTGTCCTATTGTATGGTGTTTACTTGCTTCTCGTCAACGGTCACCTCTGCTACCATGTGCAACGAAACGGCGAGGGCAGGACCAAGATTCTTCGCTGCTTCATCGAGTGAGTGGTGTATCGCATTGAATAGACGCGCTTCAACCAATCACACTAACACACGCCGCTCCGCAGCCAGGCCTCGGGGTTCTCTTCTTCGTCATCATCAGGAAGGGCGTGAAGTCGCCACGCACAGAGCCTGCATGATTTATTAACTGTTGATCAGCCCTCTCTTTTTTACCTTGGACTGATGTTTCGTTCGAGTTTTCATGATACATTGGCCGCGCCGGTGATGTGTCGGCGTGTGTTCTGCTATCACCTCCGCATACCTCCTTCGAGCCCTGCTGCCCAATCCTAAACTAGCTTGCTTCGGCGTTCTGACTCTGTTATTGCGCGAGCTACATGTTTTTCACTGGGACTCTAGTCGACAACTTGAACAGTCATTCCTATTCTTCGTCGTGCGATGTCCAACACTTCAAGTACCTTCGCCAGCACTGGATGCAACTTGAATTTAGCCTGAATTGAAGACAACCCACCTCTCGTGGGCGTTGCTGAACCCGTCTTTCTTGCAGGGACTTCCGATAAAGCGACGTTACCTCTTCCCTCCCCTTGTGGGCCTGCTGCTCGTCGACAACCTTGGCCACTACCACAACAGCTTAGGTAGTGACCGCAGTATCATTATTACGAGCTTTCTCATTGCCTGATGCGTATCCACTCAATGTCAGACTGTGAGCTCATGTGCCGATATGTGCCAAAAGCAGCCTGAACGCCACACGTATCTCACTCATCGTGAAGAATCGCCACATCCCCATCGCTGTCTAATTAAGAAATGCCATACTCAAGCGCTTCTACTCGCAGGTATAGTGTCTATGTATGAATCGGTTCGTGCGTCTTGGAGGGAATGTATGCCTGAATCTACCACCCAACTGTATTTGTACACTCGTCGTTGCCGTGATCAAGCATGTTTCATCTATCACATTGCACAAAACCACTGACATACAGTCTCATCAAGTTTATTCTCGCCGTTCACAACGAACTCTGTATCCTATCTTTGCCGTCCGACTTGCACGAACAATGGGGATATCGTTTCGGTACAACCGAACCTACACAACGAGCAACCACGGGTGACTAGTTTAGTACGGCGCCTGGCCGCACACGACCTACACGTACTAACCACAAGTCATATTCATCTCCCTCGCCAACCTGTACTAAGACTAACACAGGCGGGAAGTTGGGTTCGTACTGTCGGGTGAAGCTGGGTGTTGCTCACTCGCTTGAAAAGGGCAGCGGACTAGCGGGTCGAAGTGCTATCAAAAACGCTCAGTGACAGCACCTCGCTCGGCGCATAAACTAGAACGTACAGTAAGACCAAGACCCGCCTAGTCGCACGGCCGGTACCGCGACTGACACAGGCTAAGTAGAATGGACCACGTGTTTGTCGTCCTGCGAGCAGAACGACCGCGCAACTCGTACATAAATCCAAACCTTCAGGCTTGAAGATGGTCGCATCATCTTGAGCAAAGATTTCCCAAAGGCAGAAGGTCAATTGCTCACCTCTCAGGGTTGAAGTTCTACCCGCCTTTGCCGCTCTCAACTGACCGGTTTTCCCGGACACCGCTCGCGACACGGGTCTGACACCTGGAAACTTGTCGTGCGCGTCTCCGCGCCAGTGCCAAGGTATATGCCAAAGGTAGTGACGAGCGAGCCTTTGACTAGAAGCACCATCGCAGGTCCGTTCCTGCCACCGTGGGCGTCAAAAATCAGTCGCGAAGCTACCAAGAAGACATAACACAAGCCCATAGATGTCGAATTGTCGAGATATGCGTGCACAACTGAGACTGAGCGTCGATCCGGTTTTGCTCAAACATCTATGGCAATTTCGTCAGCCAACCTAAGGCGGTAGGATGAAAGTGACGACCCACGACAACGAGTTCGCCAACTTGACGGCTGTCAAACCACGCTTGGCGATTTCGTCAAATTGGACACGACAGCTGATGAGCACGCCGACGACGCGCGAGTGACTATTGGCAGTGGCAAGGTGGAGAAGTGTCGCGGCGGGGCGGGTTGATGAGGAGGCGGGCTGGACGAGCCGGGGACAAGAAGCTGTAGGAGTGGCGGCGAAAGAGCGGAGGGTGACCTGAGAAGCCGAGACACATGCGATCAGCATCAACAAGGATGACACGGCCGGATCGAACGAGGACGAACCTGTTCTTCAGGGTGGCTTATGATCGACTAGACGGTGTTCGGTCGGCAGGCGAGTTATAGGAGACCACAGAAGGATGAATAAGGAATGGCAACTAAAGAAGAGTGGAACGAGGAGAGGGAGACAGCGAAGATGAGCTGCGGCAGGAAAGACGCCGTACAAGCAAGGAGAACGCGCCTGCTTGTACCCGCGGCCCACCGCTGAAGACAATCTCCCGCACAAGGTCACAGTATTGGTTACCCGTCCAGCATACGTTATCGCATACTCCTGACAAGAGGTCTGAATGCTGAGAGGGGATGCAGTTTGACGAGTAAGCCAGGGTCGTTCGCGAGGTCGAACGCGCGTGGTAAGATCATGTGAACGTCGTCCAAGTTGCTGAAATCGGCTTTGATGATTTCGACGCGAGGAGCAAGGAACAAGGCCAGGGGGACATCAAAGGCGGCGGGATTAAGTCTGTCGCCTTGGGCAAAGGAGGTGGAATGTGTCGGCGAGCGAGTTTACTCCAATGTCACGGGTCGCGCATGCGACGAGAACGTTTTGGCCGGCGAGCGAAAACAGCTCTGATTTCGAGTTTTAGCAAGGTTCAGGCTGGAGTGGCATCGGGATGGAGATCGGTCAGTGTGACGATGAATGGAGGAAGGGAAGAGACGATTCTGGGGAACGAGGGTCGGTCTAGTTGACCGTTGGCGTCGCGTTCCGGTCACACCAACGCAAAAGCCGAGCCCGCACGGACAGTAGCAGTATGGCGCAGAGCAACCCAGGAATATACTTCTCGAAAGCCTGCACACGCACGTACCTGGTGACCATGTCCCACGCCACTCGCGTCAACAATCTCCCAGTCGACTTTTGAACTTGAAGCGAGCCTATAAGATGCGGTGCCACATTTGATGTGTCGGTGACTAGCTGTTGGTCGTGCGCGGCGTACAGGGAACGCTGAACAGACACGAGGACGGGAAACATGACATCAGCAAGCGTGTGCGGAATATATCACAGGCAGCACCAGCAAGAACTACCGACGCAATGCGACCGCAAGCCTCCGCAGATGCCAGGGACTCGCGCCCTCAGACAAGTCCCTCTCGGACGCCGCTTCTTGCAATGTTCCTCGCGCATCGACCCAGGCCACTCATAGACATCCTAACACCATATACGCATGCCACCCATCTTGTTTGAGCTATTCTCGAGAAAAGCGGGATGAGGGATCAACGGAGTGTTGGAAAAGAACGAGTACTCGACGATGGGGAGTGGGACGGGGAGCGGGCAAAGCCAGAGCCAGATTAACGCCAAAGACACCGGACCGCGCCGAACCGCGAATCTTAGGCAACATCCGGCAAGCCGCCCGCAGTTTGACTTGTCCGTCGTCTCGTCATCTCAAATTATCACGTCGAGTCCCTTTTCTCCGTGATATCTCTTTCTATACGAGTGCTCCAATCGTTCTTTATTTACACCTGTGAGCGCCTTCCTGAATGCTGGGATCTATGGTCGAGAAGATGTTGCGCGCCTGCAAAAAATCGGGGCACACTCCGGATTTCCCGCGGCGCCTACGTTTCATGTAGCGGTATTCTTGTGACCGCTCTCCAGGTCTTTGTTCCTATTCCTGGCTGTTCTCTTGTTTAGCTGCTCCGATATCCCACGCTACCGTCCCTCGCGTCTAGATCTGTTGCATTCCCGCGTGGTCTCGTCTATCCTTGCTACCCGAACTGACCCTGTCGCTCCTCGCGTTCATCCCGATACCATGCACAATCTCTTCATATCACTCATACTGCTACGCTCGCTGTTCGTGCTGCTTCTCGCGTGGCGTCACAACTACCCATGCGCCAATCCGACCCGCATGCTTTCGCTCTCCAATTGTCGTCTTGCCTGCACAACTTGAAGTAATCGACTGTTATGTCTACATCGCTGCTTCGCGCGTATCCGTCTGACTTGTGCCCACAAACTCTGTACAATGCGGGACGTGCACGCGCGCAGTATCGGCCACCCGTCCGAGTCGTCCTCGGTTCCCCGCGCTCCTCTTCCTACCTTCTTCAATAAACCCTCATCAAATCGCATCTCCGGGTGACTGGAGGGCGGGCATGTGCTGCATGCTGCTCTGGTTCATCGGTCGTTACTCGCGGCTCCTGCTGCCTTTCTCCTCAGCTCCTTGTCCACTCTGTTCCCGGGCGTCAGTCCCTACCCTTCGCATTCTGCTTTTCAGTCTGCTCACAGGGTCCCGCTTACACCCGTACCCCCTACTTTCCACGAATCCTGGCCACTGGCGAACTAGAGCCACTCACCGATAACTTCGGGCGCCGCCACTGCATCTTGTATGTCGATCGAATTGTTCAAGGTAGCCCCATCACGATCAATGTGGCAAACTTCAGGATGGATTTGTGATGATCAGCAGGTGCGATTCCGAGTTGTGTGTGGGACGGGATGTGAAACCTTTCTCACATCGGAGTGCGCTTGTGGTGGCTGCAGCTGGTCCCTCCCTTGGATCTTCCATCTTCACATGCATATTCCGGAAGCGCATAATAAATACATAGTCTCTCATAGCGTTAATCGATGAATCAGTGCATCCAATTTCATGGTACACCACGTTCCTCGTCAACGATCACTCTTACCATTATGTCCGCCAGAGCTGTAAGGGCAAGGCTAGAAGCCGTTGTTGCGTTGTACAGCGAGTGTCATGTCCAGGCAAATAAACGCACTGCAACGGATCCCCAACACCCGCCGTAACAGTCCGCAGCCTGGAGGTTGCAATGCTTTCCCTAATGGTGAGAAAGAGAAACGTTTCGTTTTCGAACCAGTGCCACACTTTCTGTTGAAGCGTGTTGATCCGATGTGAGTTTACTCTTTCAAGCGTGTTCGTGTCTCTGTGACTGTGTATCAATATTGAATGTTATGCCATTCATCTGTTTTCGCCGCCGCGCTCCCTCGTACTAAGATCGCAAATGAACGCCTACTAAATGAACGCTGCCGCCCGTTGTTTCATTAAAGACATCCCTGTGAATGATTCCTTCGTTCAGGTGTGAGCCGTGCCATGTTTCCTTGTTTGGCAGCTCAAACTCCGCACACAGCACGAGGCAGTAGCCTGAGGAAGGCTTAGCACGCGAACCGCTTGTCCTCTTACTGTCGACATGATTTGGGCACTTTCGCTCATTGCACCACTCCTTGCGTTCGTCGCGCTCATGAAATTTGGCGTGAAGGCGAAACGTCGCGCTCTACCTCCTGTTCAAGAGGCGGTCGACCCGCATGAGGATACGTACCCAGTAGCAACACCGGAAGTACCAGAAGCTGCCTCGAAGAATGCGCCTGTCATTTATGACCCAACCTCCGTGTTTGATAAACTCCGAGCCGCGATGGAAGGCGGGGACACGAGTCTCTTTGCGCCGCTTCAAATCGCACTCGATGAGCTGGTCAGGGTCTGCCGCAGCCTCGAGGTACACATGCCCCGCTTGACGCAGCGTCTTCTCCGATTGACACACATGCATAGAGTCGCCACGCTGTTGAGCACGAGTTCACCATACTTGAGGTCAAGCTTGATAGCTTTGAGATTATTGCGGGCGTTGCAACCACGGCAGTTCACACCACCACTCCGGACATGGAGGTTCGGAAGCTACTTCACTCTATTGGAGAGTAGGTCGCTTCAGTTACATTCGGACTCATCTACTTATCATACACTCAGAATGGTCTTGCGCGTCTGGAATGTTCTCTCGAACTGGGTCAACATTGGCTCAACCGGCCCGCCGGCAACGACAGTCCAAGACGCAGACGAAGTAAAGAACCTGCTGACGGGATTGGCATCAATGCTCGAGATATTTGAGGTAATCTATCTTATTGTTTGAATGATCTGATGGAGCTGACTGCTGGAACAAGTTTGACAACAGTGTCCGTGTCGACGCACGATTGGACCTTGTTCGCAAGGTAATCGACATTTTTGTATATCCAACTCGTGGCTGAATGTTTTTAGCAATTGGCGTCGTCTTCATCGCGGAATTTAGATGCTTTTCATACCGAGGTAAGCTTACTGAGCTTGCGCACCTCTAGCGCTGGTGTTCAGAGCATCGTAGGCTAGCATAGTCAATCGAAACACCAATAACAACACCAATGTCGGCAACGGATCAATCACGAACTTCAACTGGAACCATAACGTCGTTGGGAGCGCTGATGTACAGGTTAGTAGTCTGATCGGAATGTGCTGGTAATTTATTCATCCGCTGTACAGGAGAAGGCGCTCGAGAAGATTACTTCTGGTAAGCCATAATTTTGAGACGATCAACAAAATTTTGGCTGATGTTTTGTAGCCCTGAAAGAACAGCATGTTCCGAAGGCAGTTTACGACGCACAGCTGAACTCCGGCTGTATGGCGCAAACGCGCGTCCGCATCCTGAGCGAGACGGCGGCCTGGATCAAAGATCCTGATTCTCTGAAAATATGCTGGATCACCGGGATGGCGGGTACAGGTAAAACCTCGATCGCAAAAACCATCTGCGAGCAGGCTCATGCCGACACCGAGATCGTACTTGGTGGCAGCTTCTTCTGCTCTCGCTCAACTGGCTTGGCTGCGCAACGCGACATCCGCTGCGTGATCCCCACTCTCGCTCAGATTCTCTCCAGGGACTCGGTCGACTTCCGTCTCGCTCTGGCTGAGACCATCCACGACGACATCCAACACAAAGCAGTAACAGCGCAGGTCGAACACCTTCTTCGCGTGCCGCTTTCTGCTATGCAGACCGCAGGCGCACCAATTCTGTTCGTCATCGATGCACTCGATGAGTGTGGCGGTGAGACCACCGACGGCATGCTCGACGATATCCAGTGTCACGCTGTCGTCACCAGCATGCTGGAAGCACTCGTCAACCTGACGCGATACGAACCCAAGCTGCCAATCAAGTTCCTCGTCACCTCGCGGCCTGAGGCTCAGATTCGCGACACGTCCATCTCGAACGACAAGCTCAGTCAGATCCTCCGCCTTCATACTGCAGATGCCACCGAAGTCAACGCTGATATCCGACGATACATCACCACGACTCTTGACACCAAATTCTCTGGCAAGCCGAAGCTCCGAGCCAGTATTACGGATAGCGAGGTCGAGGATCTTGTTGTACTTTGCGATGGTCTTTTCATTGTCGCCGCAACCGCCATTTTGCACATGTTTGGTGATGGGGTAGCTGCATCTGTGGCCAAGTTCAAGAATTTGATTGACCCCAGCCGTAGTGGTCTTCGCAACAGAGTCGCAGGTCCACTCGATCGCATGTACGAGATCATTATAAACGACGCAGCAAAGGAGGATGTGCCGGCACTGCAGCGTCTCCTGGCCTCGCTACTTTCTACCCGCATGACGTTGTCTATTACATCATTAGCAGATCTCTTGGGTTTGGAGTCGTACGAAGTAACAGCGAGTCTGTCCCGGCTACACGCAGTCGTTCACGTGCCCGAGGACGAAGACATGCCCTCCCTGCGCACTGTCCACGCATCATTCGGTGATTATCTGTACAGTCGTGCGCCCAGCCACATTCGCATTCCACAATCGCTCGGCCATGATGCCCTGGCGCACGGATGTCTCGATTTGATGGCCACGCGGCTTCATTTCAATGTTTCGCAGAGTACTTCGTCGTACGTGCCCAACCCATCAACTCCACCAGGTGACATCACACTCTCTCTGGAGTACGCGTGTATGCAATGGATATACCATATCGCCGCCCTTCTCCACACAGACAACCTTGACACCAAGGTCGACGTCATATTCCGTCCAAGACTCTTGCAATGGCTCGAAGTCATGTCCCTTCTTGGTCAGGTCTGGCGCGCTGCCAAAATGCTTTTCATTGCAGCTGGAACAGTGAAGACTCATGCAGCCTCGGACCTGGCGCGATTCCTCCGCGACGCCAACTCATTTGTGGCTGCATCTTACGAGGCGATCGAGCGGAGTGCACCACATATCTACATCTCGGCCCTCCCATTTGCGGACAAGAAATCTCTTGTCTATCGGGAGTTTGCCCATCGCTGCACCGGCCTGATCACCGTCAATACATTCGGTATTGGTCAGCATGGAGGGGGCTCTGTTATGACTTTAACGGGTCACGATGGCGCCGTCAACTCGGTAGCTTACTCTTCCGATGGCCGGCTCCTTGCTTCTGGCTCAGAGGACGGCTCGGTTCGTATATGGGACACACGGACAGGCGAGGAAGCTCGGTCACTGCTTCTGGGTGACACCGGTCCTGTTTGGACAGTCGACTTTGCTCATAACAGCAGGTGGATTGCATATGGCACTGAATCGGGTGTCGTGTGTGTTTGGAATGTCGCTCCAGGTCAGACGAGCCACCGGCGGCTGAAAGATCATTCTGGTCGAGTGAACTGTGTCAGGTTCAGCCCAGATGGCTTCCGCCTCGCATCAGCATCTTACGACGAGACCTTGGGCCTCTGGAACCCCGAAACGGGGCAGAAGCTTGCCACACTGTTCGGACACACGCGTCGTGTCATCAGCGTTGCCTTTTCTCCGGACGGAGATATTCTAGTATCCGGATCTCACGATAACACAATCAGACTATGGAACAGCAACATCGGAAAAGCTGTCTGCAAACCACTAAAGAATGCGTCAAGTGCCAACATTGACCTCTCGCCAAATGGCGAGATGATTGCTGGAACAGCTGCAAACGGTGTCGTACTTTGGAAATGCAACAACAGGGAGCAAATCACATTGCTGGAGCATAACACCACGGGGTGCATACGATTTTCGCCAGACAGTCGATCGTTGGTGACGACGAGTGGCCAGACTGTCCGTCTTTGGACTCTGCAGCCGGACCTGCAGAATGCCTCATGGGTCGATCTTGTCGGTCACGGAGGCAAGGTTAACTGGGGCACCTTCTCTCCGGATGGCCTGTACATCGCTTCAGCATCTAACGACGGCACAATCAGGATATGGAGTGTTGGAATTGGCCAGTCGACTGTTCAGCCACTGCCTGCCCCCGGCAGTGTAGTACGCTCGGTGGCGGTCTCGAGTGACGGTGCTTTGATCGTAAGCGGCTCAAATGACAACTTGGTGCGGTTGTGGAATGCGCGCACTGGCGATTCGATGCTTTCACCGTTGGGAGGGCACACAGTATCCGTATCTTCTGTCTCGATCTCATCTAACGGCCGTTTAATTGCGTCGGCGTCGGCGCGGGCGCAGTATCGGGCGCAGGTGCGGGCGCGGCTGTGGCTGCGGGCGCGGGAGCGGGAGCGGGAGCGGGAGCGGGAGCGGGAGTGGGAGCGGGCTAATCACACCATCCGGCTGTGGGATGTGCAATCGGGTGCTGTGGTTGGCGAATTGCGTGGCCACAGCAGTCTCGTCGTGGCCGTGACATTCTCAAACAACGGGCTTTTGCTCGCATCGGCATCGGGAGACAAGACCGTGCGCCTGTGGGATGTCACGACACAACAAGCATCAGCTGTTGGCCCACTGCGCTGCCAAGGAGAAGCAAACGCTGTTGCATTTTCGCCCGACGATGAACTTGTCGCTGCCGGAGACGAAAGCGGCCGAGTTTATCTGTGGCGCACAGACACGGGCGAACCAGTGCACGAGCCACTCCATGCGAACAATGAGATAGTCTGGTCCGTTGCATTTTCACCAGAAGGCGCGCGAATCGTGTCTGGCGCGGATGATAATGCAGCGCGCATCTGGGACATCGCCTTGGGTCAGTGCGTCCTCGTTCTTCAGGGTCACACGAGAGCTATTCTATCTGTGGCATGGTCTCTCGATGGACGCGTTATAGCCACAGGCTCCGAAGACGCCACTTTGCGCCTGTGGGACGCGGTGACAGGTGCCCCACTTGTGACGCTGCATGGACACACTGACGCCGTCACATCGGTGGTGCTCACACGCGACACGCAGTTCGTCATATCGGGGTCCGAAGACACCACTATTCGCAAGTGGGATATCCGCATAGCCTGTCAGATAGCCTCGGAACACCGCGACCATTCCGTTACAGCACTCGCATCCGCCACCATCAAGAACGGATGGCTGGTGGGGCCATCAGGCGAGCTCATTTTGTGGGTGCCAGCCGAGTACCGCAGTTTTCTTGCAGTGACGCCCTGTACACTTTGGATTGACAAAAGTCGCGTTTCAATCGGGGTAGGACACGGTGGTTTGCATGCTGGCTCGGACTGGACCTCATGCTGGCAAGGTTGAATGATACTGTGCCTCCATCAGAGCTCCCACGTCTGAATACCCTGTCGCAATGTATAGTAGCTTTCTAGCTTCGATAGTCACTGTCAACCTTCCTTTATTCCCGGGCTTCTAGACTACAGACGTTGTATGGGTTGGGCAACCAAAACCGCACAGCTTCGTGTCTAACCTCGACATCCGAAAATGAATACAGTGAGGCTGGGAAGTAAAGTAAGCTAAATTCATCAACGAGACGCTCCGTGGGGCTGCTTTTGTTGGAATGTGAAGTGATCGTTGCCACTCACCATAGACAGACGGGTTCAGGTGCGCAATGAATATGCATCGTCGCTTCATCGGATACAGATTCTTACCTGATTTCCTAGCTGGGTTTACCCAAAGTTGCTGATCTGTGGCATTGAATAAAAGCCAGCTCTGTGAGTATCACGCGTACCTGAAGCTGCGAGACCAGAGAATATAGACGCACGAGCCAAGTGCTTCATGTAGCACGTCACTGGCACAGACACGCGCAGAGCAAAGAAGTTATCGGTGCTACGTATTGCGCACAGGGGGCTGTCCTGGTACATGCCGCCTCCACGCTCTTCAACAAGACCCAAGACAGTCACGGTAACTTGCATGAACGAGGGCGCAATCTGCTTCTTGGTCTGAGAGTAGAATGACCGCCAACAGCTCTGTCTCGAAATATCCGATTCCAGTAGACATGCCACAGGCGGCAGTGGCGCCGACTTTGCAGGAATCATGTTAGGTTTGGCTCATCCCATACATCACATCTTCGGAGATATCGGACCCAGATGCGCTTGAACAGACCAAGGTGATATTTTGGATGCCCGCACGGGGAGCCGACATACAGGCATGGAGGCGGTGGTGAGGATATGACAGAAGGCATATAGACGACAAGCGAGCGGTAGCATGAGCAACTGTGAAAGTGCGAGATGACCGGTGAGCGCAACGGGCACAGAGTACAGAACAAGTGGAAACGACAGATGAGCACACAGTCAGAGTCACGCAGACACTCGGACGTACCACCAATGCTTTACACCCGAGCCTTCAGCTGCTTGCCAAGACCGGTGCCCCTCATCTGCTGCTTGGAGACCTTGGGTGCAGAGGACTTGGTAGGTGCCGCGGGCTCCTTCTTCGCAACCTCCTTCCGAAAACGAGGAATGAAGCTTGAGCAAGACGTGACGAAAAGTCAGCTGAGGTGGAGCGTGCAGATCGCAAGTCGCATGACGACCGAATGCGGTTGCAATGCAACACGAGCAGGAGAAACTGGTACATTGACTCACCTCCTTCTTCGCGGCCTTTGCCTCGTCGATGGCGCCTTGGCTGGCAGTCGCGCGTGCGGCTTCAGTCTGCCCACGACGTGCCAGGATTGTTGCAAGGTCTGAGCAATGAAAGTGTCAGCGCGAGATATGGACGCTCCGAGCAGAGGAATGTGATTCAATAAGAAGGCCGACGAGGACCAAGGTGGGGACGGAACGCTGACGAGTAACAGAGAACAGAGACGAGTCAAGGGCAGCTGGGTAAGAGCAAAACGAGAACCATGATCCAATGAATGTCGGGCCGCTAGAGTGACCGACCAACCACACCAAGTGCAGTGGTGCCGGCCAAAAGGTGACTCGTGAGATCGATCTCGACGTGCCCGACCGCACCATTCTTTCATTAGGGGACGAAGGCGCAGAGAAGGCGGGCATGTCGGGTGCGTGATGAAGCGAATTGTACGAAGACCATGGCGATGATAAGCAAGCGAGAGAGGAAATGCGGAGACAAGACACAATGCAGATGACAGTGAAGACAAAATGCGACGAGAAACGGGTCGACTGGACTGGGGAATACATAGGAGCTGAAAGGTGAAAGGACTCACCAGCGCCGACGATGCCACGCTGGTGCTTGACGTTCTTGCGCGCGCGCTTCTTTGCGACCTCCTCTGTGATACCCTTCTTGTGCATGCGGCGGAATACGACGGTCCAGGCGGTCTTGCGCGGGTTCTTGCGCTGGTGCGTCAGAGACTCGCTCTTGGACGTGCTGAACCGGAAGATCTACAACGAGTGACTCGTTAGCGGAAGAAAGGGCCAGGTCCAAGTAACTGACCTTTCCATCGCCGCGGACGAAGAGCTTGCCCTTGTACGGGTAGATCTTGTAACCGTAGAAAGTGTCGATCTCAAGCTTGACCATCTGTTGGTTTGTAGTAATTCAACGAGCATTGGGGCGGGTACCATGACGAGTGCAGGAGCAAACATGAAACGACAATGAAGGACAGTCCAAGTATGCCAGCGAGAGAAGAATAGATTTAAATGGCGAGGAAGCAAAGGCGAGTTGTATTGAGCAGGAAATGCCAGGGGCGGACATCGCGGGTAGACGAGACGCGGGCGTCCAGCACAAAATGACAGGTGCGCAATAGGTTCATCAATGTGCAAGCAAGATCAAATGGCCCGAACCGGGAGTGTGGCAGAAATAACGAGAAAGCGCAAATGACGGACGCGGCGGACGGGCGCGAGAAGATGCGTAAGCCCGAGGAGGCGACCCAGCGCGCAGAGTCCAAAGCCATAGCAACATAATTCAATCAGCGAGTAGTGGGGACGGTTGCCAGAGAAGCGATTAGACAGCGCGCGGATGACGCGTTGTAGTCGCGAGTCGAGCAGCAAGGCGTCCAGGACATCGCGCGCCATAACGCCATTATCGAACAATAACCAAACCAACGCAACAATTACAGGCATGGTCAGCGCCACATCCTGTACTCAAGCACACAAGACGCGAGAGTGCGCACCTTGAAGGGCCGTGTACAGTGATTAAGGAACGAGGAACGGTGCGCGTCGGACAGTCGTTGGGGAACGACGTGCAACAACGATGGGTCGTCCGGCGCGGAACGAAAGGTACGCCAAAGGGTCGAGCGGTGAGCAAACACGAGCAAGTAGTCCGACGAAGTAACGTGGCAGAAACGATCAGGAGGTGTTAGGGGCGAACGCGGTGGACGTGGCGCGAGATGACGTGCGAGCGCGAGGAGGCGACCCAATGCGAAGTGTCTAAAGTGATCACAACGCCACGAATCGGACAACGCGCAGTGTTAGTGCGAGCTCGACTAAGGGCTTGATGACGTCTGTGGGTTGTGGCTCGAGCCATGTTGGAGATGCGCCAAGTACGTAGGAGTGCTGTGAACACTGAGCAGGCACAAGGACGTGTGAAAACCAGTATCAGTATTTCAAGCAATTTCGAAGAAAGAGGGAAGAATGAAGAAGTAGGTACTTGATGAGGGAACGAACTGGCGGGGACGGGGAGCGGAAGAGGCGTTAGCGGAGCGGGACCAGACCCAGAATGGAGACACCGGGTCGCACCGAACCGCGGTAAGTTAACACCCGGCAAGTAGCCGTTGATGGGCTTGCTTGTCCTCTCGTATCTGTCGTCTCAACTCGCCCTCCTCGACCAAAGTGATCTCCTCTCATGGCGACACACCGCGAACGTTCTCTGTTACTATATGACCTTGCGTCGTGCTGCTCCCGCCAGTCAGCATCCCTGCGTGACCTGGTGGCCATGCCTGTCCATGCCGGATGACCTTACCCAACATTCTCTCCGTTTCAAACTGGATTCAAGCCTTTTCTATTCATGTCCCTCCTTGCTGCTAGCATCTACCGCTCGCGCTGCTCTTGGCACGGTGTCACTGGCAGTCCTACGCTCATCCATCTTACGCGCGTTCATTTCTTGATTGTGAAGTTCACTAAAACCAAATTATGATGCTCTCTCGCATCGTTATTCTGCACATGTGCGCTTAACTCGCGCATCCGCTAATTGTGCAAGGTCGGATGACTGCGCGCCACGCCTCCGCCCTGTTGTACTCGGCTGGTCCGACCTTCCACGTCTACCTTCTTTCAAAAGCACTCATTCGACATTTTCAACAAGTCTTCCACCTTCGAGCATCTTCCAGCTGCACATGCGCTACAAGCGTGTCTGATTCACGAGTGTTCCTCCGAGCTGGCGCCACTTTCCTCCTCAGCCCTGACTCTACCCCACTACCTCCCGCAAGACCCTACTATTCCCTTCACTATTGCTTTCTAATCAAATGGTTTTTCTTTCCTCCAAATTCTTTCCCAGTGACCCAGCAGGTCACATGAAGCTCAGCACCGCCGACCCCGCCTTCCTGCAAAAGTGAAGACCACTCGACGTCGACACCAATTCCTGCTACTGCCTCTTGAGCAGTTAACAACACGCTCACGATGGCTGTATAGAAACCAACGAGCCTGGTAAACCTTCTGGATGACCCGTGGGATGATAAACAGGTGCATTTCGGAGTGTTCTCGAGGGAGGGCTGACATCTCGGAGTCTGTAGGTGGCGGCGGCGACTTTCTAGTCTCTTGAACGGCCCAGTTCCTCGCGCATTCTTCAAGCTAATAGCTAACCGTTCGTCTCTCCCGGTATTTCGATGAAGCACGGCGTCCGATCCCCATCGTGATCACTTGTTCCTCGCCAACGATCCCCTCTGCTGACATGTGCAACACAACAGCGAGGGCAGTGCTAAGATCATTCAATGCATCGTCGGGTGAGTGATACCTCTCATTGAATGACCGCACCGCGACTAACCCACCGACAGACGCCGCGCCGCAGCCCGGTTCTCGCGGTTCTTTCCTTCGTCGCCACCATGAAGGGAGAGAAGACACATTTCCGGGAGATCGAAAACGCTCTTCTCAGAGATATCCCTTTGAAGGTACGTGTCTTCTGTCACAAGCGTGTTTATATGTCTTGAGGAGAAGATGTGTTGACGCGGATGTATGTACGACGCAGGCATCCTTGTGGCATCCATCGAGATACTCAATGCGATAATAATTACGTCGGGATAGTATTCCTTGAGATGCTGGCATGACGAGTGCGAGTTGAATCGGTGTCAGGTCGTCGATTTCTTCGCGTGCGGAGGCGTGTGTTCCGCTCCCCGTACCTTGGCCAAGCCGTACTGCCCGACCCTAACCGATTTTTCCTCGTCGTTTTGGCCCCTGGTAATTTCCGAGCTACATGCTTACTACTGAGAGTCTCGTCGATAATGTACGTTCTTGTCCTTCATCGAGCATATTTCATCTATTCCAATCCGCAAACCCACTGTTGTACATCTCATCAAGCTTCCGCTCACCACCCATAACGAACTCTACGGTCTATCTTCGCCGCCCTAATTGCTTGAGTTATGAAGGCATCGTTCCGGTACAATCAAACCTGCATGACGAGCAAACGCCGGTGGTAGATGAGAGCGATACGGTCTGACAAGCTCACCGACAACGTTGCGGCCCACTAGCAGCTCAAGCTCGATTACGAGGTGTGGCTCTGAGAACTGACATAGACTGTTGTGTACGTTCGATTATCTGTGCAACGCGTACAAACGGGCGGTCAGCCCAAATGTTGCAGTTCAAGGAGAGGCATGGCACGAGGAGGGGAAACAGAGGAAGTCCGCGACCAACGCACGGGCACATGTCCCTCGTGACCACAAGCAGCTCTCCCACACACAGCATGCACGGTAGCGAGCACACTTTTACTCTGGTTCCTTC
>Ga0247815_10001390_pt1 | contig 18529 bp, 17 predicted proteins | sample UWRJL194509B1_FD_181014 | JGI IMG/M metagenome (GOLD analysis project Ga0247815, IMG submission 181014) | Plant litter microbial communities from Arlington Agricultural Research Station in Wisconsin, United States - UWRJ-L194-509B-1 | ecosystem: Environmental > Terrestrial > Plant litter >...
ACGTAGTTTTTTGATTTTAAATACAAATAATTAAATTATATTTATTTTAAAGAATTATGATTATTGATTGTTTTTAAGTAATTTCGCAGTCTAACATGACCCCTCAAGATTATGATAAAAGAAAAAAACAATACTACACTAACATTTGAAGATTTCAAAACTGAGGTATTGAATGACTACAGAATAGCAGTTACCAGCCGCGAATGTAGCCTTTTAGGTCGTAAAGAAGTATTGACAGGAAAAGCCAAATTCGGGATATTTGGTGACGGAAAAGAAGTACCACAGCTTGCTATGGCAAAATCTTTTCAAAACGGAGATTTCCGTTCCGGATACTATCGCGATCAGACTTTTATGATGGCTATTGGAGAACTGACTCCAAAACAATTTTTCGCAGGTTTATACGGTCATACTGATTTAAATTTTGATCCAATGTCGGCCGGAAGACAAATGGGCGGACACTTTGTAACGCACAGTTTAAACGAAGACGGATCCTGGAAAGACTTAACAAAACAAAAAAACTCAAGCGCAGATATATCGCCTACAGCCGGACAAATGCCAAGATTATTGGGATTGGCTCAGGCATCTAAAATTTACAGAAACGTTGACGGTATCAAAACCAAAGACAAATTCTCTGTAAACGGAAACGAAATTGCCTGGGGAACCATAGGAAACGCAAGTACCTCAGAAGGTCTCTTTTTTGAAACCATAAATGCTGCAGGAGTTTTGCAGGTACCAATGGTTATGAGCGTTTGGGATGATGAATACGGAATCTCTGTTCATGCCAAATACCAAACTACCAAAGAAAATATCTCTGAAATTCTAAAAGGATACCAACGCGACGAAGACGCGAACGGGTACGAAATTTTTAGAGTAAAAGGATGGGATTATGCAGAGTTGGTTTCGACTTACGAAAGAGCCGCTGCAGTTGCCCGCGAGCAACACGTTCCGGTTTTAATTCACGTAAACGAACTAACACAACCGCAAGGTCACTCGACGTCAGGTTCTCACGAACGTTACAAAAACGCCGACAGACTGGCCTGGGAAAGAGATTTCGATTGTATTCGTCAGATGCGTTTATGGATGATTGCCATCAATATTGCATCTCCCGAAGAACTGGCCGAAATTGATGCCGAATTGAAAAAAGAAGTTCTAGAAGCTAAAAAAGAAGCCTGGAACTCTTTCATCAACCCAATTATCGAAGATCAAAAAAATCTTATGGCTTTACTGGAGCAAATTTCTGCTGCGAGTATCAACCATAAAGATAAAATTCAAAAATACATCTCTGAGTTAAGCGCTATCAAATCGCCTTTAAAAAAGGAAATGCTGGTAATCGCGAGAAAAATATTGCGCTTTATAGAAATCCCAAACAGCAAAGTTTTGTTGTCTGACTGGATCACCAATTATATCGAAATTACGCAGCCAAGATTCAGCAGCAATTTGCATTCAGATTCAGATAAAAATGTTTTTTCTGTAGAAAAAGTACTTCCTGAATATGCTGATAATGCAAAAGCAGATTTAGATGGCAGAATGATCCTTCGTGATAACTTTGATGCTTTGTTTACCAAATATCCTGAAACACTAATTTTTGGTGAAGACGTAGGAAACATTGGTGACGTAAACCAGGGTCTTGAAGGAATGCAGGAAAAATACGGAGAACTTCGTGTTGCCGATGTTGGTATTCGTGAAGCTACCATTATTGGGCAAGGAATTGGGATGGCTTTAAGAGGTTTACGCCCAATTGCAGAGATTCAGTATTTAGATTATTTACTATACGCGATTCAAATCATGAGCGATGATTTGGCGACATTACAATACAGAACTGTTGGTAAACAAAAAGCACCATTAATCATCAGAACCCGCGGACACCGTCTAGAAGGTATCTGGCATTCTGGTTCACCAATGGGAATGATCATCAATGCCGTTCGTGGTATTCATGTTCTTGTACCAAGAAACATGACACAAGCAGCAGGTTTTTACAACGCTCTTTTAGAGACTGACGAACCGGCTCTTGTAATCGAATGTTTGAATGGTTACCGCTTAAAAGAAAAAACTCCCTTGAATTTTGGTGAATTCAAAACACCAATTGGTGTAGTTGAAACCCTAAAAGAAGGTGCTGATATTACATTAGTTTCTTACGGATCTACTTTAAGATTAGTAGAACAAGCAGCAAATGAGTTATTAGAATTAGGAATCGATTGTGAAGTAATCGATATTCAGTCATTACTTCCGTTTGATATCAATAAAGATATTGTAAAAAGTATCGCTAAAACAAATCGTCTTTTAGTAATCGACGAAGATGTACCAGGTGGAGCTTCAGCTTACATCCTGCAACAAATTCTGGAAGAACAAAATGCGTACATTCACCTAGACAGTAAACCGCAAACTCTGGCTGCAAAAGCACACCGACCAGCTTACGGAACTGACGGTGATTATTTCTCTAAACCTTCTGCCGAAGATATTTTCGAGAAAGTTTATACTATGATGAATGAAGTTAATCCTTCAAAATATCCAAATTTGTATCAATAAATTTAGATTTATATATTAAAAAAAGCTCCGAAATTTGGAGCTTTTTTTATGTGTATTTTTGTCAAAATTGGAATTTGGAATTTACTTATTGGAATTTAAATTTTCAGGAGCTATTTCCTGCTATCCGCTCCAATCTTTTGTTCCATTTCATTACACAAAAGGATTTCCACTACTATCAGGGCTAGGGCACTCTTTTCATAAGAGGATTTAAGATTATACATCACGTTTGTCATCCTGAGCGAAGTCAAAGGCGAACCAATTGGAACGCGAGCTTCTCCCGAAGTCTCGGGACGCTCAGCCTGACACACTATCAAAACATAAAGTAATTCAGCATATGAGATTGCTTCGTTCCTCGCAATGACAAAAATCTGTGTAAATCAGCGTTTTCGCGCAAGCGAATCCGTATCATCCGTGTTCCATCTGGCAGTTTATTTCAAAGCTAAGATAGCACGAGCCTTTTCTAAATCCTCAGCCGTATCAATACCAATACCAACATGATTTGTCTCAACCATTTTAATGCGTTTTCCGAACTCCAAATATCTTAGCTGTTCCAGTTTTTCAGAAGCTTCTAAAGACTTCATAGGAAGGCTGTAAAAATCTAATAAAGCCTGTTTTCTAAAAGCATAAATCCCAATGTGCTGAAAATAACGAACACCAACATCCTTATCTCTGGGATACGGAATCACAGATCTTGAAAAATACAAAGCAAACTGAGATTGATCTACCACCACTTTCACATTATTTGGGTTATTGATTTCGTCTTCATCTGTAATCTCACGCATTAGCGAAGCCAAATCAACTTTACGATCTTCATCATCTTTAAAGACAGATAAAACCTGTTCTAAAGGACCTGCTTCTGTAAAAGGCTCGTCACCTTGTACATTTACTACAATATCAACATCGAGGCTAAATATAGCTTCAGCAATACGATCACTGCCTGATTCGTGTTCTTTGATACTCATAATCGCTTTACCACCGTTCGAAACAATCTCATCAAAAATCAAATCCGAGTCGGTTACTACAAATACATCATCAAACAATTTTGTGGCTACCGTTGCTTCGTAAGTTCTTAGAATTACAGTTTTACCGCCAAGATCCTGCATTAATTTAGCAGGAAAACGTGTTGAGGCGTAGCGCGCCGGAATTACAGCTATTATTTTCATCCTAATATCTTTTAATTTATTTTTTTCTTCTTCGTGAATCTCTGTGAAAACCTTTGTGCCACTTTGTGTTATAATTTTTACCACAGAGATCCACAAAGGTTTTTACAGAGATTCGCAGAGTTTGTTACATAATTTTTACTGAGGTCATACTCAAAGAACCAGCTAACAATTTATCATTAAACAAACTCAGTTCTTCTGATTTTTCTTTTAAGCCTAAAGTATACAATAAAGGTAAATAATGATCCGGAGTTGGAATCGCCAATTGAATCGCTTTATTCATTTTTTCGAAATCTATTAAAGGCTGAAAATTTTCGTCCAGCAAATAATTATTGATCGTTTCACGCGCTTCAATTGCCCAATCGAAACCGTAATTGTCTTTATCAAAATTCCTGAAATCAACCAAACGGAGATTGTGAACGATATTCCCGCTGCCAATAATCAGAACTCCTTTCCGACGTAAAGATTGAAGTTTCTGAGCCAACTCAAAATGATATTGTCCTGATTTCGTATAATCAATACTCAACTGAATTACAGGAACATTTGCCTCAGGATATAAATGTTTAATTACACTCCACGCGCCATGATCTAAACCCCAATGTTCGTCTAAATCTACATTTACAGGTTCTAATATTTTCTTAGTTTCAACAGCCAGTTCCGGACTTCCTTTCGCAGGATATTGTACATCAAAAAGTGCTTGCGGAAAACCTCCAAAATCATGGATTGTTCTGGGCATTTGCATCGAAGTAACTTTGGTTCCGTTGGTAAACCAATGTGCTGAAACACATAAAATAGCATTGGGTTGTGGTAATGTTTTAGCCAAATCGCGAAAACCCGCCACAAACTGATTTTCTTCAATTGCATTCATCGGGCTACCGTGTCCTAAAAATAAAACCGGCATTTTATCTGTATTCGAAAACGTAGAAGAAATCGAATGTAAATCGTTTAGTGTTGTCATTTTAAATAATTATAAACACGAATTTCACAGATTTTCACTAATGCTAAATCTTAAAAAATTAATTCGTGGTAATTCGTGACTCGAGCGATAGCGAACAGACGAAGTAAATTCGTGTTTATTCCTCAAAACTCTCGTCTTTAAATCCTATCAAATATAATTTATTTTTGGCACGCGTCATAGCGGTATAAAGCCATCTTATATAATCACGATCGATTCCGTTTGGTAAGTAAGGTTGTTCTATAAAAACGGTATTCCATTGCCCACCTTGCGATTTGTGACACGTAATAGCATAAGAGAATTTTACTTGTAATCCGTTGAAATATTCATTTTCTTTTACTTTCTGGAACTTCTTGTATTTTGTGGTTTCGTTTTCATAATCTTTCATCACTTCTTCGTACAAACGATTTGATTCTTCGTAGGTTAAAGATGGCGATTCACTTTTTATAGTATCTAATAACAAAACGGTTTCAAAAGGTTTCTGATCCGGATAATCCACCATTCTGATCTTTACTTTTGCAAAATTAAAACCGTATAATTCCTTGATTCCGAAGAGTTCTAAAACTTCAATAATATCTCCGTTGGCAATAAATCCGGCTTCATCGGTCTCTTTTAGCCAGAAATAATTATTCTTTACCACCATCAGAAAATCCCCAACCGAAAGTTCACTTTCTTTAAATAAAATCCTCGTTCTGATTTGTTCGTTGTATTGATTCGCCCTTTTATTCGAACGAACAATAAAAGCTGTATCCTCAATACTGTAATTACTGTAAGCAGAATTTATAGCATCCTGAATATCATAACCATCCGTAAGACGGATAATATCTTTAAATCTTTTTACATCAAATTTAAACTCGGTAATAAAAGTATCTTTTAGTAATTCACGCAGTTCAGTCGCATTGTACAAAATCCCTGAGCTTTCTTCCTGACGCATTACTTCGTCGAGTTCGATATGCTCGATTTCTTTGTCGTAATGCACGGCTAGAGTTTGCACATCAAGCGCAGGACTTATATCTAAATTTACCGGAGGCAGCTGCGCTGTATCTCCCAAAAGAATCATTTTGCAATTGGTTCCTGAATATACATACTGAATCAAATCATCCAGAAGTGATCCGTTATCGTACAATTTCGAATCTGAATTGCTGTCTGAAATCATCGAAGCCTCATCGACGATAAAAATGGTGTTTTTATGTTTGTTTACCTGCTTGGTAAAAGCCACGCCTCCACCAGCAGATTTTTTAGGAAAATATATTTTTTTATGAATCGTAAACGCAGGTGTATTCGAATAATTGGCAATCACTTTTGCCGCGCGACCTGTTGGCGCCAGCAAAACAAACTTTTTATTAATATCTCCCAGATTGTTTACGATTGTCGAGATCACGGTTGTTTTTCCCGTTCCTGCATATCCTTTCAATACAAAAATCGTTTCGTTATGCGTATCAGTTAGGAAAATAGCAATTTTCTGAAAAAAAATGTCCTGTTTATAAGTGGGTGCAAAAGGAAATCGTTTTTGTAAAACGCCGTAAAAAAGTGATGAATTCATAGGGAAAAATTGAACGACAAAGAACGGGCTTTTAAATATCAATTTCAATGTCAAATTCAAAAATCAATTACAATGTCAATATTAATTTCAATGTCGATTACAAACTTTTTAACCATATAAGTAATGTAAGGAATTTAAGTTTCTATTTTTTGTGCTAAATTAATATGAACTTATAATCCCTTACATGGTAAAGAAAATTTAACCGTATTTTAAAATCCAATTAAAATTGTTTTTCGAAATTGCATTTGTAATTGTTCCTTTTTAATTTGTAAGTTTGTAATCGCCTTAAATTCTTTCTTGTAAAACAGGTAACGAATTGTAAATCAATATGTCATTGCAAAATACTAACATCACTTCAAAAAATTACAAAAAGCTTTCTATTCAGGTTTCACTGAACGGATTTTCATTTTGTTGTTTTGATACTTTAAATAATACGATTACAGCTTTTAACGAAATCAATTTTGATGCTACACAAAAACCATCAAAAATTGAGGAATTGTACAGTGCGGCTTTTAAAAAATATCCGGAACTAAAAGAAACTTACGACGAGATTTTAGTTATTCATAACAACAATCTTTCGACTTTTGTACCTACTGCTTTGTTTGACGAAAATTTCTTAGGAAGCTATTTGCAATACAACACAAAGGTTTTTGAAACCGACTTTTTTACTTTCGATCAAATTTCAAATTACGAGATGCATTCGGTTTATATTCCGTACATCAATATCAATAACTTTTTGATTGATACAGTTGGTTCGTTTGATTACAAACATGTTAACAGTATTTTGGTCGAGAAAATTCTTGAAAGTTCTAAGAACAACGACCAGAAAAAAATGGTAGTCAATTTCAATGCTAATCATTTTGAAGTTATTGTGGTTCAGAATCAGAAATTGTTATTATTCAATTCGTTTGAATACCAGACTCCGGAAGATTTTCTATACTATATTCTTTTTACCGCCGAACAATTGAGCTTGAATCCGGAAAGTTTCCCGCTTGAATTATTAGGTACCATACATCAAAACGATCCGTATTATGCGATTGCATACAAATACATTCGCCATATTTCGTTCTTGGATGTAAGTACATTACAAGAAAAAAACAGCTTTTCAACTGCACAAAATCAAAAACATTATATCTTATTTCAATCATGAGAATCATTTCAGGAAAATACAAAGGACGACGCATTTTTCCGCCAAAAAACCTTCCTGTAAGACCTACGACTGACATGAGTAAAGAAGCATTATTTAATGTTTTGAACAATCATTTTAGTTTTGAAGGCTTAAAGATTTTGGATTTATTTGCCGGAACAGGAAACATTAGTTACGAATTCGCTTCACGCGGAAGTGCTCCAATAACATCTGTTGATGGTGATTTTGGATGTGTAAAATTCATTAAACAAGTGTCATCAGAATACGATTTTGATATTGCTGCCACTAAAAGCGATGTTTATAAATTTTTAGACAATTGCAAAACCTCTTACGATATTATTTTTGCAGATCCTCCGTACGGATTAGATCAGGCGGCGTTTGAAAAAATTGTTCTTACGGTTTTCGAAAGAGAATTATTAAACGAAGACGGAATGATGATTATCGAGCATTCTAAATATACCAAGATGGAACATTTAAGCAATTTCTCGTTCCAGAAAAGCTACGGCGGTTCGTTTTTTAGTTTCTTCGAATTACACTCAACCGATGATGAGGAAGAACTAACCATTAAATTGAATAAAGCTACAGAAGACGACGAAGGTTAATTTTCGTTTGAATAGAATAAGCTCAAATGGAGCGAAATCGAGATTTTATAATACTTCCGATTTCGCTCCATTTTGCAATAATTTAAATTCTAAAACCACAGATTAAAAGATTAAAAAAAAAATCTGTAAAATCTGCAAAATCTGCGTGAAAAAACATTACGCACATTGCATTTTAATTCACCCGACCCGAGTTTTCCTCCATGCTTTTCCCTTTAAATTCGGTTTCTTTTACTTTCCCAAAAGAATACTTAATTGAAATTGAAATCTCGTGTTCATCAACCAAATACCTGGCTTTTGAGTTGATATTATTAATTGTAAATACTTCTTCTTCATTTATCTTTTTAAATACATTATTGAAGTTCAGACTGCAATTCCAATTTTTAAAGAAAGTTTTCGAAACCGCCATGTCTACAATTGCCCTTGCATTTCTTTCAAAAACACCTTTGTTTTGTTTGGTAACTCCTCTAAAAGCAAGAACCGCCGTATATCCTTTTGGAAGTTTAAATTCGTTGTTTGAATAATAATACGCATAGGGTTTTGAAGATAAAAATACCGCTGAAGCATCTTCAATCTTCTCTGAAACAAAAACCAAGGAATTGGTTGTTGTCCAGAATTTATACGTAAAAGGCAATTCAAAATCGAGAACAAATGCAGATTCCTTATCAAAATTCACATCTTTAAAAGTCATTATATTCAAATCCTTATCAAAGAAAAAACTATTATAAACCGGATCTGTATTTTGATAATAGGTTAGTTTAACCGATTTATCATGATACTGAAATGTCGAAGAAATCTCGTTGACCATCGTTGGATCGAGATTAATATTTCTGGCATATAAAAAATACGGATTTATATACGTTGTTCCCTGACTTAAAGACGAATAATTAGGTCTCGAAATACTCTTGGCATAATTTATACTAATGTTTTTCGTGCTGTCTATGGCTAATGAAAATTGCAATTTCGGGAAAAAATTAGTGTAATTTTTATTGATCAAAGGCGCTAAATCGGTTTTAAACTTTCCGTTTACATCGGTATTTTCTACTCTAAGGCCAATCGAGAAATCTACTTTTTTTATCTTTCCGGAAAGCTGACTGTAACCTGCCAGATTTTGCTCTTTAAAATCATAATGGCTTATTTCATTTTCACTATTCTCATAATACATTATATCCAAATCTGATCTTGAATCTGCGGAAGCATACAATCCTCCTATTTCAAATTTCATTTCGTTTTTAAACTTTTTCTCAACATCAATTTTTCCAGAAAAAACATTAACCTTAAATTTTTGATCCCGAAGTTGTGCCAACTCAAACTGCGTATTATTATAATTATTTTCGACCTGACTCCACATTCCCTGATCGAAATTAGAGTATTGAAATCCTGTAAAAACCTGCGTATCTATAGACTTTATTTTTTTTAAATAATTCAAGAATGAGTTTATAAAATTCTTCTTATTTTCATTATCACTATATGTCACAACTTTATTTATTACTTCTTTATTTTTATTATCTGTAATCGTATTGATAGGAAATAGATCTTTTTGAAGCCTGCTGTTCACACTAAATGAAAAATAATCATCTTCGTTTATTTTGTAAAACAAACTTCCTCCAAAAACAAATTGTCTTTTTTTAGAATAAGCAGTTACATCATATTTAGAAGCAATTTCAGCATCAGGAATCTGATAATCAATGTTATGATTTTCCCACGGCTGCAGCTGATTGTAATTAAAGTTAGCTTTCCATTCGATTTTATTCTTTTTGAAACTGGTATTAAAACCAAGATAATTGCTGTACTTTTTCTTAAAAGAAGCAACCTCAGAAATCTCTGTTCTAAAACCGTCCTTTTTGCTAAACTTTCTTGTAATCAGGATTACAGAACGACCTTCGGCTTCATATTTAGAAGATGGATTCTGGATGATTTCGATCGTTTTAATATCGGCTACAGCCAAAGCATTCAAATCGTTCATTCCAACTTTTTGATTGTCGATGTAGATTAAAGGATTTCCGCGACCAACAACTAAGATACTTTCTTTATCAGAACTTACCTGAACCGTTGGTAATTTTGCTAATAAATCAACCGTATTTGGGATCGAATTATAGATAGAATTGGCTACATCTAATTTTATATTGCCGTTTGTATTGGTAAACGTTTTTTTGTTCTGAGTGACAACAACTTCATTAAGTTTATTCGAAATACTGTCTTTTGGCGTTTTATTTTGCGCATATCCAAATAAAGAAAGCAGGAAGAAAAACAAAATCAGGAAAATTTTCAAGGGCAAATAAAGGTTCATTTTTGGTTGGATTTAAGTTGTAATCCTGCAAAAGTGCTTCTAAAAAAAGGTTCCGTAGGTTAATTGAAGGTTAATGCGGAGTTAATGTGCTGATTGTCTCTCAAAAACATTATTTTTGAACTGAGAAATCTGTACATCGGATTTACTTATAAGCGTGCGTTAATTTCACGCAGATTATGCAGATTTAAGCAGATTTAACAGATCAATTTTAATCTGCTAAAATCATTTTAAATCTGCGTGAAAAATAAAAAAATCTGTCTAAACCAGTTTAACCCGTGTCATCCGCGAGCCATAACAAAACAACTAATGAAACAAAGAATCAATTTACTAATAGCCTTTTCTGTCGTTGCTCTGATCGTTTTATCAGCGGTACAATGCTATTTGGTAAAAACGACTTACGATTATAAAGTGGCGCAATTTCATACCGAAATCAAGAATGAAATTGCTCAAATCTCTAATAATTATGGTGATATTGATTCGGTAATTGTTTCTAAAAAAGAGGCGCTTTACAAACAATTATCAGAAAATTATATTCAGGGAAAAAACACCAAAATTGAGGTTAAAAAGTATATTCTCGAAAACGAATACAATGATGTTTTAACACAAAAGATTCAGAGTAAGTTTAAGAGAGATTTGCCCAACCTAAAAATAGATTTTGCGATTGTACTCAACAAATTTGTACTGTATCAAAACGCCAAAAAAATCGATACTATTTTCTCTGAAAAGCCTTTTATCAAAAACAAATTATACGGAAACCTGTTATCTTTAAACAAAGCTTTTTTAGTTCGAAATTACGTTGGAACTTCTAGCGGAACTTTCGAAAATAAAGATTATAAGTTATTGACCGAGGATTCGATGTATGTGTCTGTAATCGACTGGGAAATGATTATTTTAAGACGAATGACTTTCGTTTTAATTCTGTCTCTTCTTTCTATAGCAACCCTTATCACGCTTTTTGTTATTGCTATAAAAGCATTAATCAAGCAGAAAAAAGTAAACGAGATCAAAACCGATTTTATCAATAATATTACACACGAACTCAAAACGCCTTTGACCACTTTGGGCATTTCGACCAAAATATTAGAACGAAAAGATATCAGGGATAATGACGAAAATTTTAATGCAATCGTCGACACTATTTCACGCCAGAACAATCGTTTACAAAATTTGATCGATCAGGTTATGGCAAATTCTTTGGCTGAAAACGGAATCGAATTGCAAAAAGAAAAAATAGAAACGGAAGATTTTCTGCTTTCTATCATACATGACTTTAAAATTACATTCCCAAAAATCAATCTTGAAACTGATTTTCAAACGCAGCAAACCATTTTAGTTTTAGATAAATTCCATCTGACAACCGCTTTGTTAAACGTTCTCGAAAATGCTGTAAAATATGGTTCAAATAAGATTACGATAAAAACAAGAATGGTTCAAAATCAATTTTCTATTAGTATTGAAGATGACGGAATTGGAATTGAAAAGAACAAACAATCACTTTTATTCGAAAAATTCTATCGCGTAGAACAAGGAAATCTTCATAATACAAAAGGCTTAGGTTTAGGATTGTATTATGTCGATCAAATTATAAAAGCACATCAGGGCTCTGTGAGCGTGGTGAGCGATTTAGGAAAAGGAACTCAGTTTACTATATTATTAAAAGTTTAATTACCTTATTTTGAAAAGATTACTTTTAGCCGAAGACGATTTTGATTTTGCCGGAATTCTAAAAAAATATTTAGAATTGCACCAATTTGAAGTGATCTGGGCACAAAATGGCGAAATAGCTTTAGACTATTTTAAAAACCAGGCTTTTGATATTTGCATTTTTGATGTAATGATGCCAAAACTGGACGGATTTTCATTGGCCGAAAAAATAATCAACATCAATCCTGAGATTCCATTTATTTTTCTCACTGCAAGGAAGTTAAAGGAAGACAAAATCATTGGATTAAAACTAGGTGCTGACGATTACATCATCAAACCTTTTGAAGTCGACGAACTCATTTTGCGTTTGAATAACATTCTAAAGAGAATCGAACAAAAGCGAAGTCTGAACGGAGATAATATCATTGAAATTGGTTCTTATGTTTTTGATAATGAAAGATTAACCCTCAATAATAAAAATCACGTACAGCAGCTCACAGAAATGGAAGCTTCTCTTATTGAATATTTATACCTGAATCATAATCAGTTATTAAAGAGAGATCAAATTTTAATGTCTGTCTGGAAAAAAGACGATTATTTTTCAGGACGAAGTATGGATGTTTTTATCAGCAGACTTAGAAAATATTTTAATTCAGATCCAAAAATCAAAATAGAAAGCACTCGAAATATTGGGTTAGAATTTAAAATAGAAAAACCTTGATCTCTCAAGGTTTTCTAATAGTATTAAAGAATTATTTTCCGATAACCCAACCTAAAGTAAAGTTAGTAACAGGGACCAATTCAGTATCATATTTGTCAAAATTTACTCCCGGTCCTAAATGCACCTCAAGATTGAATCGGCCTTTATAAGTACGTTGAAAACCCCAAAGTGCTGCCAGAGTAAACGATGGATCGTAATTACCGTATTTTTCGTTGGTATTTAATGATTCAAAGTTGTAATACGCAGATGCAGCTAAAAAGTTCCCTGAATTACGAGCAGTTCTTTTTCCCTTAGCAGCTCGTTTTTCAAGATTATAGTAATGACGAAACTGCTCGTTGATCATAGGAAAAACATACCAGCTTGTTCCATAATAACTGCTATAACGATAACCAACTCCTAAAGTTACCTCAGAATACAGTGTGTTTTTAGCATCAAAACCATGCTCATAAACAAATGCGGGAAATAGCAAATTAACTTTAAACTGATTTTTAACTACCGAAACCGGGGCATCATCCTGCGCCTGAACAGCATTAATACAAAGAACTGCCAAAAGTAAAAACAGATAATTTTTCTTCATGTTTGATTTTTAAATTGTTGCATCAAAAATAAGATTAAAACAATACAAATGAATTAAAAATCAAAATATTTTCTTACAAATAAATAGGTAGTAAAAATTTCAGCACGAAATAAACATACTGTAAATGATATAAGTTTTAGAACCAATTGTATAACTATTTAAATAACGTACGTAATACATTTGTAATGAAACATTTAAAAACCAAACATCATGAACCTAAAAAGATTTTTCGGAGGATTATTAACCATCCTCGGAATCGTTGGTTTGATTTACACTGCTGTTATATTTGCAGGTACTTCAGGCGAAACGCGAGACATTAAATCATTAATTATTTACGGTATACTAGGTATAGTGTTTTTTATGTCAGGAATTAGTTTAGTGCGCGCCACAAAAGACGAAGGTTAAACTTTTTTAAGACAATAAAACAGTACTTATTTTTTCGTACAGCGGAGTTTTTACGCCATATTTCAAACCTTCTTCGACCACAAATTTTGTTAGCGAAGTTGCTTCTATTTTATTACCTGCCAAGTAATCCCTGTGCATAGATGAAGTCGCTTCTTTAGGCGATTTTTCTAGTTTTATAATAGTCTGGTTTACAATATCATCTGGTAGTTGTAAACCTTTGGCTTTGGCTACCAATTCAATTTCTTTAAGCAATTCGACATAAACAGCTTTAGCGTCAGGGTTGCTTAAAATCTGTCCAATATTCAGGTTCAAATAAGAAGTTACAGAAGCCAGAGCCGAAATAAAAATGAATTTCTCCCAAACGGTTTCTTCAATATTCTCTACCAGATAACTTTCGATTTTAGCTTTCTCAAAGATGCTTTGTAATTCATTCAATTTTGAAACCGAAGCCGTTTTAGATCCAAAAAATAACTTTTCATAAAAGCCAATTTTCCTGATTGTTCCAGGCGAAAAAATCATTGAAATAATATAAACACAACCCTGTAAAATATCATTTTCAGGAAACATCTTCTGAATACGTTCCGGTGCATCAACTCCATTATACAGCGGAAGAATCACCGTTTCCTTAGAAATACATTGCTGTAATGAAAGCAAACTTTCCTCGATATCATAGGTTTTGGTAGCACAAATTAGATAATCTAAAACTCCAATTTCCTCAGGATTATTCGAAACCAGTTTAGGATAAACCACAGTTTCTGAATCATCAGTAATGATCTTCAATCCACTTTCAGCGATTGCTTTTTGGGTTTCTCCACGAGCGATAAAAATCACTTCGATTTCATCAGACTTATAATATGCTTTCGCTAAAAGTCCACCAAAATATCCACCTACTCCACCGATTCCTAAAATTCCGATTCTTGTCATAAATTCCAATTTTAAATTTAAAATTCCAATATATTATGGAGCTACTTGCGTTCCTTCGACTTCGCTCAGCATGATAAAAATGAGAATACAAATCTGTTTAAATCAGCGCTTTCGCGAAAGCGAATCTGTGCCATCAGCATGCCATTACGCAAAGCGATTAAATTCTAAGAATATTTTTTAGAGAATTATATTCGCGAAAAAAGATTAGAGCGTTTCACAAATATATAAAAAATGCAGACCTATAAGCCGGATTCTGTCCCTGATAAATCAAGGCCTTATCATTTATCTAGATCATGTATTACTACATGACTCAAGCTACCTACCCTTCAACAACGGACGAGAAGCCCTTAAATGCTGATATACTTGGTATTTCACCGCATAGAGTTTACCTGGTTTCACTACAGCATTACCTGTACATACTTTCTGTTGCACTTGTCCTTGCGTTATTTCTAACACCGACGGGTGTTACCCGCTATGCTTCTCTGTGGTGTCCGGACTTTCCTCCCCCCAACGAATTGAGCGACGATAAGGCGGTCTGCGGTGCAAAAGTAGCGATTTATCAACGAAGAATCAGCCATTTAAATTTCCGATTTTTATAAATTTTTCATAACAATTTAATTTTAAATTGGTTACCTTTAAAATCCTTAATTTTTAAATCAATTATCATGACAAGAATGTATCACTACGCAACTGTTTCAAAAGCTTTGGACCAACTTCATGAAAAAGGATTTACATGTGATTTTAATCGGAATGCTGACGCGATTAAAAAAAATCCTGAAAAATTTGAAATTGTACATGTGTATCGATACGAAGGGGAATCAGATCCTGGCGATGAGGCAGTTGTATACGGAATTAAATCGAATTCGGGCAAAAAGGGCGTTTATGTAGCAGGTTTCTCCGCCGACTCCGATCAGGAAACCGCAAAATTTTTATTTGATTTGAGTATAAAAGGAAGGTGAATTTTCAGGAGCTATTTCCTGCTATCCGCTTGTATCTTTTATGGTGAACCCCACCATAAAAGGATACCGCTTCTATCAGGGCTAGGACACTCAATTTCAAAAGAAGTTTTTATGTTTTCAAACCAATTAACCACAATCTAAGTCATTGCGAGGAACGAAGCAACCACACTAACAATTGATTAAGCAAATGAGGTTGCTTCGTTCCTCGCAATGACATAAAATGAGAAAAAAAATTAGCGCCCTTTGCGTAAACCCCTTGCGCCCTTTGCGGTTAAACAAAAAAAGTCCGTCATAAAAATGACAGACTTTCAAAAAACAACCCGCAATTAAATTACGAAGTTGGTATCTTCAATTTCCAACCCGGCTGAATCAGGTCCGGGTTTTTAATAATATCTTTATTGGCTTCGAAAATATCCTGCCACGAAACACCATGATCTTTCCCTATTTTTGATAACGAATCCCCACTTTTAACTGTATATTCAGTAGTTGCTCCTTCCACCACTTCGATATTCATCACCACATCTGCCGATCTGTAATCAGGATCTAATGTTCCATAGCTATCCCAAAGTTTCTCTTTATCAGCTGCAGACTTTGCCGTTCCATCAATATACAATACATTATCCTGCTCTCTTACCTGCAAATTTGCTATACCCAAAGTAGAAGCTAAATCTGTTAACTCTTTGTATTTTTCTTGTAAACTCATAACATCATTATTTAATAGTTAATTTGTTTTCTACTTTTTTAGGCTTCAATTCCTGCACACTTTGAATTAAAGATGCCAACTGGCTTCTTTTAATCTCACCAGAAAGTGTTACCACGCCTCCTACAACAGTTGCACTAACACCATCATAAGCTTTTACTACTTCGCCAACCGATTTATCCAAATCAGCATCTGAACTAATAACAACAGCTGCAGCCGGAGCTTCAGTTGCAACAGGTTCCGCAGCTAAAATCTCGCAATTATTAACCACAGATTTTACGCCTTTAACTCCTTTTACGATACTCTCCGCATTTTGTTTAACGCTATCATCCTGACAAGTACCCGAAATAGTAGCAACACCTTTTACAACCGTGACATCAACTCCCGCCAAACCACTGATTTTTGCATCTATCTCTTTTTCAATATCGGCGTCTTTAGGACCACAGGCAACCAACAGAAAAGCAAAGCTCATTCCTAATAAAATTGATTTAATTTTCATAATGATATTTTTTTAGTTTAGTAACTCTTAAAGTTAAAAAATTAAAAATCAACATTTTACATAATTATGTTATCAAATTTATATTATTTCCAGTTTTCAATGTTTATACTGTGACTGTATACTGTAAACTGTGACTGAATACTGTAAACTAGTCTAAATAATCAGCAGGGAACATTTGTTGTCCGTATTTTTCGAAGAGAGAATTTAATTTTTCTTTTGTTTCGTTTTCTGTGTTTGAAGAAGCTGTTTCAAGATACTCCGCTATTTCTTCAAATAAATCATCCAATCCGGCTGGTGTTACGGTGCACAAAAGTTTAGCTGGTTCGTTGGAAATATTTTTAAAACTATGAACGATTCCTCCTTTTGGAATATTCACAAAAGAACCTTTTTTCGCAATATAACTTCCTAATTCTGATTTAAAAGAAACTTCGCCTTCCAGAACAAAAAAGGTTTCTGTAAAATCAGCATGCGAATGTGGATTGGGCCCCGCACCCGGAGGAACTGACATTTCGATCACAGCGTATTCTCCATCAGTCTGCTTTCCCGAGATTATGATTCGATAATTGCCTCCGGCTATTTTAAGTTTTCGGCCTTCGGTTCCGTTGACGCCTATGATTGGGTTTGGAGTTTTCATTTTTAAACTGTTTTAAGTTCTCAAGATTCTATTTTCAATTTACTCAAAATTAAAACTAAATACATTTAAGAAATAAAATATAATTAATCCCAGAAAAAGTAGAAAAATTCCAAGAATAATTGCTCCGGTAATAATTATCCTCTTCATTTAACTTCCCAACTTACCATAACGTTGTTGTTCAGAAAAATATATAACTATCGTTTTTCCACTCTTTTTGTACGGATAAAATAATTCATAATTTCCATCATGAGAACTATATCTTATTTCATCATTATTCTTTTCAAAAACAGTATTTAAATATTGTCTTTCTTCTTGAGTTGTCTTATAAAGATACTCTGCCTTTTGTGGTTTTATAGTATCTTTCAAATTTTCTCTATAATATTCATTGAAGCCTAAATAGACCGGAGATCCTTTAATCGAATCTTTAACAATTACTGTTACATTAGGAAAATTTTTATCTGTTCCAGACAAAATTTCTAAAATAGATGTCGTCTCTTTAATGTAATTTTCTGAGAAAGTATAATTTACCAATTTATCACTATTTGCTTTATTGGTTTCAATTATAGATTTAGCCGACGCGACCAATAACTTTTCCTTTTTCGAAGAAGTCAAATAATCTCCTCCAAATAAAATTATGGCAATCAGAGGAAAAATTAAAAGTAAGGTTATAAATCTTATTTTATTTGATTTAGTATTTAACGTATCTTGATTGTGTCGTTCCGCTATTCGAGTCAAATTAAACATTAGATTAACAATCAACGAACCAGTCATAAGAGCAAGAATTCCTAAAACGCTTAAGTAAAAAGTTTCAGTCATATTCTCCCGAAAAACTTTTAACCCAAAAACCTGAATCATGATAAAAGTAAACACCCAATACACTAATAAAAGTATTGATGTGATTCCGATAATATTACTTAATTTAACTATTTGTTTTGCGTTCATTGATTTTAAGAGTATTTGATTTCAGGCAAAAAAGAATTTTGTTCCGAATTAAAAATAGTACATTTTTTATTACAAATAACATATCTGAAAATTGATTATTCGCAAAACAAAAAAGAATATTATTTTATTAAAATAGTAATAAAAAAAAACTTCAATTACTTTTTATACTGTGTAGAAGTACTAAATCTTTATTCCACAGATTACCTCCTTTTAATCCTCATCTAATTCTGTAAGGCATTCCCATAATGATGTAACTATTTTATTTCTTATTAAATCTACTTTTACAAAAAATAGAAAACTATGA
>Ga0247815_10001393_pt1 | contig 18507 bp, 23 predicted proteins | sample UWRJL194509B1_FD_181014 | JGI IMG/M metagenome (GOLD analysis project Ga0247815, IMG submission 181014) | Plant litter microbial communities from Arlington Agricultural Research Station in Wisconsin, United States - UWRJ-L194-509B-1 | ecosystem: Environmental > Terrestrial > Plant litter >...
CTTGCGTGAGCTTCTGGTTTCATTTTACGATATGTTGCTCATGCCACTTCGATGATCAGTTCGGAGTGTTCTAGCTGTTGCGAATGCTGGAGGACTCTGCCTCGTACATCGAAGGATATCCCACCACTTGGGTGCCACATCGGGTGTATTCTTCGCCATTCTATCGATCTCGCAGTTCCACCTTCCGTTTTGGCTCGGGAGAACGCTGCCCAACATGTTTGCGCTGGTTCCAGGCAGGTCGTAACACCATCGTAACAACCTCACAATTGACCATTTAATCAGTCAATTACGCGCTGGCCCACTTGGCGTCAGATCCAAGGAGTAAAAGACAGAGTGCTTCGCTCGCCATTGTCGCACTCGTCTTTGCAGGTGTCGTCCTACGCGCAGAATTGGCACTTCTCCTCGCGCCGGTCGCCTTGCAAATGTTGATTTCAAGAGATATCCCGTTCACACGACTTGTTGTTGTTGGCCTCATCTCCGCGGCGGCGTCTGCTGGTGCGTTCCTGTGGGCTCATTACATTCGAGTGCTCACTCTGCTCTCAGCTGCGACCGTGCTCGTCGATACATACTTCTGGAGCTCACAGTACTGGCTTTGGCCAGAGCTGTATAGCGTCTGGTTCAATGTTTACGAGGGCAAGAGCGTCGAATGGGGTGTTTCACCGATCTACGACTACGTTCTCAAACATATCCCCAAGCTTACCCTCCTCGCCCTGCCGCTCGCCTCCATCGGCACGTTCGCCGACCAACGCGTCTGGGCTGCGGTCTTTCCGACCGGCGTATTTGTCGGCCTCATTTCGCTGCTTGCGCACAAGGAGTGGCGCTTCGTTGTGTATGTGGTGCCGTTGATCAACGTTGCTGCTGCGCGCGGCGCGGCGATTCTCTGGTCACGGCAGGCATCACGAAATATTAAAGCACTAGTACGCTTAGTTGTCGTTGGCTGCATCGCGGCGAACGTCACTGCAACGCTGCTCCTTACTCGCATCTCAATGCTCAACTACCCCGGCGGCGCTGCAATGGCCACGCTTGACAGCCTGGCGAGACAACGTACTAACGGTATGTCCTGCTCCACCCTCAGTTCCTGCCTACTCTGACATCACCTGGTTCCTCGCAGTGCATGTTCACATCTGTAACCACGCAGCACAGAGTGGCGCCTCTCTCTTCACTCAGACGCACTCAGACTGGACGTACAACAAGACTGAGTACCTCACGGCGTCGGACCTGACGCAATCACCGTGGTTTACGCATGCGGTTGTTGAGGACTATACGCCTGAGCAGTACCATGCAAGCCACTGGACCGTACTGGAGAAGATTCCTGGCTTCAACGGTGTGCGCATTGGGATCCCACCGAAGGTTGTGACGGAGACGAAGCTCTGGCTGTTGGAGAGATCACGATGAAAGAGCTGCTTGTCTACATGTACATTTGCCAAGACGAATTTACAACTCATCTGAGCATGGATTCGAAGTTTCGGGTTGTCACGAGGCTACTCCGATTTCCACCAGTAAGACGACAACGTAACATAGCAGTAGATTTGATTGGCATGTGATTGGTGAGTAGATAACATGAGCTGAAGAGTACGAGAGCCGAACAGCAAGCAGGATAAGCGTGACGAGTTGTAGCATGAGAAACAAAGTTGCAGGGGATAGCAGGAGCACAGTACATCACCGAAGAGGAGTATGTACATACATTTACGAGAATCTGTGTGTGAGATCGCGATGAAGAACGGCTGGAGCCTATAGATGAGGTGACGACAACGAGAACTGGTCAGAGCGCGCAAAGTAAAGCTGATATCAAGGATCCGCGGGAAATGCGAAGGGAATAGAGCGTCGTTCAGCGTTTATATCGAAGCTTCTCGAAGGGACAGAGCACGAGGGTAGCACGGGGTTCCTCGAAGGGACAGAGCACGAGGGTAGCACGGAAGATTCCAGGCGGCGGCAGGGCGATAAGCGTGTGGGTACAACAAGACAATGCATGACGAGGAAGGACAGCACCAGGTGCCGGAAGGCAAAAACACGGAAGCATTCTGTGCAGGGACGCGAGCAGGGGAACCGGTTCCGGGAGAGCACGAAAACATTTTTTGAGACGAAAGCGAGATGGAGAAGGGACAGGAGAGGCACATGGGTCAGTCTAACATCACGATAGCGACTGAAGCAACGGCATGGGGCATAAAGTTCACAATACCATGGAGTGACCTAGAGCTCATCGAGAAGGTCGAGATCCATGGTCGCATCCTCGTATGCTCCAGATGTAGGCGGCATCTGGGGCAATATTGGCGAGTCGCTCGTGCCCATCGTGCGGAGGCCAATACGGTATTCGAGGTTCAATGGGTGTGAAGGCTCCCAGATGTTAGGAAGCGGGAGCGGCAGGCTTGCGGCATCGTAACTGAGATTGGTGAACGGTTGCATCTGCGGAAGTGCTTTGGATTGAGACAGCAGTGGCGTGGGTTGACGCAATATGATGGAGCTACCCCAGCTGGAGTGTTTTGTCGTATCGAGCCCGGGGTAAGGGTCTTGACAGATCTCTTCGAAAATCCGTGCAAGTTGCTCATCGTGGGAGGGGTTACGGTCGTCGAGGTCGGGCAACTCAACTTCCTCGTCCAGAGAGTGGTATGACTGCATTGTCTGAGGCGACGTGTTGGGAACAGCTGCATCATCCGTGGAGCGGACGTAGGCAAGGCATGCGGGGTCGAGCGACGACCGCAGTGGAAGCGACTGTGTCGACGTTTCTGGAGTTTCTGGGAGCTGGATGGCCGACCAAGCGCTCGGGCTGTCGGTGTTAGACACGAGAGACGGTGTGCCGAGCGGCGGTGTATCTCTCGACGATTCGGGAAGAGTGAATGACGGAACATGTGACTAGAACGGACAAGATGGGCATCAGAATAGGTTGAGCTAGATGCTCGAGAAGCCCATTAGGAAGTGCGTACATTACGTGCGATTCGATTTGACACTGAATCGGTAGAGGCGGCCGCGCGCAGGGTTGCGCCACGCGCAGTCTTGGTCTTGGGGTGCCACTCCTCATCGTCGCTGCTGGTGCTCTCATCCTCTTCTAAGTCACTCTCGCTCTCGTAGCGAGGAGCTTTGCGGCGGTTCTTCTTGCCGCTCTTTCGACGCGGTCTGACTGAGGCGGTGGCGGAGTTGATCTCGTCGTCGCGTTTGGCGCGAGGTGCGTAGCGGTAGTCAGGATATGCTTTCTGGTGCTCGTCCTGGAGACCTTTAGACATGGCTGTGCAGAGTAGGTAAACGCGGGAGTTTGTGGAGAACGACTTCCACAGAACGCTGGCGTCGCGCGAGATATCCTGTTGTGACACCTTCCTCGTCTTGCCTTGAAAGTCCCTTGCCTCCTCCTCTTGCACCGTGAGATAGCTGTAGCCACTGCGAAAGACCTGATTGGGCAACCAAGTTAAGTGTATCAGTCATACATAGTAATGTAGCTAAAGCGAAGGCGACTTACGATGAACGAGTTACGAGGACGCTTTGGTTGACCTGCTCCCGCCTTGCTAGGGCGTGAGGCAACAGGCAGCTCGATGCTGCCCATCTCAATACCCTTGAGGACGTTGTAAAGCTTCTCCTCATACTCGCTTGAACACAGTGGCGTCGTACCGACAGCTAGCACACCACCGATCATTCAATGTCAGGCGCGTTGGGACAAGCGGTGAGTTTGACAAGTAATCTCACCTGCGACAGCGTGTGACGAGCCGCGGCGGCTGACCTGTGCCTTAGGCATGATTCTACGCGGGGGTGGGAGTTCGGTGGCTGGAGCGGCGGTGTGGTGGCGGTAGCGGCGCAGGAGACTGAGCGGACGTCGGCGAACGCAGATGCAGCGAGTGAGAGGATCGAGAATGCAACGCAACACCGATGAGACGGCTGGCGACGAGCCACTCAATCCCTCCGCCTCGCGAGCTGCTTTAAAGCTGAGAGTGCGTGCCTCGAGGCGCGCCGCCGAGATCTGGCATGTTGACTTCCTGACGATTATGGTAATGATCTGACCACGGGATTAGGGTCGCTACAAGCCCCTGCGAGTGCTCTCTCGCTCGAATGGTCCATGACAAGGATTGAATGTAACCTGCGATCGGATGGCCGCTTTTGACCAGGAACCCGTCCTCCTCTCCACGAGACCGGGAGTGGTGCGTGGATCTTACATTGTCCACTCAATAGGACTTGGTTTCCACGCCACCTGCCGCATCGCGTGTAAAGCCGAACCACTGGGGTGGGCTAGTGTGTGGGCGGTCCTGGAAATCAACCAGCGATGAGGCGCAGCGGCTGAGCGCGGAGATGAACCCGGATAGCCTGCAGCCTCCACTGACGTGCATTGCTATTTGTTTCCGCGATGCCATGGTGTGGAGTTCGCCCGTTGTTTGAGAATCGCGCGGAGCAGGATCGTGCAGGATCGTGCATGCGCCTCCGGTCCGAGCCACCGCTGCTCCCGCAGACAATGCATCGCGCACACATGGCCGGGTGTCGGTTCCTTCTTTCGGGCAAACTGGAAATGAATTTTGGCGCTCGCTAGTGCTGGGCATCGTGTCCCTATCCTGGGAACCCAGGGGCGATTACAGTGAACGAATTAACGTGTTTGGTATACAACGACCGTGGTTCCTGCGTGCACTAAAACGGTAGGTGGGGATGCAAGAATCTGGTGAGCTCGTGTGTGAGGACGAAAAACCGTCCATCGGGCCGCACATTTCTCTTCGCGTATCAGGGAATCGTGTGGCGGGACTGGAGGGCGGATTCTTTTTCGGCGTGCACGGCCCATTTCGTGTGCTGAAACACAATAATAGATCAGTCGCGATCTTTGGATTAACGCGCTTGTCCGATAGTGGCTCACTGTTTTTGCATTCTCAATACTGGGACGATGGTCCGGGCGCGGAGCAAAGAAGGCCGGCTTTTGACAGCCAATCGGGCTGGCGGTCCTGACACGCGTCGCGGAACATGTACCGCTTTGAATAAACATTCCTTGAGTGAGTCGGAACGATATAATGCGCGCCCGAAGCATATAAGGCCACCAGGACGGCTTCTGGAACTTGCGATTCAGCATCATGAACATCCGAGAATCAATAAATCGCCATGCAGAGACGAGCTAGAGTTACACTCCCCCTGGTGGTAGCCGCCGTGTAGCAAGGGGGATAATGGACAGGTTACGTTATACACTGGACCGAAGGAGAAGAAGTGGAGTTAGCGGAGTTCATACTCATACCTCACGAGATGTCGGTGAAACAGATTCTACCTTGATGATGAATAACTACATGATCTGCCAACGAGTCTCGAGCATCATATTTTGACGAGAGGAGCGACTACATTATAATTCAAGGTACTAAAGCCGAACTCGTTTTACGTAAGGCTACCAGTGAGAGCCGTATTGAATTTGTACCGATGTGAAGAATAATGGCCACAGTATGAGACGGCCGTGACAGAGGAATAGGTTGAAGCGAATGCAGGGCTTAAGAACGTCAGAAAAACGTCATATTGTACGGTATAAAGTAGTTGCAACGCAAGTGCATTATGTATTGATGAGTAAGATGTTTAATGAGCTCGACAGGGATATACCCTAGGCACATAAGACCGGGAATCTACTGAATCAAGTTGCAACAGGTCGTCGGCCAAGCTGACCGCGCGATGTCAGATCGAATGGGGAATGTTTACGCATGGTCGCCGTCTGGATCAGTGAGCATGCACGGCGTCGGCCATGAGATCTTTGTAAGTGACAGCATAAGCAAACGGCGAGAAGCCTGAGAAGACTCTGCAAAGGTACTTAACAGGTCGAGAGGCCACAGCAGCACGACAAGCGAACGAGCCATGGCTACAGAACAGCACACCGATCAGCTTTCTATTCTTATTCTCGGCGCCACCGGGTACATCGGAGGTACATAAGACTAGTATTAGAAAGCTAGAGAAAGAAACTGACCTTACAAACAGGTGCCATCCTTGTCGCTGTCGTCAAAGCGCTTCCCCGCGCCCAAGTCTCCGTTTTGACGCGCAACTCCGCACATGATGGTGTGCTCACCGCTGCTGGCGTAGCGCACGTTCATCATGCGAACACGGCGGATAGCGAGGTATGCACCCATGCCTGATGAAATCGAAAACTGACGTCTCAACTCCATAGGCATTGAAAGAGCTTGCCGCTCAATTTGACGTGGTGATCAATGCCGCCGATGCTGATGATCAGAAGTTGGTTGAGGCTATCATCGCCGGACTAACGATCTATAAGATCAAAAAGGGCAAGAAAGCAGTCTTTCTGCACATCAGCGGCGCGTTCGTCGTTGCAGATGGCAGTGAAGGCGTCTGGGACTCGGGGTACGAGCTCATCGATGTCAGCTGACTCATTTCAACCTACTCCAACCTGTACTGACGAGTCATCCCTCTGAAACAGGACTCAAATGAAGCGGATATCCGCGACATCCCGCCTACACGAGCCCACCGTCACACGGAGCTCCTCGTCTTCTCCGCCGACGCTGCAGGCACACTCTCTGGCTATATGATCTCTCCTGGTGCAGTCTTCGGAACCAGTTCAAGCCCCGTGCGCCGCGACAGCACGATGTTAGCTGCATTGTACACCGCAACGCTCGGCCAAGGTATACAAATTGGCGAAGGCACGAATCGATCGCCGACGGTACATATCGACGATCTGGCAGACCTCGCGCTGTTGGTGCTGCGGCGTGCACTGAGCCCCGCAAGCGCAAAGGACACAACTCACGCCAAGTATTACTTTGCCGTCTCTGGTGAAGTTGAGCAAAGAGATATGGCCAAGTCTGTGGTGAAAGCACTCCATGCTCTGGGTAAGCGCGAGACCGACGAGATCAAAATCGTCAGCCTCGCTGAAGTGGAGGGGGTCAACCCTTATGCGCCGTGAGTTAGCGAGTGACTCGTATTGTTGAAATCTAATAATCGGTCCATACAGGGCACTGGCGAGAAATTGGACCGTCGCGGCAAACCGAGGCAAGGCCCTAGGCTGGACGCCGAAGCATAATGAGTCGCTCTCGGACGGAATGCACGATTTGCTGGCGACTGTTACCACCTAAATCGAGCCACTATCACGAGTGCGTAGGATCGGGTGTTTTCCAGACGCAATGAGCATGTTTGCGACTGGTAGCATGTATGTAACCTACGTTTCACACATGCAATTGCTGATTGTTGGCCACAGTCGTCCAATCATCTATTTTACCATGCGCGCACCTTGTTTTGAAGACGCAAATGGCAGCGAGTTACAAGATAAATGCACTGACATTGGGAGATGCGTTTAGTTGCACAGACGTAGACAAGATTGGCTACAGTATGAGAGCTCGCCGCTGTGGCCGACGAGAAGTAGGCGGCCACAAATACACGGCTCGAAGATGTCAGATCAAATAAATCAGACGCAACTTAAGTGGTGGGTTGATGAGTAAGACTCTTTACGAGCTCGGCAGAGGTACGCGTCGAGCTCGTGCCGCTGCGAATCAACTGATTTGTGCAATAGCAAACTTGTCAGCCAAGCTGACAGTGCAATGGTAGATCGGATGTAATGTTTACTCAGCATCTCCGTCTTGGTCAGTGGGCATGTACCGCTTCGGCCATGAGGTCTTTGTAAGTGCTGGCATGGACAGACGGCGAGAAGCCTGAGAAGACTCTGGAAAGAGTACTTAACAGGTCAGGATGCCACAGCGACACCACAAGCGAATAAACCATGTCTACAGAATCGCACATCACTCAGCCTTCTATCCTCGTTCTCGGCACCACTGGTTATATTGGAGGTACGAACCAACAATATTGGGAAGTTGGATGAAGGAACTGATCGTCTGTGCAGGTGCCATCCTTGTTGCAATTCTCAAAGGGCTTCCGCTCGCCAGAGTCTCAGTCTTAACACGTAATTCTGCACACGACAGCACACTCATTGCTGCTGGCGTAGCACACGTTCATCATGCGAACACTTCGGATAGCGAGGTATGCACGCATGCCAAATAAAATGGAAAAACTGACGTCTCACCTCGATAGGCGGTGAAAGAGCTCACGTCTCAGTTCGACGTGGTGGTCAATGCCGCCGATGCTGATGATCAGAAGCTAGTCGAGGCTATCATCGCCGGACTGACGATCTACAAGTCCAAGAAGGGCAAGAAAGCAGTCTTTCTGCACATCAGCGGCGGATATGTTGCTGCAGATAACAGCGAAGGCGTCTGGGATTCGGCGTATGTGCCTCTCGATGTCAGCTAACTCATTTCAACCTACCCCAACCTGCACTGACGTGTCATCCCTCTGAACAGGACTCAAATGAAGTGGCTATCCGCGAGGTCCCGCCTACACGGGTCCACCGTCACACGGAGCTTCTCGTATTCGCTGCTGACTCAGCAAGCATACTCTCTGGCTACATCGTTTCCCCCGGTGCAGTCTTCGGAACCAGTTCAAGCCCCGTGCGCCGCGATAGCACGTTGCTAGCTGGGGTGTACACCGCAATACTCGGCCAAGGTATACAAATTGGCGAAGGCACGAATCGATCGCCGACGGTACACATTAATGATCTAGCAGACCTCGCGCTGTTGGTGCTGCAGCGTGCACTGAGCCCCGCAAGCGCAAAGGACACGACTTACGCCAAGTATTACTTCGCCGCCACAGGTGAAGCTGAACAAAGAGGTCTGGCCAGGTCTGTGGTGAAAGCACTCCACGCTCTGGGCAAGCGCGAGAACGATGAGATCAAAATCGTCAGCATCACCGAAGCGCAGGCGCTCAATCCTCATGCACCGTGAGTTAGCGAGTCGATCATATTGATGACATGCATTTACCAGTCTACTACGCAGGGGATTGGCGAGGAATTGGACTGTGGCGGCAAACCGAGGCAAGACATTGGGCTGGAAGCCAAAGCACGACGAGTCCATCTTGGACGAAATGCACGATTTGCTGGCAGTAGTTTCCGCCTAAACCGAGCTGCTGTCGCAAGTAGCGTAACTCGGAGAGCGTTGGTTTGTTCAGACAATACGTACGGGTCGCTCCGAATGCAATAGATTAAGGTTCCAGAGGAATATCCTGCGCACAAACAGAAAGCAACGTGAGATGAGCATTCGTGCGTGTTGGTAGTACTGGTTGCGATCACATGCTCCGTGAGCACTAAAATTTGGTCGAAGGAGAGGTTGTGACATGATGCATTCATGATGCCGCGGTCACTCCCCATTACCGAAACGATTAGAAGAGCCTGGAAGTAAGACTCGGTATGAAGAAGAGTTGGTTCAAATCTCGCTCAGCACACTACAATCCCTTTTGGGCACTAAAAATCACGAACGCGATCAAGATCCCTGACTGGTCTAAGTTCGGATAGGCGCCGTGGCAACTCAGTGGGCCCACGGTGAGTGGACAAGATCTGGATCTGTAATCTCGGATATTCCCGGTGTCGAACACGCCGCTGCGGCCTCGCCATCCTACCTTGTCTATCTGCGTATATAGGCTGCTTATCGCTGCAGCACCCTGAAACAATGTAACTTCAATCTGCGCGTTGAACTTCACGGCTAGGGAGCAATTGCTCCCATCGGACTACACGGGTCACGAATAGTGTATTCAAAGAAATTTCCGGTCCCAGGGAGTGGTACCAACACTGGGTACGTGAAAGGGGTATTATGGTGGGTACACAGATTGTGTCACAAGTCCGAACGATGTCAACGAATGTCTATCTACAGAGAGCGGCGAGGCGGTCACAGCACAAGTGCAACAACGCCGAGGACCACCGTGAGCAGCGAGACTTGGGCGGAGGCCATTGCGCCATCGAATATACTGGGCCAGCCGTCTCCATCGTTATCATCTGCTTTGGAGCTGACGCCGGAGGCGTTGGGATCGGGAACAAAAGTCGGTGTGCCCGAGTTGTCCTCTTGGTTCTGTTCACTGTCTCCTGTCGTGGTCCCGTTCCCAGTTGTATTGCCAACCGGAGCAGTCGACCAGCTGCCCAAGCCAATGTATTGAAGGCCAAGGTAGTTGATGTGCCCGTCGTCGTCGAGCAGTCGGTTGAGCTGCACGGCGTAAAGATGTCAGTCTGGACGGCAAGCGTCACAGTAAGGGGAGCAACACACCTGGTTCATGCCGGGGAGTTCTTGCTTTACGCCAAACCAGGCATAACGCTCGACGTACGGGGTCGACTCGAAGAATTCAACAGTTTGGTTCATGAAGGCGCTGATCTGGGCAGCCGTTGCGACGTCATCTTCGCGTACAAACGATTGGCACGCGAACTCGGTCATCCAGCTACAAAGGTCGTATGGTCAGCGCGTCATAGCGAGCAGGAGAGGTGAACGGGCGTACATTGGCTTCTGGAACAACGCGTAAACCTCCTCGACGTACTCGATAAGATTCGATGCATTTGTCCCGTAATAGTCTGTTGTCAGAGGGTCAGCCACTGAGAGGTCCTGTTGCGTGATAACGTACGCAGAGCGATCTTGTCAATGGTGCACTCAGGTCCGCATGCAGCAGTGAAGTTCTGCAGCCATGCTGTACCGGTGGGCCCGTTCGTCGGGACGGGGCTGACGAGAGTGAGATTGTGAGATGCCTTCAAAGGCTGGATGTTAGCCTTCCACAGCTCGGCTGCCCGCTCCGGCGTCATGTTTGATTGAGCTTCGAGATTAGGTCTGGAATCAAGCACGTTAGTACACATCACGGGAGAACGCGCAAATCTTACTCGTTGAAGGCGAGGAGATGAGTGACGTTGGAGGAAGTGAGCGTATCGTCGATCGTCCGTGCCCAGCCCTCGACGTCCTTTTCGCCCCATAGCATCGGAACAAACCTGCAGTACGTGAGCTACCGTTCGATCAGCTGAAAGGCGTGGATACGGACTCGAGAGGGTGCTTGACCCAGTCGTTCTCTGTCCAAAGGTAGTACCACGAGATAGTACCGGCTTGAAGGAATTGTTGGACATCGGCTTCTCCAGCGCCCCAGGCAAGGCCTGCCTTTGAGCTGACATTGGCAGCGGTGGCTCCGGCCACAAGGCCCGAGACTAAAATCGCGCGAGAAGAGACCTTCATGTTGTTGTTAGCGCAGGTGAGAGTAGTTGTTTGGTAGTCGTCAGTTGGAGGTGATATTAGTGCTTGGTGGTGGAGTGTCGTAATCTGCGGTTAATGCGCCGGTTCAGCAAAGAATCGAGCAGCGAGCGCAGTGTCGTAAAAGTCGTGACCGGGTCAAGGGGACGCATCAAGGAGCGCGGTCGTCTCTTTTGAGGAAGGGCAAGGGCGGTGACGTTGCTTCCAAGAAGTGGAGCCGCGCGCGGGACGCGCTTTTGATGCCCGCTGCGCTCGCCCCCTGATCGCCCAACAGCGATGACGCGCACGTCCGCGCTCGGACGGTGGCGAAAACGTGGCTCTCATATATCAGAGCCACCCAGATCGCGCCGCAATAAAGAGAACACCGGCGCAGAAGGCGCCAATAATCATATACTGTGCTTAAAATTACAGGAATAGGCAGACGCAGGAAGCGCGATAGAAATCAAAAGGCGTAGCGGGTGTCGAACTATCAACTCGAGGTGTCCATGGCATCCGGTCGTCTCTGCGAGCCGACCTGCTCCTCGAGCACATGCGAAACGACGTGTTCTTGAAGCACCTACAAATCAAACAATCAGTGTCATCATCGCTAAGGGAAATATTCACAAGACGCACCTCTGGCGAAGGGAATACCTCACCGCAGCGATGCAGCGGTGACAGGAACCACACACACCGGAAGAATGTCTTGGCTGCCTCCGTCGCGTGCTGCTTCTCCTCGTACAACTCATCCTGCAAAGCTCGATTGCGTTCGCCAATGTCGTTGATCTGCCTTCCTTGTCCGTCGATCTTGTCGCGCAAGTTCTCGATACGCTCAAGCAACTTGGGGTGCTCTGCAGCTCGAGCACGAATGTTATCTGTAGCACGAGCTTGCTCTTGCAACAGCCGTACAGTCGCTTGCGAACGCGCCAACTCGTCCTGCAGCTCCTTGGCGCGAACATCGCCGACCGCGCGTGCTTGTGCTACGCCAAAGGTGGCTTGCGACGACAGGATCTTGTTGCGCTCCTCGAGTGCTCTGTTCTCTATGCTGACCTCCGCCGCTCTGTCTGTCGCCCTGCGCGTCGTCGCCTGCAACTTTTCGATGTCTTGTCGCAAAGACGCAATGGTCGCCTCCTGCTCAGCAACCGTAGCCGCGAGTTGTTCGCTCAGCAGCTGGGCATCCACGAGCTGCGCCTGCAGTTGCGCTGCTGGGGCGACCAGTTGCGCAGGTGCGACCGTGAGCGGCAGCGCAGAAGTCGACGCAAATGCACTCTGCGGCGAGCCATGCTTGTATAGTTCAAGCTCGCGGCGAGTGGCTTCCAGTTCCGCAACAACCGCGGCCATTTCGACCGACTTGGCCTGTAGTTGCTCCAGAGCGTCTGCAAGCCTGCGTCGAAGTTCTGCGATATCTGTTTCGTCGTCCGGTTCGATTTCGGACTGGACGTAGGATGTGCGCGTTGCTGGGAAGGCGGCGTGGTCGGCGGTCGCTCCGAGCTGGTGCTGGCGCGAGTCCAAGATGAGCGCTGGTACTCAAACCCCGACGCCAAACATATGCAAACTCACCTGTGCATGCAAAGGCTGCAATTGGCCAGTCAAGGGTATCTCAGGGGTCAGTGGCTGTAATAATGTCAGTTTAGAGAACGTCGTACGCAAGCTCGGCGTACCCCAATGGCCTCCCAATTGATGAACTGGTCCACCTCCATTGCATCCAGCTTAGCCGGCGGGGCAGGGTCCACGACGTCCTCGTCGGGTGCGGCGTCGCTCGTTGAAGTATCGTCAGAGGTATCCTGCGCCCGCTGGCCGGCTCCCAGCAAACTCTTGAACATGCCGAACACCGACCGTCTCGGCGGTATCGCAGACATACGCCGCTGCCGCTCTTGCTCCGCGAGTTCCGCGCCGCGCTGTCGAACCTCCTGTCCATGAACGGCCGTTGTAGGTTGGGACGGCTGTGTCGAGGATTGAGTCTGCGACGACCCGACGGATGTGTCGTGTTGGATCTGTGACGACATGCTAGCCTCAGCGGCAGAGACTGCTGAAATCGCCTTGGATTGGGTGCCGCTCGGATCCTCAATGCTGCTGCCCTGACTGGGCTGAACTTCTTCGCGAGTACTATCGCGCTTTCGCGGGTCTTGCGTCGGCGAGAAGTCACTAATGTCTTCTGGGTTCGTCTGACTGGTCGACGGGAGGTATGGCTTGAACACTGACGGCGACATGTAAGGGACCGGCCCGAGGACCTTGGACTTCCCTGGCTGTGGGGATTCGAGACTAGACTGCATATCTTGAACGCGTGATGGTGTGTTTCCGCCCGCAGGTTCCTCGTCCTCTTCCTCATCTACCATTGACTGCGGCGTAGGGAGCGATCCGCCAAGGTCGTCCATTGGACCATCCACGCCAGCGTCCAAGTCAACTTCGGCATCGCCACTCCCGCCCAAATCTGGCACAACATCCTCTTCACTGTCGCTGTCGCTGATCGGCTCTGGCGGTACTGGCGTTTGTTCCTTTAGAGTCCTGCGACGGAAGAACTCCCGGCCGTCTTCGGCATCCGTGTCCTCGTCAGTCTCCGGGACGGGAGAGATCGCCTGCTCAATTTGGCGCCGGAACAGCACGCCTTTCACGCGGGGTACGTCGTCCGTGTACTTGACTGGTGACTCGCTCTTCGGTCGCGTGCCCTTTGGATACCGCTTTGCCGCACTATGTGCGTCGGCAAGTAGGTCGTCGTCGCCGGACCCATATACCGAAGCCGTTGGATCGCGGAATGTTACCCGTCGGCCAGCCGAGTCCACAGAGTCGGGTATGGTCTGAGCCTTTGCAGGTGGAGTGGATGATGGCCCGACATCTGGCTGCACCGGCGCCGGTGCCTCCTCTGTGTTCAGGATGTCGCCTGCAATGGCAGGTCAGCTTCATTCGGATGATACAGTGTAACCAGCGCGTACCAGTGTCGGCGGACTCGCTCTCAGATTCAGTGTCGTAAATCTGCTTCTTGGACTTTCCGTGTTGCTCGTTGTTCTTCGCTTTGCCTGACAACCTCCTCTTCGATGTGGAGGCGACAGCAACCGGCGGTGGTGGTGGCTCATCCAAGTCCGAACCCGAGTCTGAGTCAGGAAGTGGCGCAGGAAGGTGTTGCACCGATGCCGAGTACGACACGAAGGTGATTGGGGCCGACTGAGGAGGTTCACGGCGACCACGCAATCTTCCATAGGGTTTTGGACGTGTATGATTCTGGGACGGCGCCTGGCTTGAGCTCTTGATACGTGGGTATGTCAGAATGCTGTTGGCAGAATATAAACGGTTTCACGTACCTGAGTTGCAGCGCCGTCTCCCGCGTCACCGTCGTCGCCCAGGTTCCCATCCGACGGCGCGGTGCGCCACGATAGGACGGGCAGCAATGCGTGCTTGCCGTACAGTGGTCGTTGGGTGCTCTCTTCCTCCTCTTCCTCTTCCTCCTCCTCAGGCCCCGCGTTCTCGTTAGGTTTTGGGGCACTTGTCGGTTGGCCGAAGCCCCTGGAGACATTGGGCAACTTGGAAGTGACAGATTCTGTCGAATCCTTAGAGTTGGAAGATCCCGTCGAGTTCTTCGAGCCCAAAGATGACGCCTTCAACTTGGGCGACGTCGTGGCTTTCGAAGCAAGTGATGCTGACGAGCCCTTCGACGACCCGGCCAGCGACACAGATGCATGAGCGGCAGGTTCCGCCGTGTCTTCTGAAGCCGACGGGACCTTGGACGGTGTCGTACGTTGGAGAGATGCGGCTGACGGCGAAGCCGCAACGAGATCCGCAACTTCGTTTTCACTGTCGGAAGTCGAATCGTCTCTAGCCGACGAAGGCGACGAGTCTACTACAAACCCATCGTTCCCAATTCCACGGCTGGACGATTGTCGCGAGCTGACTGTTGAGATGCTAGTCCGAACTGGTGCCTTGCCTTTCGTTGGCGTGACAGAGTCAATTACGTCCCTCTGCTCGGACTGTCGCGACTTGTTTGATGTCGAGGGAGAGGAGGAGGATTTGGTAGAGCGCGTTGCTGGAGTCTCTTCTTCATGAATTGGCAAATGGCCGTCGTCAATAGGTCCCGACGAAGCCACGCTGATAGACCGCGCCTCAATTGCCTGCTTTTTGGTTGTCGACCCCTCCGAAGTCGCGAGACTAGCAGCCGATGCAGTGCGCTTGACCCCACGTTTGATAGGCGGAAGCTCGACAAACACCTGCGTCTTGGGTCGCCAACCTCCTACTGACTTGTCAGGAACGTCGGGCACGCTGCTCAACGCAGGCTTCTTCGAGGGTTTCGGGGAACCAAGTTCAGGTGACCGTGATTTGTGGCGGGTAGAGCGCGCCGGTCGTGTCACTCGAGAAGACGTTGCCGCTTCGGGCTCGCGTTTAGGCGACTTGGACCGTCCGCGAACGGTGGAAGGACCAGGAACAGACGAATTTCCGCGCGTGTTGGACGATGCAGCCCGTGTCGAACGTGTGCGCGACGGAGCAGGCGACTGGGATTCTGTCGACCTGGCAACAGTGCGTCCTCGAGGGGCGGCCGCCGCAGGTTGACGCTTGCCTTTTGCAGTTGAAGTCGATGGAGCAGCTCGCCCGACCGCAGAGGCGCGTTTCTGCTTGACTGGAAGGCCAAAGCAGCTTCAGCATTCGGCCATGCATGCTGTCGGCATCGTTTGAGCTTACCCAGCTTCGACTTCTCAATCTCCTTCTTCTTCTTCCACGCGAGAATCAAATCGTTCGTGACATTGACCTTTTCCGTCTGTAAACCGCAGCATTTCATGTAAGGACAAGTCAACACAACATCCCAACCGCCTAACGCACCCAACTCGGCTCCCACTGTTTGCCGGTATCAGGGTCAATGCCAATCCATTCGATCAGGTACTGATTTTTCCGTTCGTCAAGGATAGCAATCGCGTCCCAGAGTTTCTGAGAACTATCGTCTTCGTCATGTGGCCCAGGCACGAACTGCGTCGAGCCGAGTTGAATGTCATCCTTGCTGATGTCGGAGGCCGAGTTGGAAATACTCGGGGTAGGCGACGGGGCCCGCTTGCGCGTAGGCTTGCGCGCGGGCTTGGAGGTACTCTGTTTCGTCGCGCGACGCGGCGGCATGTTGCGCGCTCCGGCACGTGCGAGCAGAAGATCAAGACGCGTGTCGGCATCCACCGAGTCACGCGTTCTCCGACACCAAACTAAAGCAAACGTGGAAGACGGAGCAAATATCTATTTTTCCGACAGACTGTTTTTTCTTGGGAGACGGAAGGCATAATGCGACTACAGCTTTTGGCAAAGTAGGTGCGCTGATGATCATCTGAAACATGGGACCCTCATACCGCCATGGGCTGGACTGTGCCGCCCTTTGCCGAGGTGGGCGAAAACGTGTGCCAGCGGTCATTGAAACGGATTTCTGCGCACGTGATGAGAAATGCGAGGGCTTGTGTGAAGTATAACACGTACCAAGCGGACGTCCGCCGTATTCGTAGCCGGAGAACTTGGAGATGGACGTGCCAGCATCTTCGGCGTCGACAAACTGCACAATGCCAGAGCCGGTGCTGCGGTTGTTTTCGAAAAGCACCTCGGCTTCGACGACGTTACCCGTCGTCTCGAACAGCTCAACCAAATCCTCGTTCGCCGTCGCCCAAGGCAGCTAGATTCTAGTTAGTCACAGCTCGGAAAATCGCAAAGAAGACTCACGTTGCCGACGATGATCTGCGGCGCGGCTGCAACGTCGCCGTTCCAACCGCCAGTCATGGCGCGGGGACCAGTTGGCACGCGACGTTCCTCGCGTGGCTCGCGGTCACGGTCACGCTCCCGATCACGATCATGGGTCGATGCGCGCTCTTCATTGTAGCTGCCTCGACCACCACCGCCGCCGCCATGGCTTCCACGCGCGGGGAAGTCACGACCGCGGCCACCACGTCCTCCGCCACGACCTCCACGGCCGCCTCCGCCCATGCCGGCATACCTGTCAGGACGAACCTCGATATGCCGTCCAAACCACTCGTGGCCGTTGAACTCCTTGATAGCATTCTCGGCGTCCTCAGCCGTCTCGTACACGACGGTGCCGCTGCCCTTGGCACGGCCGTCCAGGCCAATATTGATGTCAGCGCGAACGATGCTGCCAGCCTTACGGAACATGTCCTTGAGGTCCTGCCAGCCAACTTGATATGGCAGCTGGAGAAGTGTCAGTGGTGTGTTTGTGCTGGCTGCGGCAGACGTACGTTGCCGACATAGAGCTGGTTGCCCGGGTTAGCGGCCGCCGAGGTGCCACCGTACATGTTGTGAAGGGGTGGGCGGGGCGGGGGTGCAGTCGTGTATCCCTGACCCGCCATCGCCGCACCAATCTTGCCTGGGACTGGGGCCGCACCAAAGCGAGCTTCGCCTTCGCGATCCTAAACTCATGTGAGTGAGAAGCAGGCGGTGTGACTCAAGACAGACCTCGCGAATGAAGACCGGGCGGCCTAGCAGTGGCACTTCTGAGAGCTCACGGATAGACTTCTGGGCGTCCTCGCGACTGCCGAATTCGACGATTCTGCACAAAAAAATAATTCAGTCGACGAGCGTGATTAGACGCGAAATGAACGTACCCGCATCCCTTGGAGATACCAGTTGGGGTGACCAGGACTTCGGCAAATAGAACCTCGCCAGCTATGCAATGAATCCTCCATCAACATCCAGCTCGCTTTCCGCCAAACTCCAGCCACAGAAACTCGGCTCTCTCTCAAGCCTGTCATGCTCCGTCCAACCCGCCACCGGCAGTCTGCAAAGCCGAACCTCGCACTCTGCTCTCACGAGCCACTCCTTGCAACAGCCTTCCACTCCAACCCAAAGCTTCAGACCCAGCCCAAACCCACCTCCCCGCATGAACTCCATGAGATCCCGGTAACGAACGTCATAGGACAAGTTGCCGACGTAGACGCGGCACTCGCGTTTGCTGGTCTTGCTCATTTCGAATGCTTCGTCTTCTGGAGCGTTGACTGGACCACCGAGTGACTTGCTGAAAGCGGCCCCACGGCGTTCACGGCTGCGTTGACGATCACGGCGGCGTGAGTGACGATCGCGAGAACGCGAGCGGTCACGCCGAGTCCTTGAGCGCGACCTGCTGCGAGAACGCGACCGGTGACGGCGCGGTGAGCGAGAACGACGGCTACGCTCCCGTTCACGCTCTCGAGATCCAGAACGGGTCTTGGAACGCGAACGTGAGCGGGATCGATCCTTGCGCGACGGTCGACGCTGTAACACGAGGTCAGTCAATTCGTCACCTAAACTGCACATAAAAAATATGATATATACCTCTCCGTTACGCTCTGAATCATAAACGTCGCTGCGCTGGCGACCTGCAGGTACGCAAAAACGTTGCGTCAGCATTTGCGCTTTGTCCGGTCACGAGAATGGACGCAAATCTACATACGCTTACCCTTCTCGTCCGTTGGCGAGTCCCTGATGACACGCTCTGTGGAGCCGTCCATGTCTACAGTGTTGGGTCCGTCGATGTCCATAGGTCGTGAAAGTGGCAAAGAGAGGAGGCACACGGCCGGGACAAACAGCAGCAAACACCCAGGATCAGCGGCGCGGTTGTGCA
>Ga0247815_10001394_pt1 | contig 18492 bp, 17 predicted proteins | sample UWRJL194509B1_FD_181014 | JGI IMG/M metagenome (GOLD analysis project Ga0247815, IMG submission 181014) | Plant litter microbial communities from Arlington Agricultural Research Station in Wisconsin, United States - UWRJ-L194-509B-1 | ecosystem: Environmental > Terrestrial > Plant litter >...
AAGGCCTGCATCATCACTATGTGCCATAATTAAAGCACCGATCAGCCTGGTAGAAACACCCCATGAACTTGCCCATACATGCTCGATCTTTCCTTCTCTATTGGTAAACTTCACATCAAATGCCTTTGCGAAATTCTGTCCGAGAAAATGTGAGGTACCCGCCTGTAAAGCTTTACCGTCCTGCATTAAAGCTTCGATACAGTAAGTATCCAGTGCACCGGCAAAACGCTCGTTAGCTGTTTTTCGGCCTTTAATGACAGGAACTGCCATCCAGTTCTCTGCGAAGTCGGCATACACGTCAAGCATTCTTTCTGTCTCCTCAATGGCTTCCTGAGAAGTAGCATGTGCGGTATGACCTTCCTGCCATAAAAATTCCGCGGTACGCAGGAATAAGCGCGTGCGCATTTCCCATCTGACTACGTTTGCCCACTGGTTAACCAGGATTGGCAGATCTCTATAGGACTGTACCCAGCCTCTATAGGTATTCCATATGATTGTTTCTGATGTTGGACGTACGATTAATTCTTCTTCCAGTTTTGCATCCGGATCTACTATGATGTTTCCTTCACCGTCATTTTTAAGGCGATAATGTGTCACAACAGCACATTCTGTCGCAAACCCTTCTACGTGCGCTGCCTCCTTTGAGAAAAATGACTTTGGAATGAATAAGGGAAAATAGGCATTACTGTGTCCTGTGTCTTTGAATTTTTGATCTAAAACCGCCTGCATCTTCTCCCAAATAGAATAACCGTACGGCTTTATGACCATGCAACCACGCACTGCGGAGTGCTCTGCAAGATCTGCCTTTATAACAATGTCGTTATACCACTGGGAATAATCCTCGTTTTTACTTGTAATACCTTTGCTCATAACTGATTGGAACGTTTTTTGTGTTAAATAACTTGTATGGTAGAACACAAATTTATAAATTTATACCTACAAAAGTATTGTTAACACACAAAGAACTCACATATTATGAAACCTAACCATTTATTTACCAGCATGCTGGTTGTAGCGGCACTAGCCGTGACATCCTGTTCTGTGCCACAGATGGCACAGCAAAGAAGCAGTGATGATGACGTTTATGGTTCAAGAGCACAAGCTGTTGAATACACACGACCTGATCCTGTTAGATCTTCACAAGTTTATGATGACGGTCAGAATGAAGATGATGACTATTATGGCAGCAGTGATTTATACGCTGACATGAGTTATTCTTCAAGAATTAACAGATTTTATTACGGCAGTCAGTTCAGAGGATATTATGATCCTTTCTATTACGACTCATTTTACGGAGGTTACTCACCATACTATTCAGGTATAGGATTTGGAATGGGCTTCGGTAGTCCCTTTTACAGCGGTTGGGGGTTAGGCTTCGGTTCTGGATGGGGATACGGTGGTTTAGGATATGGTGGTTTCGGTTACGGCGGCTGGGGAGGATTATATTCCCCATGGGGCTGGGGCGGTGGTTTTGGTTACGGCGGACTTTGGGGCGGCGGTTTTTATGGTGGAGGCTTTTACGGAGGCGGATACTATGGCGGCGGCTACGGAGGTTATTACGGACGTAACAGCAACTACAGACCAAGAGACAGCAGAAGTTACGGTTCTGGAAGCTATGCACGCGGAAGTTACAACGGAACTGGTTCAAGAAGAGTTGATGCCAATGGAAACGTGATGTCACGCAGAGGTGATGGATCGGGTTCTGCAAGAAGTAACACGCAGTATAACTCAAGATCGTCAAGATCTGAGAGAAGTTATACACCACAGAGAAGTTCTGAGACAAGATCATACTCTCCTCCTGCAAATTCAGGCGGCGGAAGATCATCAGGCGGCAGCTTCGGTGGCGGCGGTGGTGGTGGCAGATCATCAGGTGGCGGCGGCGGTGGTCGTGGCGGTAGAAATTAATCATGTATCTAAAATTCTAAATGAAAAAATTCATACAACTCCTTGTAGTAGCTATAGTAGCTACTACAGGTAATACTTATGCTCAATACGCAGGTGATGCATTAAGGTTCTCACGGACAGACTACGGAAGTTCAGCAAGATTCAAGGGATTGGGAAATGCCCAAATCAGTCTTGGCGGCGATATCAGTTCTATCGGTGGTAACCCGGCTGGTTTAGGAATGTTCACCCGTTCGGAGTTCAGTATTACTCCTGAATTTAACAGCGTACAATCGGACGCAAGCTTTCTTGGACAGAATACAAAAACGACTAAAAACCGCTTAAACTTAAATCAGGCCGCAGTAGTATGGTACAATCCTGTAGTTAAACCTAAAGGATCTGACCTCAACAAAGGCGTGATTGGTGTAGTTTGGGGAATAGGTTTCAACAGAAATAACGACTTTGGTGGGGAATTCAATTACCAGGGTACAAACCAGAACAGTTCATTTGCGGATGACCTGGCACAACGTGCCAATGGCTATACCATCGCTGATCTGAGATCTGACGGTTTAATCGGATCTGCTCCTGCTGCAGCTTATGAAAGTTTCCTGATCAATCAGAATCCGGGAAGTAACAATACTTATCAGCCGGCAACGGATTTAGGCAATGTTCAGCGTAACAGCGATTACAGAGCTGGTTCTACTTCTGAAGCTAACTTTTCAGGAGCAATCAACATTTCCAATCAGCTGTATCTGGGTGGTAGCATCGGTTTTGTAAACGTTCGTTATGTAAATGATCGTATCTACCAGGAATCTGGTGTGATTGTGAATACAGATCCGAACAACATTCCTACTGAGCCTAATGAGCAGTTGGGCAGAAATTACGACCTTACTTACAGATCCAATCAAACAACAAACGGTTCAGGAATTAATGCACGTCTAGGATTAATCTATAAACCAGTTAATGAGGTTAGATTAGGTGCGACTTTCCAATCGCCAACATGGATGCATGTAGAAGAGAGCTTTGACGAAAAGTTGGATGTGAATTTCTCACAAGCAGGAAGTATAGTGGAAAGATTCAATAACGATGTAAACTATTCAAACTTCAATTATAACCTGCGCACCCCTTATAAAGCTTCGGTTGGAGCAAGCGTAATCCTTGGTCAGAATGCTTTATTGACTGCTGATGCGGATTATGTGGATTATGCTTCGATGAAGCTTTCGGTAAGTGATGGCTACAGAGATGCAATTGATAATTCCAACAGTGCGATTAAAGGCAACTATAGAGCGGCACTGAATTACAGAGTGGGTGGGGAATACAAAATTGATAACTTTAGCTTAAGAGCTGGTTATGGATTAAATGGAAGTCCATATAAAGGTGATAGCAATGAAAGCGATTCTGCGATCAAATATTATACCGGTGGTATTGGTTACAGAGTAAGCGCATATTATGTTGATGTAGCTTACCAACGTACGGAGACAACCAACATCTTCAATCCATATGAACTGGATGATGTTAGTCAACAGCCTACTGCAATCACTAAAGTAAACAGGAACAATGTATTTTTAACTGTGGGTGTGAGATTCTAATATTTCATTTCTGTATAAAGAAGAAGGCCCTGATGGATATCCATCAGGGCCTTCTTCTTTATACAGAAATTCTCTTTGTACAGCTATAATATAGGCCTGTATTAAAGTTTGAATCTTTTAATATTTTCCTCTACCGTCTGATCCATGATTAACTCAGGTGCATGGTGAGGTTTCTTTCTTGCATCTATGATCAATGGTCCCCTGCAGCCCCAGTGTTTATTTTTGGTGAATGCCCTTATACCATGGATATCCGTTGCAGGATTGCTTCGGGTAAAGGTTACCCAAACAAAATTGTTCAGAGTAGCCGCAGCGAATTCCGCATCGTCACATAAGACCATTAATGTGATGCCATCTAAAGACTGATCTTTAAAATGATTATCCAGCTTTTCTATCTCCTGCGCTGCAAGCGCTTCATTGGTATAGGCGGGTGCTGTAACAGTGATTACGCCAGACATGGGCATAGCGAAGGTAGTAAAGAGATCAGGCAGCCTAAAGTTATCAGCTACGACAGTAGCTAGTTCACGCTTCACCTCGCCTGCGGCAGCAATCACTACTTTAGAGCCACTGTTTAACCCTTCTCCACTATAATCCAGCGTGTCAATAGTGGTTTGTGTATGGAAATGTAAATCCCTTGTCAGGTCTATCCTCGATAAGATATGCGACAAGAACAGTTTAATATCATGTGTGTCCAACAGTTCATTATCTTCCCTGGCCGCGATAAATACATATTTAGCAAGACTGAGCTGATTTTTACCCAGGATATGATTGGCGATAGTCAGGATCTCCTGCGGTCTCCGCTCTTTTAAGAAGGGCGTATACCTTTCACTGCCAATCGCAAATAATAATGGATGCACACCTGCCGCATCAACGGCGTTGACTTCTTTAAGTCCATGAATTTCCTGGGGCAAAGCAGAGCCCGTGATCTCATGGATGAGTGCGCCGAAACTGGTATCCTCCTGGGGTGGGCGACCAACAACGGTGAATGACCATATCGCATCTTGTTTATGGTACACATTATGCACTTTCATCAAAGGGAAAGGATGGGTAAGGCTATAATAACCTAAGTGGTCACCAAATGGGCCTTCGGGTTTAGTTTCATGGGGATATACCGTCCCGGTGATGACAAAATCCGCATCGGCAGAAAGACAAAATCCTTCTTCGTCGTAAAAATAACGAAAACGTCGGTTGCCCAATGCACCTGCAAAGGTCATCTCTGAAAGTCCTTCCGGAAGAGGCATTACTGCTGCAAGCGGGTGTGAAGGGGGGCCACCGACAAAAATACTCACCTTAAGCGGCAGGCCTTTGGCATTTGCTTTGGACTGGTGTACGCCTATTCCTCTATGGATCTGGTAATGTAATCCTATCTCTTTATCTAGTATATATTCATTACCGGCTAACTGAATCCTGTACATACCAAGATTGGCATTCATGATACCCGGCTTGTCAACATCTTCGGTATAAACCTGCGGCATGGTAACAAAAGGTCCCCCATCCATAGGCCAGTTCACAATTTGAGGAAGCTGGCTGATGGTAGTCTTCTTAAACACAGATTTTAACAGGCTTTGTTTAAGCGGTAACGCAGACAAAGCGGTGAGTGCTGATCCGGCATATTTAAAAGGGTTTTTCATTGCCTTTACAGGATCAGAACGCAAGGCGACAAGCTGCTCCACATTTGGGAGACTATCCCGGAACATAAACTTGGACCTTTCCAGTGTGCCGAAAAGATTAGATACGGCAGGGAAGGGACTTCCTTTGATCTTCTCAAAATAGAGTGCCGGCCCTTGCTGTTCATATACACGTAAGTGTATAGCAGCCATTTCCAGATAAGGGTCTACCTCTTCTTTAATACGTAATAAATGACCGTGTTTCTCTAAATCAGCGACACATTCTGCTAAGCTTTTATATCCCATTTCATTTCAAAGGTAGGCAGAATTATGATTTTAATTTTGCCTGTAAACATAAAAAACCATGTCGGCCGACATGGTTTTTTATAAATATTTGTGTGTTACTTATTTCTTACCTGCAAAAGATCTCAACATCCAGGTGTTTTTCTCTTTGTATTGCATGAAACGGTTCACCATATCATTGGTACCATCATCACCCGCAGCATCCGAAGCTTCTAATAAATCGCGCTCCAGCTGAATTAATAAGGCCATATCTTCTAAAACAGCATCAACCATAGCTAAATCCTGCAGACCAATAGTATCGATCTCTTTAATAGCAGATTCTTTAATATAGTCAGCGAAACGGCTATGTGGTGGTTTGCCTAATGTTAAAACACGCTCTGCAATTTCATCAATTGTCAGTTGTGCATTTGTATATAACTCTTCAAATTTAACATGTAAAGTAAAGAAGTTCTGCCCTTTGATATTCCAATGGCAACCTCTTAATTTTTGGTAGTGTACGTGGTAATTCGCCAGATAGTCGTTCAATAAGTCAACAACTGGTTTTACTTCTTTTTCATTCAAACTTATTTCTTTCGCGTCCATTGTATTTTGTGTTTTATTGTTGCGTTAACAGTGTTATAACAAAGATACACTAGGAATGGTTTTAAAAAATGAGCAGGGACATAATACCCTTTTATAATTGTCGTTTATTATTGAAAATTGAGGCTCTTATATATTATTCGTATTATTGCCCCATTATAATTCATAAGAACGTTAATGCAAAAATATTATATACTGTTAATATTTGCCCTCTTTCTGAGTTTATCAGTTAAGGCGGATGGCTCGAGAGATTCAATTGGTGTTGAAAATCTAAATGGCAAAAAGCTCATCCTGCACAAGATTGTAGCGAAAGATACCTACTACTCGATCAGCAGAAGGTACAATGTGAGTCCCAAAGACATCATGACTTTTAATGACAACAAGTATTTACAGATTGGTGTAATTGTCAAGGTGCCAACACAGGAAGCTTTTACGGTGGGTACACCTGTTAAGCCTGCGACTACCACTGCATCTAATCCGTCACCTGCAGTAGCATCATCAGACGGATCGACGATTATTGAACATGCGGTGCAGCGTAAAGAAAACCTGAACATGCTGGCTGAGAAATATGGCACCACCATAAACGATATTAAAAGCCTGAATAACCTGAAGACTATCAATTTGCAAATTGGACAGGTATTGAAAATTGCCGCGAAAAAAGGCCTAACTGATGAGAATAACCAGGAAACAAGTCCGGCGCCAGTTGCAGCTGCTCCTGTTCCCACTCCTGCTCCGGTAACAGTCCCTGCACCTTCAACGACTCCAAATCAGTACAAAAAGCCGGAAAAACAGAAACCACAGCAGATCCCTGCACCAACATCTGCGCCAGTTCCTGTACCTGCCGCAACGGTGAATAAATCTGGTGCAAAGGAAGAGTTTATTTCCCACACCGTAGCTTCAAATGAAACAATGTATTCAATTGCTACGAAATATGATCTGACACTGGATCAGTTAAAGGCGAAAAATAACCTGACCACAAATTCCCTGTACATCGGACAAAAATTACTGATTAAAGGTCAGTATCCGGTTAAACAAACTCCTCTGGAAAGAGATACAGAAGACAATGATGCAGACACTTTAGAGTCGGTTAAGAACCCTTCTTTGAGATTGCCCCCAAGCCGTTACGGATTGAGCCAGCTTGATGAAAAAGGTACCGGCATATGGATCGTTGACCAGGATCTTGACTCCTCAAAAATGCTGGTGCTGCACCGTACTGCACCTATAGGTACCATCATGAAAATCACCAATCCAATGAGCAACAGATCAACATTTGCGAAGGTTGTTGGTAAATTTACAGAGAATGAATCCACAAAAGATGTTATCATTGTAATGACAAAAGCGGTAGCTGATGCATTAGGTGCATTGGATAAGCGGTTTTTGTGCAATTTAACGTACAGTGGACAAGCGAATGAACAATAACAAACCTTATATTATAGGTATTGCGGGTGGAAGTGGATCAGGAAAAACGTTTTTTTTAAAGTGTTTTCTCCACCATTTTAGTGCAGATGAAGTATGCCTGATTTCTCAGGACGATTATTACAGACCGGTAGCTACACAGAAAATTGATGAAAATGGCTGGATCAATTTTGACCTGCCAGAAGGAATTGCCGATGAAAAGTTGCTGGAGGATCTAAAACTGCTGATGGCAGGGAACTCCATTGAAAGAAAAGAATATACTTTCAATACCAACGAAGAAAATGCAAAACTGCTGAATATTACCAGTGCCCCCATCATCATTGTGGAAGGATTATTTGTATTTCATTATCCTGAAATCGCGGCGCTCTTCGACCTGAAGATCTTTATGGATGCGGATGAGGAAATTACGCTGAACCGCAGAATTTCACGTGATGAAATAGAACGTGGTTATACCCGTGATATGGTGATGTATCAGTGGGTAAACCACGTTATGCCTGCGTATAAACAATACCTGTTACCTTATAAAGGTTCTTGTCAGAAAGTGATCATGAACAACAAACATGTTGCTGACGATATCATAGACATTTCCAAAGAAATCTCGGACGAACTGAAAGAAACTGTGCTGGCACAGTAATTAGTTCAGTTCCATCTCTTTTACATCAGCCTCAGTGAATAACTTTCCTGAGGTTGATTGTTTGATGAAGTCCACACTCACACCAGGTGCACGCTCAATCAGTCGGAATCCTCCCTCTGGTAATACATCCAGTACCGCCAGTTCGGTAACAATTTTCTTGATGCAATTGACGCCAGTTAATGGTAAGGTACATTTAGGCAGCAATTTGCTTTCACCAACTTTGTTGATATGCTGCATGGCCACAATGATATTTTTAGCTGAAGCCACAAGATCCATCGCTCCTCCCATTCCCTTTACCATTTTACCAGGAATTTTCCAGTTGGCAATATCTCCGTTCTCTGAAACTTCCATAGCACCCAGGATAGTGAGGTCTATCTTCTGACTCCTGATCATGCCGAAACTCATGGCCGAATCAAAGATAGAGGAACCCGGCAATGTGGTAATTGTCTGCTTGCCGGCATTGATCAGATCAGGATCTTCTTCTCCTTCAAAAGGGAAAGGGCCCATCCCCAATAGTCCATTTTCAGATTGCAGCACTACATTAATTCCTGTGGGTATATAATTGGCGACTAAAGTGGGGATACCAATACCAAGGTTAACATAATAACCGTCTTTTATTTCTTTAGCGATACGTCTCGCTATTCCGTTTTTATCTAACATGATGCTGATGGATTAATCCTGAGTTCTTACTGTTCGCTGCTCTATCCTTTTTTCATAAGCACTGCCCTGAAAAATACGGTGAACATACACTCCGGGAGTGTGAATATGATCGGGATCGAGTTCTCCCGGCTCAACGAGTATTTCAACCTCAGCAATAGTGATCTTACCCGCCATTGCCATCACCGGATTAAAATTACGACTGGTAGAACGGAAAATCAGGTTACCGGCAGTATCGCCTTTCCATGCTTTTACCAATGCAAAATCTGCATCAAATGCATATTCCATCAGATATTCTTTACCCTCAAAAATTCTCGTTTCTTTTCCTTCTGCTACTTCGGTGCCCACTCCAGCTGGAGTGAAGATTGCAGGCATACCATATCCGGCGGCCATACAGCGTGTAGCAAGTGTTCCCTGCGGGATAAGCTCTACTTCCAGTTCTCCGCTCAATAACTGACGCTCAAACTCTGCGTTCTCTCCAACATAGGAGGAGATCATTTTTTTTACCTGACGGGTTTTAAGGAGCAGTCCGATTCCAAAATCATCTACACCGGCATTGTTAGAAATACAGGTCAAATCCTTTATTCCTTTTTTAACTAATGCCGCAATACAGTTTTCAGGGATACCGCAAAGACCGAACCCGCCAAGCATGACCGTCTTTCCATCTTCGATATCACGGATAGCTTCGTGTGCATCCGCTACTTTTTTATTGATCATTATATTTGGTTTGGCGCTAAATTATAGAATTATTTACAGATTTCTATAATTTAGCGTCTCACAATACTGTTTGCCAGATCTGCTATATCTGTGCGGCTTACCTGAAATACACATAAGTGATACCATCTCCACCTCTGTCTGCATGTTCATCTTCCATTCTGTCCACTTCTTTATATTTCCTGAGGTATTCACGAATCATCTTTCTGAGTATACCATCTCCTTTTCCGTGGATCAGTTTCACGAATGGAAAACCAAGCATAATTGATTTGTCCATATATTTTTCCACCTCCTGGATTGCATTCTCACCACGCATTCCTCTCAGATCCAATTCAGCCGTAAAACTGCCGATGGCATCAGATATCCTGCCTGAAAAGGAATTGCTTTGCACGACCTTTTTAGCTTGTTTATTGCTGATCTTCTGTACACGGTCTTTTTTAACTACCGAACGCAGATCACCCAATGCCAGGACCAGGTTTCCCCGGTTGATTTCCAGCACCTGGCCCATGGTCTCACTGTTGAGCAGCTGCACCCAGTCGCCCACCTCTATAGGACCGTTCAGAGCAACCACCTTTTCCGGCTTTTTCTCTTCTTTAACCTGATGATGAACCAACTCTTTATGCAGATTATCTCTGAGTTGTTTCGTGGCCACCTTATCTGCCTGATTCTCTTTAATTCCGGCGATCGTATTTTCTACCAGCTTATTGGCATTTTTTATAATGGCCTGCGCTTCGAGTTTAGCTTCTTTGATCAGCGTTTTCCTGTTTTCATCTAAAAACAGCTGCAGCTTTTCATTTTCTGCCACCAGGTTTTTCACCTTATTCTGCTGATTGGAGAGATGGATCTTTGTATCATAAATCTGCTTCTTTTCTCTTTCCAGATCTACCAGCAAACTGTCTATTCTGTTTTGATTCGTACCTGTCTTTTCTCTTGCCAGTACTAAAACTTCTTTCTGCAGACCAATGTTCTGTGCAATTTCAAAAGCATAAGAACTTCCCGGTTTGCCGATTTCCAGCACGTACAAGGGCTTCATTTTGTCGTTATCAAATAACATGGAAGCATTTTCCAGTCCCGGTGTATTGCCAGCAAACAACTTGAGATTAGAATAATGCGTAGTGATCACACCTCTTACCTTCTTATTATTTAATACTTCAAGTACCGCTTCAGCCATTGGTCCGCCGAACTGCGGATCTGTTCCCGTTCCAAATTCATCAATCATGACCAGCGACTTTGGCGTAGCATGTGCCACGAAATACCGCATCTTTGTTAAATGGGCGCTGTAGGTACTCAAATCACTTTCTATCGACTGATCATCACCAATGTCAGCAAATATATTATCAAAAATCCCTATTTCACTTGATTCATGAACAGGAATCAGCAAGCCTGACTGTACCATCAATTGCAGCAGACCTACTGTTTTCATACAGACAGATTTCCCCCCCGCATTAGGTCCGGAGACCAATACAATCCGTAAATTCTCATTCATATGGATATTCAGCGGAACCACTGTTTTCTTATCTTCTTTAAAAGACAGGTACAGCAGCGGATGACGGGCGTTGATCAGCTTTAACCTCGGTTCTGTTACCAATACCGGCATATCGGCTTCCACTTCTATCGCAAATAAAGCTTTAGCACGCACAAAATCAAGCTTGGTCAGGAAACCATGATAGGAAAGTAAAAGAGGCCCGAAAGGTCTCAATTCATCTGTGAGCGCAATCAATATCCTTATGATCTCGCGTCTTTTATCAAATTCAAGATCCCTGATTTTATTATTCAGCGTAAATACTTCTTCAGGTTCCATGTAGACCGTCTGGCCGCTAGCCGACTCATCATGGATGAATCCTTTTAGTTTACGTTTGTTTTCGGCCAGAATCGGAATACACATTCTGCCGTCCCGGATCGTAAGACTACCATCTGCCACCCAGTTACTGGAAACTGCCTGCTTGTAAATGGAGTCCATACGCTTCCGTACTTCCTGCTCACCTTTAGCAATATCAGAAGTAATCTCCTGCAACTTAGCAGACGCATTAGGCTTAATTTTTCCTTTGGCATCAAGTATCGTCTCTATTTTTCTGAGGATGTTTTTCTCTACCGGCAGATGCTCAAAAAGTGCTTCCAGATTGGGATAAACTTCTTTTCTCTCGTCAAAAAAGCGGATTACGGAAAATACAGTCTGTAAGGAAAGATAAATCTGAAAGACTTCTTCTTCCATCAGGTAGGTTCCTTCCACTCTTATCTTTTCTGCGAGTGTCTTGATATCAAAAAACGAGCTGATCTGCAAGGGTTCCTGATTTTCAAGTATATTTTTAAATTCTTTGGTTTGTCTCAGAAATTTGTTGATCTGGTCAAACTTGTTCATCACCTGCATTTTGCCTACCATATATTGTCCCATCGGACTCAGGCAGTGTTTATAAATGAGCTGTTTAACTTCGTTGAAGCCTAATCTATCTAAACAATTATCGGGATATATCATGATTATTTAACCTCTTTATCGGTCTTAGCTGTTGTAAGCTGAGTTTTTCTTTTAAGTATTCGTTCTTTCTTTACCTTCTTGATTACTACAGGTTTGATCACTGCAGGTTTAATTTTCTCCAGGCTGTCCTTCGTTTTTTTGGCCTTCTTGTCCGCTTCGATTTTAAGTACCTTCGGATCAATTTTTGCCAGGCTGTCTTTTACTGCTTTAGCTCTTTTTGCAGTCTTTACTTTTAAAATCTTTTCATTGACCTTATCTATGCTGTCTTTTGATTTTTTTAAACTTGCAGTCACCGTTTCATAAATCTTACTCAGCAGATCCGGATGCTCCGCGTAAAAATTCATGCTTTGCGTATACCTCGCGGAGTCAGTATCAAACTTCCTATAAATACCTTTATAATAAGTCGCGCTTACTTTTTTAGCCGAATCCTGACTTGCTAACGTTGTAATATAAGCATCAGTTACGTGGATGTCATACAAAATTGCCCCCATTTTATCAGGCGGAATTATATTTCCCGGAATTTTGGACTGGCATCCGGCGATCAGCAGAAAAAGCAGGCCGGCATAACAAAATTTCTTCATTTGTATTTCTTTCTTTTCTTATGAGTTGTTGTTGTTTTTAATTCCATTCTCCCCAGATTAATCCTGTTAAATGGAAAGGAAACCTGTGGCTGAGATCTGTTTTGTTTGTAAAACATTAATTTTTCTTAGCAAATTGGGCTAAGGTTGTTAATTTTACCAAAAATACTGATAAATGAGCATAGCGGACAACTTATTGAAATATAAAAAGGAACTTGAAGGTGAAAATGTGGAACTGATTGCAGTGTCAAAATTTAATGATGCAGATGCTGTCCTCGAAGCTTATAACGCCGGACAACGGATTTTTGGAGAAAATATAGTGCAGGAGCTTGTTGAGAAAGAGGCAGCCTTACCTAAGGACATCGCATGGCACCTGATTGGCCACCTTCAAACCAACAAAGTAAAATACATTGCCCCTTTCATCCAGCTCATCCAATCGGTGGACAGCCTTAAGTTACTGGCGGAAATTGATAAACATGCGGCAAAAAACAAGAGGGTAATCGACTGTTTACTACAGATCTATATCGCCGATGAGGAAACGAAATTCGGACTGGATCATGCTGAAGCAATTGAATTGTTAAGATCTGAGGAATATTTGGCAATGAAAAACATCCGTATTACCGGCCTGATGGGAATTGCCAGCAACAATGCGACAGAGAAACAAACACAGGACGAATTTCAGGAGTTGAAAGTTTTATTTGATGGAATAAAAGCAAGCTTTTTCAGGAAGGAAGATTCGTTCAGAGAACTATCAATGGGCATGTCTGGCGATTATAAACTGGCCATTGAAGAAGGCAGCACGATGATCAGAATCGGCAGCAGTATTTTTGGTGCCAGAAAAATTAAACATTACAAGGCCTGATGGATATTAAATTAAGATTCGCTGTAGAAGAAGACTGTCCGCGTATACTGGAATTGATCCATGAGCTGGCAGTCTATGAAAAAGCTCCTGAAGAAGTTACGGTAACCCTGCAGGAATTTATTGACGCAGGTTTTGGTGAAACACCTGCATGGAAAGCCTTTGTAGCAGCAGATGAAAACGGGATTCTGGGTTTTGCACTTTATTATATCAGATACTCTACCTGGAAAGGTTGCCGTTTATATCTGGAGGACTTCCTGGTTACGGAAAATGCGAGAGGCAAGGGCATAGGAAAATTACTTTTTGAAAGGGTAATGAAAGAGGCAAAAGACAATAACTATAATGGGATGAGCTGGCAGGTGCTGGACTGGAATGCACCTGCGATCAATTTCTATAATAAATATGCTGCGCAGCTAGAGGCAGGATGGTTAAATGCCTCTTTCAGCAAGGATCGAATTAATAAAATATGAGAAAATTAGCTGCCCTAATGTTGCTTACTGGTTTGTATGCCTGTAACAACCAGAAAACGGATAAGGTCATAGATTCGGCTACAAAAACAGTTGCAGGATCCTCAACCGATACGCTAAGTTATACCTATGACAGTGTAAAGGTGTATAGTAAAACTCCGGTATCTGTCAATAAAAACGTAACGGATACTGCAAAAGCGGTAGTAAGCTATCCCCTGTTTGCTGATGAAACAGCGAATAAGTTTGTACAGGAGAAAGTAATAGGCCTGGCAGGAAAACAAGGCGCTTATAAAAACTATAAAGAACTGGCCAATGGGTTTATCCAGGAGTACGATAATTTCAAATCGAAGAATGCGGACTCCCCGGAATCATGGTTTGAAGATTTGGACCTGAAGGTGACGGCAAATTATCCGGATTACCTGTCTGTACTCTTTACTTATATAGATTATAGAGGTGGGGCACATCCCAACACTTTATTTACTTATGTAAACTATAACCCTAAAAATAATCAGACACTCACGCTAGATTCTGTAATTACTGCCGAGGGAATGCCTTTATTGAGGCAGGTGGCGGAAAAAATATTCAGAAACAATGAAAAACTGGGACCAAATGCGAGTCTTTCTGAGGGCTACTTTTTTGCTGAAGGCAAGTTTGCACTTGCACAAACGTTCACATTAACCAAAGAAGGCCTGAAGTTTTTATACAATCCATATGAAATTAAAGCTTATGCTGCCGGTACCACAGAACTGATTGTTCCTTATTCTGCTATTAAAGATATTCTAAAACCTACCCCTGTTCTATCAAACTTTAAGTAATATGGAAGTATATAAATTTGGAGGTGCTTCTGTAAAAAGTGCTGAAGCTGTAAAAAATCTGGTTAGCATCATCCAAAAAACAACAAATAAAGAGCTCCTGATCGTCATATCTGCGATGGGGAAGATTACTGATAAACTGGAAAAACTTGCTACGGCATATGTATTTGGCCAGGACGATACACATGAATTACTGGATGAAGTCAAAGCCTACCATTTTAACATTTTAAATGAGCTATTTCCTGATCATACACAGCCTGTATATGATGAAATAGCGAATACATTCGTAGAAATTGAGTGGTTGCTGGAAGAAGAGGCGAATGATGCGCCGGATTATATCTATGATCAGATCGTGTCAATAGGTGAACTATTGTCCACCAAAATTGTAGCATCCTTTTTAAACGAACAGGGTGTATCTGCTACATGGGTGGATGCCAGGAACTTTATCAAAACGGATAACAGTTATAAAGAAGGAAAAGTGGAATGGGATAAAACAGCGGCAGAAATCCAAAAACATCTTGTACCTGTTTTAGCTAAAACGATCGCTGTTACACAGGGTTTTATAGGGAGCACAAGTGAAAACTTTACCACTACATTGGGTAGAGAGGGTTCTGATTATTCGGCAGCAATTTTCTGTTCTTGTTTAGATGCCACTGCCCTTACCATCTGGAAGGATGTTCCGGGAGTATTAAATGCAGATCCCAAATGGTTTGAGCAAACAGAACGTATTCCGCAATTATCTTATCATGATGCAATAGAGCTTACTTATTATGGTGCAACGGTGATTCACCCTAAGACGATCAAACCTTTACAAAACAAGAATATACCCTTATTTGTGCGGTCATTTATCGCACCTGAAGGGGAAGGTACAGAAATCAACAGCACACACAGCGTACTACCGGTGGCATCATTCATATTTAAGGTAAACCAGGTACTGATCTCTATTTTACCTAAGGATTTCTCTTTTATTATTGAAGAAAACCTGAGTGATATTTTCAACCTTTTCCATAAGCACAAGGTGAAAGTAAATACCATGTTAAACTCTGCGCTTAGTTTTTCTGTCAGCGTGGATCATGATGAAGAAAAGATCACTAACCTGATCAATGAGCTATCGCAATTGTACAAGGTAAAGTATAACAAAGGATTGGAACTGGTTACTATACGCTATTATAACCAGGAGACGATCGACAGGGTAACGGTCAATAAAGATATCCTGCTTGAAGTAAAGAGTCGCCATACCTGCCAAATCGTAATGAAAGATAAACCCAAATTTGAATAAGCACATTTTAGAACCGGCAGTTCAGGAATATATCGGGAGCAATTTAAATGCAGATGTACATAAAATAGCTATGGCTAAAAGTCCGTTTCCGGAGATCACCGGAACGGAACTATCCAGTCAGATTACTGCTAAAAAGAAATGCATCAAAAAACTCCCGCTATGGTTCAGCACGGCTGGTATTTATTATCCGCCACTACTTTCCGTAGAACAATGTTCCTCCGAGCTTACGGCTTCCTATAAAGCAAAACTATCAGCTGGAGGCAAATTGATAGACCTAACGGGTGGTTATGGCGTAGACAGTTATTATTTCTCCAGATCAAATAGTGCGGTCGTTCATGTAGAGCTTAATCCTGAGCTGTCAGCAATAGCGCAATATAATTCAGCCTTATTAAATCAGTCGTACTCTACATTTATTTGCGGCGATGGAATAGACCTGCTAAAGGATGATTCGGAAGAATATGGCACCATATATATTGATCCGGCCAGGAGAAGTGAGTCTGGAAAGGTTTTTATGCTGAAAGACTGCAGTCCGAATGTAGTAGAAAACCTGGATTTGCTCTTGTCGAGGTCGCCCTTAATACTCATTAAAACAGCGCCGCTACTGGACTTGACTGCTGGATTAAAAGAGTTGAAAAATGTTGCAGAAATTCATGTGGTCAGCGTTAAAAACGAGTGCAAGGAATTAATCTGGGTAGTTCAGCGCGACTATACTGGTGGAGTGAAAATTGTTTGTACCACACTGAACGAGACAGAAAAACAATTCAGCTTCATGAAAGATGAGGAAACTCAACCTGCAAATTTGGGGAGTCCTGTTGCCGGGCAATATTTATATGAACCGGATGTAGCCTTGCTAAAAGGTGGTGCATTTAATCTCATTGCAGCAAGATTTAAGCTGCAGAAATTACATGCCCAGACGCAGTTATACTGTGCGAATCATGCAGATCATGATTTCCCGGGCAGAATATTCAAAATAGATGAGGTATTGGCTGCAGGAAAAATCAAAAAAGAGAAAAACCTGATTGGAAATGTAATTGTTCGCAATTTTCCCGATAAGGCGGCATCCCTCACAGAAAAATATCAGATTAAGGCCGACGATAAGCATTTCCTGATCTTTACGCAAAGCGCGGGACAGGGAAAAATTGTAATCAAAGCTTCCATCATACAACATTACTAATAGCAAAGCCTTCCAGCAATTGGAAGGCTTTGCTACAGTTAAAGGTTAAGCTTTCCTGACTTTTACAGCCTGTAGTCCTTTTTTACCTTCTGCAATTTCAAATTCGACATCATCATTCTCCTGAATGCTGTCTATGCCCCCTAGAACATCCTTAAAATGAACAAAAATATCTTTATTTCCTTCATAAACGATAAATCCGTAGCCTTTTTGCGTGTTAAACCACTTTACTTTCCCGGTATTCATAAAATTCCAATGTAAAAATTAATATTCTTTAAAGTTCTCAACTATATCAAACTTAAAAAAAATAATAATGTTTTAAAATTATTTGTTCGGTTGTGGCGTCGTTCTGAGGTAAGGTTTGATCACTTTGTGACCTTTGGGGAATTTGTCCGCAATATCCTCCGTCTTAATGCTGTTCATTACCACCACATCTTCGCCATCTTTCCAGTCGGCCGGAGTAGCAACACTATATTTAGCCGTTAGCTGCAAAGAATCTATTACCCTTAAAACCTCATTAAAGTTTCTTCCAGTAGAAGCCGGATAAGTCAGCATCAGCTTGATCTTTTTATCAGGAGAAATAATGAACAGTGAACGCACAGTTAAGGTCTCCGATGCGTTAGGATGAATCATATCATACAGGTCGGCAATTTTTTTATCTTCATCTGCAATGATTGGAAATTCAACTGTTGTATCCTGTGTTTCATTGATATCATTAATCCATCCTTTATGCGACTCTACAGAATCTACACTTAGAGCAATTACTTTCACATCTCTTTTCTCGAACTCTGATTTTAATGAAGCTGTACGTCCTAATTCTGTTGTACAAACCGGAGTATAATCAGCCGGATGCGAAAATATAACTCCCCAGCTATCACCAAGAAATTCATAAAAATCGATATCCCCAATTGAGGTTTTGGCTTTAAAATTTGGAGCTACATCTCCTATTCTGATACTCATAATACTATAATTTTGGTTGTAAAATTTAAAAATTAACCCATTATAAAAACACTACTAATATAGTAGATATTTAACCATTTCCAAAAAGGCCTTCTTCTTTCTTTCTGAAAACTATTTCGGGAACATCGCTACCCAATTTTTCATTAAATACCTTAATTGTATAATTGGCCAACACCGGGGTATCCAGTTCATCATGCTGGTGCAAAAAGAAATATACTTTCTGCAGATCATGATCAAGCCAGCTTTTAATACGTATTGCCCAGTCATCTATCCTTGCAAAATCAGAGTCCTGATGTTCCTTCCCATTTCCCACAAAACGGATAAATATCTCAGGAATTGTCAGTTCCATATGTAATACATCCCTTCTGCCCGAAACATCAGTAATTACTACTCCTTTCTTGTATTTAGCAAGCATATCAAAAACCATTTTTCTGGCTTCACGATCCTTAAACCAATCAGCATGTCTTAATTCCACAAAAACATTCAAATCTGCGGGAAGACTTTTAATATATTCTT
>Ga0247815_10001395_pt1 | contig 18489 bp, 15 predicted proteins | sample UWRJL194509B1_FD_181014 | JGI IMG/M metagenome (GOLD analysis project Ga0247815, IMG submission 181014) | Plant litter microbial communities from Arlington Agricultural Research Station in Wisconsin, United States - UWRJ-L194-509B-1 | ecosystem: Environmental > Terrestrial > Plant litter >...
CTCAAAAAGGAATTGTTATGGCTAAAAATAATCCTGCGTATTTAAGCAGGTTTTATCTTAAACAAGGAATCGCCTACGAATTCAGCAATAATCAATACCAAAAAGCACTGATTAATTACGAAAAATGTCTGAAGTACGCCAGAAAAGCCAGGCATATTGAAAGTCAGACTTCGGCTTTAATGCGTCTTAATTATATTTATTATTCTCTCAATAAAACCGAAAAAAGAAAAGAATTAGTTAATGATATCAAAAAGGTGCTTGACACTACAAAAAGTAATTATGTCCGTGCAGTACTTTATGGAAGTCTGGGAGAATACCATCTCGACTATGCAGAATATGAGAAATTTATTAGATACCAATTAAAAGCAATTACTTATAAAAAATTACTTGATAAAAGTGTGGCTAACACAGAAAACATTGGCGTTTCTTACATTCAGATTGCCAGTTCCTATGCCAAAATGAAACAATATAATAAAGCACTTGAATATTTAAAAGAGGCTAATCCTTATATAAAAACCTCTCCCTACATAAGTGCTTTTTCAGGTAACTATCACATGCAGTGTTTTGTTGCCCAAAAAAAGCCGGACAGCGTCCGAAAATATTATAATTTGATTTATACGTATCCAACGGTAAAAGATTCCCTGTTTCTGAATTTAAGTTTTGCCAACCAGAGCATGTCTAAATATTACGCCGACGAAGGCAAAATACATGCAGCGTATGGTTACGCCAAAAAAGCGGTTATTTTTGGCCAAAAATCGACAGATGACGAAATTATAATGGAAGCCAACGCTATAATGGGAAGGGTACTGTATGAAAAAGGAGATTACAAAAATGCCATTGAAACACTCAAAAAAGCTTCCGTCAATGCTTTGACGTATGACAAGGAAAATTTTGTCAACATCAACAAGAATCTGTCTCAAAGTTATGCAGCTCTTGGAGACTGGAAAGAAGCCTTTCGCTATAACGAAATTTATAGCAAATACAACGACGAAATGATGCACGAATCGGCGAAACAAAGTATTGCCAACGCCGAAGCTTCCTATCAAAATAAAACAAAAGGACAAAGAATAAAGAACCTCTCGGCACAAAATACCATCAAAAACATTCAGATTAACGATGCCAGAAAACAGCGTGTCTTTTTAATTTCGGGACTTGCATTGGTTTTTATTATCGGATTGTTATTATTGCGACAAAGTCAGATTCGTAAAAAAAACAACCACAAATTACAGCTTCTGAATCAGGAACTGGATGAAGCCAATAAAATAAAAGCACGATTCTTCAGTATCCTGAATCACGATTTGCGAAGCCCGGTTTCTAATTTGATTCACTTTTTACATCTGCAGAAAGAAAATCCGGAACTGATTGATGAAGAAACGGCAACGCGCATGCAGGCAAAAGTAACTACCGGAGCAGAAAACTTATTATCCTCGATGGAAGATATACTTTTATGGAGCAAAGGCCAGATGGAAAACTTCAAGCCTAATCCTCAAAAAATTGCAGTTGAAGTTTTATTTGAAGAAACCGAAAAACATTTTTCAAGTAATGAAAAGATTCAGCTTTCATTCGAAGATCCGGAAAATATCATTTTAAATACCGATGAAAACTACCTGAAAACCATCATCCGAAACCTAACCGGAAATGCGATAAAAGCACTGGACAAAACATCCAACGGAAAAATAATCTGGAAAGCCTGGCAGGAAAACAATCAAAATTATCTTTCAATAACGGATAATGGTCCGGGTGGAAGTCAGGAAAAGTTCAAGGCGCTTTACGATGATTCAGAAGTAATCGGAATCAAATCAGGATTAGGATTGCACCTGATTCGGGATTTGGCAACAGCGATTAATTGTAAAATAGAGGTGTGTTCTAAATCTGGATTAGGAACAACTTTTACGATAATATTCCAATAAAAAAGGCCTGACTTTCGTCAAACCTTCTTTATATAAATTATAATCTTGCGATTACAACAAAGCGTCTAAGCTATCTGCATAAGTTTGTTTCGGAGCAACTCCTACTTGTTTTCCAACAACTTCTCCGTTATGGAAAACCAAAACAGTAGGGATGTTACGAACACCATATTTTGCAGCGAATTCCTGGTTTGCATCTACATCAACTTTACCAACAACAACTTTACCTGCGTATTCGTTGCTTAATTCGTCAATGATTGGACCAACCATTCTACAAGGACCGCACCATGCTGCCCAAAAATCTACCATTACCGGTTTATCTGATTTCAAAACTACTTCATCAAAAGTAGCATCTGTGATTGCTAATGCCATAATAATTTTATTTAAGTTACTGCTTCAACTTTATTAAAGGTAACAATTTTTAATGGGTTTTAAACTTACTACAAATTTAGAAATTTTATATCATTCCAACGTCATTCACAAATTAGTTTTGGTTATAAATGTATTGTCAATATTTATATTAACAATAAACCTCTTATTTAAAGCCTTGTATTTTCTACGAAACAGTAAATTCAATTGTAAATAACCACTTTTTTTTAACGTATCTTTAATATTCAAAAAAACAAATCTGATGAAAATAGCTTTACTCAAAATAAAAAACTTCTTTCAATCAGTTCGGTTTAAAAAATATGCAAAGCGGTTTGGGTTTTTCATTTTAGGATTTGTAGTGCTTTTTGTGATTGGTTCCGGGATCTTGTCATTGTATTTCAATCAGAATAAAACTGAAATCATAGCCAAAATCAACACTAAAATCAATGAGAATATCAACGGAAAGTTTCATGTTCGGGATTTTCAGTACAAATTTTTAACCGGTTTCCCGAATTTCACTTTGGCCTTAAAAGATGTTGAGCTCAAAGACAACAAATGGAATTCACACAAACACACCTTACTAAAAGCCAAAGAAATTGAAGCACGTTTAAATGTCTGGAGTTTACTGCAAAATGAAATCAACATTCATAAAATCCTGATCAATGGTGCTGAGATCTACATTTACAAAGCCGAAGACGGGTACTCTAACGCCAATATTTTCAAACCTAAAAAGAAAAAAGTAACTGAAAATAAATCCGAACGCGAAACCACAATCGACCAGATCGATTTCAACGATGTTCACATTACGATAGACAACCATGTCGGAAATAAATTATTCGATTTTAATGTCGAAAGTTTAAAATCGAATGTCGATTATGACGGAGACGACTGGCAAACGAAAGTATTTTTGGATACGCATATCAACAGTATGGCGTTTAACACCCGTCACGGAAGTTTTGCCCAACAAAAAGAACTGAAAGGTACTTTTGAAATTTCCTATGCGGCCGAAAAACAAAAAATCGATATTACTACACGCCGACTTAAAATTGGAAACGAGTCTTTCAACATCACCGCTTTTTTTAATATCGGCACAACCAATTCCCTTTTCGGAATCAATATTGCAACTTCTATTTTATGGAAAAATGCTTCTAATCTGTTATCCGAAAACATCAGCTCGAAACTGAATCGCTTTGACTTAAAAAAAGAAATCGACGTAACCTGCGATATTCAGGGCGATCTGAACGCGCAGGGCGATCCTAAAATTGTCGTGCAGGCCGAAATACAAAACAACGAACTCAGTATTCCCGACGGGCTCATTACCGATTGTAATTTTAAAGGCATTTTTACCAATAATTTCAAACCAAAAAGCGGATTCAACGACGCCAATTCGGCTGTGATTTTAAGCCGTTTCTCCGGAAAATACAAAAATATTCCGCTTACGATTCCGCAGGCGGCCATCAATAATTTCGAAAAACCAATCGCAACTGGTCTTGTTAATTCTGATTTCGATATTCAGAACCTCAACGAAATGAGCAACGACAAATGGATTCAGTTTTCAGAAGGCCATGCAAAAGCCAACCTGAAATTTCAGTTTGATATCGTCGATTTGTACATTACCAAACCGCATTTCATCGGAAATGTAAAAGTCGATAACGCTTCTTTCCTTTTTATTCCGAAAAATGTAAAAGCCGAAAAAATAAACGTAGCACTCGACTTTACCGAAAAAGCGTTACTGATTAAAAAAATCGCCTACAAACACAAAAGCAATACGATTTTCATAGACGGAAAAATCAATAATTTCCTGAATTTGTATTACGATGCACCGGAGAAAATGATCGTTGACTGGAACATTTATTGCCCGAGTCTCGACCTGAAACAGTTTTTAGGTATTCTCGCCACTTCACAAAAAAAGAAAACCGTAGTCAAACGTGCCAAAAGAGCAACCATGTCGGATCAGTTACGCACCACAATCGAAAAATGTGCCGTAAACATCAACATCAAAGCCGACAAGATCACGTACAATAAACTGACCGCTACCAACACAAAAGCCACTATCCAGATGCTCGATTCCAGGCTGATCATCAAGAATGCAGCGCTGCAAACCTCCGGCGGAAGCATTACGTTTAATACCGTCGTGTCGCCCAATGGCAAAAATTACAATTTCGCCTCCAATGCCAGCGTCAATAAGGTGGATATTGCAGGGTTTTTGAAATCATTCAACAATTTCGGAATCCAGTCTTTCCTTCCCGAAAACATAAAAGGAAAACTCAGCAGTCAGGCCAATGTTACCGGTTTCATCAACAGTCAGGGCCAGCTCATTACCAATTCCATGCACGGAAAACTCGATTTTAAGGTCACAGATGGCGCTTTGGTCAATTTTGCGCCTATTGTAAAAGTGGGCAAATTTGCTTTTCCGTTTCGCGATGTCAAAAACATCACTTTCAGCGATTTATCCGGCAACCTCAACCTACGTGGAGAATTAATCGACGTCAATACGCTAACCGTCAGCTCGAGTGTCCTGAACTTAGATATCAACGGAATCTATTCGTTTGGCGCCGGCACCAATTTAGCCCTCACCATCCCGCTCCGAAACTCCAAAAACGATGTCAACCTCGCCACTCAGGCCGAGCGTGATGCCGTTCGCGACCGCGGAATCATACTGCATCTACAAGCCATTGACGACAACGGAAAAATAAAAATCAAATGGGGGAAGAAGGATAAGTAGTTTAATTTTCAGGAGCTGTTTCCTGCTATCCGCTATATCTTTTATGGCGAACCCCGCCATAAAAGGATGCCGCTGCTATCAGGGCTAGGAACTTGTTTTTATTAGATCTTTTTAGAAATATTATTAGACGCCATTCAGAAATGATTGGCGTTTTTTTATGTGATAAAATTCAAATTATCACTATTCATAAAGTCGAAAAATGCTTCTCATTCAGTTGTGCCAAAAGTGTCATTAAAGTCAATATTTAATATTGAAAATTATTATATAATGAGGTCAATTGTACGCTGCTCAATTATCATTTCAAAGCTAAATTTGAATTAATCTAGATTTAAAAATATTTTTAAAATAATAACAAAAATCAGTCATCAAAAATGAAATATATAGCAGAAATAATTTTCGGTAAAGAACAAATAAAGAAATTTCAGAATAATGAACCTTTAAATGATTTTGAAAAAGTCATAAACTTAAAAAAGTATACTTTCAAAACTCGAACACAAAGAAACGCTTTTTACAAAGGAATAGGAGAAGCAATGGGCTGGTTAGATTTTAAAATTATTAAAGAATTTAAAGAGAAAACCAATAAGAAAAAAGAAGATGATGAAGATAAATTTGATTATTGGGCGTTTATTTATAAGTACTACCCAAAATACCATCAGTGCAACAGTGTTTTGTTAAGTGATATTTTAACTAGAAAACTTGACGGTGAAGAAATTTGCGAAGATTATGAAGAATACATTAAAGATTGGAATACTAGAAAGGAATTATTTAAGATAGACAAAGAACTACTTTGTAAAGCATTTGAAAACTATTTTAATATAATGTATCCTGAAAATCATAACGTCCAAAACAATAAGAATAGTTAATGTGGTTATATTTTACTAATATTAGGCTTCATTAATAAATTATCTATGCCTCTAATAAAATGACTAAAATCATAAACGTCACATGTGCAATTATTTTAAAAGATAAAAAAATCTTAGTAACACAACGCAGTGAAAAAATGAAACTACCTTTAAAATGGGAGTTTCCAGGTGGTAAAGTTGAACAAAATGAAAATGAAATAGAGTGTATTAAAAGAGAAATTAAAGAAGAAATAAATATTGAAATTGATGTTTTAAAAAGACTTTCAAATAGTATTTATGATTACGGAACTTTTAAAATAAATTTAATTCCTTTTGTGGTTAATTATATATCAGGTGAGATTACTTTAGCCGAACATAATTGTTTTAAGTTATTAGAAAAATCAGAATTATTAAATTTAGATTGGGCAGAAGCGGATTTGCCAATTGTTGAGGAATTTTTAAAAGTGGAATTATGAATCAAGGACTCTATGAAGAATTAGTAACAAAACTAATCAGTTACAAAATAAATGAACTTGACAAAGATACATTTCAGGTAAAGAAAACCACAATAGACAAAGCAGAAGCATCTCAATTGTTATCTCAGCATATTGGTAAAACTATTAAACATGCTTTCACTTTAATTAAAGGTGAAGATGCTATTGAAACACAAATTGAAATTTCAAATAAGATCATTTTATTTCTAAAAGAAGAATTAAAAAAAGAAGAATTTGAGGGAGATTTGATTGAAACAGAAGGAAAAATTTTAAAAGCGGTCTTTACAAAAGTCGATTCCCATTTCACGGATTTAGATTTACATTTAAAAGAAATTACACCTTACACCAGATTAATTCATAGTGAACTTTTTACTGGAGGAAATTCCGGAACAACTTTAGAAAGTGAATTAAGAAAAGAAATATTGTCATCAGATAGAATTGATTTATTGGTTTCTTTTATCAAATGGAAAGGAATTAGAATTCTCGAACGTGAGCTGAGAGAATTTACAAAAAGAGGTGGAAAACTTAGAATAATTACAACAACATATATTGGTGCAACTGATTCAAAAGCAGTTGAATTTTTAGCTTCCTTAGAAAATACAGAAGTAAAAGTTTCTTATAATACAGGTAATGAAAGATTACATGCAAAAGCTTATTTATTCGAAAGAAATACCGGCTTTCACACTGCGTACATTGGATCATCTAATTTTTCTCGTTCAGCATTAACTGACGGTTTAGAATGGAACTTAAAAGTAACTACCAAAGAAGTTGGTCACATTATTGATAAATTCAAGAAAACATTTGAAGCATATTGGCAAAATGCAGACTTTGAATTATATGACCAAAACATTCACTCTGAAAAACTAATAAATGCCCTAAAACAAGGGAGATTTTCAAAAGAATATGTTTTTACAACATCTTATTTTGACATCAAGCCTTTCCCATATCAAAATGAAATTCTTGAAAAATTAGAAGTCGAAAGAACAGTTCATAATAGATATAGAAATCTTTTAGTTGCAGCTACTGGAACTGGGAAAACTGTGATTTCTGCATTTGATTACAAAACCTTTAGGAATAATAATAAATCATCAAAATTGCTTTTTGTTGCACATAGAAAGGAAATTTTACAACAAGCAAAAGCAACTTTTCAAGGCGTTTTAAAAGACAATAATTTTGGAGATTTGTGGGTTGATGGAATTGAACCAAATTCTAATGAATACCTTTTTGTTTCAGTCCAAACTTTAAATAATAGATTGAAAGATTTAAAACTTTCACCAGATTATTATGACTTCATCATTTTAGATGAAGCTCATCATGGGGCAGCTTCAAGCTATAGACCTTTTCTAAATTATTTTAAGCCTAAAATTTTATTAGGTTTAACGGCAACTCCTGAAAGAATGGATAATGAAAATATTCTCGAGGATTTTTGTAATCGTATTGCTGCCGAAATTAGACTTCCTGAAGCATTAAATAAAAAATTATTATGTCCTTTTCAGTATTTTGGAATAACTGACAGTATTGATTTAAGCAATGTGAAATGGGAAAAAGGAAAATATTTGGCAAGTGAATTGACAAGTTTGTATACCAAAAATGATGTGAGAGTCGGAGAGATAATTTCTAATCTTGATAAATATACAAATGACATAAATGATGTTCGAGCTATCGGTTTTTGTGTAACAATAGAGCACGCTGCGTTTATGACTGAAAAATTCAATTTAGCAGGTTTAAAAGCAGAATTTCTAACCGCTAAGAATTCTAATGAGCGAGACAGAATTAGAAAGCAGTTCCGAAAAAAAGAATTCAATTATTTATTTGTAGTGGATATTTTTAATGAAGGTGTAGATATTCCAGAAATTGATACAGTTTTGTTTTTGCGACCAACAGAAAGTTTGACAGTTTTTCTTCAACAATTAGGACGTGGTTTACGTTTAGCTGATGGAAAAGATTGTTTAACTGTTTTAGATTTTGTTGGAAATGCAAGACCTGAATATGATTTTGAAACTAAATTTAGAGCTTTAATTGGAAAAACAACAACTTCGGTTCAAAAAGAAATTGAAGATGATTTTCCACATTTACCATTAGGCTGTTCAATTGTTTTAGAGAAAAAAACAAAAGAAACAATACTTGAAAATATTAGAAAGGCTACATCATTAAATGTAAACCAACTCATAACTAAAATTATTAATTATCAGCATCAAACTGATTTGCCTTTAACTTTAAATAATTTTATCGAATTATACCATATTCCAATTCATACGATTTACAAAAAAGACAGTTGGTCAAGATTATGTCAGAGAGCAGGTGTACTTCCTAATTTTGATAATACAAATGAAAAACAAATTTATTCTGCAATAAGTAATAAATGGCTTTCTACAAACTCAACAAGTTATTTTAACTTTATTCTTAAAATAGCAAAATTAAACTTCAATGTAAACATTGGAGATTTTGATGAAAATGAAAAAGCGATGTTACTAATGCTACATTATGACATTTGGCAAAATGCGGGTGGTTATAAGTCGTTAGAAGAAAGTATTAGAACCATCGGAAAGAATAAAATTTTGGTTGATGAGATTATTGAAGTATTAGAGATATTAATTGATAAGGTTGATTTTAAAGAAATTGACTATCAATTGCCATACATTCAACCATTAAAATTGCATGCTCGATACACAAGAGATCAAATTTTAGTAGCATTTAGAATGTCAACATTTAAAAAAAAATCATCAAATGCTATAGGAGTTGGAGTAGCCGAAAATAAAGAATTAAATACAGAAATATTATTTATAGATTTAATTAAATCAGAAGAAGATTATTCACCAACTACTTTGTATAATGACTTTGCAATTAGTGAAACATTATTCCATTGGCAGTCTCAAAATCAAACAAGAAAAGATAAAGGAAAAGGATTGACTTATATAAATCATAAAGAATTAGGGAAAAATATACTTTTATTTATCAGAGAAAAATCAAAAAATGAATTTGGAAATACAATGGGGTATGTTTTTATAGGAGAAGGAAATTTTAAAGAAAATGAAGGATCAAAACCAATGAGTATTAAATGGGAATTAAATGAACCAATCCCAAATTATCTTTGGAAAGAATCTGCAAAAATGTCAATCGGTTAATTTAACCGTATTTCATTTTCGACTGGCTGAAATTCCCCAAAAATTTTCATAATCTTTCCTTAACTCACTTGGCTTTTCATCTTAAATAAAATAGCTTTGAGAATAATCATTAAATACAAATCAATATGAAAATTCAAATCAATACAGACAAAAACATAGATGGACATGAAAGACTGGAAACCTATTTCTCAGGAGAACTGGAAAAAGGCCTAACCCGTTTTGAAGAAAAAATTACCCGCGTAGAAGTACATTTTGGAGATGAAAATGGAGAAAAATTCAGCTTAAATGATAAAAAATGTGTAATCGAAGTTCGTATAGCAAACCTACAGCCGGTAACTGTTACAGATCACGCAGACACTATCGAAAAAGCATTTAGCGGCGCTTTGGCAAAAGTCAAAAAAATATTGACTACGACTTTCGAAAAAATGAAAGAACATTAGTAGATTTCCAATTATATAAAAAAAGACGTTTCAAATGAAACGTCTTTTTTTGTACGATATATTCAATTTCGTTCATTCATTAAGTTATAATATCGATATGATAGTTCAATCGACCAATTTTCTACCGTATAAATCCAAATGTCATTAATATCTTCTAATGCCTTTCACTAATTATATACTCAGTCATTATTTTTGAAAATTAGCTTTTAGCATTTTAAGATTTTTATTGCGGTCAAAATTCCTGATTTTACTACTTTTTTCACCAATTCTTAGTTCATTGATTAGAGATTTTGTTTTAGTTTCTTCTTGCTCAAAAACTCTTAAAGCAGTTTTAACAACTCCTAATAATATTGATGTATTCCGTGCCATATTTTTATTTTTATCACAGATACCAATAATTGGTATAAATTCAAATTTTTTCCATTTTTCAACTAAAGTTATTTCTAACTTACGTTTTCGGCAAAGGTGCTCCTACTGAAATATCACAGCGATGTCCGGGTTGTCCGTGTGCGGGATTCATGCCTTCGGCTGTGGTTACGGCTTTGGTATTGGCACTTTCGGTACTTAATAAAGCAGGAACGGCTGGATTATTGGCAGGCGGCGTAACGGTAAAAGTTTGCTCTGTTGTTCCACTTTGCGGAGCTGAAGTAGTTGTTGCAGCTGTTGTTTTGGCAACAGGCGAATTCAAAGGCGATCCTACCGGAATATCACATCGGTGTCCTGGCTGCCCGTGCGCCGGATTCATTCCTTTGGCAACTTTTGCCGGAGCTGCCATTGTAGTAGTCACAACATTTTGCGGATTGGGATTGACCTGAACGGTTTGATTTGGTTGTGCAGTTGTGGCCTGTCCTTGGGTTGCTGCCGAATTTAAAGGCGCACCAACAGCAATATCACAACGATGTCCGGGCTTTCCGTGAGCGGGATTTATTCCTCCATTCTCACTCAAAACAGTATTCGGATTAGTCGCCGGATTCTGTATTACGGTATTGACTTTCGAGGTGGTATCTTTTGCCAGTCCCAAAGCAACCAATTCAGATTCGGGTGTACTTGCCTGTGGTTCCAGTTCTTTTTTACAGGAAACAAAAAGTAAAGAGGCAATCGCCAAAGAACTTATAATGATTTTCGGATTCATGATCATGAAATTTAAGAACTCAAATATAATGGTTTTGAATGTAAACCGTATAAGTCATAGTTGTTAAAATTAAACCACATAAGTAATATGCTTTACAGGCAGACAAAAACGTATTTTTTTTCTCGCAGATTATACAGATTATACAGATTTTTTTTAATAGTTAGCTCAATTTTATCTGCTGAATCTGCAAAATCTGCGAGAAACTTTCTATCATTAAAAATCATTCCTATCTTTAAACTCAAATACTATTATTACACATGAAAAAGACAATCCTACTTCTGTTATTCGTTACTATTTTTGCAAATGCCCAAAATGCAGACAAAGAAAAAATCAGCCAAACATTAGATGCCTGGCATAAAGCTGCTGCCGATGCAAAATTTGATGCATACTTTAACCTTATGGCAGACGATGCTATTTTTATTGGTACGGACGCGACAGAAAACTGGACAAAACCGGATTTCAAAGTTTGGGCAAAACCTTATTTTGATAAAGGAACCACATGGAATTTTACTGCTTTGGAGCGAAATATCTTTTTTGACAAAACCGGAAAAATAGCCTGGTTTGATGAATTGCTCAATACCCAAATGAAAATTTGCCGAGGTTCAGGAGTTTTGGTAAAAGTGGGCAAAGAATGGAAGATTCAGCATTATGTTTTGTCGATGACGATTCCAAATGATGAGGTTGATGCTGTTGTAAAAGTAAAATCCCCTATCGAAAAGATTTTGATTGAAAAACTTCAGAAAAAATAAACAAATCAGGACATTATTTTTATAAACATAACTTTTACAGACCTTCATAAAGCGAACAATCAATTATATTATAATATATTCAGCAATAATAGCTTCAATTTGGAAGTCTAAAATAACATACTCTCAAAAAAACAGTCGTAATTTTACAAAATTTACTAAAATAAAAATTCAGCCTCTATTTTATTAGCCCTTAAAATGGAAATATTTATTTTTTTTTAACTTTGCCCCCAAAAAAAATAGGGTTACATAAAGAATTTGAAAATGAAAATAGAAAAACGCTGGATCATTTCTTTTATTATTATTAGCATTGTTTGTATTACTGGGGCTTTTTGGCCAACAGTTACCGAAAACGCATATGTATTATCTGAGTTTGGCACATTAGACCATATTGTACCGGCCGATGTTGCCTGGATGTTAACTTCCTGTTGTCTGGTTTTAATCATGACGCCTGGTTTATCTTTCTTCTACGGTGGAATGGTAGGCAGAAAAAATGTGATCTCAACCATGCTGCAAAGTTTTATTTGTTTGGGAGTGGTCACACTTTTATGGGTAACTGTCGGATTTAGTCTGGCATTTGGAGAACCTGTTGGTTTTACTTCCGGAGATCATTTTTATAGCTTTTTTGGAAACCCCACTACTTTTGCTTTTATGGACTATGTGGGCGTTTTGCCTCATAAACAATTGGCAAGTACGATTCCGTTTATGTTGTTCGCATTGTTCCAGATGAAATTCGCCATTATTGCTCCGGCCATTATTACCGGATCTTTTGCGGAACGCGTGCGTTTCATTTCTTATTTATTATTCATCAGTTTATTTACCATTTTCATCTATGCACCTTTGTGCCATTCGGTTTGGTATCCAACCGGAGTTTTAGGAACGTATTTTGGCGTTAAGGATTTTGCCGGGGGAACTGTGGTTCACATGAGTTCCGGTTTTGCTGCTCTGGCAGGAGTTCTGGTTTTGGGTAAAAGAAAAAACAGCGACCATATTCCAACCAATATTCCGTTTGTATTATTAGGAACCGGAATGTTATGGTTTGGCTGGTTCGGATTCAACGCAGGTTCTGCGCTTGCAGCCAATGGAACAGCTGCAATGGCCTTTGCCACTACAACCACTTCATCGGCAGCAGCCATGTTAACCTGGGTTTTCTTTGACAGAATGAACGGAAGAAAAGTTTCGGCTTTAGGCGCTTGTATAGGAGCTGTTGTAGGTTTGGTAGCCATTACACCGGCAGCAGGTTATATTTCGGTTCCGGAAAGTATGTTCTTCGGATTTATTACGGCATTGGTTTCCAATTCGGTTGTCAACTGTAAATACTCAAAAAGATTCGACGATACGCTGGATGTTTTTGCCTGTCATGGTGTTGGCGGAATTATGGGAATGATTCTGACTGCTATTTTTGCCCACGGCGAAGACGCCAGTTTATTACACGGTGGCTGGAACGTATTTGCACATCATATGATGGCTTTGGTTCTGGTTTCTATATTTACTTTCTTCGGAGCGTATCTTTTATTTAAAGTAACTAACTTTATCATTCCGTTACGCGTTTCTGAAGAAAATGAACACATCGGACTCGATTTGTCACAACACGATGAAACACTCGATCCAAAATCAAAACCTATAACAGAACCTCATTACGGTTCATAACTATAAAAATCGCAAGATTTGTTTACTAAAATAACAAGTCTTGCGATTTTCTTCTTTTTTAAAGACACCAAACTAATTCATTCGTTTATATTCCTTAATTTTGCTGAAAATTTTTGTAAAAGTGGGAAGTAAAAATAAACTAAAAAGATTCAGGGAAAACGAAACATTCGAAAACGTTTTTCAACCAACCAGAGAAGAAGTTGTAAGCGATTTGTTTCCGCTTAAAGGAAAATGGAATGCTGATTTCTTTAAAAATGACAATCCATTAGTTTTAGAATTAGGCTGCGGAAAAGGAGAATATTCTGTTGGACTGGCTGAAAGATATCCTAATAAAAATTTTGTCGGAATTGACATAAAAGGCGCTCGTTTCTGGAGAGGTGCCAAAACTGCTGTTGAAACCGGCTTGCATAATGTTGCTTTTATCAGAACTCAAATCGAGCTGATCAACCATATTTTTGCAGAAAATGAAGTGGATGAAATCTGGATTACTTTTCCGGATCCGCAAATCAAATACAAAAGAACAAAACACAGAATGACGAATTCTGAGTTTTTGAAATTGTATAAAAAAATCCTCAAGAAAGACGGTGTAGTCAACCTGAAAACCGATAGTGAATTCATGCACGGTTATACCCTTGGATTACTTCACGGTGAAGGACACGAAGTTTTATATGCGAACCATAATGTATATACAAACGAAGGAAGCCCGGAAGAAGTAACTGCTTTTCAAACTTTTTATGAAAAACAATATTTAGAAATTAACAAGGCAATTACGTATATTCGTTTTAAAATTAAGGACTAATTTAATTTTAAAACACATTTTTCAAACCATTAAATAACTGAATGGCCTTACTTACTCCATTACTTTCAGGTTTTATTGCCGCCATTATTGGGATTGTTCCTCCGGGACTGATCAACATGACGGCAGCCAAAATAAATCTGAAAGAAGGGAAAAAAAATGCTATGTGGTTTGTTATTGGTGCTGTTGTAGTCATCTTTTTTCAGGTATACGTAGCCGTTTTATTTGCTCAGGTAATCAATAGCAGACCTGATGTTGTTACCTTATTAAGAGAAGTTGGTTTTGGCATCTTTGCAGCGCTTACCATTTACTTCTTGTTTATAGCAAAAGCACCCACAGCCAAAAAATCGAAAATCAAAAAAAAGAGCAAAAAAAGCCGTTTCTTTTTGGGTATGCTGCTTTCCGGATTAAACTTTTTTCCGATTCCCTATTATGTGGTAGTGAGTGTAACTTTGGCTTCCTATCAGCTTTTTGTATTTGAAAACAATGTCATTTTTATTTTTGTACTGGGTTCCGTTTTAGGTTCATTTGTGGTTTTATACAGTTACATTGCTTTTTTCGGAAGCATCGAAAAGAAAACCGATTACCTGATGCGTAACATGAATACGATTATTGGAAGCATCACAGGATTAGTAGCTCTTGTAACACTTTTTAATATTCTGAATTATTATTTCGCATAATCGAAATGTACCGGAATTAAAATCTTTCATCTTAAAATATATTTCCATGGCTGAAGATAATTTTTTCGAAAGAGTATATACTGTCGCCAGACAAATTCCATACGGAAAAGTAACTTCTTATGGTGCCATTGCCAAAGCTTTGGGATCAGGACGATCTGCCAGAATGGTTGGCTGGGCCATGAATGCCTGCCATAACATCGAAGATATTCCGGCACATCGCGTTGTCAATAGAAAAGGCCTTTTAACCGGAAAACATCATTTTGACGGAACCAATCTAATGCAGCAACTTTTAGAAAACGAAGGCATAAAAGTAGTCGATAATCAAATTATAGATTTTGAAAAACACTTTTGGCAGCCTGAAGTGGAATATTAAATTTTTCTTTATATAGCAAAACAACTACAATCTTGTCATTCCGAGGAACGAGGAATCTCCGCAAGAAGCTCGACAAAGATTGAGGATTTTGATTGTAGAGTTACTTACGGAGATTCCTCGTTCCTTGGAATGACAAAAATACTTAGGAAAACCTAAATCAAACAAATCACAAAACTCGTTTTATCTTCATCAGTTTGGTAGCTTAAATAACCGCCGTGTGCTTCGATGATGTTTTTGGAAAGCGTTAAGCCAATTCCTGCACCGTCTTTTCTAGTGGTGAAAAATGGAAGAAAAACTTTGTCCTGAATCTCGGGATCGATTCCTTTTCCATTATCCGAAATGGTAATGAAAAAACGATTGTTTTCGGTATAACTCGACACATACATTTTCTTTTTTTCCTTTTCTTTCAAAGCATAAATACTATTGGTGATCAGATTGATAATAACCTGTTCCATTTGGTTTTTATCTATCATAATCGATCGTGAGCTGTGAATATCGTTTATCAATTCTATGTTTTCGGCTCTCAAAATGGGAGACATAATTCGAAGACAATCTTCAAACAGCACATTTATCGGTTCCATTTGTTTAGTTGGCGTTGGCAGCATGGCCAATTTTCTGTAATTCTCAACAAAAACCTGTAAATGATCGCTTCTGTTGATGATGGTCGAAATACTGCTTTTTATATCTTCAAAATCATCATCTTCCAGTTCCTCCTGATCGAAAATCTGGAGTAAATTCTGCGAAAGCGCACGAATTGGCGTTAAAGAATTCATTAATTCATGCGAAATAATTTTCATCAGATTAATCCACGCTTCTTTTTCTTTTTTCTCAATAACACGCTGAATACTATCCAATAAAACAATAAAATACTCTTTATTGTAGGTTTGCGTTCGTGAAGTTTGGAGCATAAAAGTCTGCAAATCCTGTTCTTCAATTTTAATAGAAATGGCCATTTTTAATTCACTGAAATCTGTTTTTTCAATTTCATTACAAAGTGAAGGCAGATAATTTTGAAGGTATTTCCAATGGCTGACTTTTGGAACTTTGAATAATTGGGAGAAACAATCGTTCATTAAAAAAACAGTCCAGTCGTCGTTTTCTTTTTCTAAAATTAAGGCTGCGGTATCAATATTATTTAAAAGCGAACGATAAATCATTTCTTTTGAGGTCTGCTCCTGCTGTTGCACTTTTAAAGTTTCGTACAACAAATACAGGTTTTTAAAATTGTCTTTTTTATGTTCTTCTGGAAAATTAGTTGAAAAATCCTTTCGTAAAATCGATAACAACGTTCTGTCGTAAAACTGCAATTGGTTTTTTACGTAAAAATACATTTCGGCTATCATTAAAAAAACGAAAAACCCAACCAAAATAGCGTTGTAATAAAACGTTCTATATACGAGAAACATACAAAAGAAAAAGAGAATCATTACAAACAAAACCCTTACGAACAAAGCATTATAAAATTTCCAGTTCTTCATTATTTATTTTTTTGACGCCACAGATTCAGGATTAAATAATTCCTTTACTTGATATAATTCCCTCGCAGATTTGGCGAATAAAAATTATCTTGATTCTTTATTCTTTATTCTTTATTCTTGGCTCTTTTGTCCATTTTTCAAATCATATTTCTCAATTCTTCGGTACAATGCCGCTCTTGACAAACCTAATTCTTCAGCGGTTTTAGAGATATTGCCGTGATGTTTAAAAAGTGCTTTTTCTATGGCAGATTTCTCCATTTCAGATAAAGGATTTTCATCATTTTCCTGAATCTCTTCAAAATTTAAAATATCCAGATCGTTTACAGAAATCGTATTATTTTCTGCTAAAATTAACGCGCGTTCGATTTTGTTTTCGAGTTCGCGAATATTTCCTTTCCATGGATATTTTTCAAGATAAGGCGCTACATTTTCATTAAATTTCCAATTATCCTGATTGTATTTTTCGGCAATCTTTTCCAAAATAAAATGCGCCATCGGAACAATATCATCTTTTCGTTCGCGCAACGATGGCAAATTAATTTCCATAGTGTTGATGCGATACAGCAAATCTTCACGAAAAGTTTTGTTTTTTACCTCCGCTTTAATATCATTATTGGTTGCCGAAATGATTCTGACATTCAAAGGTCTGGCTTTGCTTTCGCCCAGACGCGTAACGGTTTTGGTTTGCAAAACATGCAGTAATTTAGATTGCAAATGAAGCGGAATATTCCCAATTTCATCCAGAAAAATAGTGCCGTTTTGAGCCGATTCAAATCTTCCTGCAGTATCGGTTTTGGCATCGGTAAAAGCCCCTTTTGCATAACCGAAAAGTTCACTTTCAAATAAATTATCACTTAGAGAACCTAAATCAACATGTACAAAGGGTTCATTTTTTCGTGTGGAATTTTGATGGATAAATTCTGCAAAAACATATTTCCCGGTTCCGTTTTCGCCTAAAATCAAAACATTGGCATCGGTTTTGGCTACTTTTTCGGCGATGGAATACGCTTGTTTTATTTTAGGAGAAGTTCCGACGAAATAACTTTTTGCTTTATTTTGTATCGTATCCGTTACAACTTTTTTGCTGTTTTTTCTGCTTTCGGCGACAGCCTTATCAATTGTTTCCAGTAATTTTTCGTTGTGCCAGGGTTTTAAAACATAATCAAATGCGCCAATTTTTATTCCTTCCACCGCCGTATCAATTTTTCCGAAAGCAGTCATTAAAATCACGATGGTTTGCGGAGAAAGTGTTTTAATTTCTTTAAGCCAATGAATGCCTTCTCTTCCATCTTCAAATCCAATTCGGTAATTCATATCTAATAAAACTACATTTATTTTATTTTCATTTAAAATAGAAATGATCTTTTTTGGATTATTTTCCGTAAAAATGGTTTCGAAATGTTTTTTGAGAATCATTTTGGCCGAAAAAAGTATTTCTTCCTGATCGTCTACGATTAATATTTGAGCTTGTTTTTTTCGCATGTGGTCTTTTTTTGTCCGATTTTGAACGGTCAACTGTTCATTATCGAACACTCGGTTTTTTGATAATTTTTAAAGCTTCTTTAAAATCAATACTTTACAAATCATAAATTCTATGGCACAGTATTTACCTATTGATTATCAGTAAATTATTTAAAAAATGGACAAGGTAATTTCTCGTAAAAATAGAAAATTTAGATATCTCACAATAGCAATTAGCGTTTTTTTAGTTTTGGCTGCAATCGTCTTTTTT